>Ga0310810_10009971_pt1 | contig 11034 bp, 10 predicted proteins | sample NCmetagenome_FD_207641 | JGI IMG/M metagenome (GOLD analysis project Ga0310810, IMG submission 207641) | Soil microbial communities from experimental microcosm in Duke University, North Carolina, United States - NC | ecosystem: Engineered > Artificial ecosystem > Soil microcosm > Unclassified ... | reverse complement strand
CGAGATCCTGGTCCCCGGCGTTCGACTCGCGGGAAGCGGCGCGCACGATCAGAAGCGTATCGTGACGCCCGGCGGAGCGGCCTCGGCGGGCGCGACGTACGTCGTCGTCGGCCGCACGGTGACGGAGGACGCGGACCCTCGCGGCGCGCTGGCGCACGTGCGAGCCGAACTCCTTGCATCGCCCTCGTAAGTCGGTTATCCTATAAGACTTGACTGGATTTTCCCGCTTACGAGGTGTGGTTCTGTGAAAGTACGAAGCAGCGTGAAGCCGATCTGCGAGCACTGCAAGGTGGTCAAGCGCAAAGGCGTGACGCGCATCATCTGCAAGCGCAGCCCAAAACATAAGCAGCGTCAGGGCTAACCCATGGCACGTATCGCCGGCGTGGACCTGCCACGCGAGAAGAAGGTCGAGATCGGCCTCACGTACATCTTCGGGATCGGGCGCGCGGTGGCACGGAGGATCGTTGCCGAAACGGGTGTGAACGCCGACCTGCGCATCAAGGATCTGAGCGACAACGACGTCAACCGGCTGCGCCAGGTGATCGAGCGCGATTATCGCGTCGAGGGTGCGTTGCGCACCGAAGTCGCGATGAACATCAAGCGGTTGATGGACATCGGCTCGTATCGCGGCATTCGCCACCGTCGCGGCTTGCCGGTTCGCGGCCAGCGCACCCATACGAACGCGCGTACGAAGAAGGGTCCGCGCCGCGCGATCGCCGGCAAGAAGAAGGTCACCAAGTAACGAATCCCCGCGCGCGCTTGGCCTAACGCAGGCCGACCGCGCGCGGATCGCGATAAACGACACCGCAACTTTTCACTGTCACTCGGCATGGCCACAGCGAAAACCGGAACGAGCAAGAAGAGCAAGCGCGTCGTAGAGGCGGAAGGCATCGCCCATGTGAACGCGACCTTCAACAACACGATCGTCACGATCACCGACATGCACGGCAATGCAGTGGCGTGGGCGTCGTCGGGGAAGGCGGGGTTCAAGGGCTCCAAGAAGTCGACGCCGTTCGCGGCGACGGTGGCCGCCGAAGCATGCGCCCGGGAAGCGTTAGGCATGGGCGTCAAGCGCGTGCACGTGCGTGTGCAGGGGCCCGGCTCGGGCCGCGAGTCGGCCATTCAAGCGCTTGCCGCCGCCGGGCTGCAGATCCGCTCGATCAAGGACGTCACGCCGATTCCGCACAACGGCTGCCGTCCCCCGAAGCGCCGGAGGGTGTGAGCGATGCGCTACACGGGACCGAGCTGCAGGCAGTGCCGTCGTGAAGGCACGAAGTTGTTCCTGAAGGGCACCAAGTGCTTCACCGAGAAGTGCCCCGTCGAGCGCCGGCCGTACGCGCCGGGCCAACACGGACAGGCCACCGCGCGCCGCCGTAAGGCATCGGAATATGCGAAGCAGCTGCGCGAGAAGCAGAAGGTGAAGCGCATTTACGGCGTGAGCGAGCGCCAGTTCCGCAACACGTTCGAGCGCGTCACCAAGCTGCCGGGCGTCACGGGACACAACCTCCTTGCCGCGCTCGAGAGCCGGTTGGACAACATGGTGTACCGGATGGGTTTCGCGTCGAGCCGCAAAGCGGCCCGGCAGCTGATTCGCCACCGGCACATTCACGTGAACGGGAAGCAGGTCGACATTCCGAGCTACCTCGTGCGACCGGGCGAAGAGGTGTCGGTGCGCACGAAGTCGCGCGAGCAGGTATCGGTGATCTCCGCGCTCGAGTATTCCTCGCGCGGTGCGCCGCTCTCCTGGATCGCGATCGATCGCGACACGTTCAGCGGGCGCATGCTCGAGCGTCCGGGCCGCGGCGACATTCCAATCGCGGCGCAGGAGCAGTTGATCGTCGAGCTGTACTCGAAGTAGGCACGGGTCGGGACCCTAACTCCCATACGAGCCCACCGCGCGTTAGGGGCGGGGTGGGGCGTCGCCGGTCGAATCCGGTTGGACCACACGAGGATGACAACACCAATGGTTACGGCAATCGATCTCACCGGGCTGGTTCGTCCACAGCTCGTTGAAGCCACGAAGCGCGACGACAATCCGAACGTCGCGGAATTTCGCATGCAGCCGCTCGAGCGCGGCTTCGGCCACACGTTAGGCAACGCCATGCGGCGCATGCTGCTGTCGTCGCTGCGCGGCTCGGCCGTCTGGGCGTTCCGCATCGACGGCGTCGTGCACGAGCACCAAACGATCTCGGGCGTCGTCGAAGACGTGCACCAGATCATCGGCAACCTGAAGACGCTCACGCTCTCGCTCGCCGACGATGTGGACACCGCCGTGCTTCGCATTCGCAAGAACGAGGCGGGCCCGGTCACGTCGGCCGACATCGAAAGCTCCGGCGTCGTTCGCGTGATCGACGATCACCACCACCTGTTCACGCTGCAGGATGACCGAGAGCTCAACGTCGAGCTGTACATCGACAAAGGACGCGGCTACGTCGAGGCCGATTCGCATCCCGTGGATCGCGGGCTGCCGGTCGATCTCGTCCGCATCGACTCGATCTACAATCCCGTTCGGCGCGCGAACTTCTCGGTGGCCGAGACGCGCGTCGGTCAGCGCACCGACTACGACCGGCTCACGCTGACGGTCGAGACCAACGGCACGATCACGCCCGAAGAAGCGGTGAGCTACGCCGCCGCGCTCGCGCAGACGCACTTCCAGTTCTTCGCCAACTTCGGGTCGCACGCGCAGGGCGCGGTGCCGGTTACCGGCGATCCTTCCGCCGATTCCCAGCGGCTCGTGCAGTTGTTCCACACGCCCATCGATGAGCTCGAGCTCTCGGTGCGCTCCGTGAACTCGCTCAAGAACTCGGACATCCGCACGTTAGGCGACCTGGTTCGGCAAACCGAGTCGCAGATGCTGCAGGTCAAGAACTTCGGCAAGAAGTCGCTCCAGGAGATCGCCGATCTGCTCGAGCGCCAGGGATTGAATTTCGGGATGCGGTACGAGGAGACGACCGACGGCGTGCGGATCACCGATTGGGGGACCGCACCCAGCCGCGCCGCCGCCGCCGCGCCCGACGACGAGGAGTAAGCACTCATGCGTCACCGGAAAGCGGGACGGCAGCTGCGCCGCACGAGCGAGCAGAAGCTGGCCCTCATGCGCAACCTCGCGTCGTCGCTCATCGAGCACGGCGCGATCGAAACCACGGAAGCCAAGGCCAAGGAGCTGCGGCCGTTCGTCGAGCGCCTCATCACCAAGGCCAAGTCCGGCACGCTGCACGATCGCCGGCTCGCGGTGCGGCACATCCACAAGCGCGAGACGGCCGACAAACTGTTCCAGGAAGTGGGCCCCAAGTTCAAGTCCCGCGCGGGCGGCTACACCCGGATCCTCAAGACGGGACATCGCAAGGGCGATGGCGCCGACATGGCGCGCATCGAGCTCATCGAGGGTTGATCATGACGAAGAGAGGATGCTACGTGTGCGGCCGCGGGGTTGCGTTCGGCAACAACGTCTCGCACGCCAACAACAAGGTGCGCCGCGTCTGGAAGCCGAACCTCCAGGTCGCGCGCATCCTCGTGGACGGCAAGCCCACGAAGATTCGCGTCTGTACGCGGTGCCTCAACGCAGGCAAAATTCAACGTGCTCCCCGGGGTCAAGTCGCGTGATCTCCGCTCGAGTTGCACGGGACGATGTTCGGAGGGAGCTTCTCGTGAGGCTCCCTTTTTTTCTGCGCCGCTTCTCCAGCGTCGGGGGCGATCGGTCGCAACCAACCCGCTCACGTGCGGAGCAGAGCCGCTGCCATGATGCGCACCTCCGACTAACCCGGCACGCATGCCCACCGCGCTGATCACCGGAATCACGGGCCAGGATGGCTCCTACCTCGCCGAACATCTGCTGGCCAAGGGCTACCGCGTGGTCGGTGTCGTTAGGCGGAGCTCCACCACGCCGTACGAACGCATCGCCCACCTGGTCGACAAGGTCGAGCTCCTGTCGGCCGATCTGCTCGATCAGCACTCGTTGGTCGACGCCATGGCGGCGTGCGCCCCCGACGAGGTGTACAACCTGGCCGCGCAGAGTTTCGTGCAGACGTCGTGGAACCAACCGGTCCTCACCGGCGAGTTTACCGGGTTAGGCGTGACGCGCGCGCTCGAGGCGGTAAGGAAGGCGGCGCCGCGCGCGCGGTTCTATCAGGCCAGCTCGAGCGAGATGTTCGGCAAGGTGGTCGAATCGCCGCAAAGCGAGCAGACGTCGTTCTACCCGCGCAGCCCATACGGCGTGGCCAAGGTGTACGGACACTGGATCACCGTGAACTATCGCGAGAGCTACGATCTGTTCGCGGTGTCGGGTATCCTGTTCAACCACGAGAGTCCGCGACGCGGCCTCGAGTTCGTGACGCGCAAGGTGACCGACGCCGTCGCGCGCATCAAGCTCGGCCTCGGGCGCGAGGTGCGCCTCGGCAACCTGGATGCGCGGCGCGATTGGGGATTTGCCGGCGACTACGTGGACGCGATGTGGCGCATGCTCCAGCAAGAGCAGGCCGAGGACTACGTGATCGGCACCGGCCGCACGCACTCGGTGCGGCAGCTGTGCGAGGTCGCCTTCGGCTCGGTTGGACTGGACTATCGTGAATTCGTGAAGCAGGACGAGCGCTTCTTCCGGCCCGCCGAAGTCGATTTGCTCGTGGCCGATCCGACGAAGGCGAGCACACAGTTAGGCTGGCGGCCGCAGGTGTCATTCGAGGACCTGATCGCGATGATGGTCGAGGCAGACCTGGCGCGTCACCGCGGCGCGCGCTGACGTGCGTGCGCTGGTGACCGGCGCAGCCGGTTTCGTTGGGCAGTGGCTCTGCGCGGCGTTGGTGTCCCGCGGATGGACGGTGTTCGGGACGCGATTGGCCGGCGACATGCCGGCCGGCCGCCTCGCACCAGCCGAGCGCGATGCGGTGCATTGGCTCGACTGCGACGTCACGCACGCCGCCGCGCTTCACACCGCACTCGAGGCGAGCACGCCGGACGCGGTGTTCCATCTGGCCGGGATTGCCTTCGTGCCCGCGGCAACCGCCGATCCTGCCGGCACGCTCGAGGTGAACGTCGTGGCGGCGGCGCGGTTGTTAGCCGACATCGGGGCTCGTCGTCGCGCCGGTACGCTCGACCCGGTGGTGCTCGTGGTGGGAAGCGGAGAGCAATACGGACGCCACGATGACGGCGAGCAACCGCTTCCGGAATCCGCCGAGCAGCGTCCGCTCAATCCGTATGCAGCCTCGAAGGCCGCGCAAGAAGTCGTGGCCTTGGCGGCGCACAGGTCGACGGGCGTGCGCGTGATCGTGACACGGTCGTTCAACCACAGCGGAGTGGGGCAGTCGGACCGGTTTTTGATCCCGGCTCTCGTGCGCCGCGTCCGCGAGCTGCGTGGCTCTGCCCATCCAGCCGTTCTGGCCATGGGCAACACATCCACCGTTCGCGATTTTTTGCACGTGGGCGACGTGGTCGACGCGTACATTGCGCTCGCGGAACGCGGCGCACCGGGCGAAGCTTACAACGTTGCCAGCGGGACGGGCGTGGCCGTGGATGCGGTCGCCCGCCGCGTGCTTGCTCTCATGGATGTCGACGCGAACTTGGAAGTTGATCCCGCGCTCGTACGTCCGGTCGAAGTGCCGATGCTGGTGGGCGACGCGCGAAAGGTGCGCGCGGCCACCGGTTGGGCGCCTCGGTTTTCTCTCGACACTATCATCGAAGACGTGATTCGTGCCGCGCCGCTCTGATCTCCACCGCATTCTGCTGATCGGCTCGGGGCCGATCATCATCGGGCAAGCCGCCGAGTTCGACTACTCGGGGACGCAAGCGGCGAAGGCGCTGCGCGAGGATGGGTACGAGGTCATCCTCGTGAACTCGAATCCGGCGACGATCATGACGGATCCGGAGATCGCCGACCGAACGTACATCGAGCCGGTCACGCCGGACATCGTCGAGCAGGTAATCGAGCGCGAGCGGCCGGATGCGCTGTTGCCGACAATGGGTGGGCAGACGGCGCTCAACGTGGCAATGGCGCTCTCGGAGCGCGGTGTGCTCGACCGGTACAACGTGGAGCTGATCGGCGCCGACGCGCGCGCGATTCAGTTGGCCGAGGATCGCGAGTTGTTCGCGAATGCGATGCGGCGCATCGGGCTGAGCGTCGCCCGCGGCGGAATCGCGCGCACGTGGGATGAAGCCGAGGCGCTCATTCCCGTGGTCGACTTTCCCGCGATCATCCGTCCGTCGTTCACGTTAGGCGGAACCGGCGGCGGCGTGGCGTTCAACCGCGACGAGTACGAGGAGATCGTCCGGCGCGGGCTCGATCTTTCGCCCGTTAGGCAGGTGCTCGTCGAGCGCAGCGTCCTCGGGTGGAAGGAGTTCGAGCTCGAGGTGATGCGCGACCACGCCGACAACGTCGTGATCGTGTGCTCGATCGAGAATCTCGATCCGATGGGTGTGCACACGGGCGACTCGATCACGGTCGCGCCGGCGATGACGCTCACCGATCGCGAGTACCAGACCATGCGCGACGCGGCGGTGGCGGTGATCCGCGAGATCGGCGTGGCCGCGGGCGGGTGCAACATCCAGTTCGCGGTGAATCCCGCCGACGGTGAAATGCTCGTGATCGAGATGAACCCGCGCGTGTCGCGGTCGTCGGCGTTGGCGTCCAAGGCCACGGGCTTTCCGATCGCACGCATCGGTACCAAGCTCGCCGTGGGCTACCGGTTGGACGAGATCACCAACGACATCACGAAGACGACGCCGGCGTCGTTCGAGCCGGTGCTCGATTACGTCGTCGTGAAATGTCCGCGCTTCGCATTCGAGAAGTTCGCGGCGGCCGATCCGCGTCTCACGACGCAGATGAAATCCGTGGGCGAGTCCATGGCGATCGGGCGCACGTTCAAGGAAGCGCTGCAAAAGGGCCTGCGCGCGCTCGAGACGGGCCGCGCCGGCTGGGTGACGGGCGCGACGCTGCAGGATGACAGGCTGCCGGACGACTCGCTGGACGCTCTGCTCGGTGCGCTCCGCCAACCGACGCCGGAGCGGATTTTCCAGGTGAAGCGCGCGCTCGCCGCCGGCCTAACGGTAGCCGAAGTGTCGGAGCACACGCGCATCGACCCGTGGTTCCTGAGCCAGATGCTGGAGCTCATCGAGGCCGAGCGCGAATACGCCGCGCTGCCCGCGGTCGATGCGCACGCCTTGCGGCGCATGAAGCGGCTCGGATTCTCGGACCGCCAGCTCGCGGCGCTGCGCGGCGAAACCGAGCACGCGGTGCGCGCCCAACGGTGGGCGGCGGGCGTGCGACCCGTCTACAAAATGGTGGACACGTGCGCAGGCGAATTTCCCTCGGCCACGCCGTACCTGTACTCGAGCTACGACGAGGAGAGCGAGGCGCCGCCCACCGGGCGGCGGTCGGTCGTGATCCTGGGCAGCGGGCCTAACCGGATCGGCCAGGGCGTCGAGTTCGACTATTGCTGCGTGCGCGCTGTGATGGCGCTCCGCGAGCGCGGGTTCGAGACGATCATGATCAACTCGAATCCCGAGACGGTGTCCACCGATTTCGACACGTCGGACAAGCTGTACTTCGAGCCGCTCACGTTCGAAGACGTGCTGGAGATCGTGGACCGCGAGCATCCCGTCGGCGTGATCGTCCAGTTAGGTGGACAGACGCCGCTCAAGCTCACGCGCGCGCTCGAGGCGGCGGGCGTCACCATTCTCGGGACGTCGCCGGATGCGATCGACATTGCCGAAGACCGGCGGCGCTTCGAGGCGATCGCGCGTGAAACCGGCGTCAATCAGCCGCCGAGCGGCACCGCCACGAGCATCGACGAGGCCGTGGACATTGCCTCGCAGGTCGGCTACCCGGTGCTCGTGCGCCCGTCCTACGTGTTAGGCGGACGCGCCATGCAGATCGTGTACGACGACGCGTCGCTGCGCGAGTACTTCGATCGCGCGGCGCGCGCGTCGGAAGACCGCCCCGTGCTCATCGACCGCTTTCTCGAGGACGCTTACGAGGTGGACGTCGATGCGATCGCCGATGGCGAGCGGGTGGTCGTGGGCGGCGTGATGCAGCACATCGAGGATGCCGGCATTCACTCGGGCGACTCGGCCAGCGTGCTGCCGCCGTACATCATCAGTGAGTCGGACCTGGCAACGATGCGCGAGCATACCGCCGCGTTGGCGAAGGCGCTCGGCGTCGTGGGCTTGATCAACGTGCAGTTCGCGATCAAGGATCGCACGGTCTACGTGCTCGAGGTCAATCCGCGCGCGAGCCGCACGATCCCGTTCGTGTCGAAGGCGATCGGCGTACCGCTCGCGTCGTTGGCCGCGCGCGTGATGCTCGGCGAATCGCTGGCGTCACTCGGGTTCACCGAGGAGATCGTTCCGCCGTACGTGTCCGTCAAAGAAGCGGTCTTCCCGTTCAGCAAATTCCGCGAGTCGGATCCGGTCCTCGGGCCGGAGATGCGCTCGACCGGCGAGGTGATGGGCATCTCCGATTCGTTCGGCAGTGCATTTGCCAAGGCGCAGCTCGCCGCGGACAACGGCCTGCCGCTCGAGGGCGCGGTGCTGATCACGGTGAATAACTCGGACAAATCGAACGTGATTCCGATGGCCCGCCGGTTCCAGGAGATGGGGTTCCGCCTCCTCGCTACCACCGGGACCGCGAAGTTCCTTCGCTCGCGCGGCATTCCGGCCGAGCGGGTGTTCAAGGTGCACGAGGGACGGCCGCACGGGATCGACCTGATTGTGAATCGCCAGGTGCAGCTGCTCATCAACACGCCGCTCGGCAAGCACTCGCAGCGCGACGACTATTCGATGCGTCAGGCCGCCGTGGCCCATCGCGTCCCGTATACGACGACGCTGTCGGCGGCCTCCGCTGCGTGCGATGCGATTCTCTCGTTGCGGTTCCGTCCACCGCGCGTCCGCTCCCTGCAGGAATGGCACGAGCTCGTGCGAGCCGACGCCGTGACGGGCGATTGACGCCGCGCGCGGGGGTCCACACGTTGTTAGACGTGGTCCGACGAGGCGGCGGCCCGCCTCCCGCACGTCCAGGCTGTGTTGTGACGCCTGCCAGCTCCGCTTCTCGAACCTCCTGTTGAACCGACATGCCAGTTCCTTTGCTCGATCTCCGGGCGCAGCACGCGCAGATCAAGGACGAAGTGGTGCGCGCCATGATGCAGGTTGTCGACGACCAGCTGTTCATCCTCGGCCAGCCGGTGGAGCGCCTCGAGCGCGCGGTGGCTGCGTTGTCGCACACCAAACACGCGATCGGATGTGCGAGCGGCACCGACGCACTGCTGCTCGCGCTGCGCGCCCTCGACATCGGGCGGGGCGACGAAGTCATCACGACGCCGTTCACCTTCTTCGCGACGGCGGGCACGATCCACAACGTGGGTGCGACGCCGGTGTTCGTCGACATCGATGCGTCGACGTTCAACATCGCCATCGGGCAGGCAGCCGCCGCGGTGACGTCGCGCACGAAGGCCGTCGTACCGGTTGACTTGTTCGGCCAGATGGCGCGCATCGAGGAGCTGTCGGCGGCGATGCCTAACGTGCCGCTCATCGAGGACGCGGCGCAGACCATCGGCGCACGCCGCCGCATCAACGGCGAGTGGGTGATGGCAGGCGAGCGCGCGACGATCGGGACGTTCAGCTTCTTCCCGTCCAAGAATCTCGGCGGCTACGGCGACGGCGGCATGATGGTGACGCAGGACGACGCGCTCGCGACGCGCCTCAAGCGCCTTCGCGTGCACGGCGGCGCGACCCAATACTTCCACGACGAAGTTGGCTACAACAGCCGTCTCGATACGCTGCAAGCCGCCGTGCTCGACGCGAAGCTGCCGCATCTCGCCGACTGGAGCAGCAAACGCCGCGAGCACGCGATGTATTACGATCGCGCATTCGCCGACGTGCCCGAAGTGCGCACGCCGACGATCGATGCCGGCAACGAGTCGATCTACAATCAGTACACGATTCGCGCGGACCGGCGTGACGGCTTGCAAGCCCATCTCAAAGGCAAGGGCATCGGCTCGGCCATCTACTATCCATTGCCGCTGCACCTGCAGCCGTGCTTCCAGTACCTGGGATATCGCGAGGGCTCGTGTCCCGAATCGGAACGCGCCGCGCGCGAGGTGCTCTCGCTGCCGGTGTATCCGGAGCTCACGCGCGCGCAACAGGACGAGGTGATCGGCGGCGTTCGTTCATTCTATGGCCACTGATTCGGTGAAACCCACGCCTCCGCCCCTTACGGAGCGCGTGCTGGCACGGCTGTCGACGGTGGCGTTCCGGTACCGGCGTCTCATGGTGGTCACGACGCACCTGGTGCTCGTGGTCGCCAGCTACACGTTGGCGTTCGTGCTGCGCTTCGACCGCATGATCCCGTCGGCGTACAGCCGGATCTTCCTCACGACGCTCGGACCGCTCGTCGTTTTTCGGTTAGGCGCGTTCGCGTTCTATCGGTTGTACAGCGGGTGGTGGCGGTACGTCGGTATGCGCGACATGTTCGCGCTGATCAAGGCGATCGCGATCAGCAGCGCGTTGTTCACGGCGTTGCTCGTCTTCACCGGCCAGGCGTATCAGTACCCGCGGTCGGTGATCGTCATCGACGCGGTGCTCACGTTGCTCTTCATCGGCGGCGTTCGGTTCGCGCTGCGTGCACTGCGCGAGAACCGGCGCCCGGTGGCAGGCGGTCCTCGTCTCCGTCGTGTCCTCATCATCGGCGCCGGCGATGCGGGCGAGCTGCTGCTGCGCGAGATGCACAACAACCGCCGGTTGGGCTACGTGCCCGTGGGGTTCGTGGATGATGACGTCCGCAAGACCGGCTTCTACATCCACGGCGTGCCGGTGCTCGGCACCACCGAGTCGTTAGGCGAGACGCTGCAGACCAATCCGGCGGATGAGCTGATCATCGCGATTCCATCCGCTTCGCGCGACCAGATCCAAAAAATCGTCAACCGCTGCCTGGCGACGCGGCTGCCGTTCAAGATTTTGCCGGCGATCGCGGCACTCTCGGGGCGCGTGCAGATGAGCCAGGTGCGTCCGGTGCGCGTGGAAGATCTGCTCGGCCGCGATCCCGTGGACTTG
>Ga0310810_10009970_pt1 | contig 11035 bp, 11 predicted proteins | sample NCmetagenome_FD_207641 | JGI IMG/M metagenome (GOLD analysis project Ga0310810, IMG submission 207641) | Soil microbial communities from experimental microcosm in Duke University, North Carolina, United States - NC | ecosystem: Engineered > Artificial ecosystem > Soil microcosm > Unclassified ... | reverse complement strand
AACATCCGGCTGCGCAATCAACTCGCCCCCGGGACAGAAGGTGGATGGACGACGCTGCTACCGGATGGCGAGGTGACGACGATCTACGACGCTTCTGTTCGCTATCGCGCCGCCGGCGTGCCGCTCGTTGTCATTGCCGGCAAGGAGTACGGGTCGGGCTCGTCGCGCGATTGGGCGGCAAAGGGTACGGTGCTGCTCGGCGTCAAGGCGGTCATCGCTGAAAGCTTCGAGCGCATCCATCGGAGCAATCTCGTGAACATGGGCGTACTGCCGCTCGAGTTCCGTGCCGGCGAGAACGCGGCGTCGCTGAAGATCACGGGGCGCGAGCGTTTCGATGTGCTCGGCATGGGCGCGACGCTCACACCGCGCGGCGTCGTGACCGTGCGCGTGACCTGCTCGGATGGTTCCATCCAGGACATCACCGCGACGGCGCGTATCGATACTCCAGAAGAGCTCGTCGCATTCCGTAACGGCGGAATCCTGCCTTACGTGGTCAGGCAACTGGTGAAGTCGTAACGGCTGGTCACCTCATGTAGCCGCGCCGTGCGGTGACCTTACTCTTAGCTGCCTATAATCGATCCGATGGAGTCTGTGCCGGGGGCGCGGCGGTTGACGACGGCAGACGTCAAATCGGAGGCAACGGCTGCTGGATTTGATCTCTGCGGCATCGCGCCAGTGCAGAGCCACCGGGAACTCTCCTTCCTTCACGAGTGGCTGGCGCGAGGCTATGCGGGCGAGATGCAGTACATGCATCGAACGGCCGAGCGCCGAGCCGACGTGCGCGCGGTGATGCCTTCCGCGCGGTGTGTCATCTCACTCGGCGTTGTCTACAACACCGATCGCCCATACTCAAATCAAGATCACAATTCGACACGAGCCGCGATCGCGCGGTACGCGTGGGGTGACGACTACCATCTCGTCATTGAGAAACGGCTCGCACAGTTGATCGCCCGTCTGCGCGAGATCTCGAAAGAGGAGTTTGAGGCGCGCGCCTACGTCGATACCGGACCGGTCCAGGAACGCGTCTACGCGCAATATGCGGGCCTTGGATGGATTGGGAAGAACGCCTGTCTCATCAACGAAGATCTCGGGTCCTGGATTTTTTTGTCCGAGATCATCTGCAGTCTGGAGTTGGAGCCTGACGCGCCTGCCGTCGATCAATGCGGTTCGTGCGCACGATGCCTCGAGGCGTGCCCAACCGGTGCGCTCCTCGATGCCGGCGTGCTCGACGCAACGCGCTGTCTCTCCTATCTCACGATCGAATTGAAGGGGGCGATTCCCGGCGAACACCGCGACGCGGTCGGCAAACACGCATACGGGTGCGACATTTGCCAGGAAGTGTGTCCGTGGAACATCGCTCCCGGAATCGGAAAGAGTCCCGATCACGAGTGGCAGCCACGTCCAGGTCTCGACGCTGCCGAATTGCTCGACTTGTGGAATCGCTCGGACGATGAGCTGCGATTGCTGTTGAAAGGCAGCGCGATGAAGCGCGCGGGCGTGAAGCGGCTCCGGCGAAACCTTGCAGTCGCGCTTGGCAACAGCGGCGATCCCGCCGCAGCCGGCGCGCTTGTTGCGAGCCACGAAGACACCGCTCGCGATCCGCTCGTTGCGGAGCACGTGGCGTGGGCCGTCGACAAACTCCGCCGGTCCCGAGCGAGCGAACCAGAAAGCGAATCGACGAGTGGCTAGAAAGCGCGGACGATCGGCACCGCCGAAGCCCGGCGAGCCGGTACCGGACCTGCTCCCTGATCGGCCGACGTTAGACAGTGTCGCTGAGACCGCCGCAGGGTGTAAGGCCTGCGATCTCTACAAACGAGGGACGCAGACAGTCTTCGGCGAAGGGCCGGGAACCGCGCGCCTCATGCTCGTCGGCGAGCAGCCTGGCGACGCCGAGGATCTCGCCGGCCATCCGTTCGTCGGACCGGCAGGGAAGCTGCTCGATCGTGCCCTGGAGGAGGCCGGCATCGATCGGCAATCGGTTTACGTGACCAACGTAGTCAAGCACTTCAAATGGGAGCCTCGCGGTAAGCGGCGGATACACGCGAAACCTAATGCGGGTGAAATCAGCGCGTGCCGTCCCTGGCTCGAGACCGAGATCGCCCTCGTTCGACCGCACGCGCTCGTTTGCCTCGGTGCGACAGCGGCGCAGGCGCTGCTTGGAAAGAGTTTCAAGGTGTCCAAACAACGCGGCGAATTCGTCGAGTCTTCCCTGGCCCCGCTCGTCATGGCGACGGTTCATCCCTCATCCATTCTTCGCGCAACTGACGATGAGTCACGGCGGACCGAGATGGAGCGCTTCGTCGCCGATCTCAAGAAGCTGGCGCGGCAACTCGGAAAAGGCAGGGCCTGAGCGCCGGTGGCGCTGCAGCGGCCATGCCCTACACGGGAAGGGAAGATCGCGAGACAATAGAGCTATGACGGAACGGTTTCAGCCCACGCTGCTTTTGTCCATGCCGCAGCTGCAGGATCCGAACTTCGCGAGGACGGTTGTGCTGCTGTGCGATTTCGTTCCCGAGGGAGCATTCGGTCTGGTATTGAATCGGCCGACCGACGAAGCTGCCACGGGAATGGTGCGGCTCGATCCGCCAGTCGAGCATGGAAACGACCTGCTGCTCCACACCGGCGGACCGGTCGAGCCGGATCGAGGCTGGATCCTCAGTGGAGAAGAACCCGCTGACGTCGAGCACCGAACGATCGTGCCGGGGCTGTTTCTTTCAACCTCGCCAATTCTGCTGCGCCGCGTGCTGGAGACACGTCCTGCGCCGCGTGCGCTCGTGCTTGCCGGTTACGCTGGATGGGGACCCGGACAACTCGACCACGAGTTGTCGCAGTCGGCGTGGTTGATGTGCGACGTCGATGTGAGCCTGGTCTTCGATACGGAGCCGTCGCAGATGTGGGAGACGGCGATTCGGAAACTTGGCGCGGATCCCTCGGCGCTGCAGACGAGCCACGGCGTTCATTGAGCCACGGAAGCATCGGGGCCACGGATTGACACGGACAAAACGGGCCACGGATGAACACGGATTGACACGGATAGAACGGGCCACGGATGGACACGGATTGACACGGACAAAATGGGCCACGCATGAACACGGATTGACACGGATAAAAACGGGCCACGGATGAACACGGATTGACACGGATAAAAACGGGCCACGGATGAACACGGGTTGACACGGATAGAACGGGCCACGGATGGCCACGGATTGACACGGACAAAACGGGCCACGGATGAACACGGATTGACACACGGATAAAAACGGGCCACGGATGGACACGGATTGACACGGATTTTTCCGAGAGTGTCAGGAATTCTGTGTGGCATAGCATGAGGAGAGCCTATGCCGCCCCGGAAACGAAAGAGCCTGGCGCCTGATGCGCCGCTGCCCCTGTTCCCTCGGAGATTCTCGATCAGTTTGTGGGGCAAGGGCCCTTGTCCGTCGAGGAGTTCGATGCCGCTGTCCGTCGCTTCAAGAAAGCGATCGTGGAGCGTGCGCTCGGCGGCGAGCTGACGCACCACTGGGTTATCCCCCCGGCGGTACCAAGCCGGACGACGCGACAAATCATCGCACTGGGACCAGCGGCAAAACCGTCGAGGGATGACGGTGCGGGAGATCCGGGCCCTCCTGGCCAAGATGTATGCCCTCGAGGTGTCGCCCGACTTGATCAGCGCCGTCACCGACGCGGTGATCGCGGAGGCAACGGCGTGGCAGCAGCGACGACTGGAGTCGATGTATCCGGTCGTCTTCTTCGACGCGTTGCGCGTCAAGATTCGCGATGAAGCGACGGTGATGCGCAAGGCCGTTTATCTGGCCTTGGCGATTCTGCCCGATGGCACGCGTGACATCTTGTTTGTTGTTCGTTCCAGATAAAATGCCGCGCATGGACGCTGCCGTCCCCGCGGACGCCAAAAACGCGCCCACAGGGACTTGGAAGACCGCAAAAAACGCGGTTTCCCACACCGCCCACGCGCATCATCGTCAATGCGCCCTACACACAAAAAACCTGACACTCCGGTTGACACGGATTTTTCCGTGTTCATCCGTGTTTTCCGTGGTTCTCGTTGATCCGCGGTTTTCCGTGGTTCGCGTTGATCCGGGTTCTTCCGTGGCCTATTTCCCCAGGACCTCGGCAAAAAAGTCCGTGGCGCGCGGATCCTTGGACTGACCCAGCCAGAACATCGCCTGCTTGCGGACTTCCGGGTTCGTATTCGTCCGCGCGACCTTGATCAAGAGCGGCACGCCCTCGTCCTTTGGAAGCTGGCTGAGCGCGAAGACGGCTTTCTTCTTCACTTCTGTATCCGGATCCTGATCGATCCGATCGACGATAGTCGCGGACGCTTTTTCCCCGGCTTTCTGGGCGAGCCAGAACAACGCTTCGCCCCTCAGCCGCGGCTCCGCGTCGTTCCGCGCTGTTGCAATCAAGGTGTCGAGTGCCTGAGGCACTTTGCTCTGCGACAAACCAAAGATCGCGCTCTTCCGCACCTCCACGCTCGGGTCCTCGCGCAGTACTCGCTGGAGTGTCTGGTAGCCGCGCTGACCGCGTGCGTTTCCGAGCCAGAATGTCACTTTCTTGCGCACGCTCTCAGGCTGGGTCCGATTGATGAGGCGCTCGAGGGATGCGTCCGCTGCCGGATCGCCATGCATCGCGATGGCAGTAATCGCACCGTCGGTCACGCGATTCTTCGTATCTCCCTGCGGCTGTGCGCCGATCACAGATTCGAGCAGCGCAATGCTGTCGGCCGGCCGGACGTTTTCCAGCCATCGCACTGGCCGTCCCCCGGCATCGAGCTGACAGTCTTCAGAGAACACGCGGATCCGCTCGACGGCGCGATCCGCAATCCGCAGCAACACGATCATCTGATCCGAGCCTTCGAGCTTGATGACTCCGGCAGCTGTTGCCGGCTGCGATCGCGTCGACATATTCGTTCCCGAGGAGTTCTCGAGCCGGCACAAGCCACAGCAACCCGAGGAGTCGGACACCGTGCCGTTCACGAACGACGTGCCGCCGTTGAAACAGCACATCACCCGTTCACCATCGGCCACTGGCACGGCATACCCGATCCAACTGGCGTCGGTTGTCGAATTCACGAGCGACCTGAAAGACTGCGTGAAGGGAGAACCTGCCGGTTGAGTTGTGACAGTACCGTTCTGAATGCGCGGCTGCTGCGCCGCCACAATCGTCGACACCATCACCGCCATCCCGAGCCCGGTTGCAATCATTTTGAACGGAGTCGACATGGGGCCGCCTCTACTTTCCGCTCAGGATTTCCATCATGTATTGAGTGACGGCTGGATCCTTCGAGCCCATCACCGACAGCTTCGAGACGATTTCCCTTTTCATCGCCCCGTCTTGCTCTTTGCGAGCGAGGGCGACCAGTCCGGAACCGTTACCCTGGACGAAGAGACCGTCGATGACCGCTTTTCGGACTTCCGGATCTCGGTCAGTGTTGTAGATCTCGACGAGCGCGTCGCCGGTCTTCTTGGAGCCCATGACACCGAGATTGCGGATTGCCGTGCGGCGAAGCTCCGGGGTCTTCTCTGTTTTCGCAAGCTCGATGAGCCGATCGGCGGCTCCGCCGACGAACATCGCCTGGATAATCCGCTTCTTCACATCGACAGAGGTTTCCTTCTGATAGAGCTGCCACAGCGCATCATGCGCGCCCATCACGCCCAGCTGTTGCACCGCTTCAGCGCGCAGCTCCGGGCTCTGTTCGGTCTGCGCAGCCGTCAAGAGACGATCGCGCTCACCCGACACCATGAACGCGCGCAGGATGCGACGCTTCACATCGACATCGTTGGTCGCGCCGTAGATTTCGCCGAGCAGGGCGCGGCTGTCGCGTCCGCCTTGCGTGCCGAGATAATCGATGGCGCGGTTCTGAAGATCGGGTGCCGACGTGCCCATCGCCACTTTCTTCAACACCTCGCGCGCCCGAGGCGAATCGTTCTGTGCGAGGACGAATAGCGCCTTGGACTTGACGCGCGGCGACGACGTCCCTTCGAGCAGCTTCTCGACCATCGGGATGGCTTTTTCAGGATCGGCGTTCATCAAGCCATTCAGCGCGTACATCTTCGTGTCGTCGTCGGTTTGATCGTCCGGCCGCGCCGGCTGGCCGCTGTTTTGGCGCACGAGCGCTTCGAGCTGCTTTGCCTGAGGCAGCCAGCGACTCTTTGGATACTCCTTATTGAGCGTGGCTATCGTCGTCAACGCTTCGGCGCGCTGACCAACTCTGTCCTGTGCCCACGCCTTGAAGTAAAGCGCCGCATCGGCGTGGGGCCCCTTCATCGCGATCGCGTCGTTGAATCGTCCGATGGCGCGATCGTACCGGCCGTTGTCGATATCCTCACGTGCCTGGTCGTATAACCGGCTCTCGCGTTCGCGCTGACGCTGCTCGGCTTCCTTTTCACGGTCCTGCCGATCCTGTTCGCTCGACGCCAACCGCATAGCCGGCATCCCGGTGATCATCGGTGCGATCAGACCGGCCGGGGGAATCGGACCTGGACCAAGTGGCCCCGCGCCAATCGGCGGAGGGCCCATCGGGGCCGGACCAAGCGGTGCGGAGCCCACTGGTGCCGGGCTTGGAGGTTGTGCCGACACTGATCCTGCGACAGCGAGGATGGCGGCAAAGATGACGGCCACGCATGAAGTCTTGTTGCGCATAGTTTATTGTCCTGTCCAGGTCCGGGATCCGGTGGTAGGGGATCCGGGATCCGATCGTTCGTATTAGTCCGTATTAGTCCGTGTTAATCCGTGTTCATCCGTGTTAATCCGTGTTCATCCGTGGCCCGTGTTGATCCGTGTTAATCCGTGTTAATCCGTGGCCCGTGTTCATCCGTGGCCCGTGTTAATCCGTGGTCACGAACTCTGGCCCGCTCGCGACCGTATTTGCGCTTTCTGCCGCCTCTGAACCTCGAGCGACAGCACACGCATTTTCAACAGCAATCCCTTGTTTTCGATTCGCTGCCGGACATCGTCGAAATCCGTGGCCGACACGTTGTCTGGACTGGCCGCCACGTCAACCAGGACCTGTTCGAGATCGTCGAGCACGGCGGCGAGTGCCGTGTTGCCGTTGGCGGCCGCTGTCTGCCGATACAGCCGATTGTCGGCGACGAGTTGCTCGGCGCGCTCGCGTTGCGCGGCAAAGTCCGCCGTGTCGGCGGGATCGGCACTCACGAGTTCCGTGAGCATCAACTGCGAACGATCGAGATGGTCACCCAGATCCGCGAGCAGGATTCGTTCGCGGAGCGCAGTGGATGCCGCCGTCGTTTCAGCAACCGTCGATGGGACGGCTTTCTGAGATACACGTCCTGCGAAGAATGCCGCGGCGACGAGAATCGCGATGCCGGCGACCCACGCGAGGCGAGCCGGTGAAATCAGGAACCAGGAACGCCACCCTTTGCGAGACCCTCCATCCAGCTCAGGCTGCAGCCTGGCCCAGGTCTTCCGTTCGAAGCCGTCGCCAACTTCCAGGGGCGGCATCGAATCGACTGCCGCGAGCACACGCTGCAGCGTGGTGAAGCTGGCGTTGCAGGCCGGGCATTCGCGAAGATGCTCCGCGGTCCGCGCGGCGGCCGGCTGTTCGAGCTCGCCGTAGTAGTGAAGAACCAGATCGTCTTCTGTCAGGTGCATTGGGTAGCTCTCAATCGGCGGACACCAACGGTTCCAGCGCGACGCGCATCTTCTTCACCGCCCGGAAAATACTGTGCTTGGTCGCGTTCGTCTTGAGACCAAGCGCCCGGCTGATCTCTTCAATCGATTGACCTTCAAAGTGCCGGAGCGCGAACGCCGCGCGTTCCATCATGCTCAACGACGACATTGCCCCAGCCACGCGATCCTGGACTTCAGTGCTCAACATCAAACGTTCCGGTGAGGCCTGTCGCCGCGTCTCGTCGTCGTTGCCAAGTTGATCGAGGTCGGCTGCGTCGTGTCCGGCTTCGCGGTGCGGTCTCGCGCGCATGAGATCGATGGAGCAGTTCACGGCGATGCGATGCAGCCACGTACTGAAATTCGCCCTCGATTCGAAACGGCCCAGCTGCCGGTAAGCTTTCAAGAAAGTCTCCTGGACGACGTCTTCGGCGTCCTGTGCGGAGCCGGTCATCCGGTACGCGAGCCTGTAGACAGCGCGGCTATGGCGGTCCACGAGTTCCCGAAAGGCTTCGCTATCGCCGTCGCGGGCCAGCGCGACGGTGGCGGCGTCCGTTTGCGGCATCCAATTGCTTAGACGGGGGTTGTCGGCCGGGGTTAGCCGACGAGCGAGCGGGTCTTCAGTCGGCCGGTTCGTCCTCGGGGGAATTTCGGTCATTTGCCGAAACAACCTCGGCGACCGGTCTCACACGTTTGACGATTTCGCGCGTGCGGGCAATTTCTTCCTGCAGGGCTGCGATGCACGCCTCCTGGCTTTCGTGCGGGAGGTCGGTTCGCGCCCCGCAGAAAGGACAAGAAGTCACCACGGGGCTCGGTTTTCCATTGTCGCTTCCGCAGGGTCATCGGGGTTCGTTGCAAAATTATCTCCACGGTTTTGACCCGTCAGCATGGCGACAGCAATGACTTCAACCCCGATTCGAGCGGCGTGACGCGATAGCTGAGTTCTTCAACACTACGAGAACTGTCCAGCCTCCAGTCGTAACGAAATATGGTGACTGCACCACGGGTGATGAGCGGTGGCCGGCCCGTCAACGTCGCGCGGCCTTCCTCGACCCAGGCAATCCCCGATGCCACAGCGAATGGAATACGCCGAGGCAGCTTGGCGCCGGTGAGTTCGCGCAGGATTTCGAAGACTCTTATTTGGGGCACGTTCACGCCGCCGACGACGTATTCGGTCCCGCGAACTGTCGGCGCCAGGGCGCTGACATGTGCGTCGGCAACATCGTCGACGTACGCGTAGGACCAGGTGCGATCGGCACCGACGATTCCAGGAAGGCGGCCGGCACGCTGATCTGCGACCAACCGGCCGACGAGATTGGCTTCGGTGGCGACGCCCGGCCCGTAAATCACACCCGGTATAAGGATCACAATCGGCTGACCAGTCGATTGTGCCGCTCGTGCGACAGCCAGTGCAGTCGCTTTCGTTCGTTGATAGTCGTTTGCCGCAAGCGGCGCGTTCGCTCCTGCCGGAGGCAGGGCAAGAAAAGACGATGTGTAAATGATGCGGCGTGTGCCCAGGGACTTCGCGGCGTCGAGGACGGCTTCGAGACCGCCCACGTTGATCTCGTCAAACGAGGCCGGATTCCGCTGCCACAGGCTGACGAGCGCCGCCGAATGGATGATCGCGTCGGCGCCTCGAGCCACACGGCGCACGGCGTCGCGATCGCGGATGTCGCCATCGACGAGCCGGCCGGGAAGCCCGGACGTCGTCGCGTGGCGCGCAAATACGATCGGCTCGTACCCGCGCCTTACCAACGAGCGAACGATCGCCCGCCCGAGATATCCGGTGCCGCCGGTGATGAGGACGTTCATCCTGGTTCTGTCGGGATCCGGGATCCGGCCGCCCGATCTCGGAATACTAGACCCTCCGCGTCGGTGGTGTCGCCGATAACGGATCCCGCATCCCGGAAAACGGATCCCGGAAGAAACTCAATCAGCCATCAGAAATCAACAATCAGCAATTTCAGCTATGCTTCGATCAATGTTCAAGCGTCAGACAACCGGATCAGTGGTCTGCGCGTCGTGCGGATCGCTGGTCGGCGTCAACGACGAGCAGTGCTACACGTGCGGGCGTCGCAATCCCGGTCTCTGGGGATACGCGGGCGTGCTGCGGCGGCTGGGCAATGACTTTGGTTTCGTGCCGTTGGTCATCTACGGCTGCGCGAGCCTGTACATGCTGACCATCGTGGTGACGATGATGCTCGGCGGCAACGTCATGGGACGAGGCGATCCATTTTCGCTCCTCGCGCCTGCCGATTTGGTGGCGTTCATGTTTGGCATGAGTGGAGCGGACCCTGTCTTCGGCCTGCGGCGATGGTGGACGATTCTGACCGCCGGCTGGCTCCATGGAAGTGCCCTGCACATCGTGTTCAACATGATGTGGGTCCGGGATCTCGGGCCCGTGGTTGCGGACCTTTACGGCGGCGCGCGCCTGGCGATCATCTACATGGTTTCTTCCGCGTGCGGCTTTCTTTTGAGCTCTGTGCTCGGCTACATGCCCATCGCTATACCGATTATCGGAGGCGCGGGCCGCACATTGGGCGCTTCGGCCGGTATTTGCGGACTGCTGGGTGCGCTGCTGCATTACGGCAATCGAGGCGGAAGCAGCACGATCAGGTCGCACGCGATTAGCTGTGCCGTCACGGTTTTTATTTCCGGGTTGATTATGTCGCGCGTCGACAACTCCGCACATCTGGGCGGGTTCATCGGGGGTTATTTCACGGGCGTGCTGCTCGATCCACTCAAGCCCGAGCGTGTGAACCACATGGTGATCGCGCTGCTGCTGCTCGTGGCGACCGCAGTCGCGATGCTGGCGTGCATCGTCTCGACAGTACGGATGCTGTAACGTCTTGGTCTATCGCGAATAGAAATCAATGATTCGCTCGATGGCGCGGCGGCAGACGCGACAGAACCCCACCGGATCGCGCGTGAACATGATGCAGTCGGCCTCGGGCCTATAGAGTCCGCGTGCTTCATACCCGGCGCCTTCGAAGGCGCCGACCCGTCCCGAAGACGTCATCGACGACAGGAATTTCGTGTCCCACGCTTCTTGTTCGCGGAAAAGGGCGTCCATCTCGGATTCCGGCGCATTTCGCGCCCGGATTTCACGGCGTCGCTGCTGAATTCCGGCCGTGTGTTTTTCGAATTCATCCTTGTTCCAGGGTGTGGGGAGAGGCGTGCCTGCGGTGACGAGATCTCGCCATTTCAACTGAGCCGGATCATGAAGCGCGGTGATGTTCGGCTCCCACGGTTCCGGCTTCACGGGTGCGCCGGTTTCATACGCGACGTCGGAGGTGTAGTACTCGTCGGCCAGCGCCGCGAAGTGATGTCCGAACTCATGAACGAACACGTACGGCGAAAAGGCGCTATCGACCGACGCCGTCGCTTGATC
>Ga0310810_10009969_pt1 | contig 11035 bp, 8 predicted proteins | sample NCmetagenome_FD_207641 | JGI IMG/M metagenome (GOLD analysis project Ga0310810, IMG submission 207641) | Soil microbial communities from experimental microcosm in Duke University, North Carolina, United States - NC | ecosystem: Engineered > Artificial ecosystem > Soil microcosm > Unclassified ... | reverse complement strand
ATAAAGCAGCCATGGACGGCGTTTTTAAGTCTGATAAAATAGGGTTTAAACTATCTAAGTATTTATAAGTCACAGCTTTTGAATTTATTTGGCCAAATAATAATTCCCGGACACCACTGCCGTATGTTGAAAAAGCGCATCATCATACTTCCTATATTCTTTTTAGGCATAACTGTGTTTTCGCAAGTCTCAACTTCTGATACTACAAAGAAGAAAGAAAAAGTTGAGGATTGGGCTATTGATTCTACTATTGATTATGATCTTTTGTTGCAAGACATGGAATCTTTTCTTGATTCAATTTCATCGCCACATAGTTATCTCCTGGGAAGTTTTGCAATGGGAACGGGTTATTTTAATTATACCAGCAAGTCAACAACATTGCTTGAGACAAGGAGAGATTTTACTTACATACCAACTCTTGGGTACTATCATAAATCTGGATTAAGCTTAAATGCAACCGGTAATATAATTACTGATAACAACAAACCTAATCTTTATCAAATAGCCGTAAGCCCGGGATATGATTATCTTGAAAACAGGAACCTGGCAACAGGGATTACCTATACAAGATTTTTTACAAAAGACACCCTGTCGTTTTATACAACGCCTTTGCAAAATGAATTGTTTGCTTACTTTACTTATCGTAAATGGTGGATCAGGCCAACAATCGCACTTAGCTATGGATGGGGTAATCGCACAGATTATGTGGAAAGGGAGGAGTTGATACAGGATCTTCGTTTACGTCGACGCGGCGTTACCAGGATAAATTCAAAAGAATCGATCACTGATTTTTCAGTTATTGCATCATTGCGACATGATTTTTATTGGCTTGGCGTTTTTTCTTATAAAGATCATTTCCGTCTCACGCCACAACTTGCCTTTATCAGCGGTACACAAAAATTTGGCTTCAATCAATCAGCAAATACCTACGCTACCATTGTTCGTACCGGCGCCAATGTTCTATATAATTCTGAAAGTGTTTTTTTAGATGACCAATTGAAGTTTCAACCACTTTCACTTACTATGTTTTTTAGAGGGGAGTATTCTATTGGCAAATTCTTTATTCAGCCCCAGCTTGCGTTTGATTATTATTTCCCGACAGACCAGGAGAATTTCAGCGCCTTATTCTCAATTAACCTTGGAATGATATTCTGAGACTTTTACATTTTGTTACCAAATAGAGAGCAATAAAGATTTATAGAAAGAGTTAAAGCATTGTATTTTAAAGATTTTAACAGCACTAAAACTCCCGATGGCATTATAGTTGAAGTTTTACACACCAAACAAAAATTTCTTACATGAAAACAAAACTTGCTATCATGGCCATTGCATTGTTTACAGTGCAGGCTGCATCGGCCCAATTCCACATTGGGGCAAAAGCCGGCGCTAATCTTGTAAAGGTTGATGGAAAATCTTTTAAAGATGAGTTTAGATATAACTATCACGTCGGTGGGTTTGCTGAAATTGGTCTCACAAGAGACGGGAAACTTACCCTTCAACCCGAGGTTTTATTTAATCAGTATTCTACAACTCTCGACAGTAGTTTTAAATCCGTTTATGAAAATGTACTCAGCTCAGAGCAAACTCATGTAAAGCTCAATTATCTTACTATCCCGATCTTGCTTAATTATAGATTGATCGGACCTCTTTATTTACAAGCAGGACCTGCATTCAGCATCTTAATGGATCAAAGCAAAAACTTTTTACAAAATGGTGGTGATGCATTTAAGAAAGGAGATTTTTCAATGATCGGAGGTGCACAAATTAGGATAGCGAAAATTTATTTATCGGGTCGTTATGTTGTTGGCCTTGCCAATATCAATGACATCGACAATAAAGAAAAATGGAAAAGCCAGGCATTGCAATTATCCGTAGGATTGTCTCTCTAAGTTCATATATCTTTTGAAGCTATCCCTCTCGCTGCGGCGGGAGGGATTTTTTTATCACAGATAGTTATCGACTTTTCAACTCAAGAATCCCCGAAATCCCTAATAATGCTTGAAATCCGTGGTATAATACTTGACAACTATAGATTCACTGTGTATTTTTAACCCCTTGGCCAATTTAGTGTCAGGTTGTCAAAACGGAGATCAACTAATGAAAGATTCTAATTTTTTTCTGCGACCAGAAGATGAAATGGATTTTATACCAATAATTCCCTTGAATGAAAGTGATGGTGAAACCGGCGATGGGACTGATATCCCGGATGAGTTGCCTGTAATTCCTCTTCGAAATACTGTACTTTTTCCAGGCGTGGTACTTCCGATAACGGTTGGCCGCGATAAGAGTATTAAGGCTGTAAATGACGCTTATAAGGCTGACAAATTGATCGGCGTTGTTGCGCAAAAAGACAGTAATGTAGAAGACCCAGGAATTCCTGATATAGAAAATATTGGAACAGTAGCAAAGATCGTAAAACTTATAAAAATGCCGGATGGCGGCACCACCGTTATTATTCAAGGAAGAAATCGGTTCAAGATAAAAAACATTCTTTCTGATGATCCTTACTTCAAAGCGAGTATTGAGATTATTAAAGAAGAAGAGTCGCCGAAAGATGAAGACTTTGCAGCTTATGTTTCTAATATAAAAGAAACGGCGTCTGAAATTATCCAGCTTTCGCCAAATATTCCCGCAGAAGCTTCTATCATTTTACGCAATATTGAAAACCCGGCTTTTCTTATTCATTTCGTTTCAAGTAATCTAAACGCAGAACTAAAAGAAAAGCAACAGCTTCTTGAAACAAATAATATTCGTGAAAGGGCAGATACACTAATGAAGATGCTGCAACGTGAATTGCAATTTGCTGAATTAAAAAATAAAGTAACTACAAAAACAAAAACAGAACTGGAGAAACAGCAAAGGGATTATTTTTTGCAGCAACAGATGAAGAGCATTAAAGAAGAACTGGGCGGCGATTCGAATGACAGGGAAATAAAAGAGATGCAGAAAAAAGCGGATGCTAAAAAGTGGTCGCCAGCAGCAAAAGAAATGTTTCAGAAGGGAATTGAGAAGCTAGAAAGAATGCATCCGACAACACCGGATTACTCCGTTGTATATAATCATCTTGACTTAATGCTTGATCTTCCTTGGGAAGAATATACAGCAGACAAATATGACCTGAGAAAAGCAAAGAAGGTGCTTGATAATGATCACTACGGTATGGAGAAGATCAAAGAAAGGATTCTTGAATATTTAGCCGTACTAAAATTAAAAGGCGATATGAAGAGCCCAATACTTTGTTTTGTTGGTCCTCCGGGAATCGGTAAAACTTCGTTGGGAAAAAGTATTGCAAATGCGATCGGTCGAAAATATGTAAGACAAAGTCTCGGAGGGTTACATGATGAAAGTGAAATAAGAGGACATCGCAAAACATATATCGGAGCAATGCCAGGTCGTATCTTACAATCTATTCGCAAAGCAAAGACCTCAAATCCTGTAATGATACTTGATGAGATAGATAAAGTGGGAAATGATTTTCGCGGCGATCCTTCTTCTGCATTACTGGAAGTGCTCGATCCGGAACAGAATAATACTTTTTATGATAATTATCTTGAGTTAGAATATGATCTGAGTAAAGTGCTTTTCATAGCAACAGCTAATAATCTTCAAAACATTCAGCCTGCATTGCGTGACAGGCTGGAGATCATTGATCTTGGTGGCTATGCAGTTGAGGAGAAATTGGAAATTGCGAAACGTCATTTAATTCCAAAGCAAAAAGATGCTCATGGATTAAAAACAACCAATTTCACTATTAATGATAAGATCATCGAAAAAATAATCCAGGAATATACGAGGGAAAGTGGTGTTCGTGAATTGGACAGGCATATCGCATCTATTATGCGTAACCAGGCAAAAGAACTTGCATTAAATGAAAAAGTAAGACCAAATATTTCAAGCAATGATGTTGAAAGAATACTTGGCAAGCCAAAATATAGTAACGATCTGTATAAGTCAGTAAATATTCCCGGGGTAGCAATTGGGCTTGCATGGACCTATGTTGGCGGTGATATATTATTTATTGAAACAAGTCTTAGTGAAGGCAAGGGCGAGCTAAAGATCACGGGTAATCTTGGCAATGTGATGAAAGAAAGTGCAAGCACTGCGCTGAGTTATCTACAGGCGAATGCAAAAAAATACGGTATCGATCACAAACTTTTTGACAAAAGAAATATACATATCCATGTACCTGAAGGGGCCGTACCGAAAGATGGCCCCAGCGCAGGTATTACAATGATGACCTCAATCGCTTCAGCTTTTACGAGCAAAAAAGTAAAACCATTTCTTGCCATGACCGGCGAGATCACACTTCGCGGGCAAGTGTTACCGGTTGGGGGGATCAAAGAAAAAGTTTTGGCTGCAAAACGTGCCGGGATCAAGGAAGTGATCCTCTGCTCACAAAATGAAAAAGATATTGATGAGATCGACCCTGATTTTATAAAAGGCCTGAAATTTCGTTATGTAAAAAATATGAGCCAGGTGTTGGAGCTCGCCTTAGATTAAAAATATTTCCGGTTACAGGCAACCTTTACTGGTGTTTTTTGTTATTAGATTATATACAAATTTTTCCATGTTGGTTGTTTTAAGGGTTTCAAAAAGAAATTCCCCCGGCCTCTCGGGTGGAATTTCTTTTTACTCGGTTTTAAACTCTGCATAAGTTTCCTCAACTTAGCTCTTTGCGCCTGTCCATAATAATATTATCCGTTCTTGTTTCTTCGTCCCTGTTTGCCCAAACTATTGGGGGCAGCTCAGTATTTAATTTTTTAAAACTTCCCCATACGCCCCAACTTACTGCTTTGGGTGGAATAAATGTATCAGTGCCATCAAATGATGTTGGTCTTGCATTTAATAATCCTTCACTTCTTAAAAAGGAAATGCATACACAAATGAATGCTGTGTTCAATAACTTTTATGCGGGTATAAATGCTTATCATTTATCATTTGGATACAGGCATGAAAAACTGAAAACAAATTTTGGATGGGGGCTTAGCTATTTTGATTATGGAAAAATTTCAGAAACGGATTTTTCGGGTAATATTCTTGGTGCATTAAAGCCGACTGATTGGGTAATGCAGGTATCAGCATCCCGCAGCTATTTGCAAAAATGGAATTATGGGGCCAGTTTCAAATTCATTTCTTCAAACTATGGCATTTACGGGTCAAATGGCATTGCAATGGATTTTGGCGTTTTATATACTGATACTGCAAATCTTCTTTCAGTTTCTTTAGTTGCAAAGAATATGGGTTATCAATTAAAGCAATATACGGGAACAGAAGCCGAAGAGTTACCATTTGATCTGCAATTTGGAATTACAAAGAAATTAAAGAATGCGCCATTGGCATTTTCATTTACTGCACATCATTTGCATCAATTTGATATTCGATATAATGACACGGTGTTTAACAATGAGAATACTGGTGCAAATAAAGATGGTAATTTTACTTTGGATAAAATTTTCAGGCATTTTGTTTTTGCTGCGCAAATTTTCCCGGTACCGCAGATTGAGGCAACAATCGGGTATAATCATCTCCTGCGACAAGAATTGAATATAGCTAATACCTCAAACGGATTAAATGGTTTTTCAGTGGGAGTGGGGCTAGTTGTAAAAAAGATCCAGGTTCGATATGCAAGAACGCATTACCAGAATAATACCGCTTACAATCAATTAGGGTTGAGCCTTCAGTTAAATGAACATTTTGGCCTGGGAAAATTTGGCGAAAAAATAGGATGGTAATTCTGCAAAGAATAGATAAATTTACGTTTCCTTCCTTTGAAAATCCCTCCCATACTTTTTAATAATAATTTATAATGCGTTTATTCACCATATTACTGGTATCTCTTTTTGTTTTTCAATCGGCTGCTATTGGGCAGAAATCAAAAAATAAAAAATCTAAGACGGAGGAGAAAGGCCCCAAAATTTTTGAAACAGTGGGAGATACTCTTCGCAAGGATTCTGTTGTTTATTACGAAACTGAAATTGGTTACATAATGCCTGATCTTAGTCCCAAATTCAAAGGCAAATGGATGATCAATGTAATGAGGAGACAGGCAAGGGCTATTCCGGATTCTTTAACCGCAGCTTACCTGGAGTTTTATAGCGATACGCTTTTCTCTGCGATTGTTGGTTGCAATAAATTTTCGGGCAAGTATATAATTAAAGGTCCTACAATTAAGTTTACGATATCAGATACTGCCTTATCTGATACAACTTTAACTGTCTGTCCACAAACGGAAATTGAAAATTGGTTCATCAAACTTATGGAGACACGGGTTAGTTATTTTGGTATTGATGAAAAAATTCTGTACCTCAAAGATGTGGCGTACAATATAGTTTTTGATTGTGCTAAAAAGCCGGAACAATTTCCATAGAGCATTTATTTTTCAATTTACCGCCATCGGAAAAATTCAGATCTATAATCGGATAAATTCAGATCTATAAGGGAGTAATTCCATTCTCTGGTGGAAGAAAGTATTGAATACTATCCTGAAGGTATTTACATTGTGTGTGGAATCGGTCAACAAACTATAATCCGTATTTGAAAAATATATCGCACTGAAATTTGGAAAATGGCCCTGCTTATTAATTGGCTTATCAAAAGAAATACCATGATCACTTTGAAAAATAATTACAGTTGGTCGATTTGAATATAACATAATGCTGTCAGTAATTTTTTTTATTATGTTGTTCGAAAATGCGATCTGGTGCAGATACGCTACTTCTTTTGAAGGTTGAGATGAGCCAAAAAGTTTTCCAGTTGAATCATAAAAATAAGGTGGATGCGGTTCTAAGAAATGACCATAAACAAATTTTGGATCTGCAGTTTTTAATTTGATCGATGTCATTACTTCCTTCAATACTTCATTAGTGAGTCGTTTCCTGTTAAGTGGGGTATTTACTGAATAGAGGTCATTGTTAAAAAGCCCACAGTTTTCTTCGTGAAGATGGTAACCAATATCCCTATCAAGTTTAAACAATAGATTATAGTTGTCATACAATTTTCTGATTCCCCAGAAATCAAAGTTTTTTATGGTTGTTGGATGTGAGTCAAAATCAAATAATGAGTAGTTTAATATACGGTATCCTCCATTTTGGAGAAATACAGCAACATCATTTTTGTAAGAAAGCTTCAACGCCTGGAAATACTGTCTGTCTGTAGTTTTATTAAGCGTATCAACATTTTTGATATAATTCATATTTAAAGAACTGCCAATAGAAAAGGCTGTACAGCTATAATTGCTCTTCGAATCCTTTGCAATATAGAATCCCTTGTTATGCAGATAATCTTCAATCGCTTGATTTGAATATTCATATTCATTCTTTAATTGGTTCGAAGAAGAATAGGCATCAAAAATTATGTAAAATATATCGGGCCTTTTGCAGGAATCACATACTTGGTAATTCGGTTCATTTTTGTCATCTACTGTGTACAGGTTTTTACTGCCGCTAAAAAAAATACTAACGAGATCAATGGCTATAAACAAAAGCAAGGCTGTATTTATAAAAAGAAAGAGCCTTCCCTGAGCAGTTCGTTTTTTTCTTAAAACAAAGAAAAGAACCAGTAGCATAACAACCAATAAAGACAAGAGGAAAGAATAGCTTTGAAAAAATGAATTAGGAAACTTGTCTGAAAGCCAGTTTTTAAGATCGCCGGTGAAATAAAAAGGCATAAGGCAGCTTACTGTCATTAACGATGCTCTGGAAACTGACCTTAAAAATAAATACCATATTCCCAGTATAATAAGAGGTACAATAAACAAAATAATGATCCTATCATAGACAAACTCATACCGGATCAGGTGATGTAATCCTTTTTCCAAGTGTATTACAACAAACGCCGGTAAAGTCAGGAGGAACAATGGATATTTTTCAAGATTTTTTTTCATGTTGAGATATTCCTCAGAAAAGTACAGATTTGTTATCAGTTCATCCTTTGCATCGGGTAAATTGCAGGTCACAACCGGGCACTTGCGCTTTTTCTGTTATGGTAAACCTTTGCCGAAAAATATTTTCAAAATGTCACTGATATATTCCGAATAAATGTACTTTTTATTCTGAATAAGCAACTGCACTTTCTTGTCTTCTTTCGAAACAAATTCAAATATAAGTACTCTGCTATTTCGCTCAATGATAAATTATATCTATTACCAGGTGGTGAACCAACGTTGGGGTCATCACCGCATCCCTCTCATTATTTGCAAAACCTGAAGCAGGAGAGTTACCATTTAATCCGCATGCCAGAATTGCAAAGAAATTAAAGAATAGGCCCTTGTTTTTTCATTTTACTATGCTTCATTTGCATCAATTCGATATTCGCTATAATGACACCATCATTAATAATGAGAATGCTTTTGATGAGACGAAGGGTAGCAATTTTATTTTTGATAAAATTTTCAGGCATTTTGTTTTTTTCTGCGAGGTTTTCCCGGTACCGGAGATTGAAGTAATAGTTGGGTATAGCCATCTTCTACGACAAGAATTGAATATTGCTAATACCATAAAGGGACTAAATGGTTTTTCAAAGATGTGGCGTACAATATAGTTTTTGATTGTACTACGAAGCAGGAATAATTTCCATAAAATATTTATTTTACCCAGGATCCCTTGATAAATTCAGATTTATAAGGGAGTAATTGCATTCCCTGATGGAAGAAAGTATTGAATACGATCCTGAAGGTATTTACATTGTGTGTGGAATCTGTTACCAGGCTATAATCCCTGTTTGAAAAGTATACCGCACTGAAATTCGGAAAAAATTTCTGCTCGTTAACAGGCTCATCAAAAGAAATACCATGGTCACCCTGGAAAATAATTACAGTTGGTCGATTTGAATAGACCATAATGCTGTCTGTAATTTGTTTGATTATGTTGTTCGAAAATGCGATCTGGTGCAGATATTCTACTTCGTATGAAGGGGGGCTTGAACTAAAGGGTTTTCCGGTTGAATCAAAAAAATAAGGTGGATGCGTTCTTAAAAAGTGGCCATAAACGAATTTTGGACTTTCGGTTTTTAATTTTACCGATGTCATTATTTCTTTAACTATTTTATCAGTGTGCTGCTCCATATTAAATGAGGTATAGACAAAATTGGGATCATTATTAAAAAACTTATCGATTTTTCTAGGAAAACGGTAACCGATATCCTGGCTAAGTTTAAATAATAGATTATAGTTGTCATACAATTTTCTGATCCCCCATAAATCAAAATTTTTTATAGTTGTTGGATGTGAGTCAAAATCAAATAATGAGTGGTTTAGTATATTATATCCTTCATTTTGGAGAAATGTGATAACTTCATTTTTATAAGAAAGTTTCATTGCCTGAAGATATTCCCTGCCTGTAGTTTTATTAAGGGTGTCAATGTTTTTGAGATAATTCATATTTAACGTACTGCCAATAGAAAGGGTAGTAAAATTATAACTGCTTTTCGAATCCTTTATAATATAAAACCCCTTACTGCGAAGATAGTCGTCAATTGCCTGGTTGGAATATCCGTATTCATTCTTTAATTGTTTCGAAGAAGCATATGCATCGAAAATTATGTAATATATATCAGGTTTTTTGCATGAGTCGCATGAGTTGTAACTCAATTTGTTTTTTCTGTCTATTATGAATTTGTTTTTAGAATCCATAAAACAAATAATAACCGCGTCAGCTATAATAAATAAAAGCAAGGTTATATTTATAAAAAGATAAAGTTTTCCTGGAACAGCCCTTTTTTTTCTTAAAATAAAGAAAAGAACAAGCAACATAACAACTAATGCAGGCAGGAGAAAAGAATAACTTTGTAAAAATAAATGAGGAAACTTGTCTGAGAGCCAGTTTTTAAGATCGCCGGTGTAATAAATGGGTAAAAGACAGCTTAGTGTCATAATTGACGAAGTGCGAATTACCCTAAAAAAGAGATACCATATTCCAAGGATGATAAAAGGTGTAGCAAACAAAATTATGATTCTGTCAAAGACAAACTCATACTGGATCAGTCTGTGCCATTCTTTTTCCAGGTGAACTAGAACAAATACCGGTAAAGTCAAAAGGAATAATGGATATTTTTCAAGAATTTTTTTCATGTTGAGATATTGCTCAGAATGTACAGATTTGTTATTAATTCATCCTTTGCATCAGGTAAATTATACGGGCACTACCAGGCACCTGCACTTTTTCTGTAATGGTAAACTTTTGCCGAAAAACATTTTCAAAATGTTCCCGGGTATATTCCGGATAAATGTCTTTTTTATTCTGAAGAAGCAACTGCACTTTTTCATCTTCTTTAGGAACAAATTCAATGATCAGTTGATGAGAAAACTCATACAGGTACTCTGCTATTTTGCTCAATGGTAAATTATATCCTATTGCCAGGTGATGAACCAGCGCTAGGGCCATTACAGCATCAGCATGAATTCTTTCTCTGAATGAGGCCCTCTCATTGTTGGCAAAGCCAGAAGCAGGAGAGGGGTTCATTATATCCATACAAAGAGGAAGAATGTTTGCAATATTTTCTTCCTTTACTTTTTTATATAAAGTATTAATGCACTGATCATCTTTGTCAATTGCTACCACATTAAAATTTTTTGCGGCAGCTAAAAGGGAGAAGAAGCCATCATTAGCTCCAAGATCAAGTAGGTTTTTCCCATCAAGTTTTTGAAGCAAGTTGCTGATGATCTCTTCCTTTTTTCCGAGATATTCCCGGCTTGATATTGATTCAGTATAATAATTGCTCCATTCTGTTTTATCAGTGTTGCTAAGATTCCTGATAATACCATCAAGATGCGAAATAAGATTAAACAACTTATTCTTACTGAAAGAATTCGTCTGTCTTGTATTATTAGCTTTTTTACTCAGTTTATTTTGAAGAAAAACATGAAGCCATATGCCTGCATTAAGCCTGCTTTTCCATGGTAAAAGTTTTGCTGTAATATTTACAGGTATTCCATTTGGGTAGCTGTTCAGGTACGGTTGAATACTTGTTTTATGATAATGAGAAAGCAAGAGCGGAAATAAAAATGATTCACAAAATTGCCGGTATGCTATCCACGGAA
>Ga0310810_10009968_pt1 | contig 11035 bp, 13 predicted proteins | sample NCmetagenome_FD_207641 | JGI IMG/M metagenome (GOLD analysis project Ga0310810, IMG submission 207641) | Soil microbial communities from experimental microcosm in Duke University, North Carolina, United States - NC | ecosystem: Engineered > Artificial ecosystem > Soil microcosm > Unclassified ... | reverse complement strand
TCAGCTCGCGCACTGGAGATGAATGTTTGCCATCCAAGGCGCGGGAGATGGCTGCACCGTACTCACGGTTGAATTCCACCAGGTGTTGAAGACACTGGCCGATGCTCCATTCCTGTGGAGACGGGCGCCAATTGAGTTGTTCGTTCGTCAGGTTTTGGGCCAGTGTTTGAGCACGAAGGTCGGCATTGTCCAATTGAGCAATGATCCGCTCGGGCCAAGCTGGTGTCGCTCGAACTTCTTTATCCATCCTCAAAATTATAAGTGGACGGGCGGCAGAGAATGGTCAGAAGAATGTCAAAAGATGATTGTTGATGAACACTCCTGCCGCGCGGAATCAGAGCTAACACAAATGCGAGTGGCGGGGGGATTGCAATATCGCCCACACAGAAAGCACGCGTCTGTTCGAGTCGGAATAGTTCAGGTTTGGCGTGATCGTGAAGCGGCAAAATTTTGCGGATGGGAAGACCTATTTTGCGGTTCACCACCCGCTGTTTTCACGCGCGTCATACCCGATTCACCTGATCGCCCGATCGAGCTGTTTTAGGCGATTCTGGTTTTGCCGGGTTAACTGGGCAGCGCAATCGCGCTCGGTTTGGCGAATACCAAATCGTTCCACAGGCCGTTCGCCTCCATATTCGGCAAAACACAAATTCCAAAAGTTCCAAACGGGAGATCGCAGTGGTTCGTACAATGCTTCAGGCCAAGCTACATCGCGCACGTGTGACACAATGCTTTTTGGATTACGAGGGTTCGTGCGGCATCGACGAAGACTTGCTCGAGGTGTCTGGAATCCTGCCGAACCAATATATTGAAATCTACAATGTCACTAATGGGGAGCGCTTCTGCACCTATGCGATTCGGGGCCGACGCGGGTCCGGAGAGATATCACTGAATGGTGCAGCTGCCCGCAAAGTGGCACTTGGAGACATCCTGATCATCTGTGCTTACTCTGCCTATAACGAAGCGGAGGTAGCTTCGCACCAACCGGTCGTAGTCTTGATTGATGAAAACAACCAGGTGCGCGAGGTGATTCGCCCGGCCGTGCACCAGCCATCAATTGCGGCCTGAAAATAATCAGTCCGCAATTGCGGCTATTGGGTGACTTTTATCTCGGTCATCGGGAGTCTTTTACTGCCGCTTCGATTGCAGCTACATCGATCTTTTGCATGGCCATCATTGCGTCAAAGGCGCGCTTGGCCACTTGGCCACCAGTTGCCAATGCTTCGCTCAACATTCGTGGCGTAATCTGCCAGGAAACGCCCCATTTGTCCTTGCACCAGCCGCACTCACTCTCCTGGCCACCATTGCCAACAATGGCATTCCAGTAGCGGTCCGTTTCTTCCTGATTGTCAGTGGCGATCTGGAATGAGAATGCCTCGTTGTGCTTGAAAGCAGGGCCGCCATTCAGGCCGAGGCAAGGAATACCGGCGACTGTGAAGTTGACGGTTAGCACATCGCCCGCCTTCCCGGCCGGGTAATCGGACGGAGCGCGATGCACACCCTCCACACTACTGTTCGGGAAGGTCGCGACGTAAAACCGAGCAGCAGCTTCGGCGTCTTTGTCGTACCACAGACAAATTGTGTTCTTAGCGATTTTTGGCATCTTACCTGCCTTTCGGGTTGATCGCTCGCGCGGAATCAGTCGGGCTTCGCTGAAGTTGTAACAGGATTGCTAGAGAGAATTTGATGGCATCTGGTCGCAACAGGTTGTGGCTGAGTGCGGCTGAACACCCATGCTATGACTAAATAGTGGATCGGTCTTGAACTCAGGCGATCGCGCAACGATTGCGCCTTCGCACTTGAGTGGGGAAGTTTAAATCATTGGTACCCACACTTTGAACAGCGTAAAGGGTGGGTACCGTTATTGCAGAACAGAGTTAAAGAGGGATAACGTTACTTCTGAACATCGAAATAGATTTTTGCCGTGGCGCGATATTGAACGATTTTTTCACCTTCAAGTTCCATCTCGAATTCCGCCACGCGCGCCCATTTCATGCCTCGAACCGTTTTTGCCGCTTCTTTCACGGCGTTTGCTGCAGCCTTTGCGAAACTCTCGTTGGAAGATCCTACTATGTCGATAACTTTCTGTGCCATCGTGATGCTCCTTTGAAGTTTCATTCGATTCTACGCGCTGGCGAGTATGAGAGAAGTTGTTGGAGGTCGCTCGGTGCACAGAGCTTGCGGCGGGGGTGTCCAGGTGTCAGGGCTACGGAAACGGGAATCGCAAGAATAGAATGGCGCCGGGGGTGAAAAACAATGCCGACGATTGAGGGGAAACAAGCCCAGATATGGATCAATGAGTATGTGAAGACGTCGGGGGAGTTCGAGGGCGTCGCGAAGGCGGTGCGGACGCTCATGCAGGCGGTGAAGGGAGTTGAGGAGTATGTGAATCCGTGGAGCATTCCGTCATTCGATTCGAACGGACCGCTGTGCTGCTTCATGGTCGGTAAAGAGCATGTGACGTTTGCATTCATGCGGGGTGCAGCGCTGCCAGATCCGGAGAAATTGCTGGAGGGAACGGGGAAGGGCGTGCGTCATGTCAAGCTGCGAAGTGTCGCCGATGTGAGGAGGCCGGGGGTGAAGAAGTTGGTTTTGGAGGCGGTAAAGCTGAACAAAAAAGACCCGCCATCAGGAAAGATGGTGGGGATGGAAAAGAGAAAGCGCAAGAGCAAGTAAGCGGTGGGTTGGGGGTTGTGTGTGCGAGAAAGTTGAGGTCGCGAATAAATAGAACAACGTGGTCTCTAATGGGGACGAGCGGGGGAGTCCTGAGTTGAGGGTGGCATAAATTTCAATAACTTGACCAGGTCCGGGATTGTGATTTGGATCGTCAACCGTTTACTGCTGCGCCGGTGAGCAACTTTCGGCGCATCCGCGAAGTGAATCACTTCTGTGACGTTGGTCTCATCTGTGATTCCGATGTGACTTGTTCCGATGCTGGTGATTTTGTTGCGAGGGATGGTGAAGTTATACGGCTTCTTGTTTTTGCCTTCCTCCGCGAACTGAAATGAATCTACTGTGAGAGTAATCGTTGCAGGGCCATGATTGAGGTAGGTCACGTTCAGTTGAACGGGATTTGAGAGATCTAACGCTTCGTCTGCTTGGGCCACGCGCGAGAGTCGGGCGACCAACTCAGAGTCGGGAAACTCCTCCAGGATTTTGACACGGTTATCGTTATCGAACTCGACGATCAAATTGCGTTTGTTCCAAATGCGTCCTCCAGTGCCGCCGCAGTTATAGTTTCCGCACCCGAAGGCCCATGCACCCCACGTCGATACCGACCACCGCGCGATGAGAAAATGGGAGCTTTGCAGGCCGACATCGAACGGCTTGAGGGTCGATTCGATCTCCGCTCGAGAGGTCTGGCCGACATGCGTCGATTCAAGCGTGAAATTCTGCTCGACACCTTGGGCGCTACGTGTGCGGCGATGAAGAGGTGTGGCACCGATACATCCCGCGAGTGTTATGCAGAAGAGGAGGATGAGCGCTTTGAATGTGGTAACTTGGAGTTGTTGGAATGTTGCGGATGTGGGGCGCATGCTTCAACTCCCTTGAACAGGAGTGCCGCATCAAACGCGGTGCTTGCACCGTTAATGCTAGTTCTAGCTGAAGTCGACTGCAGTGACATGACGCACACTGGCCTGCTCGCGAATGAGCATCGTTTCAGGTCTGTTCCAGGGCGAACTATGCTACCGATTGAGAAATATCTTCTGTCCGACGCTGAGGCGGCCTGTCCGGGTCACAGTGGCATAGATTCCAGCGTTGTTGTCGTTCACGCGAACGATTGTCTTTAGGATTTCAGGCGCGGGGGCGGCGGTGTCGGGGTCGAGATTCACCATCGAGCAGCGGACATCGCGCATGGTGACGCTGATAGCGGGAGCGTCGCTGGAGTCGCCGAAGGAAAGTGTGCCGCCTAGCCAGCTGTCTTCCTTGAAAGCACCGGATTTATGCAAGCGAACGACGATGTTCGGGCGGAACCGTCTGATGTCGAGGTTGCGTCCCGCGAGTCGCCCAATTTCGTGGATGGTGTCGGAGGCGATCACGGAGATGCACGCATCGTCGAAGATGCCGTTCTTGAACTGCATCATCTCGACGGGAGCGCCGTGGCGGCGATCGATTTCGGCGGCCAAGTCTGGCACAAAGATGGGAAAGTCTTTTCCGTCGGGTGTGCGGACATGTGTCGGGAGTTCTTGTTCGTTCCCGTTCTGATTGTGGGGAGTAAACAAAACGAGGCCGGGAAACTTGCTGGCGGTGAGATACGGGAATCCACCTTGATCGTTCATGCGCCGAAGTGCGAACCGTCGGTCGCCGTCGAGGCCGTGCCAGCCGAGTTGCGCGCTCTCGAGTTGCTCGCCACGCATGGACTTCACGGGATAGCGGAAGATGGCTTCGATGTGTCCGAGTTCGGTGGGCATGGATGGAAGAGTATGCGCGAGGTTGTTGGACTGGTCGCTTAGTTAGCGTATCGCAGAAAATTGAAACGGCGAAATCAAGCGTTATGTTTTGTTGATTTTGAGATCGGCGGCGAAGGGCCCTGAGTTTGCGCGATGGCTGCTTTGATGGCGTTGACGCGCTCGGTTACAGGTTCGGGAGCGATGATTACGAGGCTAAAGCCGAAGTCGCGATAGACATCTTCGTGGATTTTTTCGAAACGAAGGCTTTCTTCAAACGTGATGCGGCGAGCGTCGGTGGGCGCGATGAAGCCGAGGTTTTGGATGAAGAATACTTGCGGTTCGAAGATGGCTTCTTTTTCGATGCGATCGAGTTCAGCTCTTAAGAGTGAAGAAAACGGATATCCGAGATAGACAGCGAGAGCGGCTGTACATACAACGGAGCGGTCGTGGAACTGGAGTTGATTCGGCAAGTGCGAGCTGCGGGTCTGTCGTTCTTTCTGGAGACGGATGACAGCATCAATAAAGGATGGGTCGGTCCAAGGTTCAGATATGCCCTGGGCTTGCAAGTCACCGATCAGATCGGTGGCGGCTTCTTCGACCACGCTGAAGCCGTCGAGTTCAAGCTGACGGATGATAGCGGTCTTACCCGCTCCGGGAGCACCGGTGATGATGAAGCGTCGCATGAATTGCTGCTGTTGAGTGTACGGGCGTTCCTGGTTTCATGTAATTAGTTCGACCGAAGCTGTGCGCGAGATCCCTCGCTCCGCGATGAAGAACGCTGCGCTCGGGATGACGCCCAGAAAAAGGGCAGGCCAATAGCTGCGTTCGGGATGACGCCTCATTATCTTTAGGCTGCAGAATTAACACAACATGGCGTCTTTGTCAGGAGAATCATGTCGAGTCGCTTGAGACATCTTCTTATCGATAGAGGTAAGATGGGCGTCCCGCGGTATCGATAATCGGAGGAACGATGAAAAGCAAAAGTCTTGTGGTCGCAGCGATGCTGGTTACGCTGGGGGTTGGTGTGTACGCACAGGATGCGAAGCCATCGGCAAAGGCGCTCAGCCCTTCTGAGGCAGCACTGGCGCAATGGAATGAAATCGGACGGAAAATCATTGCGATGGCAGAAGATTTTCCTGAGGACAAGTACGACATGAAGGCAACGCCTGCGCAGAGAACATTCGCGGAGCAGTTGCTGCACGTGGCCGGATCGAACGATTACTTCACGGATGTGGCGCAGGGCAAAAAACCGAAAGACGATGAAGCACGCGATCATTACAAGACGAAAGCGCAGGTCGTGGAGTATCTGAAGAAGTCATTTGCTGATGGGGCAGCGCTCATCAAGCAGAAGGGCGATGCCGGGATGATGGCGACAGTGGTCGAAGCCGAAGGAGGCCGGACCGTGCCGACATTGGACTTGGCATATGGGCTCGTCGAGCATTCCGGCGAGCACTATGGACAGCTGGTTGTCTATTACCGTGTGGCGGGGCTGGTGCCTCCGGAGTCGAGAAAAAAGCAGTAGGCAGGAGTCAGTAGTCAGTAGTCAGCGGCGTTGGTACATATCTATGAGCAATCGGATCAGGATCGTGTTGGGGATGGTTGTCTTAACAGGCGCGCTCGTGTGTTTTGCGCAAGAGGAGAAGATCGTATGGACTCCGCAGGAACAGGCGATCCGCGAGGAGATGCGCGGATTGCGCAAACTGCCGGACGATGCGCGACCGCAGACAACCACAGATCTGGCCAAGAAGATACGAGCGCTGCCTGCGGCGGATAACAAAGTGAGATTAGCCGAGGGACTGTCCAATCTTTCTACGGAAGGCGATCTGGGAAAAGAAACGCTGCAGGAAGTCGCAAGCACTCTGGCGGCTACCCTAACTGAGAAGCCTCAGCCGGATGAGAAAGATGGTCCGGCCTATGCCTATCGCGAGCTGGCGCGACTCGTGCGTTATGAGCACGTCACAACATCATTCGGAGCGCCACAGTATCTCGCGGCGATGAAGATGTTCGAAGAGGAAGACGAGAAGCGGCAGCACGCGGATTTCTCGGTGGTCGATTTAAGTGGCAAGGCATGGGCTCTGCATGATTTGCGCGGCAAGGTGGTTTTGCTGAATTTCTGGGCGACGTGGTGTCCGCCGTGCCGGAAAGAAATGCCTGATCTTGAGTCTTTGTATGGACAATTCAAGGACAAAGGATTGGTCGTTTTAGCAGTGTCCGCCGATGACGAGGCGAAGATCCGCAAATTTGTCGACCAGCAGAAGTACAGCTATCCAGTGTTGCTCGACGCAGGCGGGAAGGTTTCGCAGGAGTTCGCGGTGGAAGGAATCCCGCATAGTTTTGTATTCGATAGAGAAGGCAAGATGGTGGCGCAATCGACCGACATGCGGACTAAACGACAGTTTTTGGAGATGTTGGGAGAGGCGGGACTGAAGAATTAGTTCGCCTGCAGGGCTCGCGGAATCCAGCGCAGTTAAGAAGAGGTTTAAGGCGGCAGTGGACGGGCCTGTGTCCCGTCTCGCTGCCGCTTTCGTTTTGCGATGCTAAATCGTCGCGTTCACAGATTTGTTCGTGGTCGATCCATTGGCAGGAATAGCAATCTGTCCAATGCCCTGAGAACTCGTTCGGCTCGGAAGAGCTGTGGTGGCTGTTCCCATCACAGGCGACGTGATCAGGTAGTTGAGCATAACTTTGTCGGTAGCTGCGCTTGCCAATCCCCATGAATAAGGAATCGTGACGGTACAAGTGGCGGTCGTGCCGCTACGAGTGGCGACGACCATCGCCGATTCCAGAATGGTGTTGCCGCTGCCCACATCCAGGACGGTGGCGCTGACCTGACATCCAATCTTGTAGGTCGACGGAACGTTGGATTGAACATTGATGTTGAAGGCAACGACGAACTTGCCATTGAACGTCGTTGTTGCGGCTGCGATGGCGTCAGCATCGCCGAGAGCGAGGGTCGGAGCGAGTTTGAAGACGCCCGTGTGGGGATCTAGAACGCCGGGGATGCCACGAGTGGTGGCGTCATCGGCAAGCTGCCCAAAGGCTGGGAGGGCAAGAGTGAACAGGCAGGCGAAGGCAATCGCTAATTTGGCAATTCTCATTGTGTCTCCTTGAAGCGTGTCCGGGGGATCGACAGCAGGTTGTGGTTTCCCTGCTTGTCCTAATAAGCGGAAAACACCCTGTGGATTGGGTCAGGGAGTTTCCCAATGAGCAGATTTCGGCTAGAAATGTCAGGTTCAAACGCCTGGATAATCGGTTTCGAAAGGAACTATTTCTTCCGAGGCTCTGCCATGGGCGCTGTCATGGGCGGCGGTTCAGGTTCGGCGGAGCCGTCGGCGCGAGGATCGGATCCGGCATAGTTGATGTTTTTGGAAGAGTCGTGCATGACGGCCTGGCCTCGTCCCATGGCGCTTGAGTATTCGCGTTGCACCTGGAGCAAGTGCTGCATGGACGTGAGGCGATCGCGAACTTCGGCAGGAACGCGGGATTCGATAGTGATGTTGCATCCGCGTGATGGATGGACAGTGAAGCGCGGAGCATCAAGTGCGGCCTGCAGATTCATTCCGTAATCGACGATGTCGGAGACGAACTGGGCATGGGCCACGGGTTGATTGGCGCCACCCATAATGCCGAATCCGATGTGCTGGTCACCGCGTTCCATAAATGCGGGGATGATGGTGTGGAATGGACGCTTGTGAGGAGCGAGCACGTTGGGCGAAGCGGGATCAAGTGAGAAGAGTGCGCCACGGTTCTGAAGTGCGAAACCCATGCCGCGAACGGTGATGCCGGAACCGAACAGCTCGTAATTGCTCTGGATCAGAGAAACGATGTTGCCATCCTTGTCGACAGCGGTCAGGTAGGTTGTGTCGCTGGTGGGCGGGGTGCCATTCGTCACGTCGCAGTTGGCTTGTGACGGATTGATCTGCTTTGCCCTCTCCTGAGCGTAGGACTTCGAAAGCAGGCCTTTGACGGGGACTTTGGCGAAGCGTGGATCAGCGTCGTAGCGATAAAGATCGGAGTAGGCGAGCTTCATGGCTTCGATTTTCTTGTGGAGCTCGGCAACGCTCAGAGGGCCATCACTAGAGGCCGGCGAAGTTTCCATAATGTTGAGCATTTCAAGCGCAGCCATTCCTTGACCGTTCGGCGGAAGTTCGTAGATGGTCCATCCGCGATAGGTGGTAGAGACGGGCTCGACCCACTCAGGTTGGAAGTCGGCCAGGTCGGCGGCAGACATGGTTCCATTGAGGGCTTTGGAAGTGGCGAGAATGGCGCTGGCGATTTCTCCTTTATAGAAGGCAGACGAGCCGGAGTCGGAGATGAGGCGGAGAGCGCGCGCCAGATCGGGATTGCGGAAGACATCGCCGAGCTTCGGAGGCTTGCCACCGGGCAGGTAAACGCGCTGACCTTCGGGATCATGCGCAAAGGATTCGGGCGCTCCTTCCCAATATCCAGAAATGAACTCGGGAACGGGATATCCGTACTGAGCGTAGTAGATCGCGGAAGCAAAAAGATCTTTCCATGGGAGCTTGCCGAATCGGTGATGCAGCGCGTCCCAGCCGGCCACAGCTCCCGGAACCGTAACGGCGTCGATCGTGTCCGCGGGCATGGACGTTGCGCCTTTGGATTTAAGGTGATCGACCGTAAGGCCCTGGGGCGCCCATCCGCTGGAGTTAAGTCCGTAGAGCTTGCCGGTCTTTGAATCCCAGTAGATCGCGAAAAGGTCGCCGCCGATGCCGTTCATCATGGGCTCGGTGACACCAAGCACTGCATTGGCGGCTATGGCCGCGTCGACGGCGGAGCCTCCGCGGGCGAGGACCTGCGCGCCCGCTTGCGCGGCCTGCACATGGCTGGCAGCCACGATGCCCAAACGCGTGACGACCATTGAGCGAGCATGAGAACGGTCCTGAGCGACGGCGAGAGAGGCAAGAAGAAAGAGCGCGAGGAAAGTGGGGGCAGCGCGGCGCATGAAGATGACCTTTCGGGGGAGAGGCAAAAGTTTGCGACTTCAGAGGACAGGTGTCAAGGACAAGGCAGGGTTTGATCGAGTGTGAGCTGATCGTCTTCTGCAAAAGCAGAAGCTCTGGGGACGATCACCCGGTGAGTGACCAAGGTGCAAAAGCGAGGGTGATTCGGAGTTCGTGGCCGTGCTAAGTCATTGATTTCCATCTAATTAATTCCCATTTCGGGAAAGCCGCAAAAGTCGAACGACTCTAGTAACTGCCCGCGAAGGTTACGGCGGCTTAGCATGAATACATCACATGGAACATACGCTAGAGAGCACGGTCGTGATGGGGTGCATGGCGGGCGATCGGCGAATTTATTGATATTAAAGGAGAGGAAGATGTTCGGTAAAAAATGGTCTGTGAAACTCTGCGTGCTGGCTGCTGCGGTGCTATTGTCGAGCATGGCATTTGGCCAGAAGGCAGAAGTATTCGGCGGATATCAATACTTTCGAATGAATACGGGAGTGTCAGGAATCGACAGCATCAACATGAACGGCTGGAACGCGTCGTTGAGTGGCTTCTTCAATAATTATCTGGGTGCGACGGCCGATTTCAGTGGAGCATACGGCTCGCCCTTTTCTGTAAGCACCAAGGTGCACACGTTCATGTTCGGGCCAGTCGTCCGGCTGCATAACCCCAGCCCGCTGGTGCCTTACGCGCACGTGCTGTTTGGCGGCGCTCACGGATCGGCGAGTGCATTCGGGGCGAGTGCATCGTCGACCAACTTCGCATGGGCAGCGGGTGGCGGACTTGATATGAAATTCGCCCCAGCTCTCAGCTTCCGTTTAGCGCAAGTCGATTATCTGCAAATCCGGGACAGCGGCGATTCCGTTAACAACTTCCGCTACTCGGCAGGTATTGTTTTGCGGTTCTAGAAGAAACGTATTTCGCATTGAGCCCGGCGGGGAAATCCTGCCGGGTTTTTTAGTGGTTAGCAGCTAGTAGCTAGTAGTTAGCCAAACAAGCGCTCCGTCGATTATCGGGGCCAAAATGCTGCGACTAGAAGAAATACGGCCTGGGCGGCGGCGATTGAGATCCAAACCCGCTGCCTGATGCGTGAGCGCCGAAGGTCGCGACGCACATCCCGCTCAAGAACATTCACGAATTCCACTTCGACCGGATCGAGCCGCGGCAGGGAAACTGGCAATTTCAAAGCGCCCGTCGTTGTCGACGGTTTAGGGGCATCTGGCAAGAAAACTTTCGGTCCTTTGATAATGGTGGACCAATTGGCGAGCAGTAGCGTGTGTGTTCCGAGGACGTCGTGCACAGGATCTGATGTAAGAGCGAGTTGCGGCTGACGTTCCGGAGCGACCCGATCCGCGAGATTGCGGAGGAGGGATTGCCACCATGGATGACTCGTCAGATCGCTGACAAGTTCGTCGACTTCAATCGGACGCGACTCCAGTTCAAGAGGCGGAAGCGTTTCCGGCGATAGTACATCGCCGATGCTGGCGAAGATCGTTCGATACCAGGGCAGCGCAAGACGGTCGGCGGGAAGCATGCCCAGGTTCATTGGGCGGGAGGAAAGCTGTAACGGCGGATATTTGGGTGGCGCGATTACGCTTCGGACGTTCGACGGGAGCCGACGCCAGAGAGAGTGGTAAAAGTCGGGGGGAAGCAGAAATTGGAGGTCTGGCGATTCCA
>Ga0310810_10009966_pt1 | contig 11037 bp, 7 predicted proteins | sample NCmetagenome_FD_207641 | JGI IMG/M metagenome (GOLD analysis project Ga0310810, IMG submission 207641) | Soil microbial communities from experimental microcosm in Duke University, North Carolina, United States - NC | ecosystem: Engineered > Artificial ecosystem > Soil microcosm > Unclassified ... | reverse complement strand
TCAAGATCTCGAAACCGCCGGCATTTCATACCGCGGCCAAGTCAGCAGTACCTGGCTGCCCACGCTTTTGTCCTGGGTGGTCCCGGTCCTTCTATTTTTCCTTTTATGGAGTTTTCTCATCGGCAAGGTCGGCGGTACGGGTGGTTTGATGCAGATCGGCAAAAGCAAAGCAAAAGTATTTATCGAGCAAAAAACCGGCGTGACTTTCGCCGACGTTGAAGGGATTGACGAGGCGAAGGAGGAGCTCATTGAAGTCGTCGAGTTTCTCAAGAACCCGGGTAAATACCAGAGGCTCGGCGGCCACATTCCGAAGGGCGTGCTGCTCCTCGGCCCTCCCGGCACGGGCAAAACCCTGCTAGCCAGAGCAGTGGCCGGCGAAGCCGGAGTTCCTTTTTTCAGCATCTCGGGCTCCGACTTCGTCGAAATGTTTGTCGGCGTCGGCGCCGCACGCGTAAGGGATCTCTTCGCTCAAGCGGTCAAAACCGCCCCCAGCATTATTTTCATCGACGAGCTCGATGCCCTTGGCAAAGCCAGGGGAATGAACATTCTAAGTAGCCACGATGAGCGCGAACAGACGTTGAATCAGCTGCTCGCCGAAATGGATGGCTTCGATCCCAACCAAGGCGTCATCATTATGGCCGCCACCAACCGGCCAGAAATTCTGGATGCCGCTTTGTTACGTCCCGGGCGCTTTGACCGGCAAGTGCTGGTCGACCGGCCGGACCTTAAAGGCCGTGAAAAGATCCTTCGGCTACACGCGAAAAAGGTCACGCTTTCCCCCGCCGTAGACCTGAGCGTGGTCGCCGCCAAGACTCCCGGCTTCGTCGGCGCGGATCTCGCCAACATCGTCAATGAAGCAGCGCTGCTTGCCGCTCGTCAGGGAAAGGATGCAGTGGAAATGGCAGACTTCGATGAGGCGATTGAACGGGTCATCGCCGGACTGCAGAAAAAGACCCGAGTGATGAGTCCAAAAGAAAAACGCACCGTGGCTTATCACGAAGCGGGACACGCAATCGTCGCTGAGATGGTTCCGGGCGCGGACCCCGTAGCAAAGATTTCCATCATTCCCCGCGGTGTCGCCGCTCTGGGCTATACCCAACAGCTTCCGACGGAAGATCGCTATCTCATGACCCGCTCGGAACTGTTGGCGCGCATTCATGTTCTTTTGGGCGGGCGTGTCGCGGAGGAGATGGTTTTGGGGGATATTTCGACCGGCGCACAAAACGATCTGCAAAAAGCCACCGAGATCGCGCGAACCATGGTGACGCAATTCGGTATGAGCGAAAAGGTTGGCTTGGTTTCCCTGCAAGGTCAACGAACGCCGCTATTCCTTCCGGTCGCAATGCCGGCGGCCAAAGAGTACAGCGAACAAACCGCCGAATTAGTCGATAGCGAAATCAAGAAGATTCTCTCGGAGATTCACGGGAAAGTGTCCGGGATTCTGGGCTCGCGCCGGGGCGCATTGGACAGTCTAGCGAATCTTTTGCTGGAGAAAGAAACCGTTGAACGCTCACAACTGCAGGAAATCCTGAGCCGGAGGCGTCTCGACGCGGCATGAACACGGAGCAAATTGTTGCGCCTGCTTCCAAATCGAGGCGAAAACCCGTTGAATCCGGCACGCCCCCGTTTTCTCCGGACGACTCTGAAATAAATCTCCGGGTTGCACGCCGTCTGGACGAGGTTGCCGAGATTCTGGAGGCGCAAGGAGCCAATCCCTATCGCGTACGAGCCTATCGGCGGGCCGCCGAGACGCTGCGCCATCTTCACGGTTCCGTTGCACAGGTTCTACGAAAACAAGGTGAACCGGGATTGCGCCAATTCCCGGGGGTCGGCGAAAGCTTGGCGCGCTCCATTGCCACATTATTAATGACCGGCAGCCTGCCAATGCTCAATCGACTGCGCGGCGAAACGGATTCCGAGTCTCTACTCGCTTCCGTCCCGGGGATCGGCAAACAACTAGCTCGGCGACTGCGCCGTGATCTCAGGATTCGTACCTTGGAACAACTCGAGGCGGCTGCGCACGACGGCCGGCTGAAGGAAATTGCCGGCATTGGCGAAAAAAAAATTGCCGGCATCATTGATTCGTTGGCAACACGCCTTGGCCGTGTTCATACCCCGCCGCACGACGCCGGTGAAAAATCTCGAGAGCCGACCGTAGACGAAATACTAGACGTCGATCGAGAATATCGCCAGAAAATCGCCGATGGAACATTACCGAAAATCGCGCCGCGCCGATTCAATCCAGCCCGGGAGGCCTGGCTACCTATCCTGCACTCGGAAAGAGGCACCCGGCACTACACCGCGTTGTTTTCCAATACGGCGCGAGCGCACGAGAAGGGCAAAACTACAGATTGGGTTGTGCTCTACTGCGAAACAAAAAATGGCGAGCATCAATACACCGTGATAACCAGCGAGCGCGGTACGCTGCTGGGCAAACGGATCGTACGGGGTCGCGAGCTAGAATGTATGGATTACTACGATCGGCAAAAAAAGGAGATTTCAGTTTCGGAGGTCGAAAACCCAGCCCGTTTCGAGCGGCCTATAAAAGCAGTGCCCGTAGCTTAACGCGCCCCGTTGGACATCCCTCTCAACAAGCGCGATGCAGATGCTCCGCGCCTCATCGGCGCCGACTAAATGATTCTTTGACTGAATTGCTGGCGGGGCCTGGATGGAGAGAAACAGAAGCCGCACGACTTCGGTTCCGGAAAAAAAGGAACTGCGCAGTTAAAGTCGAAATTACTGCGCAACCCAAAAAACGGCCGATCGTCGGCACAACTCAGTCGCCTGAAGAGCTCCATATCGACTTGAAATCGAACGCATCATGAAACGACAAAAACTGGCAGAATTTGTGATTGGGAGATTATCTTTGATTAAGAAAAAATCAGAATACCTAGAGCGCCTCATTTCGTCTTCCGGCTTCTACGAGCGTCAGACCGGGAAGTGAACGCCCCAGAAGAGACGCACATCGAGGTCGTCCGCCATGTTGCTACCATGCGTCCCGCGCCCCGTCAATGGATCGATGTGCGTGCCGTGATCTGACACGAATGCAACGGCATGTGGCGTGTTTGCCCACCGGTCACGCGCAGTGCGAGCGACGCGATCGAAGTTGCGTACGTGGTTGGCCATCGCGCGAAGGGCCTCTGGACTCCGTGGTGCCGTGGCGTGTACCTGGTCGTCGTACTCCTGCTGGTACGCGAGAATGAAATCATGCTGGTCCGCTGCGATGAGATTGAGCGTGCGCTCGACAACCTCCTCGTCGTAGGTCTCGGTGAAGTAGTCAATCGTCCGCTTCCGAAAGATCAGATCGATTGAGGAGTTCTCCACGGCCACGATGGCGACACGGCGGCCGGCCCGCGAGAGCGCGTCGAAGAGGGTGTCGCAGGTCAGTGTCGGCCTTTCGGACTTGCGGATGCCATGGGTGTCCGGAGGCGCGCCCGTGAACATCGATGCGAAGCAAACGGGTGTAACCGAGGGCATCACGGCGCATGCTTCAACTGAGATTGGTGCGCGGCACGCGACCGGCTCAAAGGCCTCCGGATATGAGCGGATCAGGTGCGCACCGATTGCGTCGGCTGCGAACACAAGTGCCTTCGTCACGGTTCGACGCTCCGCGAACGCAGCGACCTCGCTGAATGGGGACGCGACGCAATGGGCTGGTCGGGGAATCCCGAAGAGATCACATACGGTGCTGGTCACCGACGCCACGTCAAGCATAGCTTGGTGTGCTTACCCGTTTCGTTAGCTCGTGGATATCTCTGGTTGCCGTGAATCATCGCGAACCCAACGACTAAATGGGCTTACTTCTTTGTCAAAAATAAATTTGAGCACGAGTCGCGTATAGGATTGGTAGGCAAATAGGGTCCGGTAAAATTCTGGAGCCCTGCGGTAAAGCCGCGGCAGTCTGCTCCACGCGATCATGGGAAAGTCATGATGTTCATTATGAAAGCCCATATTGAACATCACCCAATTGAGCGGGCCATAGTACGAATACGTCTCCTGCTGTTTGCCCATAATGTCATAGTGCTCCTGGATCCAGCGGCCGCCTAGCGGATGCAAACCCAAAGCGAAGAATGTCGAGAGGAGCAAGTACATCAGTCCACTCCACCCTACATACAACCAAAGCAAGTAACTCACCCCTAACTGTAAGGCGATGTTGGCAATCACCCACAGGTCGACAAACGGTTGGCCCGGAACTTTTAGTGGCCGCAAGGCTTGCGAGACGGACAAAAAAGCGAGCCATAGCGACTTGCGCAGAGAACCATGACCAATCAACCGGCCTTCAAATTGGCTGACCACATCCGGATCCATCGTTATTTTATTCAGGTGTTGGTGGTGCAGAAGATGATACTTTCTGAAACTCATAGCGCTCGGGACAATTAAGGCAAAATCGCAAGCGAGGCCGGCAAGCTTGTTTAATGCTGGTCTTGCGAAAATTAAGTTATGCGTTGCCTCATGCATCAACACATACAAGGCGTGATTGAGAACCGCGCCGGCAAGATAAGCCAGAGGCAAAATCACGTACCACGGCCGATCGCAAACCAGCCAGGCCACGGTCCATTGCAGAGCGACCAGCCCGATGATGAGGAGGGCTGACAGACGATAAGGTCCAAACAATGCCTTCACGTCCGGATAACGTCTGATGATGTCTTTACGGCGTTGGGTGTGAACCTGGTCGGACTGTTCGTTAATGGTGAAAGAATCCATACGAACCCGAACGCTTCATGATCGGCGTTCTTTAACCTCTTTCAGTTCGAGTCCCGGCTGCGCAAAATCAGGAACCATCGGCCGGATATTTTCGTTCTCCGTTCCTTGCGGTGACAGCCGACACCACTGATCGGGATAGCGCCGCACCATGTCTTCGAGATGGCGAGTAAACAAGGCCAGATTTGCAGTAACATCCTCCTGTAGGTCTCCCGTCTTGACGATATCGATTTCAGGGCTGATATGAAGGGTAAGACGATCCTCAGCGTCCCGCGTCACGCACATAGGAAGGACCGCCGCACCTGCGCGTAAAGCCAGGGTCACGGGACCACGGCGAACATAAACAGCGGAACCCAAAAAATCCGTGTTTACCTTTCCGGATTTGAACACATCCGGGAGGATAACAACCGCTTCATTCCGCCTTAATGCGCTAAGGATTTGCCGCGCCGCCTGTCTACGCGGCTTAGCCGATATCGTTTTAACGCCAGCCTTCGCTCTGTAGCTGTCCAGTAAACAGGCCATTCTTTGATCTTTCGGGTGCTTGACTAAAGTGCTGAAGGGGTATCCCGCCGCGGCAAGACGAGGAGCAATCATGGTAAAATTTCCTAAATGCGCGCCGAGTGCGATCACGCCCTTGCCCTTTTCAAAGGCCTCTTGCAAATACCTCTCGCCCTCAACGGCAACGCTCGCACATATCATGTCTCTCGACATATAAAGCGTGCAGGCAGTCTCATAAAGTCCCTGGACAAAATTCCTCCAGGCCATATGAGCGACCGTTTTTCTTCTCTCCACCGGCAAGACTCCGTCGCTTAAAGCCATGGAGACATTCTGTTCCATCAGTTTTCGGTACGGCCATAAAATAGCGAAAGTCACACGGACGGTCGCCGACGTCATGAGACCACGCACGCGGCGAGGGACCCGGGGGACGAGGAAGATAATTGCTCTCAGGCAATATTCCGCTAATCGGTACAGCAGCCAATTGACAAATTTCATGACGGGAAACAGTTTTTCTCGGACTATCTGCGAGCCTTTCACACTTTTTGACACATTTGATGATTGTGCGTCAACATTTATCAGATTTACTTGAATGAAGATCAGGACGATGTTACAAGAAAAAAATTTGACGATGCGGAGGTTATAATTTCGCCAGTTCGCAGGAAGCTGCGGGTTGTAATCCCGATTGCCTCTCAGCGCTTCACGGCTTGATTTCGGGCTATTACGCTCCTGCCGTGGCTCACGCTGTCGGATCCGTAAGAATCGTGCCGGTAAGGGACTCGCGCGACATGCGCCGGTTCATTCGCGTGCCTTGGTCGGTCTATGCCGACGACCCGATGTGGGTCCCGCCTTTATTGATAGAGCGCCGCGAGCACTTTTCTTCCCGCAATCCATACTTCGCGCACGCGCGCTGCTGTCTTTGGCTCGCCTACCGGGGGACTAGGCTCGTGGGTCGGATTAGCGCCCAGATTGATGAACTACACCAAGAGCGCTATCGGGATGCCACCGGATTTTTCGGCTTGTTCGAAGCCGAGAATGAGGCCGAAATTATTCACGAACTGTTGAGTACGGCTGAAATTTGGCTGCGTGACCAGGACATGGTGCGCGTTCGCGGCCCTTTCAACTTTTCCATCAACCAGGAGTGCGGCCTGCTTGTGGAAGGTTACGATGCGCCTCCGATGATTATGATGGGCCACTCGCGCCCATACTATGCCGCTCGGCTGGCAGCCGAGGGTTACCAAGGTGTAAAGGACTTGTTGGCGTATCGTCTTCCCACCGACTTCACTCCACCCGAGCTCATGAAGTCCGTTTTGAACAAAGCCGTCGGCTGTGCGCGAGTCCGGCCGTTGCGCAGATCGCGATTTCGTGAGGACCTGAAAATTATCCAGGACATCTTCGAGGATGCCTGGTCCACAAACTGGGGATTCATTCCATTCACCGAAGACGAGTTTCGGCATTTAGGTTCCGGCTTGCGGCTGCTCATCGATGACGACGCCGTGCAAATTGCCGAAGTGGACGGAGTGCCGGCCGCGATGATCGTAGCCTTTCCGAATTTAAATGAAGCTATACGCGACCTCCGCGGGCGTCTGCTTCCACTTGGCTGGCTCAAGCTCTTGTGGCGGCTGAAAGTGAAATCGCCGAAGACGGCCCGCGTCGTTCTGATGGGAGTGCGCAAAAATTTTCAACGAAGCCCGCTCGGAGCCGCCCTGGGTTTCCTGCTCATCGATGCGCTGCGCAGTTACGGGATCAGGCGCGGAGTTCAGGAAGTTGAGTTGTCCTGGATTCTGGAAGATAACATGCCGATGCGGAATATGCTGACGATTATCGGCGGCATACCGTATAAACGCTACCGTATTTATGAAAAAGCATTCTGAGCAGCAAGCTGCGGTTGTAAGAAAAACAGCTTGAGTTACTCGATTTTGTGATAAAAGAGAACGCTGATGGATACCTCCAAGACAGCCGACGTACGTGTCAACGACACTATCCTCGCGCCGCTGGAACGAACTGCGTTGCAATGGCTGTGTAAACGAATGCCTGTATGGACGACTCCCGACATTCTCACAGTGATTGGCCTGATTGGCGGACTAATTATGGCCGCTGCCTACTGGTTGTGCAATACGAATAAAAATTTTCTCTGGATCGTCGATCTTGGCCTTCTGATCAATTGGTTCGGAGATAGTCTCGATGGCTCTTTGGCACGCTACCGCCGTATCGAACGATTCAAGTACGGCTATTTTGTCGATCATACTGTCGATATCGCGACACAAACCATAGTCTTGCTCGGCCTCGGAGTTTCTCCGTTTGTTCATGTGAGTTACGCGCTACTGGCGCTCGTCGGTTATTTGCTCCTTGGAATTCTAACGTATATAAACACCGCCGTATCCGGAGTGTACAAAATTTCCTACGGCAAAATCGGCCCCACAGAAGTTCGCGTGATCGTCGTCGGCCTGAATGCGATATTCTATTTCGCCAGTAATCCGCTGATTCCTGTGGGCAGTGTGAGCATTTTCTTTTTTGACGCCATCGTGTTGTTTGTTGCCGTCGCCTTTTTTCTCAATTTTCTGGGGTTTACTTTGCTGAGGATAAGAGAACTTAACGTTCAAGATCCTCCCAAAGTGAATCCTTTGCGGTCGCAATCTTACCAACCGGACGTTTCCAGAAAAGTTGTCTGACATAACGGAGCATTTCGCGGATGGCAGGAGCAGGCATCACAAAGGCTGTTCTTTTGGCTCTGAATACGGATTCGAGCGGAGCAAAATATGACGCCGTCTACGGCGGGGAGCCCCTATTGATCCGCGCTCTGGTTGCTCTCTCGAAGGCGGGGATACGATCCGCACGGATACTTTGTCACGAGGGGCACCGTGAAAAGATTGCGGCGCTGATCGGGAGGGCACGAACCCGGATTGCGCTGGACTACGATATCGAGCCGATGCGCGCGGGTGAAATGGTTTCCGACGCAGTTTCCCGTCTCGTGGAAGGGTGGAATACGTCTTTTTTGCTCTTTGAAACCAACAAAGTTGTTCATCCGACATTTTTTGCACAGGCGGCCCAATTTGCCGCATCACCAAAACCGCTGCTCGTTGCCTATAAACACGTGTGGTTGACTGACGGGAAGATCGCTTTCGAGAGCGCATTCCCGGACAAATTCAAAGTGATATTTGCCCACCCGGAGTCCTTTACCAAGATTGCGCTCGATAAAAGCGTTTTCCAGAGCAACACCTTCGATGTCGGACCTGCTCATCGGGCAGAAACTTCTGCGAGCTTCTCCAATGGCATCTTCAGCACCGACGTGGTTGTTTGTCATCGCGTTCATTTGGAACACCTTTCATGGAGCAGTGTTGCTGATCTGATTCAGCACTGGCACAAACAGCAACCCCTCAGGCTGGGGTTCGTTGAAAATGTTTGGTGGTTGCCGGTTACTGGAAGAGAATCACAAGAGGAGCAGACTGAATTTTTTTGGCGTATCGCCTTCAAAGAAATCAGTGGCGAATTTTCCAAACTGGTCAACTCCCACCTCTCCAAACCCCTGACGTTCTTGTTTGTGCATTTGCGCTTCAGCCCAAATGCCATCAGCATCCTGGAACTCATCTTGTTCCTCGTCGGGTCCGCTTTTCTGCTCATACCGCAGTACTGGGCTATGCTGGTATTTGCCGTCGTGTGGCAGTTCTCTGCCGGGGTGTTGGACCGCTGTGATGGTGAGGTCGCACGCATCCGCAATTATGAATCGGAAGCCGGAGCGCGGTTTGATATGCTGATTGACGACCTCCGGTTCGCGCTGCCGTTTGTATTTCTGACGATCGCGTGTTATCGCGAATCGCATCGCGATCTGGGCTATATTGTCGTCGCGTTGGCAACCGCCGCATGGTATGCCATCGCCGTCGGTTATCACAGTCGTTTTTTGCGGCGGGCGGGATACATGAGCATCCAAGCCATGGGCGTGGACTTTTTGAAAACGCAGGCCGAGACCCGTTGGTTTGCTGTATTTCGAAAAATTCAGCCGTTTACAAAAGGCGACATTCGAACGTTTTACATTTTTCTGGCAACCTTCCTCGGCAACAAATCGGTGCTCTTCTGGATGCTGGTTGCCTATGCGTGGCCGCTGGGCGCGTCGTATTTTTTTACCGTTTTAAAATTTCGGCAGCCATCCGCTAGCGCTCCAGCCACCATCGCCTGAAGCGATTGTTCTCTGACCGCGACCGTACACACGATGGCCTTGCTAGAGAAATTTCGTAGGCTGGCCCGTCCACCAGGGATACGTGCACAGCCCGAGTGTGTTGTGTTAGGCGTACGCCAGGGTGTAGCCCCGAGTCCAAAACCACCGGTCCGTATCTTTCTCGGGACCGAAGCCGCGCAGTATCGCGCCGAGCGGGTCTTTTTCTGGTCGATCGAACAAGTCCGCGATCCGAGCCGGATCTATGAGATTTATCTCATGAAAGATTTAGTCGGATTCGACCGAACACGGTGGCTTACGGGCTTCACCAATTATCGGCTCGCGATTCCGGATTTTGCCGGGGGTTACGGGAAAGCCATCTATAACGATGTTGATCAAGTGTACCTTGGCGATCCGGGAGAATTGTTTGATGCTGATCTCGGAGAGCACGGTTTTCTGGCGCTTACTGATCACGATACAGCGGTCATGTTGATCGATTGTGCCCGAATGGCTTCAGTATGGACTCTGGCGGAAGCGCAACGGCGGCGCAGAAGCTTCATGGAGGCGAAGGCACGGGCAATACCTGGCTTGTATGGGCGACTCGACCCCGTGTGGCACGCGCGTGATGGAGAGTACGTCCCGCATCGATCCAAGCTCTTGCATTATACCGCCATCCATCTGCAACCCTGGCGACCAACGCCGCATCGTTATGTCTACCAGCACAACCCCGCCGGCCAGGTTTGGTTAGATCTGGAGCGTGCTGCAGATGCCGCCGGGTATCAAATCTTCACTGCTGCGCACCCAAGCGAACAGTACAAAATTTTATGCACGCAGATCCGTCAGGCCTACGAATCGAAGCAGGACGAACTCCCAGCCAAGGAGTATCTGTCGACGCCTGAGCAGCAAACCATTTCCTGGCATGACCTTGTTGCGCTTTCGGAGCCAGGCCGTTCCAAGAGACCGATTACCGACGTCGTCTTCACCGAGGTCTTAGATTCTTTGCCAGACGAGGATGTACCATGGGTGCTTGATGAGTTGTTTCGCTGTGCGCGGCGCAAGGTGACGGTGACCGTCACCACGGCTCCACGGACGAGCGTGTCAGCTCACGCAATAGGCGTGTCTCAGTGCCCGCGCCCCGAGTCCTGGTGGGTGGAACAGCTTGAAGCTGCGAGTCGCCATCATCCAGAGAGACACTGGCAGGTCATCGTGCATACGCGCAATCGCTGGGGACGAGAAGTCATACAGTCATGCGAAGGAGGCCGTCGCTTCAATGGCGATCCCACTGTGTGGGTACTGACGGACGATCACCCGGGAAACACCACACAATCTCTCGGTCTCGCAAAAGCCCTGGGTTGGCCCTACGCAGTCAAGGAACTGCGTTTCACCTGGCCTATACATCTGCACGACTTCCTGTTCGGATGCTTCGGCGCAACGCGGCTTGGTCTCAAACGAACGCAGTCGGCTGTACTCACTCAACCTTGGCCTGACCTCGTGATTACCACCGGCTGGCGTACCGCTCACATCGCGCGTTGGATCAAAAAACAGAGCCGCGATCATGCGCGCCTCGTGCAAATGGGGCGCAAGGGCACCCACGTCGCGCAACTGTACGATCTTGCGATTAGTTGCCGCTACTTTCGCTTACCGCCTCATTTTCGGCGGATCGAGACGCTCGTCCCGCTTACGGAAGTCTC
>Ga0310810_10009965_pt1 | contig 11037 bp, 6 predicted proteins | sample NCmetagenome_FD_207641 | JGI IMG/M metagenome (GOLD analysis project Ga0310810, IMG submission 207641) | Soil microbial communities from experimental microcosm in Duke University, North Carolina, United States - NC | ecosystem: Engineered > Artificial ecosystem > Soil microcosm > Unclassified ... | reverse complement strand
AGCAGGTCGAGCCGGCCGTCGCTGTCGAAGTCCACGAGCCGCACGTTCGACACGGCGGGCGCCGCCGAGATCTGCGGCACGGACAACTTCCGGTTGATGAACTTGACGGGCGACTCTGCCGGATCGGGCCACGGCTCCGGCGGCGGCAGGCGATCCGGCGCGTGACTGAGGTAGAAGGGGAGTGCCTTCTCCAGGTCGTCGGGCAGCGGAATTTGCCGCATCTGTTCGCGCGAAACCTGCGGCTCCGGTTTCTGCTCGCGGATGAACTTCATCCGCAGGAACTCGTCGCGCCAGCTGATCTTCGGCAGGATGTCCGGAGGCGGAACGACATGGCACGCCGTGCACGCGGCGCGCACGGCAGGGTCGCTCGCCGGGTCAACCGTCTTCTGACCGGGGACAGTCCCCAAGGCGGCGCTGGGGACTGTCCCCAAGAACGAAACCCAGTTGGGGACTGCCTCCAGTACCAGTACCACCAGCAGAAGTGAAGGCGCACGCCGCATCAGTGCGCTCGCTGGTTCTCCCAGATCTCCACCCAGTTGGTGGACGGCGGGGATCCGGGAACGAGCATGAACGTGCCCACGGCGATGTCGACGTCGCCGTCGTGATCGAAGTCGCCGACGTCGAATGACGCGTGCCGCGGCGCGCCCTTCTCGAGCGTGTGCCGCTCGAAGACGCCGGGCCTCGTCTGCTCCAGCCACACCAGCGCCGGCAGCGTGGTCTCGTCGATGTCGGAGCCGCCCGCCAGCAGCGCGCAGGCGACGATGTCGAGATCGCCGTCGCCGTCGAGATCGACGGCCTGCGCACGGCTGACGCCAGGCATCTCTGCCAGCGTGTGCTCGACGAAGGGAAACGCGCCTCGGTTCTCGAGCCACTGGATGCCGTGATACGGCTTCACCACGGCGTCGTCGAACGTGTCGCCGTGGGTGAGCAGGACGTCGAGGTTGCCGTCGCCATCGAGATCCACTACCTGGATGCCGGACGATCCCCAGTTGGGATGCGGGCCCGTGTAGATGACCTGCGGCGAAAAGCTGATACCGGGACCGCCGTTGTTCATGAACGCGACGACCTGCTCGAACTGCTGCGCGAACACGACCACGAGATCCATCTTCCCGTCCTTGTTCAGGTCCACGGGAATGGCATGAATGGCGCCCGGCCTGGGATCGATCAGATGCGGTGTGAAGGAGGGGTGCGCATAGTTGGTCGTGCGGTTCTCCAGGACCGACAGGTTGCCGACCTTGCGCCAGCCGAAGGCCGCGACGGCGAGATCCAGCTTGCCGTCGCGGTTGAAATCCGCCGCCTCGATGTCGGCGACGCGCGGCCAGCCACCGAGCGTGCGCTGATCGTATTTCCCGTCTTTCCTCCCCAGCAGCAGCGTGACCGAGCCGCGCGTGTGGTCACCCGGGAGCAGCGTCCCGAGATCGGCGACGAGGAAGTCCTGAATCCCGTCGCCGTTGATGTCCACCATCGTCACGTGACACGGGTTGTCGAGCTGCGCGATGACGTCAAGCTTCGGGTCGCCGGTCGCCGGCTTGCCCATCATCACGAGGCCGTAGCGCATGTCCGCGGCGAGGACTTCCAGCTTGCCGTCGCCGTCGACGTCGAGCAGGCGGACGTTGGCGACGGCCGGATCCGGCGGCGGGCTGTTGGGGTTCATGGGCCGGCGAACGAACCCCGACGTGTCTGGTGCGGGCCACGGCGCAGGCGGGGCCAGGTGCGCGGGCGCGTTGGCCTCGTAGTACTTCAGGACGCGCTCGAAGTCTGGCGGCAGCGGAATCATGCGGCTCGCCGCGCCAGTGGAGCTCAGCGGCTGTGGCACGTTCGCGCGGATGAGCGACATCCGCGCGATCTCCTCGCGCCAATTGGCCTTCGGCAGGATGTCGGGTGGCGGGAACAAGTGGCACGGCGTGCACGCCGTGCGCGCGTCCGCCTCCGTCGCGGCGTCAACTGCGTTCTGAATGGGGACAGTCCCCAAATTGGGAACACGATTGGGGACAGTCCCCGGGAACACAGACCCCACTGTGGGAACACCCTTGGGGACTGTCCCCAGAGCAAGCAAAATCAGCAACACACCGTGCGGCCGGCGCATCCAATCGATGCTAGCGCATTACCGCGTGGCGTTGTGGCCGAACCGCCGGCTCTCCCACACCTCGATCCAGTCTGCGTGCGTCGCCGACGACCCACCTGTCTCGAAGTTGCCGACGACGATGTCCGCGTCGCCGTCGTGATCGAAGTCGCCGACGTCGAGCGTCGCGTGCCGCGCGTGTCCAATCTCGAGCGTGTGCCGAACGAACTCGCCGCGCCTGGTCTGCTCCAGCCAGACCAGCGACGGCAGCTTCGATTGATCCACGTCGGAACCGTTGGCGATGAACACACTGGCCACGATGTCGAGGTCGCCATCGCCATCGAGGTCCACGGCCTCCGCGCGGCTCACGCCGGGCAGATCGGCCAGCGTGTGCTCGGTGAAGGGGAACGTCCCCCGGTTCTCGAGCCACTGGATCCCGTGATACGGCTTGATGATCGCATCGTCGAACGTGTCGCCGTGCGTCAGCAGGACGTCGAGGTCGCCGTCGCCATCGAGGTCCACCACCTCGATGCCCGACGAGCCCCAGTTCGGATGCGGGGCCGTGTAGATGACCTGGGGCGTGAAGCTGACCTGAGGGCTGCCGTTGTTGATGAACGCCACCACCTGTTCGAACTGCTGCGCGAAGACGGCCACGATATCCATGCGGCCGTCCCCGTTCAGGTCGACGGGAATGGCGTGGATCGCTCCCGGCCGCGGATCCACGAGCCTGGACTCGAAGGACGGATGCGAGTAGTCGACCGTGTGGTTCTCGAGCACCGACAGGTTGCCGACCTTTCGCCAGCCGAACGCGGCCACCGCAAGATCCAAAGTGCCGTCGCCGTTGAAGTCGGCCCCTTCGACGTCAGCTACGCGCGGCCAGCCGTCGAGCGCGAACTGCTGGTAGCGTCCCGAGGCCGTGCCGCGCAACAGCACGACCGAACCGCGCGTGTGGTCGGAAGGCAGGAACTGGCCGAGGTCGGCGACCAGGAGGTCCTTGATCCCGTCGCGGTCGAAGTCCACCATCGAAACATGCGATGGGTTCTCGAGCATTGCGACAACGCTCAGTTCGGTGCTGGCGCCGTAGGGTTGCCCCGTCATCACGAGCCCATAGCGCATGTCGGTGGCGACCACGTCCAGCTTGCCGTCGCCGTGCATGTCGATCAGCCGAACGTTCGAGACCGCCGGATCGGTGGGCGCGCTCACCGGGTTCATCCCGCGCTTCACGAACGACATCGGGTTGACCGGCGGCCAGGCTTCGGGCGCCGGCAGCTTCTCGGGAGCCTGGCGCTCGTAATACCGCAGCACGCGATCGAGGTCATCCGGCAGCTTGACGAGGCGCCCCGACGTCCCCGGCGGGCCGGCCGGCTGCGGCTGGTTGCTGCGGATGAGGGCCATCCGCGCGATTTCGTCGCGCCACGCCAGCCGGGGGAGGATGTCAGGCGGGGGAAACAGATGGCAGGCCGTGCAGAGCGCACGGGCCTCGGTCTCGGTCGCCTCGGTGGAGCTCTCACGATGGACCGGCGACTGGCGGCCGCCAGCCTCGCGGTCCCCTGCGGCGCCTACGCCGGTCGCAATCGCCGTTGCCCACGCCAGCACGACCGTGGCGGCGACGGCCATCGCGCGAAACATCGATCGACGCTAGCACTGTGGTCCAGAAGGCCTACCTTACGAGTTATTGCGAGATGTTAATAAATCGTAAAGTGCAGAAGAGGGTGGACCGGGCCTGGGACGAACCGTTTCACTTCGACCAGTAGCCGGCACGCGCGTGGACCTCGCCCTTCTTCCCGCGTGCGAGCTTCACCTCGAGTGTGTGCCAGCCGTCGCCCTTCGGGACACCCTCCGGCGTGAAGCCAATGAGATAGCGCTGCCGGAACTCTTCCAGGATGGCTCTGAAGACGACGTCGAGCTGATCGGTCCAGTCTGCTTTGATGAGGCGTCCGCCCGTCCGTTCCGCGACCAGGTGCAACAGTTTCGCCGCGTCATGCGTCAGGCTCGCATGGTCGATCCACCCACCGCCGTACCGGGCGCTCGCGCTGGCCAACGCACGTTTTGCGGCGTCACGGTCGTCGAGCCCGACGCCCACGGGATAGATCACGACTTCATGTCGTCGAGCGGCGTCGATGACGGCGCGCGCCGACAGCCAGCTCGAATTGTTTCTCCCGTCGCTCAGCAGAACCAGGAGCTTCGATCCTGTCCCCGTGTCGCCCGCAAGCACCGCGGCGTAGGCCCCGTCGAAGAGCGCCGTCGAACCGCGTGGATCGATCTCGTCCAGCATGGCTCGCGCGTCCGCCAGGGTCGTCTTCGTGGCGACCAGGCGCCCGACCTGCTCGGAGAAGCCGACGACGACCAGTGGCTCGTCGTCTCGCAGCTGGCCGAGCAGGGCCAGCGTTGCACCCTGCACCTTCGCGATCCGCGGCCCCCGCATGCTGCCGCTCGAGTCGAGCGCGATCGCGAGGCTAACCTTCTCGTTCTGGCGCACCGACACGACGCGCTGCCGCACGCCGTTGTCGAAGACGGCGAAATCGTCGCCGGTGAGTCCGCCGACTGGCTTTCCGTCGCGCTCGACCAGCGCGTCGATGCGCACGAGATCGGTGCCGGTGCGGAAGACCGGTTGCTGGCCAGTGCCGCAGAGACCTGCGACAAGGGCGAGCGTCAGCAGTAGGCGCGTCATGGCCGGAGGTATTGCCTGAGGCGCGTGACGCGTTCCCCAAACAGCCACAACGGTGATTTCCCGTAGATCCACCACGGGTCCACGCGTTGGCTGCCGACGGCCTTGAACGACCGTTCCAGCCACGAGCGGGCCCCGGCTTCGTCGCCGGCCTCATCCTGCAGTCGGCTGAGTCCCAGCAGCGGCGCCTGCGCGTCGGGCACCAGCACGAGCGCCTGGAGATAGCGCGACTGGGCCGCGTCCCGCTGTCCGTGGTTCTCCGCAAGACCGGCCATGAACAGGAGAGCGAGGTAACGAATCGACGGGGTCGCGGCGCTTTCGGCGAGGGTTGCGAGTGCTGCCTGCGCCTTGCGTTCCTCGCCGAGCAGCGCGTGAACGTGGCCCAGCCGAAGCCGGGCTTCTTCTGAATCGCTGCCGTCCTTGAGCGATCGCTCGTAGTAGTCCGCTGCCGTCATGAGGGCTTGCCGCCACGACGTGACGACGCTGGCGAGGTAGATGTCCCGCGCCAGCGACACGTCGACGACGGATTCCGTCGCCTCGCGTTCATGGAAGACGCCGAACGCCAGTTCCAGTTCGGGGTCCTTCGGATAGCGGACGAGTGCCTTGTCGATGAATTCGAAGACGTCGCGACCTGTCCCGCGGGCGATTAGCACCGACGCGGCCATGACGTGCCAGTCGTGGACCACGCGCGCCACATCCTCCGGGTCGATCAGGCCGGAGTCGGCCGAGTGGTGTTCGACCTTGATGTCTTCCAACGATTGCGCGGCAATCCTGGCAAGGTCGAGCTGTTTTTCCACCTCGTCGCCGGGGGCCCTGAACGCTGCCTCGGTGTGGAGAAGCATCGCGGCAATCATCAGGCGCGCCAGGCGATCCTGTGCCCGATGCCAGACGACCGGCGTCGCGGTCTTGCGCCACCACGAAGCCGCGACGACCTCGGCATTCGCCTTGCGCCACGCCTCCCTGAAGGGGGCTTCCAGGTCGTCGGCATGCTGACTCGCCGCCTGCTCCACCGCCGCATCGAAGTCGCCGCCGGCATACCGGGCGAGCAGTTGCTCGTAAGCCGTCGGTGATGGTTGCTGCAGTGCAGGCGCTTGAGCCGAGAGCGTCGCGACCAGGGCGAGCAGCGCGAGGCTCATGTCACGCGAGCAGCTTCGAAACCACCTTCCCGCTCACGTCCGTCAGCCGGAAGTCGCGGCCCTGGAACTTGTAGGTGAGCTTCTCGTGGTCGATGCCGAGCTGGTGGAGCATCGTCGCGTGAAGATCGTGGACGTCCACTGGATCCTCGACGATGTTGTAGCCGAGATCGTCGGTGCGGCCCACGGTGACGCCAGGCTTCGTGCCGCCGCCCGCCATCCACATGGTGAACGCGCGCGGGTGGTGGTCGCGACCCAGCAGCTTGCTGCCGTTGCGCGCCTCGTTCACCGGCGTCCGGCCGAACTCGCCGCCCCAGACAACCAGCGTCGTGTCGAACAGCCCGCGCTGCTTCAGATCGGTCAGCAGCGCGCCGATCGCCTGATCGATCTCCAGGCAGAGCCTCGGCACGCGGACGACGATGTCGGTGCCGACCGAGGCGCCGTGCGTGTCCCAGCCGCGGTGATAAAGCTGGACGAAGCGCACGCCGCGCTCGATCAGCCGCCGGGCAAGCAGGCAGTTGTTCGCGAAGGACACCTGCCCGGGCTCCGTGCCGTACATCTCGTGGATCTTCGCGGGTTCGTCCTTGATGTCCGTCAGCTCGGGGACGCTCGTCTGCATCCGGTACGCGAGCTCGTACGCCGCGATGCGCGTCGTCGTCTCGGGATCGCCTGTGTGCTGGTACTCGATCTGATCGAGGTCGCGCACGAGGTCGAGCGACTCGCGCCGCGCCTTCGGATCCACGCCGTCCGGGTTGTGCGAGAAGAGGACCGGTTCGCCCTTCGAGCGGAACTCCACGCCTTGGTGGACCGTGGGAAGAAAGCCGCTGCCCCAGCAGCTCTTGCCGCCGTCCGGGTTGTTCTGCCCCGAAATCAAGACGACGAAGGCGGGCAGATCCTTGTTGTCGCTGCCCAGGCCGTAACTGAGCCACGAGCCGATGCTGGGCCGCCCGATGATCTGGTGCCCGGTGTTCATGAAGATCTGCGCCGGTGCGTGGTTGAACTGCGTCGTCTTCATGGAGCGGATGATGGCGATCTCATCCGCGTGTTTCTGCAAGTGTGGCAGCAGCTCCGAAATCTCGGCGCCGGACTGGCCGTACTGCTTGAACTCGAACGGAGACCCAAGCAAGTATGGCGTGCCCTTGACGAACGCGAAGCGCTCGCCCTCTGGAATGAAACCCTTCGGAATCTCCTGTCCGTCGTACTTCCGGAGCATCGGCTTGTTGTCGAACAGGTCCACCTGCGACGGCGCGCCAGCCATGAACAGGTAAATCACCTGCTTTGCCTTCGGCGCGAAGTGCGGCCCGATGGTGTGTGCGGCTGCTGCCACGGCCTGGTCGGCCTCTGGTGTAAACGCCAGCAGCCGCTCGTTCATCAGCGACGCGAGGGCGACCGAGCCGATGCCGAAGCTGGCTTCACGGAAGAAGTGGCGCCGGGTGATGTCGCGAAGCGCGCGTTTGTCTTCTGACATGGTTTTCATTCGTCAATCGTCATTAGGAAAGCGTCAGTGCGTGACCGTCTCGTCCAGGTTCAGCAGTGCGTTGGCGACCAGAGTCCACGCCGCGCGTTCCGGTTGATCTGGCCCCTTCGACGGAGGCTCTTTCAGGACTTTCGCTGCGTCCGCCCGCTTCGAACGGTAATGCGCGAGCTGCCGTTCGTACGACGCGACGATGTGATCCGACTCGGCAGTCGTCGGCATTCGGGACGTGCACAGCCGGAACATGTAGGCGGCCCGCGCGGTCTCCTGTTGTCGAGGGCCACTACCAGCGACGGCCGTCGCTTCTTTCGCCGTTCGCACCGCCAGCGCGCGCGCTGCCTCGAAGAACGCCTCGTCGTTCAGCATCGTCAGGGCCTGGAGCGGCGTGTTGGTGCGGACGCGGCGAACCGTGCAGAACTCGCGGCTGACCGCATCGAACGTCATGAAGCTCGGATAGGGCGACGTCCGGCGGATGAAGGTGTAGAGCCCGCGGCGATACCGGTCCTCGCCGTCGCTGATGACCCACTTCGCATCGCTGTAAGGGTTGTCCCAGATGCCGTCGGGCTGCGGAGGGAAGACGCTTGGCCCTCCGATCTTCTGGCTGAGCAGCCCGGCGGCCGAGAGCACGGCGTCGCGGATCATCTCGGCTTCCATCCGGAATCGTGGTCCCCGCGCGAGCAGGCGGTTGTAGGGATCCCTCTCCACCAGCGCCGGCGAGGTGTGCGCGTCTTGCCTGTAGGCCGCCGACGTCACGATCAGCCGGTGCAGGGCCTTCTGGCTCCACTTCAGGTGAATGAACTCAGTGGCCAGCCAGTCGAGCAGCTCCGGGTGCGACGGCGGCGCGCCCTGCGTGCCGAAGTCCTCGCTGGTTTCGACGATCCCACGGCCGAAGAACTGCTCCCAGGCACGATTCACGGCGACACGCGCGGTGAGCGGGTTGGCGGCGCTCACCAGCCAGCGCGCCAGGCCCAGCCGGTTCGGCATCTCGGTGTCGCTCATCGGCGGCAGCACGGCAGGCGTTGCCGCGAACACCCGCTCGCCGGGGGACAGGTACGCGCCGCGCTCGCGGAATAACGTCGAGGGCCGATCGTGCGACGGGGCCTCGCGCATCACCAGCGCGCTGACGATGCCAAGCGCCTTCAGCTCCTTGTCGATGGCCGCGACGCGGGCCCGCACGGCCGCCAGCGCCTCCGTTTGACCGCGATACTCCGCGCGAACGGTCCGCCGATCGTCGGGCGACCGCTTGTCCCCCGCGATCGACAGCGCCGCGCGTGTCTTCGCGCGGATGGCGACCGTCCTGGCCGGATCAGCCGTCGACGTCGCCGACAGGCGGAAACGACCAAGCGCCTGGCCGACGTTGCCGCCCTCGAAGTCCAGAGTGATGCGGGCGCGGGTGCCTGCCGCAACCGCCATCGGCTGTGACAGCACGAACACCGCCTGTCGCGGCAGCCGCTCGACGTCGCGGGTCGCGTCGATCGACCAGCCGGGCGCCACGTCACGAACCGAGCGGGGCGGAGGCACGATCAGATCGTTCACGTCGCCTGTTTCGTCGTCGCTTGCAGCCTTGCCGAACTTCACGGGTGTCGTCTCGCGCCCGTTCAGGAGATCGACGTGGAAACCGGTGAGCACGAAGTTGCCGTAGTAGTCGCGGCCGGGCCCGCCCTTCGGCAACGAGGGATCGGGCAGGGCTTCGAGCCGGAGGCCCGTGAACGTACCCTCCGGGACGCTCAGCTCCACCTGGTAGTGATCGGATCCGGCCTGGACGCCGGACGCGAGGATCGAACCGTCGTCCTTCTTCGTGAGGGTGGCGGTGTTGGCATGTGCCGAGACTGGGGTCAGCGTCGTCCATTGCGCCGCGAGCGCCAACATCGACTGCTCCCAGGCCGGCTGCGCGTCGTCGATCTCGGGCGACGGATCCGTGAGCTTCGCGTTCAGTGTCTTCAACTCGCCGGCGAGCGCGCTCCGCCGCTTCTCCTGCTCGGGCGACGGAAGGTCGAGCGTCGGCTCCGCAATCCAGTGGTCGCCGCCCTGCTGGCCATGGACCGTGTATTCGACGTTGCTGAAGAAGGCGAGCAGCCGGTAGTAGTCGCGCTGCGAGAACGGATCGTACTTGTGGTTGTGGCACTGCGCGCAGCCGATGGTCGACCCGAGCCAGACGGTGCCCGTCGTGTTCACGCGATCGAGCAGCGTCTCCCAGCGCGCCTCCTCGACGTCGATGCCGCCTTCCTGATTGAGCTGCGTGTTGCGATGGAACCCGCTGGCGATCAGCTGATCGGTAGTCGGGCTGGGCAGCATGTCGCCGGCGATCTGCTCGATCGTGAACTGATCGAACGGCTCGTCGTCGTTCAGCGCCTTGATCACCCAGTCGCGGTACTTCCACATCGTCCTGAGGTCGTCCTTCTCGTACCCGTGGCTGTCGGCGTAGCGGGCGAGATCGAGCCAGGGCCGCGCCCAGCGCTCGCCGTAGTGCGGCGAGGCGAGGAGGCGATCGACGAGGCGCTCGTAGGCGTCCGGGGCGGTGTCGGCAACGAAAGCGTCGATCTCCGCGGGCGTCGGCGGCAGGCCCACGAGGTCCAGCGACACGCGGCGGATCAGCGCCTCTTTCGTCGCCTCGGGCGAGGGCTCGAGGCCTTCCTTCTCCAGGCGGGCCGCGACGAACTGATCGATGGGATTTCGGACCCACGCCTTGTGCGCGACGACCGGGGGCGTCGGACGGACGGGACGCCGATAGGCCCAGTGCTGCGGCAGATCCTCTTCCGGCGGCGCTGCCGCTGCGGACATCGGCCCATCGTCTGGCCACGTGGCGCCCTGCGCGATCCACGCGCGGAGCAGCGACACCTGCGCGTCGGGGAGCGGATCCTTGTCCTTCGGCATCCGGTCCTCACCGTCGAGGCCCAGCAGGCGGCGCACCAGCAGGCTGTCGTCGGCGTTGCCCGGGATCACGGCGGGCCCCGTCAGGCCGCCCTTCAGCGCGGACGACTTCAGGTCCAGGCGCAGTCGGCCCTTCACCTTGCGGGGGCCGTGGCACTCGTAGCAGCGGGACTCGAGGATGGGACGAACGTCGCGGACGAAGTCCACCGCCGGCGCCGTGGCCGGCGTCTGGCTCGAGGCACTGAGAGCGACGGCGGTGATGAGCCCCGTCGCCAGCGTCGCGCCCAGCGCCGCCGTGGAAAGAGTCATTGAGTGGATTATAGGACCCGTACGGGGGACTGTCCCCCGTACATCTCAAGGGGGACAGTCCCCCAGTACTGTACGTGTACTTTCCCAACTCACAGACACATCCCGTTGACGATCTCGACCCAGTTTTCCGGGCGTTCGACGGGCCAGGCGGACACGACCGGCTGCCTCCCGCATGAACGATGCCGCGAAAGGCTGCAGTACGGCCACAACTCGGCACGATCGACCAGGCCAGCCCTGAGGGCGTTGCTCTCGACGTAGCGGCAGAGCGTGAAGAACTGACGCTCGCCCGTGACGACGACGTTGTGGTACCGCCCTTGATAGATGTGACCTTGCCCCGCGCTTCCCCGGCGTTGGTGAGTACGTCGAACGTGCGTACTTGTCAGCCAATGCATGTACGCGAAAAGTGCTCTCGATGTTGACGGCCACAGCACGAGATGCCAATGGTTCGGCATCAGACAGTACGCCAGCAGCGGCACCGGCGCTCGCTGCGCGGCGAGTCCGAGCAGCGCCATAAACTCTT
>Ga0310810_10009964_pt1 | contig 11038 bp, 6 predicted proteins | sample NCmetagenome_FD_207641 | JGI IMG/M metagenome (GOLD analysis project Ga0310810, IMG submission 207641) | Soil microbial communities from experimental microcosm in Duke University, North Carolina, United States - NC | ecosystem: Engineered > Artificial ecosystem > Soil microcosm > Unclassified ... | reverse complement strand
GCTGCCTCGTGCTATCAATGGTTCCGATCGGGTGCATCAGCCCAAAAGCTGCAACTGCAACTGGTGGCTGCGAATTCGGCCCTCAGAGAATCGGGACGAAGATCCGCCCACAGCTTGCGGCCAGCATGCTCTCTTGGCCGACAGCACCGATGGTGAGGTTGCTCGCACGTCACGGAATAGTGGGCCCAATTCGGGCAATGTTATACAGTATTAAGTGTCTGTTTTAGAAAGACAATTTGTAGTGGTGCCGCTTGCGTGACTCGAACACGCGACCCCATCATTACGAATGATCAGCTCGTTGCGTCGCAGCGACCGATGAACAGAAGCGCTCGTGAACCCGGTGCTTACCCGGTGACTACTTCCCTGTGTCGGCGTTCCGTGCGGCGCCTGCTAAGTTATTGAAAAGAATGGTGGACGCACTAGGGCTCGAACCTAGGACCCGCTGATTAAGAGTCAGCTGCTCTACCAACTGAGCTATGCGTCCACTGCCATGCGGCGAAGCTCCGGCGTCTCATGCGCCCTGAGCGGCGCGGCCGGTAGCATGGCCACATCTGGTGCGCAACTGCCCCGCGATCAAGGGCGGCTCGGGCCGCGTTTGCGCTTCGGCCAAGCTGTTCCTAGGGTCGCGGCCGATTCTGAGAATTGGAGGGTGTCTAGTGCCGATCGGCAGATACGCATTCGCTTTGCTTTCCTCGTCGCTGATCGCCGTCGCGGCCGCTGCCCAGGCATCGCCCGTCAATCCGCAGCTGTTCCAGGATCTGAAGTGGCGGTCGGTTGGGCCGTTTCGGGGGGGACGGGTGCTTGCCGTTGCCGGCGATCCGGTCGACTCCCGGCGCTTCTACTTCGGCGGAGTCAACGGCGGGGTCTGGCGCACTGACGATGCCGGTCGCACCTGGGTTCCGATCTTCGACAAGATCGACATCGGTTCGATCGGCGCCATCGCCGTCGCGCCGTCGAACCCGAGGGTCATTTATGTCGGCACTGGCGAAGCCGACATGCGCTCCGACATTTCGCAGGGCATCGGCATGTTCCGGTCCGACGACGGCGGCGCGATTTGGAAGGCCATCGGCCTCTCCGACACGCAGCAAATCGGCAAGATCCTCGTCGACCCACGCAACCCGAATGTCGTGCTCGTCGCTGCGCTCGGCCATCCCTATGGGCCCAACGCCGAGCGCGGCGTGTTCCGCTCGACGGACGGCGGGCGTCACTGGACCAAGACCCTGTTCAAGGACGCAAATACGGGCGCGATTTCGCTGAGCTTCGAGCCCGGCAATCCCAACACAGTCTATGCGGCGCTCTGGCAGACGCGGCGCCCGCCGTGGAATACCTACCCGCCGTCGAGTGGGCCTGGAAGCGGGCTCTACAAGTCGACCGATGGCGGCAAGACGTGGCGGCAGCTGAGCGGCCATGGATTGCCGAGCGAGCCGGGACGAATGGGACTTGCGACCAGCCCGGCAAACCCGCGGCGCGTCTACGTTCTCGCCGACAGCGCCGATCCCGACCAGGGCGGCCTGTATCGATCCGACGACAGGGGAGCGACCTGGAAGAAGGTCACCGGCGACAAGCGGATCTGGAACCGCGGCTGGTATTTCGGAGAAATCGCCGCAGACCCGAAGAATGCGAACCGCCTGTGGGCAATGGATACGATCATCCTCAGGTCGGACGACGCAGGAGCCCATTTCATTCCGGAGAAGGGAGATCCGACCGGCGACGACTTCCACAGCTTGTGGATCGACCCGAAGAACCCGGATCGCCGGATTCTCGGCGTCGACCAGGGCACGCTGGTCACGCTGAATGGCGGCAAGACGTGGAGCAGCTGGTACAACCAGCCGACCGGTCAGTTCTACCACGTGACCACCGACAATCGGTTCCCGTACCGAATCTACGGCGCGCAGCAGGATTCGGGCGCAGCGGCGGTTCCCGTCCGCAGCGACGACGTCGCCGATGGGATCACGATGCAGCAGTTCCATGAGGTCACGGCCGGCGGTGAGAGCGGCGAAATCGCGCCCGATCCGGCTGATCCCGATATCGTCTATGGCGGCACGGTCGATAAGCTCGACCTGAAGTCAGGACAGACGCGCGACGTCGATCCGACGCTTGCGCTGCCGGGCGATTATCGGGCGACCTGGACGCTGCCGCTGACCTGGGGGAAGCGCGACCATTCGCTCTATTTCGGGAACCAGCGGATCTGGCGGACCCGCGATGGCGGCAAGAGCTGGCAGCCGATCAGCCCCGACCTCACGCGCACGGAATTGACCGTTCCCGCCACCCTCGACGAGCCGACGGTGAAGGACACGGCGACCAAGGGACCGCGCCGCGGCGTGGTCTACGACATTGCGACGTCTTCGATGGCTGACGGTCTAATCTGGGCCGGCACCGACGACGGGCTGATCTGGCGGACGACCGACGACGGGGCCCATTGGCAGAACGTCACTCCAGCGCAGCTGCAGCCTTGGTCGAAGGTTGGCACTATCGAACCGTCGCACTTCGACGCGAACGTCGCTTATGCCGCAATCGACCGGCACCGCCTCGACGATCAGAAGCCATACATCCTTCGCACTCGCGACGGCGGGCGGACGTGGCAGATGATCGTCAACGGCCTCCCGAACGACGGCGGGCCGAACTCGGTCAATGTGCTGCGTGAGGATCCCGCGGTTCCTCGCCTGCTGTTCGCCGGGACCGAGCGCGGCGCATTCGTTTCGTTCGACGCGGGCGACAGCTGGCAGGCGCTCCAGCATGGGCTTCCGGCGACGTCGGTCCGCGACATCACGATCCACGGCAACGACCTCGTCATCGCGACTCACGGCCGCGGTTTCTACGTCCTCGACGACATCATGCCGCTGCGCGCCCTCGCCGCCGATCCGGCCTCGGCAACGCGGCTCTACCCGTTGGGCGCCGCGGTTCGGCTGCATCCGCCCGGCTTCATCGGCACGCCGATGCCGAAGGACGAGCCGCTCGCTCCCAATCCGCCGATTGGTGCGATGATCGACTATAATCTGGCCGCGGCCACTCCGGTCGAGATTACGATCCGCGACGCGTCGGGGAGTGTCGTCAACCACTTCAGCAGCAGCGATCCCGTGAAGCCCATCGACCTCGCCACGCTTCCGATCGCGCCGGAATGGGTCGTGTCGCCCGAGCCGCCCGCAGCGACGCCGGGGCATCATCGCTTTGTCTGGGACCTCCATTATGCGAAGCCCGCGGGCATCAAGGATGAAGACAATGTCCGCTCCGGCGTGTGGGCGCCGCCGGGTCGCTACACCGTCGAGCTTAGCGCTGGCGGCCAAACGCTCCGCCAGCCACTGGAAGTCGTCGCCGACCCGCGCGTGCCCGTCACCCAGGCCGATTTCGAAGCCGAGTTCCGGCTCGCCAAACAGATCGAGCAGCAGCGCATTCGAGTGCGGACCCTGATTGCGCAGGCCAAGGATCTGAAGGACCGTCTTGGTAAGGCGAAAGGCCGGCCGAATGCGGATGCGCTTTCAAAGCAATTCGCCGAGCTCGTAGGCGGAGGAGGGCCGATCAGCGGCACCGCTGCGCCCGGCAATTTGGTCGCAATCTCCGGCTGGCTCGACAAGCTGGGCAACGCGGTGGACGGCGCGGATGGAGCGCCGACGGCCGACGATTTGCAGAGCTTTGCGACGCTCACGGCTGCCTTGAACGCGATCGAGCCGAGGTGGAGGGCGTTCCAAGCCCAGGCGAACAGTCAACTGCCGGCCGGCAGCTGAACGCTAGATCACGCGCGAGACGGTCCGCTGCTGGCGCTCGAGCGCCATCAGCAGGCCAAGGCAGAGCATGACGGTCATCACCGCCGATCCGCCATAGCTGACGAGCGGCAGGGGCACGCCGACCACCGGCGCAAGCCCCATGACCATCATCAGGTTGATCGCGACGTAGAAGAACACCGTTGCGGAAAGGCCCGCCGCCGCGAGCTGCGCAAAGCGCGTCCGCGCATTGGTGCTGACCTGCATTCCCCAGCGGATCACCGCGGCGAAGGCGAGGATCAGGATGACGCCGCCGACCAGCCCCCATTCCTCGGCCATGGTCGCGAACACGAAGTCGGTATGGCCTTCGGGAAGATAATCGAGATGGCTCTGGCTTCCATGCAGGAAGCCTTTGCCCCAGATCCCGCCGGAACCGATCGCGATCTTCGACTGGGCGATGTGGTAGCCAGCGCCGAGCGGGTCGCTGTCGGGATTCAGGAACGTATCAATGCGTTTCTTCTGGTAGCCGTGCATGAACCCATAAGCGATGGGCGCGACAACTGCGAAAGAAGCGGCGGGAGCGGCGAAGAACCACCACGGCAAGCCGGCAAGGAACATCACGGTCACGCCGCAGAGGAGCACCACGATGCACGTGCCGAGGTCGGGCTGCACGAGGATCAGAACCGCCGGAACACCAAGCAGCAATAGCGCGGGCCAGATCGCACGCCACTTGCGGATCTCGCCGACGGGAACGAGCTCGTAGAAGCGGGCGAGGGTAAGCACGATGGCCGGCTTCATGAACTCCGACGGTTGGAGTTTGATTGGGCCGATGTCGAGCCAGCGCTGGGCGCCCTTGCTGACAAAGCCGAGCGCTTCCACGCCGAGGAGCATGATCAAAGTGACGCCGTAGAGGGGAAAGGCGATCGCCTTGATCGTCGATTCCCTCATCCACGACATGGCGACCGCGATGGCGAGGAAGATGAAGAAGACCATCGCCTGTTTGAGCGCCCAGGGCTCCATCGACCCGCCGGCGGCCGAATAGAGCACGACGAAGCCGAACATCGCGATTCCGGTTACGAGGAAGATCAGCCGCCACGGCAGCTTCGCCAGCGGCCGCGGGATGATCGCCGAAGTGATCATGCCTTGGCAGCCGGCAGCGGCGGCAGGCCGTTCGCCTGGCGCCAGGCGGCTTCCTTTTTGGCTTCGCGCTCGGCGAGCGTTCCGCCGATGCTCTGCTCGAACGCCTGCAGCGCCGCGATTGCCTTTGGCCTGTCGTAGAGGAAAGTTGCCGTGTCGCGGACCAGTGGGGCAGCCACGGCCGCACCGAAACCGCCGTGCTCGACAATCGTCGCCACTGCGTAGCGCGGATTGTCGAACGGCAGGAACGCCATGAACAACGAGTGGTCGCGCAGCTTCCAATTCGCTGCAGTGTAGTCGCCGCGCTCGCCGGCGCTGAGGTTATGGGTCTGGGCCGTGCCGGTTTTTCCGGCCATCTGGATTCCGTTGAGCGGCAGCTTCGCGGCCGCGGCGGTGCCGTGATCGACGACGCCCCACATCGCCTTGCGGATGAAGTCGAGATGGTCTTGGTCGACGGCAAGCTGGGTTTGCGGCGCCACCGGCTTGCTCTTGATCAGCCGCGGGATCACCCGCTTCCCTGTCGCAAGCCGGCTGGCCATGACCGCGAGCTGAAGCGGGTTGATGAGCACCATGCCCTGGCCGATCGACATGTTGACCGTGTCGTAGCCCTGCCACTTGCGATGATACTTTCGCATCATCCAGTCGGGATCGGGGATGGTGCCGTAGCGCTGGGTTTCGAAGGGGAGGTCGAATTTCTCGCCGAAGCCCATCGAGCGAACCATCGGCGACAGCTTCTCCGCTCCGACGCGAAGGCACATGGTGTAGAAATAGACGTCGCAGCTGTGGACGACCGCGCCATCCATATCCAGCGGGCCGTGCCTCTTGTCGCAGTGGAACGTGTGATTGCCGAGTTGGAATGCGCCGGTGCAGTTCACCTTCTGCGCGCGGTCCACGCCGGCATTGAGCAGCGCCAGCGCCATCGACGGCTTGATGGTGGACCCGGAGGGGTAGAGGCTCTCGAGCGCCTTATCGACCAGCGGCAAGTGGCTGTCCTGCGACAGCATCTTCCATTCGTTCTGGCTGATGCCATCGGAGAAATTGTTGGGGTTGAACGAGGGCATCGACGGCATTGCGAGGATGTCGCCGTTGGTGACGTCCATCACCACCACGGCCGCCGACTGGTCGCCGATCCGCCGCGCTGCATATTCGTGGAGGTCGGAGTCGATCGTTAGCTGGACGGTGCCGCCGCTCCGGTCCGGCTTCGGATCGAGTTCCTTTACGAGCTTGCCGCGTGCGGTGACCTCGACGCGCTGGCCACCGGGCTCACCTCGAAGGACCGGCTCAAGCGTTTTTTCAAGGCCTTCCTTGCCGATCTTCACACCGGGAATGAGCAGAAGGGGGTTCTTGTTTTCCTTCTCATATTCGGCGGCCGAGGCGGCGCCGACATAGCCGACCAATTGTCCGACCGCCGATCCGGCCGGATAGAAACGCGTGAAGCCCTGCGATGCGGCAACGCCCGGAAGCTCGGGCAGACGAACCGTGATCGCCGCATATTGCTCATAAGGAACATTGTCGGCGACCGACACGGGCTGGAAGCCGCGGGATTGCGAAAGCTCCCTTGTGATCCGGTCGACCTCATCTGGGGGCAGGTTCATCAGCTCTTGCAGCTTGCTGATGACCTGAGGCGCGTTGACCAGCTGCTGCGGGATCAAGTCGACGCGGAAGCTCGCCTTGTTGATCGCGATTGGCTTGCCGTTGCGGTCGATGATCCACCCGCGGCGCGGCGGCACCGGAATGAGCTGGACTCGATTGCTCTCGCTCAGCAGCTGATATTTCTCGTTCTGGGCGATGGCGAGCCAGCCCATGCGTCCGATCAGCAGCCCACCGACGGCAGCTTGCGCGCCGCCAAGCAACATCATCCGCCGCGAGAAGGTGATCGACTGGTGCGCGGTGGTGATGCGCATGTGCTTCATCGGCCGAGCCTCCAGGCGTCAATGCGCCAGATGAGCCATGCGAACGCAGGGAAAACACAGATCGAAATGACGAGCGGCGGCACCATCGCAGTGAACGGCAAACCGCCCGCGACGGTTTCGGCGATGCGCCATTGCAGCCATTCGTCGATCGCGATCAGCACCGCTGCAACCACCCACTCGATCCAGTAATCGCGCCACATGGTGCGGCGGTCGATCAGATCGAGCACCAGCATGGTCGCGCTCCACAAAGCTATTGAAAAGCCTATGGGATAACCGGTGAACAGGTCGTTGACGAAACCGAGCGGGGCGGCCCACCACGCTGGCCAGGGATCCGCCCGGAGCAGCCGCCAGCCGATGAACATCAGGTAGCCGAAGTCGGGATACCAGCCGATCGTCGAGACGATCGGAAGCGCCGCGAGGAAAGAGGCGATGACGACCGTGACTGCGGGAACATATACCGCGAGCGGGGAGGGGCCCTGCCCGATCCGCCGCGGCGGGTTGAGCGCGGATCGGACCATCAGGGCGCGTCAGCTGCCGCCGGCTGGGCGGCCATGGCGACTGGCTCGAAGGGCGGCTCGACGATCGCGAAGCTGATCGCTGCGGGATCGGCGAGGGGTAGCGCAATTGCATCGTCGCCCTGGAGCTTAACCACTCGAGCCACTGGGACCGCCGGCGGATAGAGCCCCCCGGTGCCCGAGCTGATGATGATGTCTCCGGGCTTGAACGGATTGCGGCCAACTTCGAGCGGGCGGACGTCGACCGTGCCGTCGCCGCGGCCTTGGGCAATCACCGGGATGCCGTTGCGAAGCAGTCGCGAGGGGATGGTGTTCGCGCGGTCGGACACGAGCAGAACGCGCGAGGCGAGCGCGCCGACGTCGATGATCCGCCCGACAAGCCCGTCCGGCGAGCGCACCGGCATTCCAATCGCGATCCCGTCGCTCGACCCCGCCGAGAGGATGGCGAAGCGCCGCGGGCTATTGAACGAGGAGCCGACGATTCGGCCAACCGCGATCGTCTTGCGCTCATGCTCGCGCAGCTGGAGCGTGGCCTTCAATTGCTGGTTCTCGAGGAAGATGGATCGCGCCTCCACCATCCTCCTCAGCATTGCCTTGTTCTGCTGCTTGAGCTGTGCGTTCTGCCGCGCCGCGTCCCAATAATTGCCTGCCCCGGTGAAGACGCCTTCGGTCGTCGCGGTGACCTCGCGCAGGGCACCGGTGACGGGCGCTGTCACGTCGAGCGCGCCGCCGCGTATGGTCTGGAATGTCTGGGGCGCGACCATTGATAGCGCCAGCAGGATCAATCCGACGATGATCCCGGCAACGACTGCAAGCAGGCTGAAGAATAGCCCATATTGAGCTCTACGCGACCAGCCGGGACGCGCGGTCGCCACCGCCTAGACTTTCGTCAGGCGGTCTGGAGGACGCCGCGGAACTGCTCTTCCTCCAGCGCGCGGCCGGTGCCGAGCGCAACACAGGTGAGCGGGTCGTCGGCGACGGTGACGGGGAGGCCGGTCTCGTCGCGCAAGACCTCGTCGAGGCCCTGGAGTAGCGCTCCGCCGCCCGTGAGGACAATGCCCTGGTCGCAAATGTCCGCTGCGAGCTCCGGCGCGGTGTTTTCCAGCGCGATCCGGACGCCTTCGACGATCGTTCCGACCGGCTCGGACAAAGCCTCGGCGATCTGGCCCTGGTTGATCGAAATTTCCTTGGGAACGCCGTTCACCAGGTCGCGGCCCTTGATGTGGACGGTCTTGCCGATCCCGTCGACCGGAGGCTTGGCTATGCCGACTTCCTTCTTGATCCGCTCGGCGGTGGCTTCGCCGATCAGCAGGTTATGGTTGCGGCGGACGTAGGAGCTGATCGCTTCGTCCATCTTGTCGCCGCCGACACGGACCGAGGTGGTGTAGGCGAGACCCCGCAGCGACAGAACCGCGACTTCGGTCGTGCCGCCGCCGATGTCGACGACCATCGACCCGATCGGCTGGGTGACCGGCATGTCGGCGCCGATCGCGGCAGCCATCGGTTCCTCGATCAAATAAACCGCGCTGGCGCCGGCGTTGGACGCGGCGTCACGGATCGCGCGGCGCTCGACCGAAGTCGAGCCCGACGGAACGCAAATCACGATCTCCGGGAAACGCCAGGCGCGCATCTTGCCGCCGTGGACCTTGTGGATGAAGTGCTTGATCATCTGCTCGGCCACATCGATGTCGGCGATGACTCCGTCGCGAAGCGGGCGAATCGCCTCAATCTGGTCGGGGGTCTTGCCCATCATCAGCTTGGCGTCGTCGCCGACCGCCTTGACCTTCTTCACCCCGTTGATGGTCTCGATCGCGACGACCGACGGTTCATTGAGGACGATTCCGCGGCCGCGGACATAGACGAGCGTATTGGCGGTTCCGAGGTCGATCGCCATGTCGTGCGACATCCATTTGAACCAACGATTCCAGAACATTTAGACCCCGCTCCGCTTGATGCTCGCCCCGACGACACGAATCGCCGCGCCGCTTAATTATCGATTGTTCCCAACCCGTTGAATGCAGAGTGAATTTTTTGCGAAAAATCACCGCATCGCCGATGCTTGGGAATTGGGATAAGACCCTTAACATGTCAATAAGAAGGCTACCCCCGGAGCTTATCAATCGCATCGCCGCGGGTGAGGTGGTTGAGCGGCCGGCAAGCGCGCTCAAGGAACTGGTTGAAAATTCACTCGATGCCGGCGCTCGGCAGCTGACGATCCGCCTCCATGCCGGCGGGCTCGAGCTGATCGAAGTCGCCGACGACGGTTGCGGAATGACGCCCGACGAGATGCGCCTCGCTCTCGAAAGGCACGCGACCTCCAAGCTGCCCGGCGATGCCATCGACGCGATCACGAGCTTCGGCTTTCGCGGCGAGGCGCTGCCGTCAATCGCGAGCGTGTCCAGGCTGACCCTGGAGAGCAGGGTCCGCGGCTGCGACGGCTGGCGAATCGAGATTGACCACGGTCAGGCTGTGGCCGAAGGGCCGGCGGCGCTTCCGCCCGGAACGCGAATTAGCGTTGCCGGGCTGTTCGACAAGGTCCCCGCCCGACGCAAGTTCCTGCGTTCGCCCCGCGCCGAATATGCCGCCTGTCTCGATGCAGTGAAGCGCCTCGCGATGGCGCGCAGCGACGTTGGGTTCACGCTGGAGCATGACGGCCGGCGGATCCTCACTCTGCAGGCCGCCGAGCCGCCGGCGCGGGTCGCCGAGCTATTGAGCCATGAGCTCGACCGCCACGGCATCGGCATCGACTGCACGCGCAACTCGTTGACGCTAACCGGCGTGATCAGCCTTCCGACCTTCAACCGCGGCATGGCCGATCAGCAATATCTGTTCGTCAATTCGCGGCCGGTGAAAGACCGCCTTCTGGTCGGTGCGCTGCGCGCAGCCTATCGCGACCTCATCGCGCGCGACCGCCATCCGATTGCTGCCCTGTTCCTCGACGTCCCGCTCGACGAAGTGGACGTGAACGTCCACCCGGCCAAGACCGAGGTGCGCTTCCGCGATCCGGCCGCCGTCCGCGGCCTCATCGTTGGCGGCCTTCGCCACGCGCTCGACGAAGAGACCCATCGCAGCGCCGCTCGCGAGCAGGCGGCGGCGCCGGTCATGTGGACCACCAGTGCCAGCTATGCGCCCGAACCCGATCTTGGATTGGCCGTGGGGCGTGTCGGAGACGCGCAGCGCGTCTTCGAGCCAATCGGCTTCATGCCGCAGGCTCGAGCCGAACCAGCCGCCGAGCCAGTCCCGTCCTATCCGCTCGGCGTCGCGCGCGGCCAGGTTGCCGCGACCTATATCGTCGCCGAGGCCGAGGACGGCCTCGTCATCGTCGACCAGCATGCAGCGCATGAGCGCCTTGTCCTCGAACGCATGCGCGCGGCGCGGGAGGGCGGAGCAGTTGCGCGGCAGGCGCTACTGATCCCAGAAGTCGTGGAACTGGACGAACCCGAGTGCGACCGGCTCGAGGCCGCCGCTATCGAGCTCGGCGAATTGGGCCTGGAACTGGAGCGGTTCGGGCCGACATCGATGCTCGTCCGCTCGGTGCCTGCCGCGCTGGGAAAGACCGAAGTTACTGGCCTGCTCGCCGACCTCGCTTCGGAGATCGCCGAGCTAGGGGGACCGATCAGCCTCCGCGACAAGCTCGACCATGTCGCCGCGACGATCGCCTGCCACGGCTCGGTCCGCGCCGGCCGCATTCTCTCAGTGGCCGAGATGAACGCTTTGCTTCGCGAGATGGAAGTGACGCCGCGTTCGGGCCAGTGCAATCACGGCCGTCCCACCT
>Ga0310810_10009963_pt1 | contig 11038 bp, 9 predicted proteins | sample NCmetagenome_FD_207641 | JGI IMG/M metagenome (GOLD analysis project Ga0310810, IMG submission 207641) | Soil microbial communities from experimental microcosm in Duke University, North Carolina, United States - NC | ecosystem: Engineered > Artificial ecosystem > Soil microcosm > Unclassified ... | reverse complement strand
CGCCTGATGAACAACAACTCGCCGATGGACTATCACGGCGCGCTCGGCGTCCTGAAGAACGTGGTCAAGGAGCGGCCCGACGCCATCCTGGTCAACGAAGGCGCCAACACGCTCGACCTCGCCCGCGGCATCATCGACGTCTACAAGCCGCGCAAGCGCATCGACGTCGGCACCTGGGGCATCATGGGCATCGGCATGGGCTACGCCATCGCCGCTGCGGTCGAAACCGGCAAGCCGGTGCTCTGCGTCGAAGGCGACTCGGCCTTCGGCTTCTCCGGCATGGAGATCGAGACGATCTGCCGCTACGGCCTCCCGGTCTGCATCGTCGTGTTCAACAATGACGGCATCTATCGTGGCACCGACGTCAACGGCGCCGGCGACGATCCGGCAACGACCGTATTCGTCAAGGGCGCGCGCTACGACAAGATGATCGAGGCCTTCGGCGGCGTCGGCGTCAACGCCACATCGCCGGACGAACTGCGCCGCGCGGTCAACGAGGCGATGGATTCCGGCAAGCCGACGCTCATCAACGCGGTGCTCGACCCGGCCGCCGGCAGCGAGTCCGGCCGCATCGGCAATCTCAATCCGCAGAGCAAGCTGAAGAAGAAGTGACGCCGCAGCCGTCATCCCGGACGCGGTGTGCACCGCTGATCCGGGATCGCGAGAAGGAATGAGCTAACCCGGTCCCGGTTCTGCAGCGCACCACTCCGCTTTGCTACGTGCTGCGCCGCCCGGGACACGAGACAGAGACAGTGGAGGATCACATGGCCAAGAAATCGAAGAAGACTGCGAAGAAATCCGCGAAGAAGGCGAAAGCCGCTGCGAAGAAGCCGGCGCGTCGGACCGTCGTCGCCAAGGCGGTGAAGAGCGCCAAGAAGGCCGTCGCCAAGGCGGTCGCCAAGGTCGCCGGCAACGGCATGCCGAAGCCCTCGAACAAGCCCTTCGGCATGGACGGCAAGGCGCTTCAGGGCGTCCGCATCCTCGACTTCACGCACGTGCAGTCGGGCCCGACCTGCACGCAGCTTCTGGCCTGGTTCGGCGCCGACGTGATCAAGGTCGAGCGCCCCGGCATCGGCGACATCACGCGCGGCCAGCTGCGCGACGTGCCGAACGCCGACTCGCTCTACTTCACGATGCTCAACCACAACAAGCGCTCGATCACGATCGACTCCAAGCATCCGCAGGGCAAGCGCGTGCTCGACGAGCTGATCAAGACCTGCGACGTGCTGGTCGAGAACTTCGCCCCCGGCGCGCTCGACCGCATGGGCCTGACTTGGGATCACATCCACAAGACCAATCCGCGCATGATCGTCGCCTCGGTCAAGGGCTTCGGCCCGGGCCCGTACGAGGACTGCAAGGTCTACGAGAACGTCGCGCAGTGCACCGGCGGCTCGGCCTCGACCACCGGCTTCCGCGACGGCCCGCCGCTCGTGACCGGCGCGCAGATCGGCGATAGCGGCACCGGCCTGCATCTGGCTCTCGGCATCGTCACCGCGCTGTTCCAGCGCACGCGCACCGGCCGCGGCCAAAAGGTGCTCTGCGCCATGCAGGACGGCGTCTTGAACCTCGCGCGCGTCAAGCTGCGCGACCAGCAGCGCCTCAAGCACGGCCCGCTCACCGAATACAGCCAGTACGGCGAAGGCATCCCGTTCGGCGACGCGACGCCGCGCGCCGGCAACGATTCCGGCGGCGGCCAGCCGGGCCGCATCCTGATGTGCAAGGGCGCGCCGGACGATCCGAACGCCTACATCTACTTCATCACCCAGGCTCCGGTCTGGGAGGCGATCTGCGACGTCATCGGTGAGCCGACCTGGAAGACCGATCCGGAATACGCAACGCCGAAGGCGCGGCTGCCGAAGCTCAACCAGATCTTCGCCCGCATCGAACAGTGGACCATGACCAAGACCAAGTTCGAGGCCATGGAAATCCTCAACCAGTTCGACATTCCCTGCGGCCCGATCCTTTCGATGAAGGAACTCGCCGCGGACCAGTCGCTGCGCAAGACCGGCACCGTCGTCGAGGTCGAGCATCCGACCCGCGGCACCTATCTGAGCGTGGGCAACCCGATCAAGCTCTCGGACTCGATCACCGAGGTGAAGCGTTCGCCGCTGCTCGGCGAGCACACCGACGAGATCCTGACCGACGTGCTCAAGCTGTCCGCCAAGGACATCGCCGAGATCAAGGGCTCCGGCGCGCTCAGCGCTCCGGAGAAGAAGGACAAGGCGGCGTAATTTCCCTCTCCCCGCTTGCGGGGAGTGGGTGCCGAGCGCCGTCAGGCGCGAGGCGGGTGAGGGGCCTCACCGCATTGCGTGACGGCGATACCCCCTCACCCGACATCCTCGCTCCGCTCGGGTGTCGACCTCTCCCCGCCCAGCGGGGAGAGGTGAAGAAAGAAGTTTAGGGAGAAGTCATTATGCGTATCGTGGTCCATGGCCAGCAGGCGTTCGGCAAGGCCGTTCTGGAAGCGCTGCTCAAGCGCGGCGAGAACGTGATCGGCGTCTTCGTCGCGCCGGAGAAGCCGGGCGCCAAGGCCGACCCGCTGAAGGAAGCGGCCATCGCCGCCGGCCTGCCCGTGCACCAGCCTGCTTCCTACAAGGACCAGAAGGTGTGGGACGAGTTCAAGGCGATGAAGCCCGACCTCCAGGTCATGGCTTTCGTCACTCTGTTCGTGCCCGAGGAATTCCTCAACATCCCGACGCACGGCTCGATCCAGTATCATCCCTCGCTGCTGCCGGCCTATCGCGGTGCTTCCGCGATCAACTGGCCGATCATCAAGGGCGAGAAGGAAACCGGCCTGTCGATCTTCTGGCCGGACAACGGCCTCGATACCGGCGACGTGCTGATCCAGAAGAAGACGCCGATCTCGAACACCGACACGCTCGGCACCGTTTATTTCGACCGCCTGTTCCCGATGGGCGTCGACGCCATGCTCGAATCCGTCGACCTGGTGAAGGCCGGCAAGGCGCCGCGCATCAAGCAGGACGAAGAGAAGGCCACCTATGAAGGCCTTTGCCGCGCCGGCAATGCCAAGATCGACTGGGGCAAGCCGTGGGAGCAGATCGACCGCCTGATCCGCGGCTGCAATCCCGCGCCCGGCGCCTGGACGACGCTCAACGGCGCGACCGTGAAGGTGTTCGACGCCAAGCCGATGCCGGCGCGCGATCCGAAAGGCATCGCCGGCAAGCTCGGCGAAGTCGTCGCTGTTGACGCCGACGGCATCACCGTCGTCTGCGCCGACGGCCGCTTCAAGATCACCCGCGTTCAGCCCGCCGACGGCAAGAAGATCGACGCCGCCGAATGGGCGAAGTCCGCCAATCTCGCCAAGGGCGCCATTCTCTCCTGACGCCCACACCCGTCGTGCCGGGGCAACCCCGGCCGTGACGAACGAACTGCCGGTTCACCTCTTAATTCGATTGGATAAACCATGCCCGCCTCTCAGCATCAAAATCCCAAGTCCGATATTGAAATTTCCCAGTCCGCCGAAAAGCGCCGCATCCTCGACGTCGCCAAGGACAAGCTCGGCATCGCGCCGGAAAACCTCGAGCCCTATGGCCACTACAAGGCCAAGGTGTCGATGGAATACGTCAAGTCGCTACAGTCGAAGCCGAACGGCAAGCTGATCCTGGTCACCGCGATCTCGCCGACGCCGGCGGGCGAGGGCAAGACCACGACCACGGTCGGCCTGACCGACGCGCTCAACCACATCGGCAAGAAGGCCATGTGCGCGCTGCGCGAGCCGTCGCTCGGACCGTCCTTCGGCATGAAGGGCGGCGCCGCAGGCGGCGGCTATGCCCAGGTGATCCCGATGGAGGACATCAACCTCCATTTCACCGGCGACTTTCACGCCATCACCTCGGCGCACAACCTGCTCTCGGCGCTGATCGACAACCACATCTACTGGGGCAATGCGCTCGGCATCGACTCGCGCCGCGTCGTCTGGCGCCGCGTCATGGACATGAACGACCGCGCGCTGCGCGAGATCGTCTGCTCGCTCGGCGGCGTCGCCAACGGCTATCCGCGCGAGGCCGGCTTCGACATCACCGTGGCGTCGGAAGTCATGGCGATCTTCTGCCTCGCTAAGAACCTCGACGACCTCAAGGAACGGCTGGGCAACATCATCGTCGCCTATACGCGCGACCGTAAGCCGATCCGCGCCAAGGAGCTCAACGCGCATGGCGCCATGACCGCCCTCCTGAAGGAGGCGATCGCGCCGAACCTGGTGCAGACGCTCGAAGGCACGCCCGCCTTCATCCATGGCGGCCCCTTCGCCAACATCGCGCACGGCTGCAACTCGGTGGTCGCCACGACCACCGCGCTCAAGCTTGCCGACTATGTGGTGACCGAAGCCGGCTTCGGCGCCGATCTCGGCATGGAGAAGTTCCTCGATATCAAGTGCCGCAAGGCGGGCCTCAAGCCCGACTGCGTTGTCGTCGTCGCGACGATCCGCGCGCTCAAGATGCACGGCGGCGTCAAGAAGGAGGACCTCAAGAAGGAGGACCTGAAGGCGCTCGAGGCCGGCATGGCGAACCTCCAGCGGCACATCGAGAATGTGAAGAAGTTCGGCCTCCAGCCGGTCGTCTCGATCAATCGCTTCTCGGCCGATAGCGAGGCCGAGGTCGCGCTGGTCAAGGAGAAGTGCAAGGCGCTCGGCGTCGAGGCGCTGATGGCCGATCACTGGGCGATGGGCGGCGCCGGCGCGGCCGATGTCGCCAAGGCCGTCGTCAAGATCTGCGACGAAGGCAAGTCGAACCTCAAGCTGCTCTACCCGGACGACATGCCGCTGTTCGAGAAGGTGCGCACGATCGCCAAGGAGCTCTACCGCGCCGACGACGCGACCGCCGACAAGTCGGTCAAGGACCAGCTCAAGACCTGGGAAGAGATGGGCTTCGGCAAGCTGCCGGTCTGCATCGCCAAGACGCAGTATTCATTCTCCACCAATCCGGACGCCAAGGGCGCGCCGACCGGCTTCTCGATCCCGGTGCGCGAGGTTCGCCTCTCGGCCGGCGCCGAGTTCGTGGTGGCGATCTGCGGTGAGATCATGACCATGCCGGGCCTGCCGAAGACGCCGTCGGCGGACGCCATCGACGTCAAGGATGGCAAGATCGTCGGCCTGTTCTAAGTCGCGACGGAGATTGAAGAATTTTGGAGGCCCGCCCTTGTGGCGGGCCTCGGCTTTTTTGGGTTAGCGGATCGCTAAAATTTTCCGCAGGTTCCAAGTTCCGCGATGAACGGGGTTTTCGCATCTGTACGCTACATAACGGTCTGTCGTTATGAATCATAAGCAACGGTATTTCCCATGGCCAATGCTGCACTTGCGCGCGATATTGCCCCCGCCGCCGCTCTCTCCCTGATCGATGAGCTCAACGAGGCCGTCGCCAATGGCGACGCCAAGCGCCGCCTGCGCATCATGCTGCGCATCGCCGATTTGTTCGCCGCCGGCGCCCGCAGCTATTCCAGCCAGCAGATCGCGGTGTTCGACGACGTGTTGCAGCAGCTCGCCGCCGACATCGAGGTCGGCGCCCGCGCCGAGCTCGCGCACCGTCTCGCGCACGTAAATGGTGCGCCCCCGCGCGCCCTCCGCGCGCTCGCTTTCGACGACGCGATCGAGGTGGCCGGTCCGGTGCTGGCCCATTCCGATCAGTTGACCGACGACGATCTCGTCGAAAACGCGAGCAACAAGAGCCAGGCGCATCTCCTCGCGATCGCGCAGCGTCTCAAGCTCAGCGAAGCGGTGACCGATGTTCTGGTCGAGCGTGGCGACCGTCGCGTCGTCAACAAGGTCGCGCGCAATCGCGGCGCGCGTTTCTCGCTCGCCGGCTACGAGAAACTCACCGTGCAGGCCCGCCGCGACAAGCGGTTGACCCTGGCGCTCGGCCGGCGCGGCGACCTGCCGCGGCAATGTTTCATCAAGCTCCTGGAGGCGGCGTCCGCTTCGGTGCGCGCCCGCCTCGAGGCCGAGCATCCGCAGGCCGGAGACGCCGTCCGCGACGCGGTCGACGACGTCGCGACGGTGATGCAGCGCGATGCGCGCGCGGGGTCCGAGGCGCACGCCGCGGCGGCACGCGACGCCAAGAGCCGCTTCCGCGTTGCGGGGGCGAGCGAAGCCAGTGTGCACGCGCCGGCGCGGGCGCAGGAATTCGAGAAGACCGTCGTGGCGCTGGCGCGCCTCGGCCGGTTTCCGGTCGATCTCGTCGAGCGTGCATTGCTCGACGAGGGTGACGACATGGTGTTGCTGTTCGCCAAGGCGGCCGGCTGCACCTGGACCACGACGCGCGAATTGCTCACGATGTATGCGGCGAACCGCAAGCTTACGCCCGACGACATGACACGAAACTTCGAGCGCTTCGACAAGCTCAGCCGCAAGACCGCTCAGAGCATCATCGCCTTCCACGCGCACAGTCAGAAACAGCGGGCGCAGGGTGAGACCCCGGCAGGCCCCGCCGATCTCGCGCTGCTCGCGCTTGCGGGCGAGCGCAACGGCGTGGCCGCTTCGCAGCCGTAAAAAGTGGGATTTCCCCGCACCGCCGAATTGGGCTAGACCCTCGCCGTTCCGCAGCACGGGAGCGGCGCCATGGACCTCAAGCTCATTCCGGCGGGCCGCAATCCGCCGAAAGACGTCAACGCCGTCATCGAGATTCCGCTCGGCGGCGTGCCGGTGAAGTACGAGTTCGACAAGCAGTCGGGCGCGCTTTTCGTCGACCGTTTTCTACACACGGCGATGTTTTATCCGGGCAATTACGGCTTCATCCCGCACACCCTGTCGCAGGACGGCGATCCCTGCGACGTCATCGTCATGGCGCAGGTGCCAGTCGTACCCGGTGCGGTGATCCGCTGCCGGCCTGTCGGCGCGCTATTGATGGAGGACGAAGCCGGTCAGGACGAAAAGGTGCTCGCCGTGCCGGTCGACGCACTGCACCCGTTCTACACCGGCGTGACGAGCTATCGTGACCTGCCGGCGGTGATGCTCGAGCAGATCGCGCACTTTTTCCAGCACTACAAGGATCTGGAAAAAGGCAAGTGGGTGACGATCGTGCGCTGGGTCGACACGGCCGACGCCGAGCGTATCATTACGGAAGCGATCGAGCGAGCGAAGTAGGCTTGATAAGCGGCGGGGGAGCATGGCGACATTCGTTCTGGTGCACGGCGCCTGGTGGGGCGGCTGGTGTTATCACAAGGTCGCGGCGTTGTTGCGCGCGCGCGGCCACTCAGTCTTCACCCCGACATTGACCGGGCAGGGCGAGCGCTCGCACCTGCTGTCGGCCGGCGTGAACCTGTCGACGCACATCGCCGACGTCATCGGCGTGTTCGACTATGAGGAGATCGGCTCTGCCGTGCTGGCCGGCCATTCCTACGGAGGCATGGTAGTCATGGGCGTCGCCGACAAGATCGCCGAGCGCGTGTCCGCGCTGGTCTATCTCGACGCCTTCCTGCCCGAGAGCGGCCAATCGCTGTTCGACATCAACATCCCGGCCAACACGCAGCGCTTCGTCGCGAATGCGGGAAACCATGGTGGCCTTGCCGTGCCGTCGCCGCCCGCCGCCTTTTTCAACGTCAATGCGGCAGACGCAGCCCGCGTCGACCGACTGGCGACGCCCTTTCCAATGGCCGCGATGGCCGAGCGGCTGACATTGACGGGCGCGCACAAGAACGTTCGCGGGCACGTCTATGTGCACGGCACGGTGCTGCCGCGCGAGAGCCCGTTCAAGCCGTTCTATGATCGAGTCAAGGACGATCCGGCGTGGACCGCGCACGCGCTCTCCTGCGGCCACCACGTGATGCTCGATCTGCCCGAGAAGACGGCGGAGATCCTGCACGCCGCCGCGTAGCCGCGCGCAAGCATTGCCACAAAATAAAAACGCCGCCCCCGTTTCCGGGAGCGGCGTCGTCGTTCGTCGCTCGATTACTGGAACAGCTTCATCGAGTTGATCAGCGTCTGGATCACGCCCCAGGCGAGCGGGATGCCGACAAAGCCCCAGGCCAGCACGAGCTGGAGGGTGGTTGTTTCTTCGGTGTTTGCAGTCTGCATTGTTGGTACCTCCCTTTAGGCCTTGGCGCCGACCGGCTCTTTGCCGCGCGTATCGTCCGCCGCCATATGGAAGCGGGAGTCGACCGCCTTGACGAAGAAGTTGCAGATGAAGCCGATCACCAGCAACCCGGCCATGATGTACATTGTGTTGTTGTAGGCCTGCGCCTTCGGCACGCCATGCGTGATGTTGTATTCACGCAGGTAGTTGACGATGACCGGGCCGAAGATGCCCGCCATCGACCATGCCGTCAGCAGCAGTCCGTGGATCGCGCCGACGTAACGCGTGCCGTACATGTCACGCAGATAGGCAGGCACCGTCGAGAAGCCACCGCCGTACATCGAGATGATGATCAGGAAGCAGAGCACGAAGCCGGCGACGCTGCCGGCCGCACCGGTGTAGGGCACCGTGCAATAGAGCAGGAAGCCGAGCACCATGAACACGAAGTAGGTGTTGCGGCGGCCGATATAGTCCGACGTGGACGCCCAGAAGAAGCGGCCGCCCATGTTGAACAGGCTCATCAGGCCGACGAAGCCGGCGGCTGCGACGGGCGTGATGTGGCCGGGGAACATCTCCTGGCTCATGGCGGAAGCCTGGCCGAGCACGCCGATGCCGGCGGTCACGTTCAGGCAGAGGATCCACCAGATCAGCCAGAACTGCGGCGTCTTCAGCGCGTCATAGACGAAGACGTCGTTGTTGGTGATCAGGCCGCGCGCGGCGACCGGCGGCGTGTAACCGGCCGGCTTCCAGCCGGGCGCAGGCACGCGGACGATGACCGAGCCGACGATCATGAAGAAGAAGTACACGATGCCGAGCACGATGAAGGTCTCGGCAACGCCGACATGGGTCGGCGTCGAGAACTTCGACATCAGCCACACCGACAAAGGTGAAGCGATGAAGGCGCCGCCGCCGAAGCCCATGATGGCCATGCCGGTCGCCATGCCGGGACGATCCGGAAACCATTTGATCAGCGTCGAGACCGGCGAGATGTAGCCGATGCCGAGGGCGATGCCGCCGAGCACGCCGTAGCCGAGATAGATCAGCCACAGGTTATGCGCATAGACGCCGACGGCGGAGATGAAGAAGCCGCCAGCCCAGCACAGGGCCGCGGTGAACATGGCGCGGCGCGGGCCGCCTTCCTCGACCCAGCGGCCGAACACCGCGGACGAGACGCCGAGGAAGAAGATGGCGATGGAAAAGATCCAGCCGAGCTCGGTGAGCTTCCAGTCGCCGGGTGCCGACTGGGTGTGGCCGAGGAGCTTGGTCATCGGCAGATTGAAGACGCTGAAGGCGTAGGCTTGGCCGATGCATAGGTGCACGCACAGCGCGGCCGGCGGCACCATCCACCGGCTATAGCCCGGTTTCGCGATCGTATGACTACGATCGAGGAATGAGAGCAAACTCATTGCGCGATTCTCCCCAGTTGGAATCCGCCGTTCTCGGCGGACTGCTCTTGTTGGTCAGACAGCGGAGATTGCGTTATGTCCCGCGCCCCCACACGTCTCCACTTTCGAGACTGCGGATGGCTAACACTTGAATCAACAAAGTAATTCCTATGGCTGAATAGGATTTATCAATGCTGCAATTGCGAATAACTATGACGCTATGCGGTGCTGCAAGTGGGCAGAGGGGCACAATCTTCCGGTAAATCAATCACATCGTAATGCGATATGACCTAAGATATATGCCGCACTTAGCGGGTTACCGGCCGCATTTGTGCGAAAAAGTGGGCATCTTATCCCTAGTTCTTTCGGCTAATCCGCCAGCATCGGCGCGACCCGGCGCGCTTCCGCGACCAGGGCCGCCACCAGCGGCGTCATCGGTTCACGCAGCGGCACAACGAGGCCGATCGTCTGGCTCGCCTCGGTCCCCACGATCGGCACGGCGCGGAGCTGGTTGGTCTCGGTCAGGCCCAGCGTCAGCGCCAGCCGCGCCGGCATGACGCTCGCCCAGCGCCCGGTGCGGACGTGGGAATAGAGCAGGATCATCGAGTCGGATTCGAGCGTGATGTTCGGCTCGGCGCCCGTCTCGCGCAGCAGCCGCTCGATGATGCGGCGGTTCTGCATGTCGGGGGTGAGCAGGCAGAGCGGCACCTGGGCCACTTCCGCCCATGAGACCTCGTCGCGATCGGCGAGCGGTGCGTCCGCCGCTACCAACAGCCGGTAGCGCTCACGATAGAAGGGGATGGCGTTCACGCGGCCGAGCGGTTCGTTGTCGAGATAAGTGAGGCCGGCGTCGATCTCGAGATTCTCGATCTCGTTGAGAATTTCGGTCGACGTCCGGGAAAAGACCGTGAACTGAACCGCCGGGTGTCGGGCACGATATGGCGTCGTGAGCGTTTCCACCATGGCCAGCGCGGTTGGGATGACCGCGAGGCGCAGGCGCCCGGCAAGGCCGTGCTTGAGGGCGTGAACCTCCTGGCGCATGGCCTGGGCGTCGCCGACGATGCGCCGGGCCCAGTCGAGCACGCGTTCGCCCTCAGGTGTGAACCCCTGGAAGCGGGAACCGCGATTGACGAGCAGCACGCCGAAGGAGTCCTCGATCTGCTTCACGCCTGCCGACAAGGTCGGCTGGGTGACGCCGCAGGCTTCGGCCGCGCGGCCAAAGTGTTTTTCCCGCGCCAAAGCGAGTAGGAATTCGAGCTTATCGATCATCGCGCTATCGCTGCGTAATTATGTTTATTTTACATCTAGGAGCAGTAATTGGAGTTAGCTCATGTAAAGGGATGCAGATGCCAGTCCGTTAATCTGGAATACCATAGCTGGCGAGGCCTCGCGATAGAAAACCGCTATCGCCCGATTAGTTACGGCACCTTGCCTGGGATGGTTCAAAAGAGCTTTTGTTGCGTTCGCGGAGGAGTTTATGAGCGCACCAGTGACGAACGTTGATGCCCCGGATATTTTGCGGAAAGGCCGTCGCCGGCCGCCGCGCACGCCGAAGGGCCGTCAGGTCGATCCGGCCGCGCTGGAAGAGGTCCGCGCGCTACTCACCGACCGCCCGCGCCGCCGCGACCT
>Ga0310810_10009962_pt1 | contig 11038 bp, 13 predicted proteins | sample NCmetagenome_FD_207641 | JGI IMG/M metagenome (GOLD analysis project Ga0310810, IMG submission 207641) | Soil microbial communities from experimental microcosm in Duke University, North Carolina, United States - NC | ecosystem: Engineered > Artificial ecosystem > Soil microcosm > Unclassified ... | reverse complement strand
CCCTTTAATATCATCCACACGTTCACGCATGTATTCACTTTCTAATGACTCCATACGCCGCGTGTGAACTTCAATTGTTTCCCTGAGTGCGCCAGGCGCCCAGTTACCCGCACGAATATATTGCTCAACTTCCTGGCCAAGCTCTTCACTGTCAAGAATACGCTGATAAACATCAAACAAGGCGAGCTCTTCTTTCGGCAGCGATGATGAGAGTCGCTCACTCAGTAAACGCAAATCTTCGCGCACAGAATCAAATGCTTCATACAATAAATCAATTTCGTGGTCAGGATGTTCAGGCGTGCGGTCAGGAACGGTATCAAGATCAAACGGAGTATAAACAACGACACCTGAACCCACACCAATGCCTGGAGAACCTGGCACACCGGTATAAATTTTTTCGTTATGGACTTTGCAGGCGCCATCCAGAATTTCTTCCAGCGCACCAGTCGATTCAGCATGAGAAATATGTACAGCGAGCTGTGTCGCCAGCGTCACGAGAAAAGCTTCTTCCGCTTCATCATATTTTCGCGGCTCTCTCTGCTGGACAATCATCACCCCCAGCACTTGCCGGTGATAGATAATGGGTGTGCCAAGAAATGCACGAAAAGCTTCTTCTTTCGCTTCTTTAACTTTGAAAAAACGCGGATGCTGGGTTGCATCATCAATGTTGAGTGGTTCTTCGCGGTCGCCGATCAGGCCAATCAAACCCTTGTTGAGAGGAACACGAATTTTACCAACCCCCTCAGGATTCAACCCTTGTGTTGCCACCAGTAAATATGAACCGCGGCGTCTATCCATCAGGAAAATAGAACAAGCTTCGGTCGCAAGCGCATTGGCAATACGCTTGACCATAATGTCCAGCGCTTCAGGGAACCCTTCTGCACTGGTCACTTCCTGAATAATGTGACGTAAAATTGTCAGCATTGCTCTTATCCTGCGCTATCCGCACTATCTGCATTGTCAGTACTATCTACACCCGGCGCCTGCCAGAATCGTTTAGTCAAAACTATTTTGGCAAATTCCTTGAGAGCCATGACATAAACACGCCGCTTGAATGTCACCACTTGTCGCAGTGGATACCAATATGAAACCCATGCCCAGGAATCAAATTCAGGATCAGCATTTTCGTGTAAATCAACTTGAGCATCCTGATTAACGAGCTTGAGTAAAAACCATTTCTGCTTTTGGCCTATGCATAATGGCTTTGAATAATGACGCACCAGCCGGTTTGGCAAACGATAACGCAGCCATCGTCTGGTTGTTGCCAGAATTTTGACATCTTCTGGATTTAAACCTATTTCTTCTTTCAATTCACGGTACATCGTTTGCTCAGGCGTCTCATTTTCCATCATGCCGCCCTGAGGAAATTGCCATGCAAGCATACCGATGCGCTTGGCAAAGAAAACCTGTCGGTTGTCATTCACCAAAATGATCCCTACTCCATATCGATAACCTGCTTTATCTATCACTGTCCGCCACCTATAATCACCGCCACATTGTTTCAAAATATCAACGTCCGGGCAAATGGAATCCATGAAAACCTATACCGCGACAAGACGAATATTTATTCTACAGCTTCTCGCTGCTGTGAGCGTCTTTTTTTCATTGTTTAAAGGTAGTACGTCATTCACTCTGCATCAACTTATATATGATGATTATGGGCAATTTAATACTATTTTTCTCAAACTCAGACTCCCGCGCACAATTACCGCGTTTACCAGCGGGGGACTTCTGGCACTTTCTGGCTCGCTAATGCAGCTGTTACTGCAAAATCCTTTGGCCGATCCATATGTCCTCGGCATTTCCAGCGGGGCAGCTTTTTTTACATTACTTCTCATGTTGGCAGGTGCGAGCGGCAGTATGCTACTCGCAGGCGCCTGGGCGGGAAGCATGTTGACTGCGGGCATGATCGTACTACTGGGAGGCATGCACAGATGGCAGATGCACGCCTTGCTGCTCTGCGGTATCGCGATTGCCGGCGGCTTTGGTGCCGGCATCAGTCTGATTCTCTTGTTGAGCCCCGACGCCAGTCTGCACAGCATGCTCTTCTGGCTGACAGGTGATCTAAATGATGCAGGATGGTCACCAGCCGGCATCATCATACTCATAGCCGGCACCGGGATCTGCTGGCTGCTTGCTCCAGGCTGCGATATTCTCGGGCGCGGTGATCAGGAAGCCCGCGCACTCGGATTACCCGTCAAACCTTATCGCATTATTTTATTTTCTCTCAGCTCCCTTTTTGCAGCAGCTGCAGTCGTTCAAGCTGGGTGTATTGGTTTTGCCGGTTTGATCGTGCCGCATTTTGCCCGCCGCATTTCAGGATACAATCACCGTCTCATGCTGCCTGCAGCCGTTTTGCTGGGCGGAAGTCTTGTCGTTCTCGCAGATACGCTGGCACGAACATTATTCGCACCGCAGCAAATTCCCGTCGGCATTGTCATGGCCGTCATCGGCATTCCCATTTTTATTTTCCTGATGCGCCCATGATTCACTCTCTAGACATCAACAATCTTTCGATTCATCGCGGAAATAAAATTGTCATCAGCAATTTATCCATGACGATCAATCCAGGCGACTGCTGGGCGGTGCTCGGTCCAAATGGAAGCGGCAAAACAACATTACTGCAGACACTTGCCGGGCATATTGCGCCGGCAGCCGGTGAAATTAAATTGAATGACACACCGCTCGCGGGACTCTCCGAACGCCGCATCGCGCAGCAAATTGGAGTATTGTTTCAGCATTCGCGTTACCCATTCCCACAGACTGTTTATGAATATTGCCATGCCGCACACTATCCTCATCAGCCCTTGTTTGCCCCGCGGAATGACACTCATTCAACCACCACCGAACATGCACTTGATGTCATGCAGCTAACATCATTTGCAGATAAAAATATCCAGCATCTCTCCGGCGGTGAACAGCGGCGCGCAGCAATCGCAGCGCTTCTTATCCAATCGCCGCGCTTTTTCTTACTGGATGAACCATCGAATCATCTTGATATACCACATCAAATTCACACGCTGAATTTATTATTACAGCTGGCAGAAAATGAAGGCCGCGCAGTCATGATGGCATTACACGATATCAATCTCGCACAGCGATACTGTAATAAAATATTAATGATAATGAGTGACGGCACTGTCAGACACGGCATGGCGGATGAGATGCTGACGGCAGAAAACCTCACACAACTTTACCAACATCCTATTGACGCGATTCGATATGGTGAGCAAACTTACTGGATGTATGAATCAGGGAGAAAGTGATGACAAATCCTATACGTGTGCTTGTGAACGGCGCATTCGGCAGAATGGGACAATTAGTTACAAAGGCTGTATCGGAACATCCAGGTCTCACACTCGCAGGCCAGGCCGGCCGCGAGTACGATTTAAAACAGGCTATCAAAGATAGCAAAGCAGATGTGGTTGTTGACTTCACACATCCCGAAGCTGTTTTCAAAAATACACAAATCATTATTGAATGCGGTGCCCGCCCGGTTATCGGCACAACCGGCCTGCGCGGTGAGCACGTGAAGACGCTGCAAAAACAAGCTGCAGCCGCAAAGATCGGCGGCCTGATTGCACCCAACTTTTCAATGGGCGCCGTGCTGGTCATGAAAGCTGCGCGTGAAATCGCAAAGTATATTCCCAACGTTGAAATCATTGAGATGCATCATGAAGGCAAGTTAGACAGCCCGTCGGGCACTTCCATGCGGGCGGCGGAAATGATTGCAGAAAGCATTGCCAACCCTAACGCGCTCGTACGCAACCAGCATGAAACTATTCCGGGTGCACGCGGCGCAACATTGAATCAAATCCCAATTCATTCCATTCGTCTGCCAGGAATGCTGGCACACCTGCAAGTTCTGTTTGGTAATCCCGGTGAAACTATCACCCTGCGCCATGACAGCACAGACCGCCAGTCTTATATGCCGGGCATTTGTCTTGCTTGCGAGAAAGTGATGAAACTGGATAAGCTTGCTTACGGACTTGAAGAGATTCTTTGATGTATATGCAACCCGGGTGAAAAACATTTCACCCGGGATACATTTCATACTTATGGTCTTCTTGAAAAAGTTCTTTCTGATTCGAGAGATTTGTTATTAACGCAATGTTCAAACAAAAATTGCTTCACAGATGGGAAAGGCATTGCTTCCAGCTTGCTGACATCCAGATCTGCGAAGGACTGCTTTATTTTGTAACCCGGATTAGTTTTGGCGTTTGATTTACTTGGTGTCGAATAGCCATGTTTTTTATAACCTGCGATCGGTTCACCACCCTTGGATTCATGCCTGAACACATTATCTACCATGTTGCAAATAATATCGATTGTAGCTGCGTCATTAAGATCAATACAGAATTCAAGCTGCGTATGTGCGTAGGTAAGATCATTTCGTGACTTATAATTTCTGACTTTCAGCCATTCATCTTTCTTAATTGCAGACCTTAACTCTTGAATCAAAGGTGATTGAGTTCGTGAAAACTCCTTCTTCAAATCTGGATTGTCATTGATTGCTTTGGTGACTGCAGTATGTAAAGACACCTTGAAATCTTTACCCAGTTGGTCCAAAAATGAGTCGATGCTGTCGTAGTAACGATTAGCAACTAAATCATGAATCTTTCCATTATTTACTCCAAACGGATTTCCTTTTAAAACACCGTTGTTTTGTTTGAATCCAACCGCATAATCACCATTGTAGTCAAAAAACACGTAATGACCTTGCGGGAGACGATCACGTATTAAAACATTATGGTTATTTGTATACTTCTTGATGAATGCAGCATGGTTTTCAACATCTTTACGTTGCATAAAATACTTCCTCTTTCTTTTTTGTTGTTATTTTTTCGAAATCTTAATCTTCAGGAATTTTTTTTGCAATTAGTTTTATAATAATTTACTTTTTTAAAAACATTATATAATAATTCAGCAAATCTAAATTCTAACTAAAAAGAAGATATCAGATGGCAAGCCCCAGATCAGAGTTAAGCCGTACAGGTGATATACTTATAAACAGGGATCAATATAAGCGCACTTATAACATTGTTATTGATGTGGCCAATTCCACAAAACTCTCGAAAATCATTTTGTATTATAAATACTCAGATGCAAATAAAGTTAAGGTTTTTAAATTTTATATTTATCTACATGGTGACTACACGAGAGAATTTCATTCTGCGGCGCAATCAGCCGCTAATCAAATTCGATCCAGCGTAAAAGATTACACTATCGAAGGATCGGTAATCGTTCAATCTGATACACTAGCGGATGCTTTCAAAGTCATCGAATTTGTAAACTCATATGAGCAGCTTGATGAACAATCGTTAAACAACCTTTACCTACTGCTTGCTTACCAGTTACAACCGCAGCAAATACTGGATCAGGTCTTGATGTGTACGAATTCCGCCGAAGCATTAACTATTGCTAAACGCTATATGAATGCTGATGATAAATTAGTTTCGAAAGATTCAAAGAAGTATCCAATTCTGTACTTGCTGGGTATGCACTATCAAGAGAAAGGATTACTGGAAGATGCTAAAACAGCCTATAAATATCTCATTGACGATTGTAAATTTGAAGTTATTCGTAAAATGGCACACTATCAATTGGCAAAAATGGCTCGTGATGTATCTGCGTTAAATGATGAGCGTGAACAGGTTCTCAATGTTTTTAATCACTACCTGTGTGCGGGGTCGTACGCGGTAGCAGACTTTGATAAGCCCTACATTGAAAAAGTTCTACATATATTAGGGATTGAAGAGCTGACTAAAGAGCTAGGTAAATGTGTAGATTCTGAAATTGGCGTATGCATAGCAGCTATTCTGGAAGAATTAAAGTTAGAGAAGGAAACATTTGCATTATACAGTGTGTGGGCGCCGAAAGCGCTCAGTGGAGCGGCAGAGAAAGCAAATTTTAGATGCGCTCAAATGTTAGTTGAACATCCTGAATTATCCACTGAATCAGATGAAACAGCACGTAAATTAAAGATTTACAATTATTATTTGAAAGCGGGAGATTTGGCAAAGGAACATTTAGCGCAGTACTTCGAAAACGAATGCAATAAACTGGCAAAGCAGGCTAAATTTTCAGATATTATTGCAGATCTATTGCATCTCACAAAGTAGGAAGCAACATCTTATTTGAATTATACTGCTGCAAAAATATTATTACCGCATAGTCAAATAATAGGGTATTGCTTGTTATCCAGAGTCAAGAATTCTTCCGGAAATTATGCAGAAGCTCAGGCTGAATTAAATCAGTTATTTTCAGTTGGGTTGAATGAAGCAAAGCTAATTAAGATGTTCAATAGTAAACTGGATGATGCTTCAAAAATTGATTATCAAAAAATTGCAGGCACTCTCGATCCTGTTATATCAAGCATGACCAGGTCATCAAGTGTCATCAGTCCGACTCCTGAATCTGATGAACTCCTTAGATTGCGTAAAGAAAACTTACAACTACGTGAAGAGATTTTAAATTTGCGTGAAAAACTGCAAAAGCAATCTATCTCGAACTTGCGCGCTAATAGCCTGATAGGTAAGAAAGAGACTGAGCTTGACCCAAGCGATAAGATCAAAAACTATGATATACCATCACTAAGTAAGTAACCTAAGGGGTCAAGCGTTACCTTGCGGGATTGAGCTTATACAGTGTCGTCATTGTACCGCAAAATAACACTTGGCCCTTGCTTCTAACTCGCCGGTTTGGCCGCGGCATCAGCCGGCTTTGCTGATGTATCTGCCGCTTTGGCAGGTGCAGAATTCATCGCCACTTTCGGGGTATATTTTTCAGAATTCGGACATCCTGTATCGCAGGATTTTGAATAGCATCCGCTCAAAAAAACACCTGCAGCGAATATGACTCCTGCCTTTGCGATTAATTTCAACATATACAACTCCTTGTACGATAAAAGTAACAGACAAAGAATTATTGTATGTTAAAATATACCTCCATGAAACCAAATCACTCACCATCACAACCTATAGGCGTTTTTGACAGCGGCATCGGCGGCCTCACCGTTGCGCACGCTGTTTTAAAACATTTACCGCGCGAAAACATCATATATTTTGGCGACACTGCACACATGCCATATGGCGACAAATCAACAGCAGCCATTCAGGCATATGCCGTTAAAATTGCGCACATGTTATTGCAGCAGGAATGCAAACTGATTTTGATTGCATGCAATTCAGCATCAGCAGCCGCATATGAACTTGTCAAAGAATATGTCGGCAGCAAAGCGATTGTGATGAATGTAATTGATCCTGTGATTCATCACCTCAAAGAAAAATATTCCAAAAAAAATGTGGGATTAATAGGCACACGTCAAACGGTCAACTCACATATTTATAAAAAGAAACTGGATGATTTAAAACGCGGCGTATCTTTAACTTCGCACGCAACCAATTTACTTGCATCGGCAATCGAAGAATTCGGCAGCACCCACAATGAAGTAATAGATTCATTGTTAAAAGTGTATATGGAACAATTCAAATCGCATCAACTTGATGCACTTGTACTCGCCTGCACGCACTATCCCGTTATCAAAGACCGCATTGCAAAATACTGCAATCCATCTGTTGATATCATTGATTCATCCGAAATCGTCGCACAAGCTGTCAAAAAACAGCTGGAAAAAAACAATCTCTTGAATGACAACGGTAACAGCAACAAACATTTTTATGTGTCCGATTACACGGAGTCATTTGCCGCAAATGCAAAATTATTTTTTGATGACGAAGTGAAATTGGAGCATTATCCGTTATGGGATTAAAATACAAAAACACAATGAGCGATTCATGAATTATCTTCACTCTTACCATGCTGGAAATTTCTGCGATGTCGTCAAACATATCTGCCTGATTGCGTTAATCGAATCCTTAATGCAAAAGCAAACTCCGATCTGTTACATTGACACACACGCTGGCGCCGGCGTGTATGATTTATTTTCCGAGTTTTCAGAAAAAACCAAAGAATATGAAAATGGTATTGAGAAAATCATTCAACACAGCAACCCTCCTGATCTCGTAAAAAAATATTTACAGATTATTCATATTCTCAACAATAAACTCACACATTCAAAAATATCTTCGCTGCGTTACTATCCAGGATCACCGCAGATCGTTCGCGAAATGATGCGTCCGCATGACCGGATTATCGCAAGTGAATTACACCCGAATGAATATCAATCATTAAAAAATAATTTTCTCGGCGATACCCAGGTCGCCATTCATCATATGGACGGCTTCCTCGGTTTAAAGGCGTTTTTACCGCCTAAGGAGCGCCGCGGTGTCGTTTTGATTGACCCGCCTTATGAAGACCCGGATGAATTCATGCATATTGCCAGACTGCTGCCAATCGCATTAAAACGCTTCGAAACTGGCGTCTATGCCATCTGGTATCCGGTAAAAGAACAGAGTCATGTTGAAAAATTCTACGAAACTGTTAAAAAAAGCGTCAATAACCCTGTTTTCACCATAGAATTAACGATTTATCCCGACATCCCCCAGCATTTGAATGGTTGCGGAATGGCCATTATCAACCCACCCTGGAAGTTTGACGAAGTCATGAAAAATACGCTGCCATGGGTGTGGAAAGCCTTATCAATCAATGGTCAAGGCAAGCTTGAGACCGGTTTCCTGTAAAACAGACGTCCATTTTTTTGATAAAATATTGGTGTGACTAAAACAATAAGGACGAGGTGGCCATCATGAAAAAACTCTTAGGCGTAGTTGCAATCGTAATCGCAGTTAGCATGACAACAGCATGCACCCAATCTCAACGCAAAGACACCGGCATGGTTGCTGGCGGCGTGATCGGCGGCGTAGCTGGCAGCGCATTAACCGGCGGCAGCACAGCAGGTACAGTTGCTGGTGCAGTTGGCGGCGCATACGTTGGCAGACAGCTGACCAACTAATCTTTACCAACACAATCAAAACCCGGGTGTGAATCACATCCGGGTTTTTTATTTCCCTTCTCAGTGCTATCCTTTGACCCACGTTAAAATTCATAAGGCTGTAGAAATGACATTAAAAGTAGGCGATTCAGCGCCAGATTTCACCCTTCTCTCTGATCAGGAAGAAAAGGTTTCCCTGAAATCATTACGCGGTAAAAAAGTGGTTTTATATTTCTACCCGAAAGACAATACTCCAGGCTGCACACGCGAAGCCTGCGACTTTCGCGATCAATATCCCAAGTTTGAAAAGCTGGGAGTCGAAGTTTTTGGTATATCAAAAGACAGCGTCAAAACACACACCAAATTCAAAGATAAACATGAACTGCCGTTTACTTTACTGGTTGATGACAATGCGGATGTTTGCGAAGCCTACGGCGTCATCAACAAAAAAAGCATGTTTGGCAAAACCTTTCTCGGTATCACACGTTCCACTTTTTTAATTGATGAGAAAGGCAAAATCGAAGCCATCTGGCGCAAAGTGAAAGTCACAGGACACGTGGAGCAAATATTAAATGAACTCAACTAAAGCTAAAACCGCAATCACTCCCACCCGCGCGGAAGATTATCCAGAGTGGTATCAGCAAGTCATTAAAGCTGCGGATCTCGCAGAAATTTCACCCGTGCGCGGCTGCATGATTATCAAGCCGTGGGGTTATGCCATCTGGGAAAACATTCAACGCACACTGGATGATGACTTCAAAGCAACAGGTCATAAAAATTTATATTTCCCGCTGATGATTCCGTTGAGTTTTATGCAAAAAGAAGCGGAACACATCGAAGGTTTCGCGAAAGAATGCGCGGTTGTTACGCATCACCGCCTGGAAACAAATGATGAAGGCAAACTCGTTCCGGCAGGCGCACTCGAAGAACCCTACATCATTCGCCCGACATCAGAAACTATCATTGGCGAAGCATTTTCACGCTGGATTCAGTCATACCGTGATTTACCATTATTAGTAAATCAATGGGCGAATATCGTGCGCTGGGAAATGCGCACACGCATCTTCCTGCGCACAACGGAATTTCTCTGGCAGGAAGGTCATACTGCACATGCAACAGCTGATGAAGCCATGGAAGAGTCGCTAAAAATTCTCGATATTTATGCGAATTTTGTCGAAGATTATCTCGCCATGCCGGTTGTAAAAGGCGAGAAAACAGCGAGCGAACGCTTCCCGGGCGCAGTTAACACGTACTGCATTGAAGCCATCATGCAAGATAAAAAAGCATTACAGGCAGGCACATCACACTTCCTCGGCCAGCATTTCGCGAAAGGTTTCAACATCAAATATTTAAGCGATCAAGGCAAAGAAGAATTTGTGTGGACAACATCATGGGGCGTGTCAACGCGCATGATAGGCGGTCTCATCATGACGCACAGCGATGATGACGGTTTGATTTTGCCGCCAAAAATCGCGCCTTCACACGTGGTTATTCTGCCGATTATTCACAAAGAAGAAGACCGCGCGAACATCTTGAAATACTGTCATGACCTCGCAGCCGAGCTGAAAAAATTGAATTATCACGGCCGTCAACTTGGCGTGGAAGTCGACACCCGCGAGCTCACCGGCGGTGAAAAAGCCTGGAGCTGGGTGAAAAAAGGCATCCCCATCCGCATCGAAATCGGCAATAAAGACATGGCTGCTGACTCCGTTTTCATGGGGCGCCGCGACAAGCCGTACAAGGAGAAAAAGGGCGTCGCACGCACAGAATTTCTCGCATCCGTCACTGAAATTCTCGATGAAATTCAGTCCGTTTTATTGCAGCGCGCAAAAGATTTTCTCAAAAAAAATACTATTACAATCAATAAGAAAGAAGATTTTTATGAGTTTTTCAAAGGCGATGGCGGCTTTGCGCTCGCCCATTGGAACGGCGATGCCGCGATTGAAGAGCAAATTAAAAAGGATTTATCCGTCACCATTCGCTGTATTCCATTTGAAAATGACGGCCCGGGAACATGTATTTTTACCGGCGAACCGAGCAAACAAAGAGTGATTTTTTCGAAAGCTTATTAGATACCGTCATTCCCGCGAAAGCGGGAATCTCCTTCCGTTTGTCCTTTGTCATTCCCGCGAAAGCGGGAATCTC
>Ga0310810_10009961_pt1 | contig 11039 bp, 6 predicted proteins | sample NCmetagenome_FD_207641 | JGI IMG/M metagenome (GOLD analysis project Ga0310810, IMG submission 207641) | Soil microbial communities from experimental microcosm in Duke University, North Carolina, United States - NC | ecosystem: Engineered > Artificial ecosystem > Soil microcosm > Unclassified ... | reverse complement strand
GTAGACCGTCAGCGGCGTGGCCGGCACCTCGTTCTCGATGTCGGCCATGCCGTAGCCCCTCATCACCAGCGTGTCGCGTCCTCGAATGACAGCGATGGAGAGCGCGGCAACGCGGCCTCGCTTGATGATCGCGTCCGCGATGGAATCGGCGGCCTGAGCGACCGACCTGCGGCTCGATCGCCCGGACTGAGCGGCGGCGGTCGACTGGAGCGTGAACGCGAAGAAAAACAGGGCAGACAACGTCATCGTGCGTCGTATGCGCATCGTCGGCAGGTCTCGGGGTTGTATGATGGCGCCACCGCCAATTTGCTCGCAGCGCCGCACGACAGCCAGCGGTGGGTACGTGCTTTGATACGAGCGCTTCCGGTGCCAATCTTCCATGCTCCTACGACGTACCGGGTCGCCCGTGTTTCGCTGGACGGCTTCTTTCCCCGCACGAACGTGACTGCCACCCTCAATTCCTCCCATGCGCAGGTGATCGATTGGACTGCCGTTGCTCGTGAGACCGTCGTCCATCTGCAGCGCATGATCCGGATCGACACGGTGAATCCACCGGGTAACGAGCTCGCCGTGGCGCGATACCTGTGCGGCGTCCTCGAGGCCGAGCGGATCGAGACGCACCTGTTCGAGCCGGCGCCGGGTCGCGCTGCCCTCGTGGCACGAATCGCTGGAGACGGGACTCGGCGGCCCGTGATCATCATGGCTCACATGGACGTCGTGGGAGTCGAACGTGCGAACTGGACGGTCGACCCTTTCGGCGGCGAGACGGTTGGCGGGTACCTCTATGGACGCGGGGCGATCGACGACAAGGGAATGCTTGCAGCGAACCTCGAGACCATGCTGCTGCTCAAGCGACATGTAATCGACGTCGGAGCGACGCTCACCCGCGATGTCATCTTCATTGCAAACTCGGACGAGGAGGCAGGCGGCGAATTCGGGATGGGCTGGCTCGTCGACAACCATCGTGAGCTGATCGATGCGGAGTTCGTACTCAACGAAGGCGGACGGACACGAATCGTCCGCGGCAAACCACTCTACGTCGCGGTCCAGAACACGGAAAAGGTACTGTATGATGTGACCGTGACCGCGCGCGGCCCGGGCGGACACGCGGCCATTCCACTCGCCGGCAACGCCGTGTTCCGATTGGCCCGAGCGCTGGCGGCGATTGGCGCGTATGAGGAGTCGGTTCGGTTGACGCCGACGACGCGCGAATTTTTTGGCCAGCTCGCGAAGGTCTGGCCTGATCCGGGGGAGCGCCGCGCGATGGATGACGTCGCGTCTCGAGACCGGCGTCGCGTACTGCGCGGCGCGCGTGTGCTGGCGAGGACACCGGTTTTCAACGCGGTGCTGCGGACCGGGATTTCGGCCACGGTGGTAAGCGGGGGAATCCGATCGAACGTGATTCCCACCGAAGCGACGGCGTTGCTGAATATCCGGACGCTTCCAGGCGAATCGATCGACGCGGTCGTCTCCCGTCTTCGGCGGGTGATCAACGACTCCCGCGTCGAGGTGGCGGTCACCCGGCGTGGTGACGATGCGCCGGCGTCCGACTTCTCATCGCCGATGTTCGCGGCGATTGCGGCAACAGTGAAGGAGCTCGCCCCGGAGATGGTGACCGTTCCCTACATGAGCACCGGTGCGACCGACAGCGCGCGGCTCCGGCAGCTCGGTATGCAGGCGTACGGCCTGCTCCCGTTCCCGATGGACCAGGAGGACGAGGACAGGATGCACGGAAACGACGAACGGATCCCCCTGGCCTCTCTGGACTTCGGGACCCGGCTCATTTTCGGCGCCGTCCACCGAGTAGCTCGTTAGCCACAGCAGTGTGGCATCTGGCCTACATCTGCCGGGCGGCCCGCGGCGCGCCACCCGCTCCTCCAAACGTGCGCTAAAGGCGACGAACGCCGCAGGAACGGGCGTTACGTGGTGACGACGGGCCTTGGAGCCGCGTTTAGAGTGTTGAGAGGCGGCCCGCGCGGATGGGCACGCTTGTTGTTAGTAGAGTGGCTGTGCCTGAGGTCGGTGCGACGCCTGCACCGGTCCCGTGCGTCCACAAGGAAACTCAACCCCCGGAATCTCCGATGACACGCAATCGCCGCTCTGGCTATTCGCGCATGCTTTCACGTCGTACTCTCGCGCCTATCGCCGCGTCCATCCTCGTTGTTCTCGCGGGTTGCAAGGAAGGCGGCAGCACCGAGCCAAAGAAGGGCCCGACGACTATTACGCTCGACCCCAATTCGCTCACCGTGAGCGTCGGACAGGCCGGAAGAATTTTCGCGACCGTGAGGGACGAGAACGGAACGCGCATGCCGAGCTATAGCGCAATCACGTGGACCACAGCCAACACCAGCGTGGCGTCGGTCGCGAAATCGGATACCACCGGCGTGGTCACGGGTCTCTCGGTCGGCGAAACGCAGGTCCTTGCTACTATCGGCAACGTGATCGCCCATATTTCCGTGAACGTCGTCCCCTGATTCGCGGTGATGTGGCAACGACATCTGAGAGAAGTACGGCAGTCGTCACCGGCGCGTCCCGAGGCATTGGGCGCGCCGTTGCGCTCCGGTTAGCCGCGACGCACCACGTAGTCGCAGTCGCTCGCTCCCGATCCGAGCTCGAGACCCTCGCGAGCGACATTCGGTCCGGCGGCGGGTCGTGCGACGCTACGGAGCTCGACGTCACGGATGCGACCGCGGTCGCTGGGACGCTCGAGGGCGTCCGCGCCGACGTGCTCGTGAACAACGCAGGCGTTGGCTACATGAAGCCCCTCCTCGAGCTCTCGAGCGATGAGTGGCACGCGATGGTCGACGTGAACTTCAACGCGCTGTTCCATGTGACGCGCGCCGTGTTGCCCGGCATGGTGGAGCGCGGGCGCGGTCACATCGTGATGGTCGGCTCGATTGCGGGAAGGAGCGCGTTCGTCGGCGGGAGCTGCTACGCCGCGACGAAGCACGCCGTGATGGGCTTCAGCGAATCCCTGATGCTCGAGGTACGCGACCAGGGCGTGAAGGTGAGTGTCGTGAACCCCGGGTCTGTCGCGACGACGTTTTCACGTCGCGATCGCGACACGAGTTGGATGATTACCGCGGACGATGTCGCCGACGCGGTGATTCACGCGATCGATACGCCGCCTCGGGTGCTCGTGCATCGGATCGAGGTGCGGGCGGCGGTGCCGAAGAAAGGGTAGGGCGCTCTAGCGAAGCAGGAACCGCCATCCGGCCGCAACTGTCGCGGCGATGACGGCAAGGAACACCCACCAGCGCAGCGCCAGGCCCCGAGATTCGCGTCTGCCGACGGCCGATGTCGGAACGACGGCCTGCCTAACGACGATCTCGACCGGGGATTCGACGCCGTCGGCGCCTGCCGTCACGATGGCCCACCCTTCGCCTCCTGCGGCGATCCGACCGTCCTGGTCCACCGATACGACTCGGGCGTCGCTCGATCGCCAGGTCACGGGACGCTCGAGCACATTGCCGCTCGCATCGTAGACCGTTGCCGAGAGCGTCGCTTTGCCACCGATACGAAGGGGGAGCTCGGGCGAGGCCACGATCACGGAGTGAGCGCGCACCGTCACCACGGTGACGTCCACCTGCCCGCGAACTCCCTCGCACGTCGCGCTGATGGTGACGCGTCCCGGCTTGCGCGCCGTGACGGCTCCGCCAGCAGCGACCGTGGCGATCGACGGATCGCTCGACCTCCATTCGAACGTCCGCTCCTGATCCACGCTTTCGGCGCGCGCCGCCGTCCTGGCGATCGCCCGCAGGGTAGTCACCGTTCCGACCACGAGCGCGGGCCCAACGCCGTCGATCGCCACCGCTACCACCGGGGGCGGCATGACTGTGATGGTTGCCGCCCGCGCGAAGCCGCCTGACTCCGCGACCACCACGGCAACGCCGCGACGCTTCGCCGAAAGCGTTCCGTCGTCAGTCACGGAAGCGACGGCTGGATTGCGCGAGACCCATCGCACCGCGGTGTCCATCGGTCGGCCGTGTCGATCGAGTGCGCGCGCAGTCAGTGGCGTCCTCGTTCCGGCGCGCACTTCGGCCGGCACGTCGACATCAATCGTCGCGACTTCGGCATCGATGATGACGACCTCCACCTTGCTCCGTATTTGCCCAGCCGACGCCGTGATCGTGGCGGTGCCCGCGTTCTTCGCCGTGACGACGCCGGCTGCATCGACTATCGCGACGTCGGTGCGCGACGACTCCCACGTGAGGCGCGTTGCGTCCATCGCGGCACCGGTTTCCGTCCGCGGCGTCGCTCGCAGGACAATGCAGTCGCCAACCTCGATGGCGTCTGATGGCTGCCCGATGTCAATGGACGCTATTACGCCGCGCGACGGCTTGTCAGGGGTGTGGGCGACGGGTGTACGGGAAGGCGATGACGATATCTCGTTGCCGGGGGGAGCACCCGGTCGATGCCTAACGATTTCCGCGAGCCTGCCCTCGGCGCCGGCTGCCGCCGCCAGCTCGGACATTTCCGCCCGTACCGGACCGAGCGAGGCTAGCGGTTGTGCGGCGCACGCTTCCGCGGCCGCCGCCAGATCGGGAAACCGATCCTCGGGATTCTTGGCCAGCATGCGCATGATCGCGCGATCGACGTGCTCCGGGACGTCGGGACGTACGGCGTGAAGCGAGGGCGGAAGCTCAGTCGTGTGCGCACGCATCACCGCCATTGGCTCGCCGGTAAACGGCGCGTGGCCCGCGAGCAGCTGGTACGCGACGACTCCGAGCGCGTACTGATCGCTGGGCGGACCGACGTCCATGGCCATGCACTGCTCGGGGCTCATGTACGTCGGCGTGCCCAGCACGGTGCCGACGAGCGTGTACCCGGGCGCTTCGGCTATTTTCGCGATGCCGAAGTCGGTCACGATCGGGTCGCCGTCCGCATCCAGGAGGATGTTCCCTGGTTTCACGTCGCGGTGTACGACGCCGCGACGGTGCGCGTAGTCCAGCGCCGAACCGACGTGGTACAGGACAGCACCGGTGGCGGCAAGCGACAGGGGCCCGCGGTCGCGAATGACGCGATCGAGCGATCGCCCCGGCACGTACTGCATCACGAACAGGTGGAGCTCGCCGAGCGTTCGCACGCTGTGCACGCCAACGATGTTGGCGTGCTGCAGGTTGGCAATGGTGATCGCCTCCTGACGAAAGCGTTCCACCATCCCCTCGCCGAGCAATAGTCCGGGGGCCATGACTTTGATCGCGACCCGCCGGTTGAGCGCGAGCTCGCGCGCGCGAAAGACGGCGGCCATGCCGCCTCGTCCGAGCTCTCCTTCGATGTCGAACTCCGCGGCCAGGGCCTCCCGGAGGTGCTCCACCACCACCGACCAGGTCATGTCGCCGGCCGGCACCGCGGAGGGAGTCGCGATACCGTCCGATGGCGCGACGCCATAGCCGCAGCTGCCGCAGAATCGGTCGCCCGGCGACACTCGGCCACCGCAACGCGCGCAGTGTGTGGGCGGGACTGTCGAAGAAACGAGAGGTGGCAGGAGAGGGCGCCGCGAGGCTTCGGCGAATGTGATCGGACGGAGGCGAGAGTGCCCGTGCGTTCGCAAAGTGCAAAAGAGGCCACTCACCCGCAAGCGAGCGCCGAGCTCGCGCAAACGCTAGCGGCCGGGTTCCGTCGTCTCTACAATTGCGTCCGGCGCCGCGGTACAAGAACCCGTGTGCGCCTCCACGCGCGCAAAGCATCGCCGCTCACTTCGGATAGCCATATGCGCAGAAGCATCGCCCTTCTAGCGTTGGTGACTGCAGCAACCGCGGCAAACGCCCATGCCCAGGGGCTCCGGAAAAAGCTCGAGGATGGGCTCTTCTCGTTCGGTGATTGCGGGGAGCCATTGTGTCTCCCGGCGCTGGTGCTCGCCGGCAGCGCACACGGCCGCCACTTCATCCCGTCGGCAGAGGCGGGGAACGCTGCGATCATCAACTTCCTCGGTAGCGCGATCGGCGCAAACGTGAGCAATATCCCGATCAGCGCGACGACGAGCGGCGTCACTTACTCGTTCGAGGGCGGCGCTCCCGTTCGGAACAATGTGTCCAGCGGCCCGATCTTCGCCGAACGCGCGCAGACGCTCGGACGGCGAAGAATGCTGATTGGCGCGAACGTCAGCTCGATTCGTTTCAACACGTTGCGCGGGATTCCGCTCAACTCGCTCGACTTCAACTTCACGCACCAGGACACGCCTCCGGCCGGCTTGGGCGACCCGATTCTGGAGAACGAATTCATCACCGTGCGCACGTCGCTCGACGTGAACGTGCTCGCAACGATCGCGTTCGCGACCTACGGCGTGACCGACCGGATCGATTTCAGCGTCGCGGTGCCGTACGTCTCCAACTCCATCGACGGTCACAGCCTCGGCCAGATCGTACCGTTCGGGCCAAACCCCGCGCACTACTTTGGCGGCACGGCCTCTGCGCCAATTCTCTCGGCGACGGCCGACGTCAACGGATCCGCGTCAGGCATCGGTGACGTGGCGCTGCGAGCGAAGGTGAATCTTTCGCCGGGCGGGTCGAAGTCGAACACAGGCTTCGCGCTCCTCGGTGACGTGCGTCTGCCGACTGGGAACGAAGATGATTTCCTCGGATCCGGCAGTACGTCCGCGCGTATTCTAGGAATTGTGTCGGGGCGTTTTGGCGAGTTCGCGCCACACGCGAATGCGGGGTACGCGATTCGCACGAGTGACGACCAGCAGGACGCGATTCTCGCAACGGCGGGGTTCGATCAGCTGCTCGTCCCGTGGGCGACGTTCGCGTTCGACGTTATCTCCGAATGGCAGGTCGGGGAGCAGAAGTTCTCGTTGCCATCCGCAACGCAGATCACGATCCCGTTCACGCGGACGATTTATCCGAGCAACATCCCCGATCGTCGGGATGATCTGCTGAACGCATCGATTGGGACGAAGCTGTCGACGAAGAAGGGCATGACGTTCATAGCGAACGCGCTCCTTCCGCTCAACCGCGGCGGGCTGAGGGCGAGCACGCTCTGGACTTTGGGGCTCGAGTACGGCTTCTAAGGACGCCTAGTGGATGCTGGCGATATGCCAGCCGCCGACGTCGCGCTGTACGACCGCGACGAAGTTGACGGGGAACGACTGATCCGACCTGGCAGCCTTCGACGAGAACCGCGCCGTGTACCGTGCGCGCACCTGGACCTGCGACCCAGCCACGTCTTTCGGGGCGTCGAGCATATCGACCGCGGCGCCGTTCATCGCGATCGGGCCGCGGGCGTCGTCGAACGTCGTCTGCCACCGGGTCATGAGCTCGCTACCCGCGTTAGGAAACACGCGACGGATGAGCGAGGTGTCGCGCTCCTGGATCGCGCGCACGTACACGGCGAGCACGCTCTGCACCTCCGAACGGAGCTCGGCTTCGCTCTTCGGCGGCGGATTCGCCGGCGCGGTCACGGGTGGCGCATCGAGACGCGCGGCGGCCCGCACCGCCGCCGTGTCCGCGGTCGTGACCACGTTAGGCTTGGGGGGCACCTGCACCGTTGGCACCGGCGGCGCTGGTCGCGTCGCGATGGCGGAATCGGGGCGCTGGCCCGTTGCCTGACGCGGCTTGGTTGGCGGTGCCTGCGGCGTCCCGGTTGCCGGAGGGTTCACCCGCGGTGGCGGGCTCGCGTTCGTCACGGGTGCCGGTGACGCCGACACCGGTGACGCCGAGTCGGCCGCCGCGGTGGCTAAGGCGTTAGGCGGCGGCGACGGCGGAGTGACGGTGTCCTGTGCCGGCGCGGTCGAGGCTGGTGGCGGCACCGTCCGGACGGTTGGCTTCATCACAACGTATCCCGCGATCGCAAGCGCAAGCACGGCCGGCACGGCCCAGCGCACGACCGAGCGCTTCGCCGGTGGCGCCGCCGGCGCCGCCGGAGACGCCGGCGTCGTTACCGGTTGTGCCGGTTGTGCGGGCGCCTGCACGAGCGTCGCCGGTAACTCGGCTGGTCGGGCCGTTACCCTCGGTACCGAAGCCGGCGCCGGCGAGACGTGTGGCGTTTGCTTCGGCCGCTCCCGCGTCTTCGGCACGGGACTTGGAGGGGTCCGCAGGATGTCCCCCAGCTGATCGAGGCGCTCGGCGGCCGCGGCCAGCTTCTGGAGCTCGGCGTGTAACGGATCGTCCGGTGAGAGCGGGCCGGCGCCTAACGATACGAGCGCGTCGGCGAGGCTCGGGAAGCGTTCTTCCGCTGTCTTGGCCAACATCCGCATTACTGCCGCTTCCACGGCCGGCGGGACGTCCGGACGCGTGTCGCGCAGCGGTGGTGGCGGTGTGTCGGTGTGCGACCGCATGAGCGCGAAGCTCGAGCCCGAGAAGGGCGGGCGACCCACCAGCATCTCGTACGCGACCACGCCGAGCGAGTACTGATCGCTCGCGCCCGTGAGCTCGCGCGCGTAGCACTGCTCGGGGCTCATGTAGACGGGCGTTCCCACCACTGTGCCCGTCTGCGTTTGATTCGGGCTCTCGGCAACCTTGGCAATGCCGAAATCGGTGACAATGGCTTCGCCGTCGGCGTTCAGCAGGATGTTCCCGGGCTTGATGTCGCGATGAATCACGCCCCGACGGTGCGCGTAGCCGAGCGCTGAGCCGATCTGGAACAACCACGCGCGGACCACCGGAATCGGAAGCGCGCCGACGTCGCGCAACACGCCCTCCAGCGTCCGGCCAGGAACGAACTGCATGACGAAGAAATGCAGATCGCCAATCTGACGGACGCCGTAGATGGCAACGATGTGGACGTGCTGCAGGCTCGCGACGGTGATCGCTTCCTGCTTGAAGCGCTCCATCATGCCCGGACCGAGCAGCAGTCCGGGCGCCATCACCTTGATGGCGACACGGCGATTGAGTGCGAGATCGCGAGCGAGATACACGGCGGCCATCCCGCCTCGTCCAAGCTCGGTGAAGATCTCGTATTCGCCGGCGGTCGCGTCCTGCAGGCGGGCCCCGACGACCGACCACGGCGAGGCATCGGTCGTCGCGTTCGCCAGCGTCGGAGCCGAAGGATCCACGCGCTGACCCAGCGAAGGAGTCAGATCGGACCCGATGAGGGTGATCTCGGTCCCGCATATGCCACAGACGCGGTCGCCGTGTGAGACGGCGCCGCCACAGCTTGGACAGGTCGACGTTGTCGTTGGCGTCATCGAGTCAAGCGCCGCATTGACCGGTTCACGGGTCGCCTTGCCGCCAGGGCGGCTCGACCCGTTGCGCCCTCCAATCTAGTGGGGTTCTGCCCGAGAGTCGCTACACGCGATGACGTGATGGTTGGCAAGTTCGTTACGCGTTCGTGGCGGCTTCGCGGACAATAAAGCGTCAGGATCATGCGAAAGGGAACACGTGGGGCGATGTCAGGCGTTTGAGGTCAGTGATTCCGTGGCGTCGTGCGGGCATCGTCGTCCAAACAGATGTGGCCGAGTGGTGAAACATCTGAAGCGAGCCCGAGCGTGCTTCGGACAACCTCGGCCGTGGTCGCGCATCTGCCGTTACACCATTAAATTGCGTCCCGTGCCAAGATCATCCGTCTCCAGAACGGAACGGTTGCGTCCGCCTACCACCGCCCCCGATCAGTCCGTGCGGGAGCTAATGGCGGTGCGTGAGGTGATTCACGCATTCCTCACAGCGGATCGTCCCGAGGAGGTCTACCAGTTCGCGCTCGAGCGCGTGAGCCCACTGGTCGGCGCCACGTTCGCCTCTGTGTACTTGGTGGACGGCGCGTCGGAGCTCATGCGGCTTGGCGCGGCGTACAACTGGCCGCAGCGGTTCCGCCCATGGCTCGGCGAAGTGCGCGTCCGGCTCGGGTTCGGGCCGAGTGGTGAGGCAGCGAGCGAACGGCGCACGATCGAGGTCGCGGATGTATTCGCCGACAATGACCTCGAGGATTGGCAGGAGGTCGCCTCCGAGCTGGGGTTCCGCTCGCTGATTGCGCTGCCGCTGCAGACAGGATCGAAGGTGCTCGGCGCGGTGACCTTCTACTTCGCGGACGCGGAATCGTTCTCGTCGGAGAAGCGCGGGCTGTTGCGGATCGTTGCCGATCAGATGGCCGCGACGGCAGAGAAGTCGTTGCTCATCGATCAGCTCCGACGTTCCAACGCTGCGCTGGTCGAGGTGAACGCAGAGCTCGAGCGCCAATATGCCGCTGTGCTGCAGGCGCGCCGGCTCAAGGACGAATTCCTCGCGAACATCTCGCACGAGCTGCGGACCCCGCTGACCGCCGTGCTTGGCTACATCTCGATCATGCAGGACGGCATATCGGGTCCGCTCACCGACGGTCAGCGACACGATCTCACGCATGTGAAGCGCGCCAGCGAGCGATTGCTCGACCTGATCGAGAGTCTGCTCGAGCTGACGACGCTCAAGCGTGGCGAGCTGGACGTGTTCATCGAGGAAGTGGATCCTCGCGCTCCACTGCGCGATGCTGTTGCATCGTCACCCGCGCCGATGCCGGGGGTCACGATGCGCCTCGACGAGCCGACCACGATGCTGCCGCGCATCCGCAGCGATCGGAAGAAAATCTTCCGGATCCTGGTTAGCTTACTCGGTAATGCCGCAAAGTTCACTGAACGCGGCGAGATCGTTGCGAGCGTGTCGCTCGCCAGCGACCGGGTCGTGTATCGCGTACACGACACCGGAATCGGCATTGCGGCGGATGCGCAGCAGTACGTGTTCGACGAGTTCCGTCAGGCCGACGGCTCGCCGACACGACGGTATGGAGGGTCGGGGCTTGGCCTGTCGCTCGCGCAGCGCCTCGCCCATCTGCTCGGTGGGACGATCGAGATGGCGTCCACGCTCGGTGAAGGATCGACGTTCACCGTGGAATTGCCACTCGAGTACGAACCGCCGGCCGAGCTGCCCGTAGACACCTGATCCAACACACGGATGAACATTCAGGAAGACCGTACGCTGCAGGAAACTCATACGACGCTGAGCGTGCCCGAAGTGATCGAGGCCGCCAAGCGATTCTTCGCCAGGCGCAACAGCCTGTACGCGGCGTTCGTCGACCGGGAAGGCCCGACCTACGTCAGTCTCCGTGGGCAGGGCGGTGAAGAGGTGCTGATT
>Ga0310810_10009960_pt1 | contig 11039 bp, 6 predicted proteins | sample NCmetagenome_FD_207641 | JGI IMG/M metagenome (GOLD analysis project Ga0310810, IMG submission 207641) | Soil microbial communities from experimental microcosm in Duke University, North Carolina, United States - NC | ecosystem: Engineered > Artificial ecosystem > Soil microcosm > Unclassified ... | reverse complement strand
TGACATAAAGGCAGTACTTGATCGGAGAGATACCGCCTGGTTTTGTGGGAATCGGGTTTCCAGTCGAGGCCGTCGCGGCAACGGTTGCGTCGGCCCTCAGCGGAGTGCATTTGTAAGCTTGGGCGGTATAGCCGATCAATTGTTGCTCGAACGTTTTGCGTGTAGGCAAATCGATGAGACTAAGCGTCCCGCGAAAGAGGCTGCCAATATATTGCACGGTTCGGTTGGTGCTCATTTCGTCCAGGCCGGGTTGCGGTCCGAGGGCATTCGCCCTGGGCACGTTCCCTTTTCCATTGGCTATTAGGAGTTTCTTGCCGTCCGGTGTCACGCGGACCGAGGTGGGATACCAACCAGCGGGAATAAAGCCGAGTGAACGCGCTTTCCCAGGCCGGCTGACGTCAAATACCGCGACCATATTGTTATCGGCGTTGGCAACGAAGAGCATTTGCTCGTCGGGCGAAAGTGCCAGGCTGTTCGGCGTGGAACCGGGAGGTGCTTGCGGGTAAAGCGCGGCGCAAATCGTCTCGACTGTCCTGCCCCTGGCGGTATCGATCACGGTCACCGTGTTGCGGTTCGCATTGGCGACGAACAAGAACTGACCGGAGCGGGTCAATGCCATCTCGCAAGGATGTTCTTCAGTCGGCCAATGCGCGATGACGCGGCTTGTTTTCAGGTCAATGACGGCGACGGCGGCCTGTGCCCACAGTGAGGTATAAAGTCGCTGGCGTTTTTCATCGAGCCGGCAAGCATAGGGGAAGGCATCATTCGAATTGCTGCCGTAGAGGGCTGCCTGAGCGCGTTTGTCGGCGGCCGCAGTATCGAAATCGCTGGAGGGCGTGACCGGGGAAGATTTAAGAGCATTGGTGCTCGCGCTCAACGGAATGTCGGATATCTGCGGTTCTGCGCCGAGACGAACTTTCGTCACGCGATGGCCCCACACATTCGCCGCAAAGAGATATTCGCCGGCCTTGTCTACACATAGCCCGGCCGGAACCCCGGTCATGCCTGTCGGATGCAAATGAATGCGCCCATGATTCGTCACCGCCCCATTTTCAAATGTGAATGAATGGACTACCTCGTCGCCCGCGCCGCTGCAGAACAGGTGTTTGCCATCCGCGCTAAACGCCAGACCGTAGAAAGCCTCTTTGATCCGCGTTCGATCGATGACCGCCGCGGTAGTGAGATCGACAATCAGGATCTCATGCTGGCTGTGGCCTGCGTGCAATACCGCTGCAAATTGACCCGCCGGATGCACCGCTATGTTGACAGGGAAATCGCCAAGCTCGACTTGTCGCCCAACTGGCCGCAATGCCCATTGGTTGGGCAGCAGGACCGAGCCGTCAGGGCGGGGTCCGGGAAGGCTTGAAGCAGGGACATTCAATGTCGAGTGAGCACCCTTGCTCGGGCGAAAGTTTGAGGCTTGGTTTTCTCGATCCTGGTGCAAAGCGCAGGAGGCAAGAAATGCCAAGACGATAATTACCGGGAAAAAACGACACCGTTGCATAGTCAGGCTGACGCTTGTGCCATTGTTTGCATTCAGGGTAAAGACTGAACTGCGGCCGCGATAGGTGCAAAGTTCAAAGTCCCAAGTCCAAAGTCCAAAGTGCTTTGTTGGGCCGCAAGTTGGTTGTGCTTCGGTGTATGCACGGACGTACAGGAGGCTGAAAGTCTGCATACGGGGTCGACGGCGGGGCTTTGGGGGGTGTACAGCCGTCCCAGCGTACCAAGGCCGGTAAACACGGTCGATTCTCAACCTTGCAAGCGTCCCAGTACCGTCCCAGTGGGGTCCCAGCGTCACATGGGTGGCGTTATGGACTCAGGACTTTAGAGATGGAGACTCGTAGAACTCGCCAAAGGATGTTACTGAGGAATAAGGGATTGCTCAGCAAGCCGACAAGAACGTCGAGGATACGCCAGAAGAGAATGTCTGCGCTACGCCGCAGCCGCGATGCTCACGGCGCGGCAATCTGGCTCGCGGCCGTAGCGAGACCTCGCATCGATGCCTGACGCAACTCAAAGTGGCGGGTTTTGCCGCTGGTGGTTTTGGGCAGTTCAGAAACAAACTCAATTTCGCGCGGATATTTGTAGGCTGCGACCAGCTTTTTACAGTGGGCCTGAAGTTCGAGTTTCAATTCCTCCTTGTAAGCAATGCCAGGGCGCAGGACCACCCAGGCTTTGACGATTTGCCCACGCAGCGGGTCTGGCTTGCCCACCACGCCAGCCTCCAGCACCGCTGGATGCTCGAGGAGGGCGCTTTCAACCTCAAAAGGTCCAATTCTGTAGCCTGAGCTCTTGATGACGTCATCGCTGCGGCCGATAAACCAGAAGTAGCCTTCGTCGTCTCGGACAGCCCGATCGCCGGTGAGATAGAAGTCGCCCTGGAACTTGCGCGCGTTTTCCTCCGGGTTGAGCCAGTATTCACGAAACAGGCCAAGAGGACGCTGCGGTTTAACGCGAATGGCAATTTCTCCCTCAGTGCCAGCAGGGACCTGGTTGAGTCGATCATCGAGCAACCTGACATCAAATGGGGGCAGGGCCTTGCCCATCGACCCGGGCTTGACCACGTGATCGAGCGAAGGACAGTTGGCGATCAGGGCGACGGTTTCGGTTTGGCCGAAGCCCTCATGTAATGTCAGGCCGGTCGCAGTTCGCCACAGGTTCAATACTTCCGGATTGAGGGGTTCTCCAGCGGTAACGCAGTGACGCAGACTGTGAAATCGGAAACGGGAGAGGTCCTGGCGCACGATTAAGCGCAAAGCGGTGGCGGGCGCGCACCAGGTCTTGATGGGGAATTGGGCCAAGGTGTTGAGTGTCAGTAGCGGGTCAAATTTACCGGTTGCTTCGAGAGCGAAAACGCAAGCGCCCATCTGCCACGGGCCAAAAAAGCTGGACCATGCGGCTTTGGCCCAGCCGAGGTCGGAAATGTTCCAGTGAAGTTCCCCCGGTTTAAGGTCCAGCCACAATTCACCGGTGATACGATGACCGAGGCCATAGCTCGCCTGAGTATGCAGAACCATTTTCGCTTCCCCGGTAGTGGCGCTGGTGAAGTACAGAATTCCCGGCTCATCGCTGCGAGTGCGTACACGGCTAAACCGGGCTTTTGCCTGTTCCAGGCCGGAGTCAAAATCGAGCCACCCGTCAGGCCATGCAGTCCGCGACGAACGAGATGTGCCTGATGATGTCTCCGCGACTGCGATACGAATACCATCGAAATCGCCGATCTTGGGGATACCTTCGCCATTGGTAATGACCGCATGAATGGCGGCCATTTTGAGACGATAGGCCACTTCGCGACTGGTTAGGAGAAGGGTGGCGGGCACCGGCAGCGCACCCAACCGAATGAGGCCGAGCATTGCCACCCACCATTGAGGCACTCGAGGAAGCATTAACAAGACGCGATCGCCTTGGGTGATACCACAACTGCGGAGAAAGTTTGCCGCCTGGCGGCTGAGGGACGCGATTTGGCGAAAGGTGAGCTTTTGTTGTGTGCGAGAGGTGGCATGGACATGCCACAGCGCCAAACCATGAGGACGAATCGCGGCCCACCGATCCACGACATCGGCGGCGAAGTTGAATAATAAGGGAGGTTGAGCCGCTTGCATTGTGGTGCGCTGGGGATACACGTTGCAGAGTCAGAAGTAAAGGAAGTAGGGGATAGGACCGGATAGGACAAATAGGACGCATAGGACCGATAATACGGGATAACTGGAGCTCGTTCTTGCCTGCGGGTATGTTTGCTGATAGAGGTAGTGCCTGGGCTGTAGCGGAAAACCAGCCTGGCAAAAATAAAACCGCATGCAACCAGCTTCTAATTTCGAGGAGTTCGCGTCCGTTTTGCGCGAATTTATGCGCGTTTCTTTGCCATCGCGACAAAGTTGCCGGCAGGGTCTCGATACCACCTTCAATCGATTGGCAGTCGGGCTGTTTCGGCTGCAGCTTTCCAGAAACCCGGTCTATCGAACTCTCTGTCAGTCCCGTGGCCTCCGTCCGGTCAAGGTAACGCATTGGAGTGAGATTCCCTCCTTGCCCACCGCTGCCTTTAAAGACGTTGAGGTTTCATGTCTCTCACCGGAGGCGCGAACCAACATCTTTCATTCCAGCGGAACCACAGAGCAACAACCGAGTCGTCACTTTCATGATCCACTCTCGTTGAATATTTATGAAGCCTCTCTCTGGCCTTGGTTTGAACAACATTTAATACCTGATCTGAATCGTGCCAATGATTTGCCGCCATTGCTCCTGTGCCTAACGCCGTCATCTGGTGAGCTACCGCATTCGTCGCTCGGGCACATGTTCGCCACTATCGCTGGCAACTACAAATGGCAGGAAGCTATGTTTGTCGGCCGCCTGACCGCCGAGGCCGCATGGGCCGTCAATGCCCAAGCCGCGGTCACTGCTTTGAAACGTGCCACTGAAGGGAAGCGGGCTGTTGTAATCCTTGGCACGGCCTTCTCATACGTTCATTTGTTGGATCATTTCCGAGATTTAGGCCTGCGATTTCAACTCCCGCCCGGATCCCGCGCCATGGAGACCGGCGGATACAAAGGACGCTCTCGCACCCTCACGCGGGCTGAGTTGCACGCGCTGATTACCGAGATGCTCGGAATTTGCGCAAATAATATAGTCTGTGAGTACGGCATGACTGAATTGAGTTCCCAGGCTTATGATCGAGTCGCGGCAGGAAACCTCGAGCCGAAGAACCCACCCTCATCAGTTCGTGCGTTTCATTTCCCGCCCTGGGCGAGGGCACAAATCATTTCGCCGGAAACCGGCCGCGAAGTCAGTGAAGGCGAAACTGGATTGATTCGGGTGTTCGATTTGGCAAACGTTCATTCGGTGCTGGCGATTCAGACTGAAGATCTGGGCATACGTCGCGGGAATGGATTTGAGCTGATTGGTCGGGCGAAACTGGCGGAGCCGAGAGGGTGCTCACTGGCGTACGGGAATAAATGACGAATGACGAATGACCCCTCACCCCGGCCCTCTCCCCTTGGAAGGGGAGAGGGAGAAGCGACCGCAGTCAGGGGGCGTAATGAGCGGTTGGTAGCTTGTCCTCTTCGTTTTCGTTCTCGTCCTCGTCCTCGATTTTTGAATCGATTTCGACGACGAGGACGATGTTCAGGCTGCTAACGTCGATTTCTACAATGATGGTCTCCTTACGACGACCCCTACAATGAATCTGCCGAACTATTTTCTCGCCGATTTGCCGCCTGAGGCGACTCTTTCTCCGGCGATGATTCGGGAGGCATGCCAGACCTTGAAACACAATCGCGAGCGGTACCTGGCTAGACGGTCGACGGAGAGTCTGATCAATGTGTTGAGCGGTGTCTCTTTTAGTTGGCTCCAGCCCGATTACCCTTTTCGGAAAATGGCACTCGACCAAGGCCCAGCCGCAACTGGGTTTTCCAAGCAGACCTTGAATCACGGCCTGGATGCGTTTTTCAAGCAATTGACCGCGGACGCTTTCAAGGCATTACTCGAACAGGATTTGGGGCACGCCTCCCGGCTCGACCAGATGACATCCAGCAAGGCTGAGGAGCAAGGAGGCCGAGCCGCGGTCGCCACCGCACCGGACTTCCTGGTCCATATTGCCGCGGGCAATCTGCCGGTGCCTTCATTCATGAGCATTATTCAAGGCGTGTTGGTTCGTTCGGCGCAATTCGTGAAGTGCGCCAGTGGCACGGCGTTGCTGCCACGCTTGTTTGCTCATTCGCTTTACGATGCCGAGCCCAAGCTGGGAGCGTGTTTGGAACTGGCTGAATGGCCGGGCGGGTCGAGCGAGTTGGAAGCGGCGCTTTTCGAAGAGGCCGATTGCGTGACGGCCACTGGCAGCGATGAATCGTTAGCCAGCATCCAAAAACGTTTGCCCCCCAGAAAACGCTTTTTGAGTTATGGACATCGGGTCAGCTTTTCTTACGTGGCGAAAGATGCGCTGACGGCCTGGAATGCAAAGACGGTCGCCGAACGCGCCACTCGCGACGTTGTTGCCTGGAACCAGTTGGGCTGCCTTTCGCCTCATGTTATTTACGTTCAGGAAGGCGGTTCGCTAACCGCGGAAAAGTTTGCCGAATTGCTCGCGGACGCCCTTGCGCAGTGCGAGGCAAGTGAGCCGCGTGGCGAGTTGCCTGCGGCAATGGCGGCGGCCATTTCATCACGGCGCTCCTTTTATGAGGTGCGGGCTGCCCACGCGCCTGATACGCATCAATGGTGCAGTCGGGACTCGACTGCGTGGACCGTTGTCTATGAGGCCGATCCGCGCTTCCAGCTTTCGTGTTTGCATCGTTTTGTTTATGTCAAAGGTGTGAAGGAGTTGGCGGAGGTGCTGCAAAATGCCGATGCCTACCGGCGCAAGATATCGACGGTGGGTCTGGCGGTCCCCGATAAAGATACCCAGGATTTGGTTACCCAGTTGGCTCGGTGGGGGGCCACACGGATCTGCCCCATCGGCCAGATGCAAAATCCGCCGCTTAGCTGGCGGCACGATGGGCGGCCGACAATTGGGGATTTGATCACGTGGACGGACTGGGAGCGTTGAACCTTAGAATGTTAGAGCGTTAAAGCGGGATGGGGGTGCGTTTGAGTGTTGAAGCATAAGAAGATTCGCTGATCGCGGGATGCAGAATGGCAAATGGCAGATGGCAGATAGGAAATGGCAAATGGGAAAGCGTGAAATGACAAGATTAAAGACAAAGGTTGCGAAGAGAGACGCTGAGTCGCGGGTGCCGGTGAAAATGGAACTGCGCAAAATATTTCAATTCGAGGCGGCCCACCTGTTGCCGCACTTGCCCAAATCCCACAAATGCCGCAGGCTGCACGGCCATAGTTTCCAGGTGGAGATTGTGGTCGCCGGGGATTGCAATCCGCGGCTCGGCTGGCTTATCGATTACGCGGATATCACCGACGCGTTTAAACCGATTTGGGAAAAACTGGACCACTATTATTTGAACGAGATTCCAGGTTTGGAGAATCCGACGAGCGAAAACATTGCCGTTTGGATCTGGGAAAAGTTAAGACCGCGGCTGCCCTTGTTGAGCGAAGTGGCTGTGGCCGAGACCTGCACCGCAAAATGTGTTTATCGAGGGCGGGGGGGACGTGGTAAGTAGGCTTCGTGCTTGTAGGAGACGACGTAAGGAGACTCTGATGAACTGTGAGCGTGCTGAATCGTATCGAACAGAGTCTCCTTACGTCGTCTCCTACAATTCACGTCGAGACTCCCTGTTAACCGAAATGCAAATGGCAGCGCAAATGAATATGAGGACTAAACTCGATTATGTCGTAGTCAATTTGATGCTGATCGGCTTCGCCTGTTTGGGACAAACGCCGTCGCCCAAAACCTCCCTCGCGCCCGGTGAAAACCTCATTGTGGAAGGAGTCCCGGCAATTCCTTCGGCGCTGGTCGAGCGGGCCAATCGATATACCGAATCGCGCAGCGCACAGGTTTTTGCCTGGCACCCGCAGCGGCGCGAAATGCTGATCGGCACGCGCTTCGCGGATACCGTTCAAGTCCACGAGGTAAAGCTGCCCGGCGGGGCGCGCATGCAATTGACCTTCTTTCCCGACCGGATCTCCGCAGCGAGCTACCACCCCCATTCCGGCGATTATTTCGTATTCAGCAAAGATATTGGGGGAGGGGAATGGTACCAATTCTATCGATATGACCTCTCCTCTGGAGAGAGCACGCTACTGACCGATGGCAAATCGCGGAATCTCGCTCCCCGCTGGTCCAACCGCGGCGACAAACTCGCCTACGCGTCGACGCGGCGTAACGGCGCCGACGTCGATTTTTATCTGATGAACCCTTCCGACAAGGCCACCGACCGGTTGCTAACACAAAACCAGGGCGGCGGCTGGGCTGTGGTCGATTGGTCACCCGACGATAAAACTTTACTGGCGGTGCAAGAGATCTCGATCAACGAAAGCTACCTCTGGCTGGTCGATGCCGCGACCGGTGAAAAATCTCTGCTGACACCGAAAGTGGCTGAAAAAATCGCCTACAGTCCAATTGGCTTCAGCGCCAATGGCAAAAGCGTCTACACCACAAGCGATCGCGACGATGAGTTCCAACGTATCGCCCGGATTGCGTTGACGGGCTCTCAGCCGGAGTATCTGACGCACGATGCCTGGGATGTCGAGGCTGCAGCACTTTCGCACAGCCGGCAATTGCTCGCCTACGTTGTCAACGAAAACGGGCTGAGCCGGCTGCAAGTGTTAGACCTGGTCGCAGGGAAAGAACTCTCGTTGCCCGAGACGCCGAAGGGAATTATCAGCGGTCTTATCTGGCACGAAAACAATCGCGACTTGGCCTTCTCGATAAATTCGGCCCGCTCGCCGGCGGATGCCTATTCGATAGACCTTGATGCGCGTACACTCGAACGCTGGACCACAAGCGAGACCGGCGGGATTAATGCGCAGAATTTTGTCGAGCCAGAGCTCGTGAAATGGAAATCCTTCGATGAACGGGAGATCTCCGCCTGGATCTACCGGCCCTCACCGGACCGTTTCCCCGGTAAACGTCCGATAATTGTCGCGATCCATGGTGGTCCCGAAAGCCAGGCGCGGCCGCGGTTCATGGCGCAAATGAATTATTTTATCAATGAACTGGGGATCGCGATCCTCTGGCCGAACGTCCGCGGTTCGGCGGGTTACGGTAAAACCTTCCTGACCCTGGACAACGGCTTTCAACGCGAAGGCTCCTATAAAGATATCGAGACGTTGCTCGGCTGGTTGAAGCAGCAACCGGGAGTGGATGGCGGCCGCATCCTCGTCACCGGTGGGAGTTACGGCGGACATATGACACTGGTGACTGCGACCCGCTACAATGATCTGATTTCGTGTTCACTCGACGTTGTCGGTATGTCCAGTTTGGTCACTTTCCTCGAGCATACTGAAGCGTATCGCCGCGATCTGCGCCGGGTCGAGTACGGTGACGAACGCGATCCTAAAATGCGTTCGTTCCTCGAGAGCATTGCTCCCATGAAGCATGTCAATGAGTTGAAAAAGCCAATCTTCATTGTCGCCGGGGCCAACGACCCGCGCGTGCCCAAGAGCGAGGCCGACCAGATGGTCGCCGCCTTGAAGCAGCAAGGAACTCCGGTCTGGTATTTGTGCGCTAAGGATGAGGGCCACGGCTTTGCCAAGAAGAAGAATGCCGATTTCCAGTTCTACGCGACGATCGAGTTCATGCAGAAGTTTTTGCTAGGGGAAACGGCCCCATAGATTTCCTTCTGCGGCTAAATTCGGCTCTTGCATGAATTCCGGTTTGATTCTTTCCGAAGCCGAACCCATAATCGTGCCATGTTCGGCGGATCCGCGCGTAGATTAGATGAGGGCTGAAGGGGCAACGATGCATCGCAACCGGACGTGAAGCTGCCTTGAAGAGGACTGCATATGGAAGAGATCAAAAGCACAGTATTTAAATTCCTGACCGAGTACGGATTCCAGATCATTGGGGCCCTGATCATTATGACGGCGGGGGCGCTGGTCGCACGGTGGTTGGGAAGAGCCTCGGATCAATGGTTTGAAAAGAAGCAAATCGAGCCCCCGATCCGCATGCTTGCCGGTCGTGTTATCCGGCTGTTGGTGTTCGGCATGGCAGTGGTGCTGGCGTTGGAAAAATGCGGTGTTCCCATTGCCCCGATGGTCGCCGGGATTGGCGTTGCCGGCGTCGGCATCGGGCTGGCAATGCAGCATGTCCTGGCGAACCTTATCGCCGGCTTGAACATCATATTTACCAAACCTTTCCGCGTCGGCGAGTATGTCGAGTTGGTAGGAGAATCGGGTCAGGTGAGCACGGTTCAGCTTTTCACGACGACGCTACTGCATACGGATCGGTCGCGGGTGATCATCCCTAACCGCAAGATCGTAGGCGAGATCCTCCACAATTATGGAACCATTCGCCAACTGGACCTCTCGGTCGGTGTCGCTTATGGAACAAACATTGAGCAGGCGCTAACCGTCGCGCGCAAAATTGTCGCCAGTAATCCGCGAGCCTTGAAAGACCCGGCCCCGGTGATTGGGGTAAGCTGTCTGGGTGATTCCTGCGTTACAATAGCTGTGAAACCATGGGTCGGGATCGACAACTTCATAGCTGCCGGCCCGGAAATTAACCAAGCCCTTCTAGAGACCTTCCGCGCTCAGCACATCGAGATACCTTTCCCACAGCGAGAGATTCGGTTGCTCAACGGCCCGGGCGCCTCCAGCGCAACCGTCTCTGTCCATGCTGAGCCCAGCCGGCTTTGAAAAGGACCCCTCACCCCGGCCTTCTCCCCTCAGAAGGGGAGAAGGAGAATTCACCGGAGTCAGGGAGCCAATGGGTGCTTATCTAGTTTGTCGTTCTCGGCCATCGTCGTTCGTCCTCGAAAATCCAGAAAGATCGAGGACGAGGACGATATTCAGTCTGCCAACGAACGGTTACGCAAGTGGCAACAACTTCGCAATCTCCTCGAGGCTCGCCGTTCCGGTGGTCCCGAGTTTGTGAATCACAACTGAGGCGGCTGCATTGGCAAGCTCCAGCGCGTCGCGGAGCGTCGCCCCAGCGGCAAGACTGCTCGCCAGGCTCGCCGAGACCGCGTCACCTGCCCCCACTACGTCAATTTCCCCGCGTAACGGTAACGCCGGAACATGCTCGACTTCACCGCGCGCATTGGCTCCGACGATGCCCCGCTCGGCCAGCGTCACAAAGACGCTTTGCTGATTCTTCCGCGCAAGCGCCGCCGCCTGCGCTTTAATCTCCTCAAGCGTCAATTCTTTCGGCGATTGAGTGAGCACAGAAAGTTCGGCCGCATTCATTTTGAAGGTGACCGGTGGAAAGCCGCTCAGACCACGACGACTATCTGCCAGGATGAGCAGTTTAGGATTTTGAACGGTGAAGATTTTCTTCAGCAGTGTGCTTGTGACAACCCCGGTTTCTGGGATGTCGACTTGGTCCAGCACGATGACGGCGTCGATTGACCGAGCGATTTGTTCGAAGTGGCTCGAGATCCGCTCTTTCAGCGATTCTGACGTTGGGGTCCAGTTTTTCGAATCGAGGCGATTGAGTT
>Ga0310810_10009958_pt1 | contig 11040 bp, 6 predicted proteins | sample NCmetagenome_FD_207641 | JGI IMG/M metagenome (GOLD analysis project Ga0310810, IMG submission 207641) | Soil microbial communities from experimental microcosm in Duke University, North Carolina, United States - NC | ecosystem: Engineered > Artificial ecosystem > Soil microcosm > Unclassified ... | reverse complement strand
GCACTCCGCGCGATTCGCCGCTACTACGATCGTCAGGGCCGCCTGGTGGAGCTCTCCAACGCGATTCATCCGGGAGAGCGGTTCACGTACGTCACCAGTTTGGTCCGGACATAACAGACCGGGAACCGGGAACCGGGCGGATAGCGCGGAACCTGAGAGGGCGTTAATCACGGCAGCGAGCGAGCCCCGGTATTGACCATGTGCGGACTTGTCCGTACATATCTCCGCGTCGTTTGTCCGTACATATGGACCTGCTGTCCGTTTTCCCGCGCGCCTGCTTTCGCCGCCACCGTGTGCAGCACACGTTAGGCGGGAGGCACGGCCGGGGAGCCCTCGAGGAGCCTGCCATGAGCACGACACCGTTCATCGGCCCACGACCCCTGCGGTGCGCGCCCCTCCTGGCGCTCGCCGTCGTCGCCAGTGGGCTGCTCACGCCGATCACCGGCGGAGCCGCCACCGCACAAACACTCCCCGCCACGGCCGCGAGAGCCACCACCGCGCTCCTCGACCGGCCTGCCCGGCTGCGCGTGCATGACGTGTCGCTCGCCGACGCGCTCGTCGAGCTCGGGCGACGCTCCGGCGTCCCGCTCGCGTTCAGTCCGAGCCTGCTGCCAAGCGACCGGTCACTGCGCTGCGCCTGCGACGATGCCACCATCGCCCAGGCGCTCGGGCAGCTGCTCGCGGCCGTGCCATTCACGTTCCGCGAGACCGACGGCCAGGTGCTCGTCGTCCCGGCGCCGAGTGCGAGCGCCGCCACCGACGTCATGCCGCCGGCCGCCGCCGACACACCCGGCGCGCTCGGCATCCTCCCCGTCTCGGGTCTGCCGGCGCCGACGGTCATCGACTCGGCGATCGTCACGGGTAGAGTCACGACCGACGCCGGCACCCCCATCGCCGCCGCCGTCGTCGCCATCCCGAGTCTCCGACTCTCCACGACCACGACCGACGCCGGCGTCTATCGCATCGTCGTCTCGCCCGATCGCTTCGTCGCGCGCGCCGACACGCTCCGCGTCACGCGGCTCGGCTTCCGGCCCGCGAACGTCCGCTTCACCCTCGCGCCCGGACGCGTCACGGTCGACGTGACGTTGTCGTCGCAGGCGATCCCGCTCGAGCAGGTCGTCGTCACCGGCACCGCCGGCAATCAGGAGCGCCGCGCCCAGGCCGCCGTCGTCGCGACGATCGATGCGTCGGAGGTCGTGAAGGAAGCGCCCGTCACGAGCGTCACCCAGCTCCTCAGCTCGCGGGTTCCGGGTGTCGTCGTCACCGACGGATCCGGCACGACAGGAACGGCGACGCGCATTCTCGTCCGAGGCGCGGCGTCCATCTCGCTGTCGAATCAACCGCTCGTGTTCATTGACGGCGTGCGAATGGACGGCGGGTTCCGCGGGATGTTCAACGTGAGCGGCTCCGGGTCCGCGACCAGTGGACAGGCGCCGAGCACGATGAACGATCTCAACCCGAACGACATCGAGAGCATCGAGATCGTGAAGGGGCCGGCGGCGGCGACACTCTACGGTGCGGACGCGTCGGCGGGCGTGATCCAGATCATCACCAAGAAAGGTCGCGTCGGCTCGCGCGGATTCAGCCAGGACATGAGCGCCGAGTACAACACGATCACACCGAACTTCACCGTCCCGACCAATTACGCGACGTGTAACACGGCGGCGCTCATCGCGGCGAACAGCACGAACCCGCTGTGCCGAGGGCAGGCACTCAACACGATCGTCTCGGACAACCCGGCAGAGCGCATCAACGCGTTCCGGAACGGCTGGATGGGATCGGGGCAGTACAGCGTGCGCGGGGGCGGCGACAACTACGGCTTCTTCGCGTCCGCCGGTGTGACGAACGAGCAGGGCACGACGCTCAACAACACGATGAAGCAGCGCAGTGGACGCGGCAGCTTCACGTTCACGCCGAATGCGAAGCTGACGTTCGATCTCAACTTCGCGCTGACCCGGAACAGCTACGATCTCCCGCGCAACGACCAGGACACGTTCGGCTACTACATCGAGAGCGCATTCGGCAGTCCGCGCACGGTCACCGAAGGCCCCGATGGCAAGTTGACCGGGGGCATGCTCCTCGGTGGCGTGACGCTCGAGTCGATGTCATCGATCACGACGCGCAACAACGCGCTCAGAACGATGCCGTCGGTGCAGATGCGCTACGCGCCGCTCTCGTGGTTCACGAACCGCGTCACGTTAGGCGCGGATGTCACGCAGGCGGATGGCTTCGAGCTGTTTCCGAAGAACAGCTTCGGCTGGTATCCCACCATTCCGACGTATGGGAATCAGCTGTCGATCGCCCGCAACAACGACCGCCTGTATACCGTCGACTACCTCGGCAACATTCGCACGGAGCTCGGCGCGAGCAAGATCTCGTCCGACCTGTCGTTCGGCAGCCAGTACATCAATCGCGTGAGCGATCGCCTGGCCGGCGCCGGCCAGGGTCTCATCTCCAACGACGCATCGCTGGTCACGAACGCGACGGTCAGCACGATCGGTCAGGGCTACGGCGAGTCCCGCTCGATCGGCATGTTCGCGCAGGAGCAGATCGGCTACAAGGACCGTCTCTTCGTGCAGGTCGGACTGCGCGCCGATCGCAACTCGGCGTTCGGGTCCGAGGTCGGCACGTTCTACCTGCCGAAGTTCGGCGCGTCGTACGTCGTCTCTGAAGAGCCGTTCTGGAAGGGCATGTCGGCGTACGTGCCGACGCTCCGCCTCCGCGCTGCATACGGAACGACGGGCCGCTCGCCGTCGTCAGGCGCCGCGCAGACGTATGTGCCCAGCAAGTTCATCAACGAAGGCGGCGCGATCGAGCTCGGTGTGTCACCCGGTGATCCAGGGAACCCCGATCTCAAGCCGGAGCGCGGCAAGGAATTCGAGGCTGGGTTCGATGCCGGGTTCCTGAACGATCGTCTCGGTCTCGAGCTCACGTACTTCAATAAGAAGAGCACGGATCTCATCGTGAACGTCCCGACGGCACCGTCGTCCGGCTTCGGCGGCAGCATCGCGAACATCGGGCAGGTGCAGAACACGGGATTCGAGTTCCTGCTCCGCGCGTCGCCGGTGCGCCGGTCCGCGATCTCGTGGGACGCGTCCCTCAACGGCAGCACGCTGCATAACGAGATCCTGGAGCTGGGCACGGTCGGGACGTTCATCAACAACTTCCGCGCGTTCACCGAAGGACGACAGATCGCCGCGTTCTGGGCGAACAAGGTGCGGAGCGTCGACGTCGCCGGCGGAAAGACCGTCGTCTCCGATACCGCGGAGTTCATCGGCAACCAGCTGCCGGCATTCCAGGCGAGCCTGACGAACAGCGTCACGTTGCTCAGGAACATTCGCGTGTACGCGCTGCTCGAGGCGAAGACGGGCTACTACACGTACAGCGTGAATCAGGAGAACCGCGATCGCAGCCGGCTGAATTCGTTCGAGGTCGCGAACCCCGCGGACAAGGGGGGCTACTCGCAGGAAGAGCGCCTGCGCCGCCTCGGGCCCTATGTGAGCGAGAAGACCGGCGCCGCGGTGGGCGTGGCGAACGTGAAGGACCCGTACATCCAGAAGGCCGATCACCTCCGCCTGCGGGAGGTCAGCGTGACGTTCCAGCTCCCGAATTCGCTGCTGCGCACCGCTCGCGTGACGGGCGCTTCGCTCACGCTCGGTGGCCGCAACCTCGGGCTCTGGAAGTCCGACTACGAAGGCGACGATCCGGACGTGCTCGGACTCGGCACCACGAGCTCGGGTGTCAACCAACTGTTCTCCGCAGACGTCTTCACGACACCGCCGAATCGCCGGTTCATCGCCCGACTCAACTTCCAGTTCTGAGGACTGCCATCATGCGCGTTATGCATCGCTCGATGCGCCGGATCGTGGTCACCGGAATCGCTCTGGTGACGGCCGCCGGCTGCAGCACCGACGTGAAGGACCCGACGGTCGTCCAGGCATCGACCATCGACCCGATCGCCGACGCTCGCGTGTTCTCGCTGTCGGCACAGCAGAACTTCTACGTCGCCTACGCGGCGTTCATCAACAACACCGGGATCTACTCCAACGAGCTGTGGACCGGTGCGGTACGAAACGAGACGAACGACATCGCCCGGCACGTCATCGTCGACACGAACGTCGACCTGAGCGGCTCGTTCTGGTCGCCCATGCAGCAGGTGATCGGCACGAACGACCAGGTCGTGTCGGTGCTGAAGGGCACGCCGACGTTCAACACCGACATCGCCGCGGCGCGGTCGTCACTCTGGTCGGGCCTCGCCGTCGAGTTCCTCGGTGAGATCTTCTGCCAGGGCGTGCTGCACGTGGGCCCGGCACTCACGCCGGCCCAGATGCTCGATTCGTCGATCGTCAGACTGCAACAGGCGGTGACGATCGCCACCGGCATTACCAGCGCGGAAGGAACGAAGATCCTCAACACCGCGCGCGTCGGGCTCGCTCGCGCGTATCTGCAGAAGGGCGATAACGCGAACGCGCTCGCGACCGCGGCGCTCGTCCCCGCGACGTTCGTGTCGACGACGGTACACGTCGATGATCCGCAGGCCCGCGGCCGATTGAGCAACGGTGTCTTCATTGCCACGTCCGGGACGACGCAGATCGTCGCCGCGCTGTACCGCGCGCTGGCCGATCCGCGCGTGACGTTCGTGGACGCGGGCATCAACGCGCAGGACGGCCGCAACCGGCTGTTCCGGCAGACGAAGTACGCGAGCTTCACGGCTCCCATTCGTATTGCGTCGGGACTGGAAGCGCGCTACATCGCGGCCGAGGCGCAGCTCAAGATCAATGGCAACACGGCGACGGCGCTGACGCTGATCGCGGAGCGCCGCACGGCAGGTGGTCAGGCAGCGTTCACCGGCACGACGACGGCGGCAGTACTCGCGGAGCTCATGGACCAGCGCGCGCGCGACTTCTGGCTCGAGGGGCGGCACCTGGGGGACATCATCCGCAATCCAACGGCGGCGGCGCTCGTTCCTCCGGTGGGCAGCGTGTTCTACAAGTCGGAGTACGGAAACTTCCTGCCGATCGCGTGCCTCCCGGTGCCGTTCGCCGAGAAGGCCAACAACCCGAACTTCTAGGGCGTCATTCCGAGCGGAGCCGCGGAGCGGCGGAGTCGAGGGATCTATTATCCCGTTCTCGTGGATCGTCTGGCCACAAGAACGTTGAAGTAGATCCCTCGACTCGCTCCGCTCGCTCGGGATGACGAATGACTATGGATTCCAGAGACAACGACCTTCGCTTCCTCAAGCGTTATGCGATCGGCTCCACGACGCTGATCGTGCTCATGGCTATCTCGGCATTTGTCCGGCAGCCACAGAAGCAGAAGTTCACGGAGATCGACGTCGAGCGCCTCAACATCGTCGAGCCCGACGGCAAGTTGCGGATGGTGATCGCCAACCGGCCGCGTTCCATCGGACCGATTTACAAGGGCAAACCATTCGGCTATGAAGGCGGTCGTCGCCCCGGGATCATCTTCTTCAACGACGAAGGCACGGAGAACGGGGGGCTCACGCTTACCGGCAAACGTGGTCCCGACGGGAAGTATCAGGCCAGCACGCACATGTCGTTCGACCAGTTCGATCAGGACCAGATCGTGGTGCTGAACTACTCCGACGACAACGGGAATCGTCAGGCGGGGCTCACGTTCAGCGACCGCACTGACAAACCGATCATCGAGTTCGTGAACGAGATGGACTCGGTCGCGAAGATGCCCGATGGTCCGGCGAAGACCGCAGCGACCGCTCGCCTGCGACAGCCGATCCGCGACGGCGTCGTCATGGCCGCGCCGCGCGTCTTCATCGGGCGTGACCGAGCGAAGTCGTCGGTGCTGCGGCTGTTCGACCCGATGGGTCGTCCGCGCCTCGTGCTGCGCGTCGATTCGCTCGGCGCCCCACAGCTCGAGTTCCTCGACGATTCGGGCCACGTCACGAGCCGCTTGCCGCAGGGGCGTTAGGCTAGTGAAGCCGGGCAGCCTGTTGCGACTGACGGCGGCACTCGCTGGCGTCGTGGTGGCGGCCGCCCCCGCGGCGGCGCAGCGCTACACCCTGCTGGACTCGACGGCGGTGGCTATGCTCAGCGGCGAGATCTCCGGCGACGCTGCCTACGATCACGTCCGCGTGCTCTCGAGCTACCACCGCCCCCAGGGCTCTGACACGTTAGGCGTCGCCGCTCGCTACGTCGAACGCATGGCCCGGGAGTTCGGGCTCTCGAAGGTCCGCTTCATCGAGCTGCCGTCACAGCGCCAGACGTGGAACCCCGGCAACTCCGACCTGTGGATCGTCGGCGCGCAGCCGGAACGGATCGCCAGCGCGATCCAGAACCGGATCCACCTGGCCGATCGCAGCCGGCCTGCCGATGTCACAGCAGAGCTGATCGACATCGGCGCCGGCGGAGACAGCGCATATCGTGCGAAGAATGTCACCGGCAAGATCGTCCTGACGACCGGCGACCTGAATGGCGTCATGGCCGATGCCGTGCAGCGTCGGGGGGCGTTAGGCGTCATCTGGTATCCGGACCCGTACACGCCGTCGCGTGGGTTTCTGAGCTTCGGCGTCGATCAGCCGGATCAGGTTCCGTGGCTCACGCTCTCCACGCGTCGGGTCGACGGGAAGGATCCGACGTTCGCGTTCATCCTGTCGCTCCGCGAGGGCGTCGCACTCCGCAACAAGCTCGCGGCCGCCACCGCGCCCGTGCGCGTTCACGCCACGGTCCGGTCGGAGCTCGGTTCGCGCGAGCACGCTCAGCCATGGATGCCGCTCGTCGAAGCGTTCATTCCCGGCACGGATCCGACTGCTGGACAGGACGTCGTGCTCAGCTCACACTTGCAGGAGGAACAACACTCCGCGAACGACGACGCGAGCGGATGCGCGAGCATGCTCGAGATCGGACGTGCGCTCGCGAAGCTCATCGCCGACGGCACGCTCCCGCGCCCGAAGCGCAACATCCGCTTCTGGTGGACGACAGAGAACGACGCCGAGCGGCAGTATTTCGCCGCGAACCCGCGCGTGCTCGACAGCATCTGGGTCAACGTCAACCAGGACATGGTGGGTGCCGACCAGGCGATCGGCGTCATGCGCACGCAGGACGTCACGCGTCTTCCGTCATCGCGCTTCCACTTCATGAACGACGTGATGGAGGCGGCCGTCGAGTACATGGTGGCCGCGAACAGCTCGAACATCACCCAGTACCGGAACGGCTACGGCCTCTACCCGAAGCCACACCTCGCGCACAACGGCAGCCGGCAGCGCTTCAACGCGCAGGCCGTCTGGTATTTCGGCGACTCCGATCACCAGTCGTTCCTCGACGCGGGCATCCCGGCGATCACGTTCACGAACAATCCCGATCCGTACATTCACTCCAATCTCGACGATCTTTTCCAGATCGACCGCACGCAGCTCGGTCGTAACGCCCTGACGGCCGCGCTCATTGCCTACACGATGGCCGCCGCGGACACGCGCTCGTTCGGCGACGTCGCGGCCGAAGTCATTGGTCGCGGACAGGAAAGGCTGGGCCGCAGCGTACGCAACGCGCTCCAGCTGCTCGCCGCACCGGGTGACCGGGCGACAGCCTACACGGCGGCCGTGGACCAGGTACGCTACGGTGCCGACCGCGAACGTCGTGCGATTCGTTCGCTCGGCCAGATCGCCCCGGCGGTCGCGCCTAACGTTCCAGCGCTGCTGGCCGAGCTCGATCGGCGCGAGGCAGGGGCGGTTCGCGATGTGAACGCGGCCTGGACGCGCAGTGGCGGCGGCGCACTTCCGGCACGCCCGGCGATGAGCACCGCCGAGACGGCACTCGCTGCCATGCGTCCGACACGCACCGCGACACCTCGGGAATGGCTCGCCCAGTACGACCGCATCGACTGGGGGAGCTCGCTCAACGGGTACATCGGTCGCGAGATTCTTCAGGCGATCGACGGGACGCGCACCGGTCTCGACATCTACCGGCTCGCACTCGCCGAGGCGCGCGAGGGCGGGGACTACTACTACGGAATCGTCAGGCCCGAGGCGGTGCTGGCATTGTTGCGCAGCGTCGAGCAGCTCGGGTTGGTGAAATGACCTGTCATCCCTCGACTCGCCTTCGGCTCGCTCGGGATGACACATAAGGAGACCTCCCAGTGAAGTCTGATTCTCTCTCCCGCCGCGCGGCCATGCTCGCGGGCGTGCTCCCCGCCGGCGCGCCGGCGTCGAACCTCGGGTTCGATTCCGGCCACGCGTCCACCGCGGTCCTCCCGGACCTCACGGCGGAAGCCGAGCGCGCGCTCACCGTGTATCGCGCGGAGACGCTGCAGTACGCGCCGCGCCCTGGCCTCGCCGACCTGCGCGCGCGCATCGTCGAACAGATGGCCGCCGACGGCATCGCCGCCTCACGCGACAACGTGCTCGTCACGAACGGCGCCAAACACGCCATCGACCTCATCTGCCGAGTCCTGCTCGATGAAGGCGACGCGATCGTCGTCACTCGGCCAACGTACTTCACCGCCATTCCGATCTTCCGCAGCTACGGCGTGCAGTTCATCGAAGTCGGTCAGGATCACGACGGCCTCGACGTCGATGACCTCTCGCGCGTACTTGCCTCACGTGAGCGCGATGGACTCGCCAAGCCGAAGTTCATCTACAACGTTCCCGACTTTCACAACCCGACCGGCATCACCATGTCGCTCGAGCGTCGCAAGGCGCTCATCCAGCTCGCGTCGGAGCGCGGCATCCACGTCGTCGAGGACAGCCCGTATCGCAAGGTGCGATTCGAGGGCAAGAGTCTTCCGTCACTCAAGGCCCTCGACCCGAACGACACCGTCTTCTACGTCGGCACGTTCTCGAAGCTCATGGCGCCGGGGCTGCGCGTCGGCTGGACGGTCGCATCCACCGAGATGATCGCGCGCATGATCCAGCTCAAGTCCGACGGCGGATCGTGTCCGCTCACGCAACGCATCATCACCGAGTTCCTCGGCGCTGGTCGCCTGTCGTCCCACATCGATCGCGTGCAGATGACGTATCGCACGAACCGGGATGCGATGGTCGCCGCGCTTCGGCGCGAGCTGCCTGACGCGGCGTTCGATGTCCCGCAGGGCGGCTACTACGTGTGGGTCACGCTCCCTGAGGGCGTCGACGGTGATCGCGTTGCGCGTCTCGCGCTCGACGGCGGCGTGACCGTGCTCCCGGGCAGCAAGTTCTTCGCGCGCTCCGATGCGCCGTATCCGAAGAACCATCTGCGCATCGCTTACAGTCACGCGACCGTGGACGAGGTGGACACCGGCATCCGCATCCTCGCGACGGCGTATCGCGCTGTCACGTCCGACCGCGCCGCCGCCACCGTCGCATGAACGAGGTCGCGGAATGAAAGCGGCGCTCGGCATCCGCGGCATCACTGCCGAATGTGGCCAGCGTGCGCAGGGGTTCGTGACGATTGGTGAGACGGCCTCGGGCCCGATCCAATTTCCCGTCGTCATCGCTAACGGCGTCGAGGACGGGCCGGTGCTCTGCCTCACGGCCGGAGTGCACGCGACCGAGTACCCTCCGGTCGATGCGGTGCTGCGAGTCATTCAGTCGCTCGATCCATCGACGCTGCGCGGCGCGGTCATCGCGGTGCCGGTCGTCAACCTGCGCATGTTCGACAGTCGCACGGGGTTCGTGTCGCCGCTCGACGGGCTCAACCTCAACAAGGTCGCGCCGGGTCGCGCGGACGGCTCGATCTCGGAGATTCTCGCGAGCGTCCTGCTCGACGACGTCATCGGCCGCGCGGGATACCACATCGACCTCCACGCCGGCGACCTTGGCGAGATGCTGATGCCGTTCGTCGGCTACGCGCTCACGGGCAACCGTGAGCTCGACGAACAGGGCGAGGCACTGGCGCGACTGTATTCCCCGAAGCTGATTTCGCTCGCGAATGGCGACGGCAAGATTCCTCCGTTCTCCGATGGGATCTCGTACGCCGCCACGCGACGCGGAGTCGTCTCACTCTTCGCCGAGTCGGGGGGTAACGGCACGTTGGAGGATGCCGATGTTCAGGTGCACGTCGACGGTGTAATGAACGTGATGCGTCACCTTCGCATGATAGACGGTGCGCCTCCCGCGGTTGGACCACGGGTATCGGCGCGCGATCGGAAAGTGGTTCGCGCGACTCGTGCCGGGCTCCTTCGGCTCCGCGTACGCATTGGCGACGAGCTCGTCAGCGGGCAAGAGGTGGCCGAGGTGTGCAACGTGTTCGGTGAAGTGGTGGAGACGGTTCGATCGAGTGGTGCCGGCATCGCCGGACTGGTGTGGGCGCACAAAGTGGTGAACACTGGCGATCCGATCGTACGCTATTGGATCGTGTGAGGGTGACGGCGAGAGGTCGAGTGTCGAACCTTCGTGACATGAACCGCGAGCCGGTGCAGGCCGCGAGTCAGGAGACGGTGCGGCTGCTCGACGACGCCGTGACGTCGTACGCGCGCGCGCGCCGCGACACGCGCGACCGCCTCGCCGCCGTGCTCGCCGCCGACCCGACGTGCGTGCTCGCCCACTGTCTCGATGGCTACTTTCACATGCTGGCGAGCAAGCGCGACGGAATCCCTCGCGCGCGTCAGGCCCTCGCGCGCGCGCAGCGCGTCGGCCAGCCGCTCGCCCGGCGCGAGCAGCTGCACTGCGCCGCGCTCGATGCCTGGTCGTGCGGCGACATGCGCGATGCCGCGAACGTCTGGGGCATGTTGCTCGACGAGTTCCCGCGCGACCTCGTCGCGCTCAAGGTCTCACAGTTCGTTCTCTCGTATCTTGGCGAGAGCACCGGGATGCTTGACCGCGTCGCGCGCGTGCTCCCCTCCTGGAGCGCTGATGACCCAGGCTACGGCTTCGTACTCGGATGCTATGCCTACGCGCTCGAGGAGTCCGGCGACTATCGTCAGGCGGAGGAGGCAGGGCGCCGCGCGGTGGAGCTCGACCGCGGGGACATCTGGGCGGCGCACGCCGTCGCGCACGTCGCCGAGATGGAAGGGCGCCTCGAGGACGGTATCGAGTGGATCTCGGAGCATGCCGAGGACTGGAGAGACTGCACCAACTTCGCGCTGCACCTC
>Ga0310810_10009956_pt1 | contig 11040 bp, 12 predicted proteins | sample NCmetagenome_FD_207641 | JGI IMG/M metagenome (GOLD analysis project Ga0310810, IMG submission 207641) | Soil microbial communities from experimental microcosm in Duke University, North Carolina, United States - NC | ecosystem: Engineered > Artificial ecosystem > Soil microcosm > Unclassified ... | reverse complement strand
CGACGTCGCGCGCGTCGTGCCGAACCACGTGTGCATCGCCGTCCACCTGAACGAGATGGTGTACGGCGTGCGCGGCGACCGCGTCGAGCGCAGCTGGCCCGTCGCGGCCAGGGGACGCGTGCGCGCGACGGCCTGAGCCCGCGCCGGCGGCGGCATGGGCCGTGCACTCCGGTGCGCGTCCATGCGCTTCGTCGTCGCCACGCTGCACTTCGCCGGACTCGGGTTCGCCCTGCGGCTGCAGGACGAGGGCCACGAGGTGATCGTCGCTCCCGCGGGCACGGACGATCGCCGGCTCCAGGCGGAATATGCGCTCGTCGGCTGCGGGCTCGTGGCTCGTCGTCCGCTCGACGAGATGATCCGTGAGCGCGACGCGTGGCGCGACGCGTACTGGATCTGGGACGAGAACCATTCCGTCGAGGCGAACGAGCTGCTCCGCGCCGAGGGGTTTCGCGTCTTCGGCGGCGGCCGCTTCGCCGACGCGATGGAGCACGATCGCGACGCGTGTCTCCGGCTCGTCGGCGAGTACGGGCTCACGCCGCCGCCGTCGCAGCCGTTCACCGACGCCGCGGCGGCGATCGCCTTTCTCGAACGCCACGAGGACGTCGCCTACGTGTACAAACCCGACGCGGGCGAGACGTACGAGACGTGGCTGCCGCAGTCCGAGCACGCCGTCGAGGCGAACCGCGAGCTTCGCCAGCACCTGCGGTCGCGCGCGGGTGAGGCGTCGTTCGTGCTGCAGGAGCGCAAGGACGGCGTCGAAGCCGACGTCGAGGTGTGGTTCGTCGATGGCGAGCCGCGCTTCGCGTTCATGGCGCTCGAATCGAAGCGCAAGCTCACCGGCGACCTCGGCGATCTCGCCGGCTGCGCATTCGACTTCGTCTTCGTCGTGCCGCTCGAGAGCCGCGTGGTGCGCGAGAGCGTCGGGCGCCTCTTTCCCGTGTACCGGGCGATGCGCTACACCGGTTTCGGCGACGCGAACTTCATCGTCGCGAAGGACGGACTCTGGTTCTTCGAGAAGTGCGAGCGGTTCGGCTACAACGCCCACCCCAACCTCCTCTGGAATCTCGACCGCGCGCCGCTCGGCGAGCTGTTCGCCTCGCTCGCGGACGGCTCGTTCGCGCCGGACTTCGCGCCCGGGTTCGGCGCGTCGGTCACCCTGTACATGGATCACGCGATGCGCGGCAAGACGGTGTCGTTCCCCGACGCCGTCGCGCGCCAGCTCTATCTGATCGACGTCTACCGGGAGGAGGATCGCCTGCTCACCGCCGGCTACTACGGCGACGCGGTGCTGCTGGCGTGCGCGTTCGGCTACACGATCCCCACCGCGTGGGACGCGGCGATGGAGGTGGCCCGTCAGGTCCGGTTCTCCGGCCGATCCTACCGCCTCGACGGCGGCGGCACGGACTTCCCGTCGTCACCGCTGCGGCGGTTCGAAGCGCTCACGGCGATGGGCTACCTGTAGGCTGGGGGGGTTGGACAAGGCGCGGTGCCCGGGCATCTTTCTGCACCGGTTCGCGCGCTGTCCGCGCCGCCGGCGTCGCCCACCTGCCGGATCCCATGCCTTCTACTCGCCGTCCCAGCGCGCCCGACTCCGACGCGCCGCCCGCCGACCCCGTCGCGGTCGTCCGCGCCCGCGCCGACTCACTCTACCGGGCGGCGACCGAGTGCTGCCGACAGCACGATCGCGTCGCGAAGCTGTTCGGCAACTCGGAGCCCGAGCTCGAGCATCGGCACGCCGACGCGCTCTGCGCGATGTGCGACGGATCGCTGTCCGAGCTCTCGCAGGCGTACGAAGCCGCCGCGGCGAACGTGAGCCAGGCGAAGGACGAGGCGTGGTGGCACCGGGCGAATGCGCTCTGGCACGCGAGCCGCGAATTCTGTCGCCGGCACGCAGGGTGTGAGGCGCTCACGAAGCGGCTGTCGGGCAACCACTCGCCGGAGCGGTTGGCGGCGATGCAACTCGAATACGAGTTCGAGGCGTCCGCACTGCTCGCGCTGCGTCACGCCGCGGAGGCGTACCGGAAGACCCGTCCCGAACTGAGCTGACCAGATGGCGAACGGCACGAAGCGGAAGACCGTGAAGAAGCGCGGAGGCAGCGGCGCCCGAGGCGCCGCGCGACGGAAGCCGGCGGCACACGGCGGAGCGAAACGCGGGATCCACGCGCGCCATCCGTGGAAGGAGGAGCCGAATCCCTACTTCGAGCTTCGCAGCTCGGAGATCCAGGGGACGGGCGCCTTCGCGACGCGCGCGATCCGGAAGGGCACGCGCATCATCGAGTATCTCGGCCAGCGCATCAGCTGGCGCACGGCGGACAAGCGGTACGACGACGAGAAGATGTCGCGGCATCACACCTTTCTCTTCACCGTCGACGACCGCATCGTCATCGACGCCGGGGTGAACGGCAACGACGCGCGATTCATCAATCACTCGTGCGACCCGAACTGCGAAGCGGTGAACGAGCGGAAGCGGATCTTCATCGAGGCGGTGAAGACGATCCCGGCCGGCACGGAGCTCGTGTACGATTACCAGTACGAGCGCACGGACGACCACACCGACGAAGACGAGCGGTTCTATCGGTGCCGCTGCGGCTCGCCGAAGTGCCGCGGCAGCATCCTCGCGCCGAAGACATCGGACGATTGACTTGAACGCTCCCGCGGCCACCCTGCGGGCCCTGATGCGCAGGCTGGTGGACTACGCGGGAGTGTTTCCGCCGGCCGCGCTGTCGATGCCGGAGGCCGCGGAGCGCTACGCGTCCCATCTGCGCTCGACCGACGCCTGGATGCTCGGGCGCTTCGTCGTCCCCGCCGAACGGCTGGACGAGCTCGCGGCCTCGGCGCAGCCCCTCGCGCGTGCCGGCGGCGATGCGTGGCGGCTCAGTGCCATCGTCGGCACCGGTGCGGATCAGGGCGGCGTCATCCGGGCGTTCAATGCGGCGCATCACGGGCGACTCATGGTCGACGTCGTCGAATGTCGTCCCATCGAGCCCGGTCACGTCTCCGCCGCGACGGGCGCGCTGCCTGGCGAGCTCCGCATCTTCGTCGAGCTTCCGCTACTCGACGATCCGCGGCGCATGCTGCTCGAGATCCGCGGCGTCGGCGCATGGGCGAAGATCCGCACGGGCGGCGTGACCGAAGACGCCTTTCCGACGTCGCGGCAGATCGCGCGCTTCGTCGCGCGCGCCGCCGAGCTGAGCGTCCCCTTCAAGGCGTCTGCCGGCCTGCACCACCCTGCGTGCGGAGTGCATCCGCTCACGTACGCCGAGGACGCACCCCGCGGACGGATGTTCGGGTTCCTGAACGTGTTCGCCGCGGCGGCGTTCGCACAGAGCCGGATGAACGAGCGACTATTGGGCGAGCTGGTCGAGGAGGAGGATCTCGCCGCGCTGCAGTTCACCGACGATCTGCTCTCGTGGCGCGGGCATACGCTCACGGCGAAGCAGATCGCCAGCGCGCGCGCCTCGCTCGGGCTCTCGTTCGGCTCGTGCTCGTTCGACGAGCCGGTCGAGGGATTGCGCGCCGCCGGCCTCCTGTGATTCGCGGGCTCGACGAGACCCATCGCGCCGACCTCCGGTCGTGGGTCGCGTCCGCCGAGCGCGCGGATACCGATTTCCCGATCCAGAACCTGCCGCTCGGATGCGTTCGCGCGCCGGGTGGCGCGGTCGAGCCGGTCGTGGCGATCGGCGACGCGGTGCTCCATCTGCTCGCCGCGCGCGACCTGCTCCGGCCGGACGGCGAGCTGGCGTCGGCGCTGGAGGCGTGCCGCTCCGTGGGCGCGTTGAACCCGTTGCTCGCCCTCGGCCATGGCGCGATGCGGCGGCTGCGGGCCGCGACCAGCGCGCTGCTGCGCGACGACACGCGGGAGGGTGCGCACGCCCGCGCCCGAGCGTCGACGCTCCTGTCGCCGATGACCGAGGTGGGGCTGCTCCTTCCGGTCCACGTCGGCGACTACACGGACTTCTACGCGTCGATCGACCACGCGACGAACGTCGGCCGCATGTTCCGTCCCGACAACCCGCTCCTGCCGAACTACAAGTGGGTGCCGATCGGCTACCACGGGCGGGCGTCGTCGATCGCGACGATCCGAACGCTGCGCCCGCCGTCGGCCCCAGCCGCCGGCTCGACTACGAGCTCGAGGTGGGCGCGGTGGTCGGCCGCGGCAACGCGCTCGGCGCGCCGATCCCGATCGGGAGCGCGGAGTCGCACGTCGCCGGGTTGTGCCTCGTGAACGACTGGTCGGCGCGCGACATCCAGACCTGGGAGTACCAACCGCTCGGCCCCTTCCTCGCCAAGAGCTTCGCGACGACGATGTCTCCGTGGCTCGTCACGCTCGAGGCGCTCTCGCCGTTCCGCACCGCACCCGCGGCGCGCGCGCCGGGCGACCCGTCCCCGCTCGGCTACCTCGCCGACGACGAGGATGCGACGGCGGGAAGCTGGGAGCTCGAGCTCGAGGTGTGGATCGTCACGCAGCGCATGCGCGCCTCCGGGCTGCCGGCGTTTCGCGTGAGCCGCGCGCGCTTCGACCGGATGTACTGGACCTTCGCGCAGATGGTGGCGCACCACACGAGCAACGGGTGTAATCTCCGTCCCGGCGATCTGCTGGCGAGCGGTACGGTGAGTGGTCCGGGCGCGGAATCGCGCGGCTCGCTGCTCGAGCGAACGTGGCGAGGGACCGAGCCGCTCGCTCTCCCCACCGGTGAGACGCGCCGATTTCTCGAGGACGGCGACGAAGTGGTGATGCGCGGCGTGTGCGAGCGCGCGGGCTTCCGCCGGATCGGATTCGGCGAGTGCCGGGGAATCGTCTCAGCGGGATGACGCTCCGGCCGGCGGCACGGAGTCGGGGACGATCCCGTCGGGGAAGGGATGCGCGGTGCGCGTCCACGGCTTCACCAGCAGCGTCTCGCCGATCCTGATGCGGTCGTTCGGCAGACGGTTCCATGCGCGGATGGAATCGGGCACGGTGCCGTAGGTCGAGGCGATCGAGGACACGGCGTCGCCGGGGCGCACGGTGTGGTACCAGGCGCGACGTCCCTCGTAGATCTGGACGAGGCGGGCGCGCTCGCGCGCGCGGCGCTCCTCGCGCCGGCGCGAGCCGATGGTGCGCAGCACCGCGTACTTGCGAGCGATGACGCGCTCCAGGGAATCGGCGTCGGCGGCGGCGCCCGCCGGGTAGCCGACGACCAGGCGCGGATCGCGAGGGGCCTCGATCGCGAGGGCGTGCGCGACGTAGAAGAAGGTGCGGGTCGGCGTGACCCGCACGAGCGTATCGATCGGCCACTCGCGCTGGTCGAAGGTCGGCGGCGCATCGGGAGGGCTGAGCGGATCGCGAGGCTGCAGGCCGAGATAGATCAGACGGCCGCCGATGTCGCGCCCGGTGTCGGCCGGGGCGTCGGTGACGACGAGGATGCCGCGGGTGGCGCGGAAATAGTCGATGAGCGGCCGCTGCCAGACGCTCATCATCGCGACCACCTTCTCCTCCGGGCGCAGCACGGTGAGCCGCAGCTCGCGCTGCGCGAACACGCGCGAGTCGCGCGGATCGGCGCGATAGGCATGCACGCCGATCTGCGCCAGCGTCACGACCACCGCGAGCCCGACCGATACTGCGAGGTACTTCAGCCAGATCGGGTACGGCGCGCGCCGGCGCTTCCGCCGATTGCGACGCGGCATGGCGTCCCAGTCGGGCAGGTCGGCGGGATCTCCACTCCAGATGCCTTCCGCAGGGATCGGTCGTGGTGCGTCAGTCACTCGGCGTCAACGGCTGGAGTGCAGCTCATCGAGGAAAGGAAGAGTGCCGCGCCGGAGATGGGCGGAGCTTTCCAAACAGATGTTTGTGCACGAGCTTGTCACGGCTTGGTGACTCATATTACCATCCGCAGTCCAGAACGGTGCCGCGTTGGTCGTGGCGCCCGCTTCGGCCTGTCCTGCCGTACGACCGGAGGTCGTCATCCGTATTCCCCCGATCGCCCGTCAGCTCGCCTTCGCCGCCGCCGCCGCGAGCACCATGGCGTTCACGGCCACGCGCGTGCGTCCCGTCTTCCTCGGCCGGGCACCGGTTGCCAGCCGAGTGCTCGCGGCCGCGTATGTCGACTCGAGCACACTCCGCGCCCCGTGGCTCACGCTCCCCGAGCCGCTGGCGATGCGCCATCCGCAATTCCTGCGCGACGTCCGTGCCTTCGCCACGGACCTGCGCCGGACCGGGCGCCTCGGCGCCGGCCGCGCGGACTCGATCGCGCGTGTCGCCGTGCGTGAGGCGTACCATCGCCGTATTCCCCCCGCCCTCGTGCTCGGCGTGATGCTCACCGAGAACGACGAATTCAAGCCGCACGCGCGCTCCAAGGTCGGAGCGCTCGGCCTGATGCAGATCATGCCGACGATGTGGACGCCGAATCTCGGGCCGATCCTGGGCCGGAACCTGAAGGACGACGAGACGAATCTTCGATACGGCGTGTACATCCTGAAGCACTTCGCCAAGCGTACGGCGGATACGCTCGACGCCGCGGGGGTCACCCAGCGCGCACTGCTCGGCTACAACGGCTGCGTCAGCGGATCGAACACTCGAGATTGTCGTTTGTATCCGGACAAGGTTCGGCGTCAGGTGAACCAGAGTGCGCGCACCATCTGCTCGGGCCGCGACTTCCACGAGTGTGTCGCGCTCCCGCTCTGGGCGGCGCTCCGCGATACGGCCGCGCCGAAGATGCCACCCGCGGTCGCGATGGTGGCCGCGCCGGCACAGCCGAACGCCGTAGTGGCTGCCGGCGGGGAGATGGCATCGAGCCCCGCCGTGCCCGGCTGGATCGACGGAATCGCTCGCCTGCGCTGATTCGCGGCGCGTGCGCCGCTAGCGGACGGGCTCGATCGTCGTGTGGGCCTTCTGCTTCATGCTGATCTCCGCGCCTTGCGCGAGGATCTTCAGCTTGAGGTCCACGTCGTCGGTGGAGGTGCCGCCGAGAAAGACGCCGCGGGCGCTGAGGAAGAATGCGCCGTCGCTGGTGCTGGACGACTCGAGCGAGACGGGGGTCCCCTGCGAGCTGCCGCTCCCCACCGCGCGGGCCGTCGTCACCCGAGCGACCTTGAACGCCCTCTCTCCCGCGATCGTGGTGTCGCCCTCCACGGAATAGTTGGAGATGATCGTGCGGTCGACGTCCATCCCCTGCTGGTTCATCTTGCCCGCCGTGGTATCCGACCACGTTGCGCCCTGACGGAGCTCCGCGCGGTAGGCGGGAAGGAAGCGAGCGATCCCTTCGGCGAACTGGGAGAGCAGCGGGCTGGAGGTGGACGGCGGCTTCGTCGAGTAGATGCGCCCCGTGGGCGACACGAGCGACACGAAGCGGGCGCCAATGAGCCCCGACAGATCCGGCGTGCCCTGTGCGCCGATCAGCGCGATCGAGTCCAGCGTGACCGTCGCGATCAGCGTGTCCTTCGCCTGGCGGGAGAGCTCGAGCGTGATCCGTTGATTCACGCCGAGCTCGAAGTCGCTGTTGCCGAGCGGGGTCGTCTGCGTGCCCGTGGTGGTCGTGGTGACGCGGTAGTGCGTCGTTCCCGCGAGGTACTCCACGTTCTGCGCGCGCGCGGGCCGTGCGAGCAGCGAGAGGGCGGTGCAGAGCAGCAGGGCGCGAGCGTTCATGTCGGCGCGGCAGGCGAGTAGGTTTCGGCGAGCGATCTCACGGATATACGCCTCGGCTCCCCAAAGGTTACCCCATGCATCGTGCAGCGCACTCGTGCACGCCCCTCCGACCGTCGCGGAGCGCGGCGGCGTGAGCGACCGAGCTCCCGGCGGCTCCGCCGCGTCGCGAGACCAGGGCGCGGCAATCGTGATCGAGCGGTTGTACGACGACGTCGTGCTTCCGGCGCGCGCCACGGACGGATCGGCGGGCCACGATCTGCGCGCGCATCTGCGGGAGCGCGTGGTGCGCTTCTCCGACGGCGAGCGACAGTACGATCGAAGTGCCGTCGAGCTGAACGGCGAGTGGGGGATCGAGCTCGCGCCGCGCGAGATGGCGCTCGTCCCCCTGGGATTCCGGACCCGTCTGCCGTCCGACGTCGAGGCCCAGGTGCGGCCGCGAAGCGGCCAGACCTTCCGCACGGCGCTCGGCATTCCGAACGCGCCGGGCACGGTGGACTCCGACTACGCCGAGGAGTGGATGGTGATCGTGCGGAACGACGCGGCGCGGCCGCGTCGCATCGTGCACGGGGAGCGCATCGCGCAGGCGGTCTTCGCGCGCTACGTGGCGCCGGCGCTCGCGGAGGGAGAGGTCGGCCGCACGACGGAGCGCGCGGGCGGGTTCGGCAGCACGGGGAAGCATTGACGAGCGCGGCGCAACGAAACGTGGGGCCCGCCGCGACGCCCAGGTCGCAACGAACCCCACATACTCAGACCGGTCAGCGCGGAGCGCCGGTCGGCGTTTCGAGTGCCGGGTTAGCGGCTTCCGGCGATCCGCGCCGTACTCAGGTCAGTAGACAATGGATCACCTCCTTCGTTTCGGGTTCGACATACGGGCGAACGGTCACTGTACCCAAATTGGACGGCGTGGTTCCCGCGCGCAAGTGAGTGGATGCGTGCACGTCGCGACGCGGTTGCGGTCGCTCGATGCGCCGCGCGAAGTTGGGCGTCACTCATGCTCCGCTCGCCATCGCACCGCTCCTCGCACTCGATGATCGCTCGCCGGATTCACGGAGTGACAGGCGCGCTGGCGCGCTGGTACAACGTCACCAGGGCGCACGGCACGCCGTATGGCTTTCTCTGGAAATACGCGTCGGCGAACGACTCGCTCGCGGGGCGCGTGATGCTCGGCAACTTTCCCGCGACGACGCCGATCACGCCGGTCGCCGATCTCCGCGCGCGGCGGCGCGTCGCGTCCGTCGACGTCGGGCAGCAGGCGGGGGGGAGCGACTTCTGGAGGATGCGCCCATCGAGGTGATCCGCCTGCAGGCGAAGGAATACTGGCGCGCCAGCCGATCGCACCGGCACAGCCTCCTGTTCGCGCTCCCTCTCCTTCTGACCTACGAGCTGCTCGAGGCGATGGCGCCGGTGCGCGCCTCGGGCGGCGTGATCCGCAACGGGGCTGACGTCGTGCTCACCGGCATCTTCACCTGGATGCTCGGGCCGCGCGGGCCGCTCGTGTTCATGGCGCTGATCATCGGAGCGGCGCTCTGGCTCATCATCCGCGACCGGCGCGCCGGACCCGTGCGCGCGAGCCTGCTCGCCGCGATGCTCGGCGAGGCGGTGGTGCTCGCGCTGCTGTTCGGCGTCGTCGTCGGCACGGCCACGGTGCACCTGGTGGGACCGCTCCGCTCCCTCGCCGGCGGCGGTGGTCTCGACGGCGGTCCGCTGGCGCGGCTCACGCTGTCGCTCGGCGCCGGTCTCTACGAGGAGCTGCTCTTCCGCGTCGTGATCGTCGCGCTGCTGGCGAACGGGATGCGACTGCTCGGACTGGGGCGCGTCGGCGCGGGCGTGATCGCGACGATCGTCGGCGCGCTGCTGTTCTCGGCGTTCCACTACGTCGGGCCGTTCGGGGAGCCGCTCCGCCTCGAGTCGTTCGTGTTTCGAACGCTCGCCGGCCTGGCCTTCAGCGGGCTCTATCTCACGCGCGGATTCGGCATCACCGCGTGGACGCATGCGCTCTACGACGTGGCGGTGCTTCTCTGAGCACTCCGGTGCCCCGAGGCCGAGCGCGCGGCTAACTTGCGCGCTCGGTCCGATCCGCCTCAGCCCGTCGTATCACATGCCATTCACCACGTTCAAGCTGCATCCCGACCTCCTTCGCGGCGTTCGGGAGCTCGGATTCACGCGCCCCACGCCCATCCAGGATCAGGCGATCCCCCCGGCGCTGGAGGGGCGCGACCTGCTGGCGTGCGCGATGACCGGGAGCGGGAAGACGGCAGCCTTCCTGCTGCCGATCCTGCACCGGCTGATGGCGAAGCCGAGGGGGAAGACCCGCGCGCTCGTGCTGACGCCGACGCGCGAGCTCGCGGCGCAGATCGAGGAGCACCTGCGAGAGCTGGCCGTGCACACGCCGCTGTCCGGCGCCGCCGTGTTCGGCGGCGTGGGGATGGCGCCGCAGGAGCACGCATTCCGGAGCGGCGTGGACGTGATCATCGCCACGCCGGGACGGCTGCTCGACCACTTCAAGCAGCCATATGCCAAGCTGAGCGCCCTCGAGGTGCTCGTGCTCGACGAGGCGGACCGGATGCTCGACATGGGCTTCCTTCCCGACATCCGGCGGGTGCTCCGTCATCTCCCGACCAACCGGCAGACCCTCTTCTTCTCGGCCACCATGCCGGGTCCGATCCAGGCGTTGAGCCGGGAGCTGCTGCGCGATCCGGCGTCGATCAACCTGGAGCGGAAGTCCGCACCAGCGGTGGGGATCCGCCAGGCGGTCTACGCCGTTCGGGAGGAGCTCAAGCCGGCGCTGTTCGTGGAGCTGCTCCGCCGAGGAGACATCGGGAACGTCATCGTGTTCACGCGGACCAAGCACCGGTCCAACCGGCTTTCCGAGTACCTGACGGGGGAGGGGATCCCGAACGCGCGGATCCACGGCAACCGGTCGCAGGCGCAGCGCACGGAGGCGCTGGAGGGGTTCAAGTCCGGGCGGTTCCGGTGCCTCGTGGCCACGGACATCGTGGCACGCGGGATCGACGTGGAGCAGCTGGAGCACGTCGTGAACTTCGACGTTCCCCATGTTCCGGAGGACTACATCCACCGGGTCGGACGGACGGCGCGGGCGGAGGCGACGGGGGATGCCTTCACGCTGGTGTCGCCGGCCGAGGAGCAGGACCTGGCGGCGATCGAGCGGTCGATCGGCAAGCGGCTGCCGAGGGTAGTGGTGGCGGGCTTCGACTACGCGAGCAAGCCGACGGAGCGGTTCGAGGTCCCGATCGCGGAGCGCATCGCCGAGATCCGCGCGAGGAAGGCGGAGGAGCGCCGGCGGGCAAAGGAGAAGGCGGAGCGACGCGCCGCGGCGCAGACGGCTCAAGCGGCGCAGCCATCACGCGGCGCGCAGCGCGGCGGGCGCGGTGCGACCCCGAGCGCCGGTCACGCGACCG
>Ga0310810_10009955_pt1 | contig 11040 bp, 12 predicted proteins | sample NCmetagenome_FD_207641 | JGI IMG/M metagenome (GOLD analysis project Ga0310810, IMG submission 207641) | Soil microbial communities from experimental microcosm in Duke University, North Carolina, United States - NC | ecosystem: Engineered > Artificial ecosystem > Soil microcosm > Unclassified ... | reverse complement strand
AAGGGATATCTTCGAAAACGCCTGTTTGAGCCAGATGAGTGACGACCTCTTGCCAAGCCGCCCAACACGCGTGCACCAGGCGAGCGCCAGGTGCGATTCCGTGCGGTCGCTCGTGAACGCTGACCGTTGAGCCGATTGCAGTGACAAAGGAGTGGCGACCTAACGAACAGGGGTCACGTGTGTCAGACGGTGCGCCGAGCGCCCACAGGAAAAAGCAGTGTGATGAGTCTCAGTGGATGGTTGTTTGCGTGCCTCTACGACCGCCTGACGTCGAGTGTCGAGGCGGCCGGCCTTCGAGCACGTCGCGAGCAGCTTCTTGGCAACGCCCTTGGTCGAGTGCTCGAGATCGGCGCCGGCACTGGTGCAAACCTCCCGTTCTACGGCCCGGGTGTCGAATCGATCACGGCGGCGGAGCCAGAGACCCCCATGGCGCGCAAGCTCGCGCGGCGCATCCGCGAACAGCGACGCGGCGTCGAAGTCGTCCAGGCGCCTGCCGAGCAGCTCCCGTTCACCGACGCGCAATTCGACACCGTGGTGTCGACGCTTGTTCTTTGTACCGTGAACGATTTGGCGCGCACGCTCAGCGAGATTCGGCGTGTCCTCAAGCCCGGCGGTCGCCTGCTCTTCATCGAGCACGTAAGGTCTGAGGAACCGCGCCTTGCGGCCTGGCAGGACCGGCTCAATGGTCTCAACCGAATCGTGGCCCACGGCTGCAATTGCAACCGATCGACGCTCGACGCGATTCGTGCGGCCGGGTTTACGGTCACGTCGCTCGAACAAGGCAATCTGGCCAAGGCCCCGCCGTTTGTTCGTCCGCTTATCGTCGGCACGGCCGAGGCGCACACGGCGCGATGACGCGGACGACGAATTCGAACGATCGGGAGACGTGTTCACGTGATACACAACGGCCCAACAGCGGCTTGGAGGGCATCGCGTGCGCGTCAGCGATTGGTCACGAGCGAGATCATTTCGATCTCCGCGGACGGGTCGGGCCGCAGCAGCGTTCGCAATCGGATGTTAGCCGTGTTGAGATAGCGCACCTCACCGAGCGTCCTTAGTGTCAGTCCTGACGCAGCGGCGACTGCCGGCACATCGGCCGAGCGCAGTACGAGCAACACGCGTTCAGGCGAGTGCAGAAAGACGCCCGCCTGTTCCGTCCCGAATAACTGCATTCGCGGCGCGCCGGTATAGAAGCCAAGGTTCCTCGTGAACACATCCAGCACGCCGATCGGCTCCTGAGCAGAGCGGTGGGAATGAATCAGCGCCGCCATCTGTTCGACGGGCTCGGGACGATTTCCGACGAATGCGCCGAACCACACGGACACGAGCACTAGCACACCAGCGATGCTCGCGGCGACCGGCAACCTTCGCCACGAGGAGGTCGCGGCGACTCCGGCCAAGGCGATCCCTGAAGATCCGAGCAGGCTGACTCCAATCCACATGGCCAGCGGGTACGCCGTGTTCAGCAACGGTGCCAGGCGAACGAACCCAACGGCGACCACTGCATAGACGATCGCCGTGATCCACGTCGCGGCAGCGAGCAACCGATCGCGTTGATGTCCGAGGCGCACGATGATGCCACGCGCGACGAAGACCGCAAGCGGGGGAAGGACCGGCAGGATGTAGCGTGGCTGTTTGCCGATCGAGACTGTAAAGAACAACACAGGCATCGCTGCCCAGATCAGCAGTCGCCAATCGGTGTCGCTGAGGCGAAGCGTACGTCTGCTGAGGCGGACCAGGCCGTCAGCACTGAATGCAATGAGGTACACCGACCACGGGATCAGGCCGCCGAGTAGGACGGGACCGTAGAACCAAAACGGCCTTGCGTCATTGAAGCGCTCGGTGCTGAAGCGTTCCAGGTTGTCTGCGACGAAAAAGCTCTGAAGGTACGCGCTGCCATGCTGGTGCCACATCGCGAGGTACCACGGTAGTCCGACGAGGGCAGCAATCACCGCCGCAAGAGCGAGCCCGCGAACATCGAGTTGCAAGCGGCGACGTTCTCGCCATGCGATCGGGAGCAGCACGACAGCGGGCACGACGAGCGCGACGGGTCCTTTCATCAGGAAACCGGCGCCGGCGCCAAAGCCCGCGAGCGCCCACCACATGCCGGCCGGTCCGGAAGGACCGGCCCTACGCGGTTCCGCCGCATCAACTGCGCGCAAGGTGGCCCAGATCCCGAGCGTGATACAGAACGTGAGCGGCAGGTCGGGCAGTGCCGAGCGCGCCATTGAGAAGTAGCCGAAGCTTGTCGCGACGACAGCTCCGGTGAGCCAGGCGACATCGTCTCGTCCCGTCATGTGCCGACCGATGCCCCACGCGAGCAGGACGAGACCGACACCGGACAGCGCTGCCCACAGTCGCGCCGCGAACTCTGTTGGTCCGGTGACGAGATAGGTGGCCGACGTCAGCCAGTAGTAGAGGACTGGCTTCTCCCAGCGGTTCTGATAATTGAACTTTGGCGTGAGCCAATCGCCGCTCTCGACCATCTCACGCGACGCCTCGGCGTAGAACGCCTCGTCGGCATCGGTGATCGCTTGGCGACCGAGGCCGAGGACGAACGTGAAGAAGCAGAGCAGAAGGAGAGTCGCCAGTCGGAGGCGACGGTCGAAGAACACGGACACTGATTGTAGCGATAATGGCTGCATGCCTAAGACCGTGGCCATCGTTGGCGCCTCGAACGACCGACACAAGTTCGGCAACAAGGCGCTGAGGGCGTTTCAGTCGGAAGGCCACACCGTCATTCCGATCAACCCGCACGAAGCCCAGGTCGAGGGGATCAAGGCCTACGCGTCGGTGCTCGACGTGCCCGGACCGATCGACATGGCGACGGTCTATGTGCAGCCGGAAATCGCCACGAGACTGCTCGACGAATTCGAGCAGAAGCAGATCCCTGAGATCTGGATCAACCCTGGCGCTGAGGACGATGCGCTGATGGAGGAGGCGGCCCGGCGCGGGCTCAATCTGATCTACGCGTGCAGCATCGTCGGCATCGGGCGAAGCCCGATGCAGTTCCCGTGAGGTGATGTGTGATCACCATCCGATTGCGAAAGAACGGCCCGTACGTGATTGAGAGCGAGGACGTGCGGGTGATCGACTGGAATGGTGCGGAATACGCGATTGACCGGCGGCCAATCGCGCTCTGTCGATGCGGGGCTTCGACGCGCAAACCGTTCTGCGACGGCACGCACTCGAAGATTGGCTTTGCGGCGGGCGAGGCGGCAGCCGGACCTGCGGCAGCCGACACACCCGCCGACTCGTAATCGCGTTACTTCACTTCGACGCGGACGCTGTAGGGCGACGCGAGCGAGGTGTTCAGCTCGGTCCCTTCCGCGAGCTCCACTTCCTTCCCGCGGGTCGCGAGCACCGCGCCGCCACCAGCTGCGCCGCCGATTGCCGCACCCTTCGCCGCGCCGCTTGCGCCGCCAACGATGCCGCCAATCACTGCGCCAATGCCGGCACCACCGCCGACCTTCGCGGCATCCTCGCCCTTGGTCGCTTCACCCTCGAAGGTCAGTGCGTTCGTGCGGAACGGATCGCGCTGACCATTCACCTGTACTTCGGCGAAGCGGAACACCAGGCGCGAACGACCCTTCACGCGACCCGCGCGCTCGACTTCGGTCACATCCCCATGCAGCGTCGCGCCGGCGGGCACAACCGTGAAGCCATCGACGACGATCGGCTGACGCAGGCGCGCGGTCACCGGCGTTTCGACCTTTGCCGTTTCAGTCGAGAGCGGCGTAATGAGCGACAGCGACAGGGCAGTGCCGACCGCAGCGCTCACATCGCGATAGACAGGCTTCGGCGGTTCGGCCGGGCGCGGCGCGGGAGCCGGGGCAGCATTCGATGCCGCGGGCGCCGGTGCAGGCCGGCTTGGCGCAGCCGACTGACGAGGCGCTGTTTGACGAGGCGCCGGAGCAGCCGGTGCCGGGGCGGGCGCAGCCGGAGCCGCAGGTGGCGGCGCTTCGGTCGGTGGCGCAGCGGGTTGCGCAGCCGGCGCTGGTGCGGTCTCCGGATTCTGCGGAGTTCCGTTGTTGCTCCCTCCGCATGCGGTCGCCAGCGCCGTGAGCAGGACAACGGACATCAAATTTTTAGTCATTCGCTTTCTCTCCCGATTCGATGAGTTCAAGGATCGGGCCGTACAAAACACAGGCCAACGTCAGCCGTTTTGCGCAGCCTACGCCCCTCTTATCGACAGTTCCGGAAGGAATTGCACAGTACCAGCCGTCTTCGCTCGTCCGCTGCGGTGGCCAGGGGTCCTCGGAACGGGGCATCATCAATGCTTATCTTGTCCGAACGACTATCAATTTGACTGATATGGTCCGACAAGGCACACTGAGCAGGTATGCCACTTGAGCGCACTGGTGCACAGATCATCTGGGAGTGTCTCGTCCATGAGGGCGTGACGACGGTCTTCGGTTATCCCGGCGGCGCGATCCTGCCCGCGTATGACGCGATGCTGGATTACCCGATCCGCCACGTCCTCGTTCGTCACGAGCAGGGCGCGTCGCACATGGCCGACGGGTACGCCAGGGCCGGCGGCGGCGTCGGTGTCGCGATCGCGACGTCGGGTCCCGGGGCGACGAACCTGGTCACGGGCATCGCCACTGCGCAGATGGACTCGGTCCCGATCGTCTGCATCACGGGGCAGGTGCCGAGCAAGCTCATTGGCTACGACGCATTTCAGGAAACCGACATCACCGGCATCACGCTGCCGATCACCAAGCATAGCTACCTGGTGACGCGCGTCGAAGACATCATGCCGGCGATCAAGGAAGCGTTCCATCTCGCCAAGTCAGGCCGTCCGGGTCCGGTGCTGGTGGACATCACCAAGGACGCGCAGCAGGCCAAGGCGAACTGGGCGTGGGACGCGACTCCTGTGAAGATGAAGGGCCATCGCCCCAAGCTCACCATCGCCAAGAGCCAGATGGCGAAGGCCGTCGAGTTGATCAAGGCGTCGAAGAAGCCGGTCATTCTCGCGGGTCAGGGCATTCTCCAGAGTGGTGCTATGAAGGAAGTGCGTCAGTTCGCCGAGCGCATCAACGCGCCGGTGGCCATGACGCTGCTCGGTCTGGGCGGCTTCCCGGCGAGCCATCCGCTCAACATCGGGATGATGGGCATGCACGGCGAGGCGTGGGTGAATCACGCCATTCAGGAAGCCGATCTACTCCTGGCCTTCGGTATGCGGTTCGACGACCGCGTGACCGGCAATATCAAGACCTACGCCCTGAACGCCAGGAAGATTCACATCGACATCGATCCGTCGGAGATCAACAAGAACGTGACGGCGGATGCCGCAATCGTGGCTGACCTCCGTCATGCGCTGAAGGATCTGCTCGACATCGTCGAGCCGGCCGATCACGGCCAGTGGCTGAAGTACATCGGCTCGATGAAGGGCGATTCGGCAGTGCGAGACATCCAGTCGCTGCCAGACAACGGCCATCTGTATGCACCACACGTGATCAACGACATCTGGCGCCTGACCGAAGGCAACGCCATCATCGCGACCGATGTTGGTCAGCATCAGATGTGGGAAGCGCAGTACTACCATCATGAAAAGCCGCGGACGCTCATCACGTCGGGTGGGCTCGGCACGATGGGCTTCGGACTGCCGGCCGCCATCGGTGCGAAACTGGCCAGGCCCGATGCGGAAGTCTGGGCGATCGTCGGCGACGGCGGCTTCCAGATGACGGCAGCCGAGTTGTCCACCGCGGCGCAAGAGGGCGTGAAAGTAAACGTGGCCGTGATCAACAACGGCTACCTCGGCATGGTGCGCCAGTGGCAGGAGTTCTTCTACGAACGCCGCTATGCGGCGACACCGCTGCGCAGCCCCGATTTCGTGAAGCTCGCCGAGGCGCATGGCCTGGTCGGACTTCGAGCCGAGAAGCGCCCGGAGGTTGCCGACGTGGTGAAGCGTGCGCGTGAGACTGAAGGCACCGTGCTGATCGACTTCCGGGTCGAGCAGGAAGACAGCGTGTACCCGATGGTTCCGGCAGGCGCGGATCTCGATGCAATGATTCGTCGTCCGCAGCAGGAACCGAGCGTGCTCGTCGAATCAGCCACCGATCTCATTTAGGGGAAGGCCCCGACGTCAGTCTCCCGAGGCCTGACACCGGGGTCTGCAGAGTTCCGTTATGCATCACAGCATCGTTGCCCTCGTCGAAGACAAGCCCGGCGTGCTCAATCGCGTTGCGTCGTTGTTCCGACGCCGTGCTTTCAATATCGAATCGCTGACCGTCGGCCGTACCGATGTGCCCGGCATCTCGCGCATGACCGTCGTCATCGATAGCGACGAGGTCAGCGCGGACCGCGTCACCGCCTATCTGTACAAGCTGGTCAACGTGCTGCAGGTCGAGGATCTGCGTGACGTGCCGGCGGTTGCGCGCGACCTCGCGCTGGTCAAGGTCGCCGTTGCCGGCCACGACCGCGCGCAGATATTACGCGTCGTCGATGAGACACGTGCGCACATCGTGGACACCGGCGAGCAAACGATGACGCTCGAAATCACCGGCGAACCGCCGCACGTGGATTCGGTGATTTCCCGCCTCGAGCCGCTCGGGATCATCGAGATGGTCCGCACCGGCCAGGTGGCGATGCGCCGCGGCGACGTCGCGCTATCAGCGACACAATATTCCTAGGCACGAAGGAGGCCGCCTTCCGGCGGCTCAGGAGTTAAGAGACACAATGGCCAAGATGTTTTACGACAAGGACGCCGACATCGACCTCATTCGTTCCCGCAAGGTGGCGGTGATCGGCTACGGCTCGCAGGGCCATGCGCACGCCCTCAATCTTCAGGACAGCGGCGCGGACGTCGTGGTCGGATTGCAGGCGGGCAGCAAGTCAGCGGAGAAGGCGAAGACGGCCGGCCTCAAGGTCATGAGCGTCGCCGATGCGTCGAAGTGGGCCGACGTGATCATGGTGCTGATCCCCGATCAGCATCAGGCGCGCGTCTACAAGTCCGACATCGAGGCGAACCTGACAGCCGGGAAGATGCTGATGTTCGCGCACGGCTTCGCGATCCGGTTCAACTGGATCGTGCCGCCCGCCAATGTGGACGTGACGATGGTTGCGCCGAAGGCGCCGGGCCATCGCGTGCGTGAAGTGTTCAAGGAAGGCGCGGGGACGCCAGGCCTCCTCGCCGTGCATCAGGACGTCAGCGGCAAGGGCAAGACGACGGCGCTGTCGTATGCGCGCGCGATCGGCTGCACGCGCGCCGGCGTGATCGAGACGACCTTCGCCGAGGAGACCGAGACGGATCTGTTCGGTGAGCAGGCAGTGCTCTGCGGCGGCACGAGCGCGCTGGTCAAGGCCGGATTCGAGACTCTGATCGAAGCCGGGTATCAGCCGGAGATCGCCTACTTCGAGTGCCTGCACGAGCTGAAGCTGATCGTCGATTTGATGTATCGCGGCGGACTGCAGTACATGCGCTACTCGATCAGTGACACCGCCGAGTACGGCGACTACACGGCCGGCCCGAAGATCGTCACCGCTGAAACGAAGAAGGCGATGAAGCAGATCCTGGCGGACATCCAGGCGGGCAAGTTCGCCAAGCAGTGGATTGCCGAGGCCGAGAGCGGATATCCGAACTTCAAGCAGATGCGGCAGCAAGACGCCAATCACCCGATCGAGATCGTGGGAGCGAAGCTGCGGGATATGATGCCTTTCTTGGATCCCGTCAAATTGCCTCAACCGGCGACAGTGTAGGCTGGGTCTTGTTGTCCAAGACCCGGCGGGTCTAAAGAACAAGACCCGCCCTACGCTGCATCGTTATGAACAAATATTCTTCTCGCGTCACCCAGCCTCGAAGCCAGGGCGCGTCGCAGGCGATGCTGTACGGCATCGGCCTGACCGACGCCGATTTGCAGAAGGCCCAGGTCGGGATCTGCAGCATGTGGTACGAGGGCAACACCTGCAACATGCACCTCGATCGGCTGGCCGCCAGCGTCAAGGAAGGCGTGCAGGGGGCTGGTCTCGTCGGTCTCCGCTTCAATACCGTCGGTGTCAGCGACGGGCTATCGATGGGCACCGACGGCATGAGCTACTCGTTGCCGTCACGCGACCTGATTGCCGACTCGATCGAGACGGTCATGGGTGCGCAGTGGTACGACGCTCTGATTACCGTGCCGGGCTGCGACAAGAACATGCCGGGTAGTGTGATCGCGATGGCGCGTCTCAACCGGCCGTCGCTGATGGTCTACGGGGGAACGATTCGCGCAGGCTTCGCGCAGGGCAAGCCGCGCGACATCATCTCGGCCTTTCAGTCGTACGGGGAATATCTCGCAGGCACGATCACCGACGAGCAGCGTCTCGATATCGTCCGTCACGCCTGCCCAGGCGCGGGCGCATGTGGCGGGATGTACACGGCCAACACGATGGCGGTTGCGATTGAGGCGCTCGGTCTGTCGCTGCCGTACAGTTCTTCGCTGCCGGCGGAGGACCCAGGCAAGGCTGATGAGTGCCGTCGTGCCGGGGTGGCGGTGCGCGCGCTGCTCGAGCGCGATCTCAAGCCGCGCGACATCCTCACGCGCAAGTCCTTCGAGAACGCCATGGTGATGATCATGGCGGTTGGTGGATCGACCAACGCGGTGCTGCATCTCCTCGCCATCGCGAAGGCGGCCCATGTTCCACTGGAGCTCGCCGACTTTCAGCGCGCCAGCGATCGCATGCCGCTGCTGGCGGATCTCAAGCCGAGCGGCACGTACGTGCAGGAAGACCTGCACGCCGTCGGTGGCACACCGGCAGTGATGAAGTACCTGCTCGAGCGCGGATTCCTTCACGGCGATGCGATGACGGTGACCGGGAAGACGCTGGCCGAGAATCTCGCCGACGCTGCGCCGCTCAAGACCGGGCAACAGATCATCCAGCCGCTCGAGACGCCGGTGAATCCACGTGGCCACATCCGCATCCTGCACGGCAACCTCGCGCCGGACGGTTCAGTCGCCAAGATCACGGGCAAGGAAGGGGAGCGGTTCTCGGGCCCGGCCAGGGTCTTCGATTCGGAAGAAGCGATGCTCGCCGGCCTCGAGAACAAGACGATCTCGAAGGGCGACGTGGTGGTGATTCGCTACGAGGGCCCGAAGGGCGGACCGGGCATGCCGGAGATGCTGACGCCGACGTCGGCGATCATGGGCGCCGGTCTTGGCAAGGACGTCGCGCTGTTGACCGACGGCCGCTTCTCGGGCGGATCGCACGGCTTCATCATCGGCCACATCACCCCTGAGGCGCAGGAAGGTGGACCGATTGGACTGGTGCGCGACGGCGACCTCATTACGATCGACGCGGCGGCCTGCACGCTGAGCGTGGAGGTGAGCGATGCGGAAATGCTGGCGCGGAAGAAGGCATGGAAAGCCCCCGCTCCAAAAGCGTCGAGCGGGGTGCTTGCCAAGTATGTGCGGCTGGTGAAGTCAGCCTCCGAAGGATGCGTGACGGATTAGGACGCGCTGCTCGCTAGGATTCTTTGGGCGCGGCTTTCTTGCGCGTTCGCTTCGGCGGTTTCCCGGGCTCGACCGTTGAAGACCGTTCGAGCTTGACCATCGACGTCGAGAAGCGGCGGATGCCGTGTTCGTCGAAGTCGATCACCGTGTGATATTCGTCCACCAGCCGGATCGTGCCAGTACCGTACTGCGGCTGAGAAACTCGGTCGCCAATCGCGTAACCTCGCACGTTCGGCCTCCTTTACTTCAGGTTTAGATGCGCGCCGGTGCTCGACGCGCAAAAACGTCAACGGGCGCAGCGCGGTGCTGCGCCCAGGCTGACACCGTTACCAGCGCGGTTCGCTGCGACGCGAGGGACCGCGTGAGTTGAAGCCACCGCCGCCACCCCCTGAGCGCGGCACCTGCGGCCTCGCCTCGTTCACGGTCAGCCGTCGTCCACCGAACTGACGATCGTTCAGTTCGGCAATGGCTTTCTGCGCGTCGTCATCGCTGGCCATTTCGACAAAGGCGAACCCGCGCGCACGACCCGTATCACGATCGCGCATGACGGTGACCGTCTCGACAGCACCTGCCTGACCAAAGAGCTCCTGCAGATCCTGCTCGTTGGTCTCATAGGGGATATTTCCGACGTATAGCTTGCGACTCATTGCACTGACTCCTGCATCCGATTGCGATGCGGCCCCGCGGAGTGCGGAGCGTGACGAAAACCCAGCCTGAGCGACTGTCGCTCGGCTCAACTGCATGCAGGAAGATCAGAGCGGAACTCGTCGGATCGACACTGACGCGACTAAGCGGTGGGCTAAGCTTCCAGACGTGCGAAAGTATACACGGACAGACATTGACTTGCGCCAACGTTGCCAAAAGTCCTTATTTTTCAGCGATCTAGTGCTGAGGTAGCGGGGAAGCTGTCTATCCCCGCCCCCAGTTATGACGGCAGCCGAAAACGCCCATCGGGCGTTTGCCTGAGGAAGCCTTCCTGAACGAGCCGGGTCAACAAACGCCCGCACTCATCCGGGTTGATCTGGAACAACCGCGCGGCTTGCTGAACGGTCGGAGAGAATCCACGCATCTCGACGAACTCGCAGCGCACGCGCGCCTCGACGTCACCGTGCACCGTGGAGGGTGAAGCGCGACGGTAGTTGAGCGTGGGAATCGAGAGAGGTCTTGGCGCGATGTTCAGCGGATCGCGCGGCCGCATCGCTTTCGGAGAGTTGGAAGGCATGCTGCTTCCTCCGAGCGGGGCAGAGAGCTTACAAAATCGACGATACGCCTCGACACGTATCGCGTCAAGTCACAGATTGATGTCGATCAATGAATTCCTGGAGGCAGTGGTGTCTTTTCTGCGGACTCAGGTGAATGCGGTGCGGGCTCGTGCACGCCAAGCATCGCGCGCAGCTCATCACCTTCCATGACTTCAATCTCGAGCAGTCGTCTTGTGACGCGTTCGAGGAGATCGCGATTCTCGCCGAGGATGCGCCGCGCTGTGCCATGCGCGTCGCCCATGATGCGTTTGATCTCAGCGTCGATCAACCGCGCCGTCTCTTCAGCGTACGCGCCGCGCTCAGGACCGACCGGGATGTCGAGGAAGCGACTGCGCTTGGGATTGTCG
>Ga0310810_10009953_pt1 | contig 11041 bp, 10 predicted proteins | sample NCmetagenome_FD_207641 | JGI IMG/M metagenome (GOLD analysis project Ga0310810, IMG submission 207641) | Soil microbial communities from experimental microcosm in Duke University, North Carolina, United States - NC | ecosystem: Engineered > Artificial ecosystem > Soil microcosm > Unclassified ... | reverse complement strand
CATCTTCACTGAACATGAATAGCTTCAACTGATCACCAAGCAATCGATGGTCACGGCGTTTTGCTTCCTCGAGCATCGCTAAATGATCCTGTAGTTCCTGGTCGGTCGCAAACGCTACGCCGTAGAGTCGCTGCATCTGGGGATTTTCGTTCTTGCCGCGCCAATATGCGCCCGCGATGCGCATCAGCTTAAATGCACCGACCTGGCCCGTGCTCGCTGCGTGCGGACCGCGGCATAGGTCCGTAAAGTCGCCATCGCTATAAAACGATACGTCTTCAATGGCGCTCTGGCCGTCAGTTGATAGGCCCAGCTCGCGAACATCGAGGTCTTTTACCTTGGTGGTGCCGCTACGCTTGAGATCATTGAGCAGTTCTTCCTTATAGGTTTGGTGAGTATCACGAGCCCACGCCAGAGCGTCTTCGATTGATTTTTCGCTACGTTCGAACGCATAGTCTGCTGCTATAATTTTGCGCATTTCCTTTTCGATCTTTGGGAAATCTTCTTCCGAAATTGTATCGCCACCGAGATCGACATCATAATAAAAGCCGTTCTCTATGACCGGCCCCACACCCAATTTAACCTCAGGCCAGAGGTGCTGAATCGCCTGCGCCATAATGTGTGCAAGGCTGTGTCGCATTGCATATAGTTGTTCTTCTGTCACTTGAAACCTCCTTTTGAAAATAATAAAAGCACGCTAACCGTACAATACGTGCGTGCCTCGGGCCTCTGTACAGGCGGTTCCACCTTGGCTATTCTCTTACCGCTAGAAATGCTTATCGTGGCTCCAGCGATCGCCAACCACGTGCTCGGCGGGTCGTTAATCCGCGTCGTTGCTACGTTAATCATACAAAACACTCGAGGTGATTGCAACTATGGCCCCTGTTTGCTATGATTATAAAGCTACAAAGCGGGCGATTAGCTCATTTGGCTAGAGCGCCACATTGACGTTGTGGAGGTGATAGGTTCGAATCCTATATCGCCCACCATACAAAAAACCGATCAATCGATCGGTTTTTTGTATGGGCACATGTGGCGCAATTTACACTTCTCGATGTGTTATCCTCTGGTTTTCCACGTATATTCTAACGCTTACTTACACAATTTATATCACAGATGGTATGAACTGTGACCTAGCGGACACTTGACTTTTATTAGTGCTTGTGCTAATATAAATACGTTATGAATAATACCCATACTCAGCACTCTGCCCTATCCAAGTTCAGTATCAATTACGAGCTTGATAAGTCGTGGTCAGATGTCAAACAAGACATCGATAAACGAACTGATAAATAATCATCTCGCTACATATACATACAGGCTCCCTACTGGAGCCTGTATTTTAATATGACTTCCTGCGACCTGGCAAACGAGAATGAGAGTCCTACCTACTTATGTTCGCGTGTAGTCTTCTCGGTGACATCGAAGGTATCTAGGTATTTACCGAGCATCAGATGAGTCTGAGCGGTGAGCGACGCGAGTGAGTTATAGAGAATGGCCGTTACAGGCATTAATACCCACTGTAGTAGCATGCCGATGGTACGACGACGCTTGAGGCGCGCCGGACGTGGCGGCAGTAGTGTCACACTCAAGATAATCGTCACGGCAAGCCCGAACATCGCGATACGCTGAAGCGTGCTGACGACGTGCGGCAGGTTGTGTGCCGCAATATTGTAGGTCGCCTCAGGATTAAGAATGAGTGGCACCCAGGCCCCGACCGCGATGAGTACCGCAACGGTGGCGAGCGACACATGGCTATCGAGTAAGCGCGCAAACCGAGCCAATGTCGGCCAGAACGGCGTATGGCGACGCTTAGCGAACAACCGTGTGGCGACATATGGCACATCTGACGCACCATATCCCCAGCGCCTGAGCTGTTTAAATTGCGCGATAAGCGTCGACTTAAATGTCTCTCCTAATACCGCATCTTGATAGATAGGCACGTAGAGGGGCGTTATGTCATAGTGACCACCGAAGTAAAAGTAGCTGCGCCAGTACTGGTGACCGTCCTCGACAATGCTCCGCTTACTCCAGTAGTTCATACCGATCAGGGCGCGCAGCGGCTGCGAGTGTGCGGCAAAATTGCGCAGCGTATGTGGCCTTACAGAGCTGACAATCGTCCAAAATGAGTTTCCGATTGCGATGACGCGCATAGGCGCAGGAGCGTCCCAAATGTTGCCGAAATAGAGTGCAATCGGCTGAAAGGACATCCGTTGGCGATCTTCATTGACGATAAATTCATAGGTTAAATAGCTAAAGTATGTCTTGTGGGGCTTGTTGTCACAATCGAGCGTCGTGACAATCACTGCGTCTTGATCGATGGGCTGTGTCGACAGCCATGACTGAACAGATTGTGCCGCATAAGTTATGTTTGGCCCCTTACCCGCTACCTCGTCTGGTAAGTTGGCTGGGTGCTTGACAATTTTGAAGGCATAAAATGAGTCCGCGTATTCCTTTTGCAGCTGTTTGACTGTCGATTCAATGCCCGGCCCTCCCCGTTCTTCGTACCCAAACACAAGTATCATGCGCTTGCTGTCATACGCATTGTCGACCAGTGATTGGATGGTTGGCTGAATGACGTCATACGGCTCGTTGTATGCCGCAATAACCACGAGTTGATATACCTCGCTCGGTTTCGGATACTGATCCGGATGCTGCGCCATACGCTTAAGGTTGTCTATATGGACCTTATATTCAAAGCCGCTAGACGTATGGTGCGCTAGTTGTTCGTAGCTCTTTACAGGGTCCTCGAGCTGCGAAAGCCGGTTTGTCCAATCGATCCGCTGCGCTTTGCGAAGGCGCAATGCTCCGACCACCGAATGGACGGCGATGCCGGCAGCTTTGACGATCATGGTGACAATCAACAATAAGAGGTAAATCGATGCCCAGAGTGGATTGATGAGCGAGAGCACTACCATTAGCACTAATAACCCGTAGCTAAGCGCTCCGGGGACAATTTCAAAAAATCGATAAAGAGCTGTGCGTTTATGAAGTGGTAGCTCTAAGTCGTTCATACGCTCCCGGTCTTATATAAATGCTATCTGTTGAATAACGTTCGCGGCATACACCAGGCCGATGAGTAATATGACCATCGTCGCGAATCCGAAAATCATACCAAAATCACGTCGTTCCAATGCGCGGAATTTAAGCATCAGCGCGCCATGACCGATGGCAATCGCCACAAAAAGCAGCGCGAAGCCATACAGCGAGTACCACTTGCCTTTATAGTAGTTCGTATCACCGAAGGTTACATACCGAGTCGCGACCTGAATATCGCGCGGTTCGACGGTAAAGGCAATATAAAGCACCCCTATAAGGGCGATGACGGCAATACCAAGCAGGATCATGAGATACTGTCTGTCGTGTATTGTTTCTTTGATTTGTTCTTTATACTGCATTGGTTGTTATCAAAAATTATGGAGCCGCTGACCGGGGTTGAACCGGTGACCTACGCTTTACGAAAGCGCCGCTCTACCAACTGAGCTACAGCGGCAGCTACCGCCCAACCAGTATAGCATTTCTCGAGAAAAAATCGAACCAAAAGGATGAAACCGATTGCATCACCTAGATGAAAATGCTATCATAACGTAAGTTTCAGACTCTATTAGATGCGCTCGTAGTGAAGTTGGCCTATCACGCCTCCCTGTCACGGAGGAGATCGCCGGTTCGAATCCGGTCGGGCGCGCCAAGATAGACTCTGAAACTTTTTTATTTGCTCATATATTGATCGGGGTCGATGCGGATATATTCGTGCACCTTCCCGTCATCTTTGAGAGCCTGTATGACACTGTCGAATTTCGTCAGAGGTACATGAACGAATTCGAAATTGACCTGCTTGTCATTTGCAGAGAGCATACGAACGAATAGGTAGCCATCATTGGTTACGCTTTTGATTGGACCGCTGGTCTCGTTTTTCTTTAGTGCAGCAATTTTTGCCACTCGCACACCATTAAAGACACTCGTCTTACTAATGAGGCCTGATACGCCATACTGAACGGCATTTTTCTGTTCTTTGTTAAGCTGTGCTGCAATATCTTTGAGGGACTTCTTCTCTACCAGTTTGGCCTGTATTGCTTCGACGTGTGACTTGGCCTCATCATCGATTGCAAACGCTACCTTGCCACGAAGAATACTGTTGCGATACTGGGACCGCGTATCACGCTCAGTCATGCCGAATACCTGCTGCGCTGAGGATTTTACGGCATCCGCACTGAGCGTTCCGTTGTCGGCTTGCTTGAGTGCATCTAGTGCTTTATTCACTTCGTCGGCACTCACCGTCAGCCCTTGCTGCTTCGCAACCTGCCGTGCGTAGGCATCAGCGATCGCGCGGTCCATTGCATCTCGCTTCTTATACTCGAGCTGTAGCTTTCCATCTTGACTATCAGGTTTGATCTCATCGTATTTACTAAGGTAATACTCAGAAGGTCGATAATACAACATGTAGTCACTGTAGCGAATATCTTGACCGTTTACAGTTCCGGCAGGCAACGGCAATACCTGTGTAACACGGTAGAAAAACGTTGATGTGTTTTGTACGACATAGAGTTGCCACCACCCGAGAATCAAGAGAATAATTACTGCTGCCACAGAGACTACGATCGTATTGATAACAAGCTTGTGGCGCGCGTATTGCAGTGGGTACTTATATCGTCGACCTTCAGCAATGACCCGCTCACGGTGCTCCGCGACTGTCTCGTTCGTAATCCTGCTCGGAGCTTGCTCCTTGGACTTCTTTTTGATGCTAGGTATCGATATCTTTTTCATGTACTTCCCGCCCTTCTCGCGCATATGCCTTGTCGACAGCATCTTGCAACTTGTTGTATATCTTGTCCGGATGTTCGACTTTATGGATGACTAGGTCTCCTACGAACGTCTGTATGACAATGGTACCGAACTTAAATATTTCGCCACTAAAACCAGGTATAGTATAGCTGATATTTTGGATTTTTGACAGTTTGAGCTCGACAACATCCTTACCGAAGAAGCCCCGCTGGGTCACCTGTCGAATGCGCTGATCGCTGACGATATATACCGTAAAGTACCACATCATAAAGTGATACGAGAAGAGAATGAGCCCAAGGACGAGACCCGCGATTGGCAATAAGAATAGTTCTAATTTCGTTTGCCAGATCAAGGGAGGTATCGAAGAAACTGCAAACGGTATAAGTAAGAGGTAAAATCCTTTTCGCATCGCAATGATATGGCGCCGGAACACGAACAGCAGTTCTTCGCCTTCGCGCTGACCCTCGAAATCTGGATTTTCCATACATGTAGTATAGCATGGTCGTGCTACAATACAGGGGTAGTTCGCCTCGGTAGCTCAACTGGATAGAGCAGATCCGTCCTAAGGATAAGGTTGCAGGTTCGACTCCTGCCCGGGGTACCATATAAAAACACCTCGCATTGTGGCGAGGTGTTTTTATTTAGCGAGTAAACTTCTCGTGCAGTGCTTCATAGTCGTAGAGCTCATCATCGCTAAACCAGTGATGAATCTCTTGCTCAGCTTCTTTAGGGTCGCCACTGGCGTGAATGAGGTTCGGGATACCCTTTGCAGCGGTATCGGCGTACCCGTAGCTCATGTGGCTGAAGTCACCGCGAATCGTACCTGGTGCAGATGATTTTGGCTCGGTAGAACCGACAAGTTTGCGTACCAGCGCGACTGACTCAACCCCTTCGAGCACCATAGCGATGACAGGGCCCTCGTTCATCATCTGAAGCGTGATGTCGAAGATGTGATCGCCCGCGCGAGTCTTTAGCTTACCGATTGACTCATAGTGTGTTTCGTAATGTGCCTTGTCAGGTGCAAGCATCTTCGTACCGACGATGCGTAGTCCTACCTTCTCAAAGCGAGTAAGGATTTCGCCCACTAGCCCACGTTGCAGTGCGTCAGGTTTGAACACAATCAAGGTTTGCTCTAAGTTTGGCTTAGCCATAATATCTGTATCTCCTTTGTTATACTTACTGTCTATTATAGCAAACTCGTCCGCTGTCTAAACGTCGCAAAATACGGTAGACTAAGCATATGTACGTATCCGAACTTATTCTCGACTTTGTTGAGCACCTCGAAGTGGAACGCGGGCGAGCCAGCGTGACGGCCTCGAACTACACCCACTACCTCGAGCGACTAGTGGAATTCGCCGGTAATATTCCTGTAGATAAAATAACATCAGAGATGATCCGTAAGTATCGACTATGGTTGAACCGTTATCAAAATGACAATGGCGAGACGTTGTCATTAACGACACAGAGCTATCATTTGATTGCCCTGCGCGGCTTTTTGACGTATCTTGTCAAGCGCGACATACCCAGCCTCAGCCCCGAAAAAGTTGAGCTGCCAAAGACTACACGCAAGCAAGTCACCTTTCTCACTCATGAAGAAGTCCTACGTCTACTCGATGCAGTACCATCAGACTCTTCTCCATCTTCGCTGCGCGATAAAGCCATCATCGAGCTTCTGTTCTCAAGCGGGCTTCGAGTATCTGAACTCGTTAATCTGAACCGAGATCATATCAATACGAAACGTCGTGAGTTTACGGTTCGCGGTAAGGGCCAGAAAGACCGACCTATTTTCATTAGCCAGCGCGCGGCGTCGATCATCGAAACTTACCTATCGACGAGAATGGATTCGCTTCCGGCGTTATTTTTAAACTATAGCCGCAACAACTCGACCGACACGAGTGGCAACTTTCGTCGCCTGAGCGCACGTAGTATTCAGCGCATGATCGAAAAATACGCTCGCCTGGCCGGGATTACGAAACACGTCAGCCCGCATACGATGAGGCATAGTTATGCGACCGACCTGCTCATGAACGGCGCTGATATTAGGAGCGTACAATCGATGCTTGGTCATAGCGATATCAGTACGACTCAGGTCTATACGCACGTAACTGACCAGCACCTCAAAGACGTCTACGAAAAGTATCACAGTAACGAATAGCTAGTTGCGCTCAGCTGCTATGGTGTGCAGCCGCCGTTATCGAACTCAGAGGGGTTCGCACCGATCGTAAAGTTCTTGCAGAAGTTTCCAGTGATATCGACAGTCGCACGAGGGTACGGGACATTCGACCCCATCTCTACTCGCGACTCGACACGCCTGAACAAATCGTTTGCACGGCCAGTAGAATCGATCGAAGACTGAACGCCGTCAAAATTCAACGTCGTACCAGCACTGTTTTGCATAGTTAGACGTACGTGTGCGTTGTTGTAGAAGCTTGTAAGCCGCAGGTATGCCACACGCGGATTGGTTGCGCCTGGGATCGCCGGCAAATTAAGCTGGGCTTGGCAGGCATAGCCGCTGACGCCATAGCTTGTATCGCAGGTCACTAGTAGCGGCTCCGCGTTGCCCGAGCGGCGTGAATCGCTGCCGAAGCTGAAGCTGCTCGCACCTGTTTGTGTCGGGTAGAGATATAGGGTGTGTGCATAGGCATTGTTATCGAAGTTGGCCTGACTCATTTTGCCTGACTCAAACTGTATAAGCTGTGCACGTATGACCGGTGGCTGCGTAGCTGCCCATGAGGCAGTCGATAACTTCGGTAAGTCCGTAACGGTTGTTGATGGCACCTGAAGCGTCGGGCTGTCGTCGCTAGAGAACCAGTATAGCGTCACTCTCGAGACATCAGCTCCACCGGCAGGCTTGAGCGGCACAACCAGAGAGGCGTCGCCGCCACCGTTCGTGCTCGTGTTGAGGGCCTTAATGTAGTCAGGCAGCTTCGTATTAATCTTCACACAGGTGTATGCCAGGTTCAGCTCGGTGCCACCTGCGCTCGTGCTAGAGGTGACCTGAACCTCGCTTTGGCCTGCACTACCGGCAACTCCGGAGTCGATAACGGTCGTACACTTGCCGTTGTTGATAGCGTTACAAGAGCTTGCCTTGAGTGAACCACCCTGCAAGCATTCCAGAAGCACCCGTTTACCGTCTTCTACGCCCGCCATTGCGGCGTCATATGCCCCCTGCGATTGTTCGTCGTCGGTGGATCGGCCTTCTTCTTTGACCATGAGTCCGATAAAGCTGACTGCGATGAGCGAAAGAATCAAAGCCGCAAATATAACGATAAATATTGCCGATACGCCCTTTCGGTATGCATGTTCCTGTCGGTACTGAGTGAGTTCTCGTCGTGTCATATGTTATCCTCCTGTGACCCGTACAACCATTACAAAGTGTCTAACGACGCAGTTGTCAAAATTTTCGGTAGGACTGGATGGCGGCTTGCAGCTGTCACCATTCGTCGTTTGGGTTTCGTTGGTACCGATATCGACGCCGACTTCAACGAGCCCTTCGGTGAACCCACTCGTCGTCGTGCTTGCGAGATCGTTCAGGCTTATGGCATGAATCGCGACAGGAGTAACGTCGCTGAGCAGCATCTCGGTGTAGGTATCGCCATTGATCGCATTCTTGACGTACGTGCCGCTAACGTCTTTCTTGCACCACTCCCCGCCCTTATCGTCGATGCGTGCTAAGGTAATTGGTTTTGAATTCGCCGAGTCAATGATTTTTGTGCCGCTGACCGATCCATTTAGCAACCCTGCTGAATTAAAGACATATGAGACATTACCGAGGCACAGTCGGCCGACACCGCCACCACTTGCAGCCGTCGTAAACTGAATCTGTCCGGCTGATGAGCTGGCGGCATCACGGCGCATCTGATCGACGACCTCACGGCCGAGCTGATTGATCGTCTTGAGCGAAACGCCGTATTGATAGGTGCGCGAAACATTGAGCGTCGTTAATGCTACCGCCAACAGAAGCAATGCCACAAACACAATTGCGAGATTGAGCTCAACCAGTGTAAATCCTCGACTACGGTTTATCATAAATCCTCACGATCGTGGCTAAGGTAAACGGACGGTTTGAGCCAGGTACGTACCAACAGGTGCCGATATGCATGTCGTAGGCCGCATTAACGCCACTTGTGCCACCCGTGTCAGTAGCTTTGATTGGCACTACCCACATCCCTTCGAACTTTGGTGCCGATGAACTGGCGTCAAAGCGACTATGGACGCTAGCTGGTGTGTACGGCGAGGGCGCTGCCGTCAGATCATAGTACTTAACCTGATTCGCCGGCCCGCTCGTATCAACGCTGAGCATGAAAGAGTTTGCAGGTGCAGCGGCTGGACACGAGGTCATGTTCGTATTAGGAACCGAGCTAACGGTCTGCGCTTTTGCACGTATCGACTGCCAGACACCCGTGTTTAAGGAGCGTGCGTAACGAATCATCGCACCCTGGGCATCGATTTGCTCACGCACAAGCGTGATCTCAAGGCTCTGCTCGGCCAAGGAGATGCCTCGATTCATAAGGCTTGTCGTACCGACTGCTACGACGGTAAATACGGTGAATGCGACGATCACCTCAACGAGTGTGTCGCCACGACTCCGCCGTCTTAGCATGTTCCTGCCCCGCCGGGTATGAACTGTACGCCGTTTGAAGTCGAGGCGCCACGGATAACCTTTGTGCCATTTGCCGGTGCGTTCGTCAGGCCACTTTTGCTCACGCACAAATTAAGCTCGGTCAGCGCTGGTGCAGCCGTCCAAAAATCCGCCAATGTCGTATATGACGTCGAGACGTAGGTTCGCGTGAGGCCGTTGGTTGGCAGGCGAAGAATGAGTATACCGAAATGGTTGGCAGTGGTTTGAGCATTCTTATTTGTATAAATCTGAGTCTGCCATAGCATCGTGTAATCTTCGTTGTCGGTCTTCAGGTCGGACGGCGCGACAATCAGATTAAGACTATTGAGTAACGTCGCTTCTGTCGCAGCGTTTAAGTTGCCCGCAGAACGCGCATATACCGGCCTAGAACTAATCGATTTGCCATCAGTGGAGCTAATCAAGCGCCCAGCAATCGCACAATCGCTCGTTCCGCGCGGCTGTGCAGTGTTCGCAGCGATACCTGCAGCCGTACATGCACGAGTATCTGGTCGGTTATTACGAATATTGTCGTTGAGGTTGTACTGCGACTTTACGTAGTCAAGGAGTGAGTTGGTCGCCTCGTCGTAGCGCTGGCGACTGATCGAGCCGCTGACACCGGCAAGCACACCAAGGAGCATAAGGCCTGAAATCGCCAAGAACAAGATCACTTCAATTAGTGTAAAGCCCCTACGCGCGTTTGTGCCCATCATAGGCGTTATTATAGCATAAGCTATATATGAACTAGAGAGAAAATAGGTCGAAGTACCAACGTATCAATACCTTTCCATACATCACGCCGATAAACGTCGCCACAAGGAGTAGTGGCCCAAATGGAATGTGTGCTTTGCGGCTGAGTTTACCGCGGAGCAACCATGGCAGCACAATGAGCGTTCCCAGAAGATTTGCGAGAAAGATAGCGAGAAACGATAGTTGCCAGCTCATCAGGAATAATCCAAGCGCGACAGAGAGGTAGACGTCGCCCAGTCCTACCCACGTGCCCTCTTCGCCGTAGCGCCAGCGTGAAAAGCCATATAGGCCACCATATACACCACCAAACAGTACCACACCACCCAGGAGTGATTGCCACGACGTGTCACCCTGCCAGAGCGCGAGAGTAGCGAGCAGACCTGCGAGTACAAGCAATGCATACAACATCGTGTTTGGAAGCCATGACCATTTCAGATCGTATGCGAACAAAATACCACCGACAACGAGCGCAAGTAGCCACGTGACGAACATAGTGGCGTCGACTGGCCCCTGCAGTGCGAATGGCCACGTGAGATACGACAACACGAACGCCGCCACCATACCAAGTTCCATGAGTGGTTCGAACCAGCCGATTGACTGTTTACAATATCGGCAACGGCCCAGAGTCGAGGCCCAACTCAGGACTGGCAATAAATCGTACCAGGCAAGCTGCTGACCACAGTGTAAGCACTTCGAGCGGTCATGTTGATGCTCTTTGGTCTTAAGGACCTTCAACTTTTTGTATTCTTTGCGATCATACGATTCGTCATTTTTCTTTTCATCCTGGAGCTGAGCCCAGCGAAGTCGCCACACCTGCGCACCCGCAAAGCTGCCTGCGAGCAGTCCGGCTACGGTAAGCACGAGTAGCCAGTACCATGTTTCAATAATCATACT
>Ga0310810_10009952_pt1 | contig 11041 bp, 10 predicted proteins | sample NCmetagenome_FD_207641 | JGI IMG/M metagenome (GOLD analysis project Ga0310810, IMG submission 207641) | Soil microbial communities from experimental microcosm in Duke University, North Carolina, United States - NC | ecosystem: Engineered > Artificial ecosystem > Soil microcosm > Unclassified ... | reverse complement strand
GGCGGCCGTGGCGGCGGCGCTGATGTGGGTCAACCTCGGCGGCTTCCCGACGCTGTTCAGCGAAGAGGCGGCGCGACGCTTCACGTATGGGGTGATCGCGACGGCCGCGTCCGCCGGCGTGCTGCTGGCGATTGCCGTGGCGCACTACTCATTCGGACGGCGGGGCGGTCGCGTCGGCGCCGCGCTGCTGACGCTGGCGATCACGGGATCCCTCGCGCTGCCGGTCGCCGCGCGCGGTCCGGGCGGGGAGCCGCCGCTCGGCCCGCGTCGCTTCAGTCCGACGCTGCCGCCGCCGCGGGAAAGCGCGCGCGTCGTGCTGCTGCTCCTGGACGGCGCGTCGCTCGACTACGTCTGGCCGCGCGTCGCGGCGGGTCGGCTGCCGAATTTCGGGCGGATTCTCGACGGCGGCGCCTCGATGGATCTGGCGACGATCCGTCCGACGCAGGCCGATCCCGTCTGGGCCGCGGTCGCGACCGGAATGTATCCCGCCAAGAACGGCGTGCGATCGGCGGCGGCCTACTACGCGCGCGGCGACGATCGGCCCGTCGATCTGCTGCCGGATCGCTGCTTCTCGCACATCCTCGTGCGCCTGGGCGTGATCCGCGACGTGCCCAACGCCTCCGCCGCCTGGCGGGCACGTCCGCTCTGGACCATCCTCAACGACTACGGCATCAGCACGGGGATCGTCCGCTGGCCGCTGACCTATCCGGCGCAGCCGCTGACCGGGTTCCTCGTGACCGATCGATTCCATCAGGTGTTCGGGTCGATGTTCGAATTCGACGGCCGCGCGGCCTATCCGCCGGACCTGCTGCCGGAAATCCTGGACTCGTTCCAGGCGCCGCCCGGCAGCGACGCGCGGCCGACGCAGACCGATGAATCGTACAGCCGTGTGATGCGCAACGTCAGCGCGCAGCATCCGGCCCGCGTGACGGCGCTGCGCTATCAGGGGCTCGACCCGGCAGGACACTACGACGCGTCGGACCCGTACTATGCGTATATCGACACCGAGATCGGCGCCGCCACCGAGCGGCTGGCTCCGGGCGATCTGCTCCTGGTCGTGTCGGGGTTCGGCATGCGCCCCGTGAGCGCTCTCAAACATTTCGCCGCCCGCGTGCTGCGGGATCCCGACGTCAGCGGCACCCACGAAGGCGCCCCCGATGGTTTTCTCCTGGCGTACGGGACACCGGTCGCCCCGGGCCGCAAGCAGCGCGGATCGATCGTCGACGTGACGCCGACGATCCTCTATTTCCTGGGAATCCCGATCGGCCGCGACATGGACGGCTACGCCCGCGCGGACGTTTTCTCTCGCGCCTTCACCGCCGAGCGCCCGATCACTTTCATTCCGTCGCATGGGCGGTGAATCCCTGATCCCTGATCGCTGATCCTGAATCCCCGATCCCGAATCCCTGATCCTGAATCCCTGATCCTGAATCCCCGATCCCGGATCTGGTTCGGCACGGTCTCTGCTCGTCGGTTTCTTCATGGCCCGTAAACTGGAAGAATTGCCCATATTTTCCGCGGCGCAGCGGTTCTGCGTTGCAGTAACGGAGATCCTGGAGCGCTCCGCGCTCAGCAAGAATTCGCAACTCTACGGACAGATCGACGAGGCCAACGATTCCATTCTGTCCAACATGGACGAAGGGTTCGAGCAGGGCTCTGACGACGGTTTTGCAAAGTACCTGTACTACGCGAAGGGTTCTGTCGCCGAGGTGATGCGTCGCACACGTCGAGCGGCTGCGAAAGGCCGGATTTCTGCTGACGATGTGGACCGCCTGCATGAGATGGCGGAGCCTCTGGGGAAGATGCTCGGCGGATTCATCAAGTACCTGAAACAATCCAACTTCAGAGACCGCGGCCGTTTTCGCGCTTCTCAGCACAGGGATTAGCGGTACCCATGAACCGTCGATTCGGGATTCCGGATCAGGGATTCCGGATCAGGGATCAGGGATCCAGGATTAGCGATTCCACCCGCGAGGTGTTATCCTTCCTGGACTCTTTAAGCGCGGTACTGAGATGCCGCCAAGAGGTGAAGCATGTCGCAGGTCATGGACGCGGACCGCATGGGCCGCGCCCTCACGCGTATCTCCCACGAGATCCTCGAGCGCAACCGCGGCACCAGTGAGCTGGCCCTGGTGGGCATTCGCACGCGCGGCGTGCCGCTTGCCAGGCGGATCGCCCGGTCGCTGCACGAGATCAATCACGAGCACGTTCCCACCGGCGCGCTCGACATCACGCTCTACCGCGACGACCTGATGCGGCAGCCCCTGGGGCCGCAGCCGGTCGTGCACCGGACTGAAATCCCGTTCTCGATCGACGACCGGCGGATCCTCCTCGTGGACGACGTGCTCTACACGGGGCGGACGATTCGCGCGGCGCTGGACGCGCTCATCGATTTCGGCCGTCCGCGGGCGATCCAGCTGATCGTCCTGATCGACCGCGGCCATCGCGAGCTGCCGATCAAGGCGGACTACGTCGGCAAGAATCTCCCGACGTCGCTGAAGGAGAGCGTGCAAGTGCGGCTCCAGGAGACCGACGGCGAGGACGAAGTGCTCCTGACCGAGCCGGCGGGCGCGGAGGAATCGTGACGCTGAAGTCCCGGCATCTGCTCGGCATCGCCGACCTCGATCCCGAGGAAATCGGATTGATTCTGGAGACCGCCGACGCGATGACGGAGATCGCGGCGCGGCCCATCAAGAAAGTGCCAGCCCTGCGCGGCCGGACGGTCGTGAATCTCTTCTTCGAGCCGAGCACGCGCACGCGGACGTCGTTCGAGGTCGCCGAGAAGCGGCTGAGCGCCGATACGCTGAGCATCGCGGTCGCCCAGTCCAGCGTGACGAAAGGGGAGACGCTCCTCGACACAGTCCGCAACCTGGAAGCGATGGCGCCCGACATGATCGTGATGCGGCATGGCTCGTCCGGAGCGCCGCACCTGCTGGCGCGGCTGTGCCGGTCGGCGATCATCAACGCCGGCGACGGCATGCACGAGCATCCGACCCAGGCGCTCCTGGACGCGTTCACGATCCGCGAGCACAAGAAGCGGCTCGACGGCCTGAAGGTCGCCATTGTCGGAGACCTGCTGCACAGCCGCGTGCTGCGATCGAACGTCCACCTTCTGAACAAGATGGGCGCCAACGTCTGGGCGTGCGGGCCGACGACGCTGATGCCGTCCGATCTGGCGCGCTTCGGTGTGCGTCCGACGGCGTCGATCGACGAGGCGATCGACGAGGCGGATGTGATCATGATGCTGCGCATCCAGCACGAGCGGATGCACGGCCATTTCATTCCCTCCACGCGCGAATACTTCACGCTGTTCGGCCTGACCCCTGCGCGCGTCGCGCGCGCGAAGCCCGACGTCATCATCATGCATCCCGGTCCGATGAATCGAGGGGTCGAGATCGACTCCGACGTCGCCGACGGACCGTATTCGGTGATTCTCGAGCAGGTCGCCAACGGCGTGGCCGTCAGGATGGCCGTGCTCTACCTGCTCGCGGGCCAAGAGGCCCAGGCGGACTGATGAAGCTGCTGCTGAAGGGCGGGCGCGTCGTGGATCCGGCAGCGGGCCGCGACGGAGAATTCGACGTCCTGATCGAAGACGGCCGCATCGCGCGAATCGCCAAGTCCGTGCCCGCGGACGGCGCGGACGTCATCGCCGTGAAGCCCGGGTGGATTGTCGCGCCGGGCCTGATCGATATTCACGTGCACCTGCGCGAGCCGGGGCAGGAGCACAAGGAGACGATCGCGACCGGGGCGGCGTCGGCGGTCGCCGGCGGGTTCACCGCCGTCGCCTGCATGCCCAACACCGATCCGGTCAACGACCATCCCGGCGTCACGCAGCTGATTCTGCGCAAGGCCGCGGAAGCCGGCGGCGCGCGCGTCTATCCGATCGGCGCCGTCTCGATCGGCTCGCGCGGGGAGCAGCTCGCGGAGCTGGCGGCGCAGAAGGCCGCCGGCTGCGTGGCCTTCACCGACGATGGGAGGCCCGTGGCGACGGCGCTGCTGATGCGGCGCGCGCTCGAATATGCCGGCATGCTCGGCGTGCCGATCGTGGATCACTGCGAGGATCCGTCGCTGAAGGGAGATGGCGTCGCGCACGAAGGGTTCCACGCAGCGCGCCTCGGCCTGCGGGGGATCCCGGGCGTCGCCGAGTCGATCGCGGTCGAGCGCGGGATCGCGCTGGCGGAAATCACGGGCGGCGCGTTTCACGTCGCGCACATGAGCGCCAGGCAATCCGTCCGCGCGGTCCGAGACGCGAAGATGCGCGGCGCCCGAACCGTCACCTGCGAGGTCGCTCCACACCATTTCGTCCTGACGGACGAAGCGCTCGAGACGCCCATCCGATACGACACGAACGTGAAGATGAATCCGCCGCTGCGCGAGGCGGCCGATCGCGACGCCATGCTGGAAGGCATCGCCGACGGGACCGTCGACGTCATCGCCACGGACCACGCCCCGCATCACGCCGACGAGAAGCTGGTGGAGTTCGACCGGGCGCCCTTCGGGATCGTCGGCCTGGAAACGTGCGTGCCGCTGGTCTTCGACCGCCTCGTCCACGCCGGCCGCATCGGCATCCGGCGCGCAGTCGAGCTCCTGTCGACGAATCCGGCGCGCGTCTTCCATCTTCCCGGCGGCTCGCTGGCGGACGGCGCCGCGGCGGATGTGACCATTCTCGACCCCGACGCGCGCGTGGTGGTTCGCGCCGCGGAGCTGAAATCGAAGTCGAAGAACACGCCCTTCGACGGTTGGGAGCTCAAAGGCGGCGTGGTCGCGACTATTGTTGGAGGCACGGTGGTCTACAGAAACGGACAGCTGCTGTGAGCAGGCGTGAGGAATTGCGTCATCAGGCGCTCAGGCAGCTCGAGCAGTTCGATGTGCTCATGCGCAACGGGCACTTCGACTATGGCAACGGATTTCATGGCCGGGTGTATCTGAACGCCCACCAACTGTTCCGCCATCCATCGACGATCTGGCGCCTTGCGCAGGATCTGATCGACATCCTGCCCGGAGAGCTGCTCGAGAACACCGAGGTCGTCGCCGGCCCGGTGATGGGCGGCGCCCTGCTCGCGCACACGCTCGCGGGGCTGCTGGACGGCCGCCGCGCGCTCACGCATCCGCCTTGCAGCTTCGCCCCGTTCAGCAGCCGTGGCGATCACGATTTCATGCTGCGGAGCTTCTACGCGCGCGAGATGTCGGGCAAGCGCGTGCTGCTGGCCGACGATGTGAGGAACACGGGAAAGACGTTCGTGCGGTGCGCCGAGCTCGTGCGGCAGGCCGGCGCCACGGTCCTGGCGACCGTCGAGATCTGCGATCGCCTGGAGGCGATGGCCGACACCGGCGTCCCGAACTACTCGCTGGCGGAGTACGAGGCCCCCGAGAACTACGCGGCAGCCGACTGCCCGATGTGCGCCGCGGGCATGCCGATAACGAGTTTCTGATCGGTGGTGCGAGGGGTGCGTGGGGTGCTAGGGGTGCGTGGGGTGCGCGGTGGGCTCGGCGTGCGGTTGCAGTCTCTGTACGAGGCGTACAACCGCGAGGATGCGGCCGCGGATCCGGTCCACATCGTCCGGCGCTACGCGCGTCCAGCGGATCAGGAAATCGTCGGCTTCTGCGCGGCGGCGCTGGCGTTCGGACGTGTGGCGAGCGTCCTGAACACGGTGGAGACGCTCGTGCGCGTGCTCGGGCCGGAGCCGGCGGAATATGTCCGCCGCTTCGAGCCGCGGGCGCCGCATCCGGAGCTGCGCCGGATGGTTCATCGCTGGACCCGCGGGACCGACATCGTCGCGCTCCTGTGGCTGCTCCGGCAGATGATCGATCGTTCCGGATCGATCGAACGATTCTTCACGGAAGACTTCGATCCGGGCGCGACCGACGTCGGAGATGCGCTGGACAGCTTCTCGCGGCGCGCCCTCGCGCTCGATCTGCGATCCGTCTATGGGCGAACGACGCCGGTCCGGACTGGTGTCTGCTACTTCTTTCCGCGGCCCTCGGCCGGCAGCGGCTGCAAGAGGCTGAACCTGTTTCTGCGCTGGATGGTGCGCAAGGACGAGGTCGATCTGGGAGCGTGGCGTGACGTGTCGCCCGCGAAGCTGATCGTGCCGCTCGATACGCACGTCATCCGGCTCGGCCGCTGCCTGCGGCTGACGCGGTACGCGTCGCCGGGCTGGAGGATGGCGGCCGACATCACCGCCTCGCTCCGCGCGATCGACCCGGTGGATCCGGTCCGCTTCGATTTTTCGCTCTGCCATGTCGGCATGATGAGCGCCTGCGGCTTCGGCCGCCGGCAGGGAGATGCGCAATGTCCGCTGAAGGGAATGTGCCGGCCTCGAATCCGCGCGGGGGCGGCCGGATCGCCGCGGCGTTCATTCTCGTCTTCATAGCGGCGGCGGCGGGATTCGCCGCGGGCTATTTCCTCGGTGCGCGGAGAGTCGTTCTCCTCGCCGAGTCGCCTGGTCGGGACGCCGTGGCCTACGTGCTCGAGGCGCGCTGTGCCGCGGGACGCTGCCAATCGCTTCGAATCGGGAAGCAGATGAGCGGCGCAAAGATCGTCGAGACGCTGAGCGGTCCGGACGAGCAGGCGAACGAAATCTCGTGGACGCCGGATGGAGGACGGGTGGGCTTCCTGGTGAACGGCTACCAACTGCGGGTGTTCGACGCGCACAGCGGCGCGAACCTCGGCGCGCTGGCAATCATCGATCCCGATGGATTCCCGACGAGCCGCATCGCGCGCGGTGTGACGTTTTCATCCAACGGCGCAGCGATCACTTTCGACAACTGTCCGAGAGATCGGTCGGGCTGCAAACCCGGATTCGTGGCCGTGAAGCCGTGAGATGGCCCGTTACGCTTCGACGTGAGCGTGCCGCGCGACGCGCTGATAGACCTGCAGCGTGTCGCGAACCATCCGATCCGCGCTGAAGCGTTCGCGCACGCGCGCCTGCCCGGCCGCCCCCATGGACTCGCGCAGTCGTGCGTCGCCGAGCAGGCGGACGATGGCCGCCGCCATGGCCTGGTGATCGCGCGGCGGCACCAGTAGTCCCGTCCTGCCGTCCACCACGACCTCGGGCATTCCGCCCGCCGTGGTCGCCACGACCGGTTTCGCGCACGCCATGGCGTCGAGCAGGGAGGTGCCGAGTCCTTCCGTGACCGAGCTCATGACGAAGATGTCGAACGCCTTGTGAACCGACAGCACGTCGGGGCGGAAGCCGGCGAGGAAGACGTGCTTCTCGAGATGACGGTCCCTGATCTCGCGTTCGAGCGCGGCGCGCAGCTCCCCCTCGCCGGCGATGACGAAGCGCGCGTCCGGCACCTTCTTGACGACGATGGCCGCGGCGTCGATCAGGTGCCGCTGCCCCTTGTGCGGCACGAGGGCGGCGACGTTGCCGACGACCGGCGCGTGATGGGGCAGCCACAGCTCGGCATGCAAATCGGCGGGCGGCGCGGCATCCACACGGTCGACGTCGATGCCTTCATGGACCGTCACCGCCTGCGGCTCCGGCACGCCGTCCGCGACAACCATCCGCCGGATCGCGTCCGACGCGCAGATGAAGCAGTCCACCTGCCGGTACTTCCATCGCGACAGCGCGTTGCCCTTCATGTGGAAATCGACGCGCCGGGCCGCGACGAGCGGGGGCTTGGCGACCTGGGTGCTCATCGAGAGCGCGAGCGCGGCCATGGCGACCGCGTGCGGATCGTGCGCGTGAATGATGTCGGGACGAAGCTGCTTGATCAGGCGCGACAGCCGCCAGGCCGCGCCCAGGTCCATTTCCGTCTTCGGCGCCAGCGGCACGAGCTCGAGCCCTTCCTTCGCGCGCTGGCGCAGCTCGCCCGCCGCGTGCGCGACGAGCATGGATCGATGTCCGAGCGCGCGCAGGCCGAGCACCGTCAGCAGCACCTGGTTCTGGCCGCCGCGCCACGTCCGCGCGGTATCGATGTGCAGGGAGAACATCACCCGTCGAGGCGCGGTGCCCGAGACGCCAGGTGCGACTCCCACGCTCGTGCGAGCTTCAGGAAGACGTAATAGGAGTTGAGCGCGGAGATCACCAGGCCGGCGGTGCCCAGCCGAAACCCCCCGCGCAGGACGTAATTGCGAAAGAACGCGAATGGCGGATGGAGCGCCAGGGCCGCAAAGGCCGGCGTGCGCCCGTCTTCTTTCATCTGCTCGGCCGCCAGCGCGGTGTAGCGATCGATCGTCGCGAGATGATCCCCGATATCGCGATACGGGAAGTGCTGCAGATCGTGCTGCAGCCGTCCGGGCTCGGCGCTCAGGCGGACTGACTCGTGCACGCGCCGGCCGTTCCATTCGCCGGCGCGGCGATCGTACAGCCGAAGCTGGTAGTCGGGATACCAGTCGGTCCCGCGAATCCATCGCCCGAGGTAGTGAGTGACGCGCGGAACGCGGTAGCCGCGGCGGCTCGGCTCCGACGCCATCAGCGCGCGGATCTCGGCGGCGAGTCCGGGCGTGAGCCGTTCGTCCGCGTCGAGCGACAGAATCCAGTCGTGCGAGGCGATCGACGCGGCGTAGTTCTTCTGCGCGCTGAATCCGGGCCAGGGCCTGACTTCGACCCGGTCTGCATGCCGGCGGGCGATCGCCGCGGTCTCGTCGGTGCTCTCGGCGTCGACGACGACGATCTCGTCGGCCCACCTGGCGGAGGCCAGCGCGGCCTCGACGTTCGACGACTCGTTCCGCGTGATGACCGTAACGGTCAGCTTCGGCACGGGTGGAGTGTATACAAAGACGGAAGGCGGAAGAAGGAAGACGGGAAGGAAGACGGAAGGAGAGCAAAGAAGACGAAGGAAAGACGAGAAAAGAGCTTCCCGTCTTCCGTCTTCCGCCTTCCGTCTTTCGAGAATTACCTGCCGTTGACCGGGGCGATCTGGATGGCCTCGAAGTTCACCAGCGAGACGTTGTAGTCGATCGTGGCGAGCAGCTCGCGCTGCTTGGCCGAGGCGAGGTCGCGCTGCGCCTGGACCAGCTCGAAGGTCGACGAGAGGCCGACGGTGAACCGCTTGTTCTCGGCGTCAAGGCGCTGCTGCGCGAGATCGCGCGCCTTGCGGGTCGCCTCGACCCGCTTCAGGTTCGTGTTCACCTGACGCGCCGCGTCGCGCACCGCGCTCGTGACATTCATTTCGAGCTCCGTCAGATTCGTGTCTTCCTGCTTCCGCTGGACGCGGCTCTGCGCCGCGAGCGCGTCGGCCGGACTCGTGCCGATCGGATAGGAGACGTTGACGAGCACGCTCCAGGTCCGGAAGTTGTTCCCGAACACGTCGCGGAGAACGTCGCCGAAGCTGCGCACGCTGGTGCTCGTCGGGATCGGTGGGGCGCCGCCGGCGATCGCCACGTTGTCGTACTGATACTGCGTCCCGCCGACGCCCGTTGCGCCGTACCGCGCCTGCAAGTCCACACCCGGCAGCTTCTGGTTCTCAGCGTACTTGAGGGAGACCTCGGTGCTCGCGATCTGCTGCTTCAACTGCAGAATGTCGGTGCGGTTCTGGAGCGCATGCTTGACCGCGCCGTCGACATCGATCGCCTTCGGCACCATCGTCGGCTCGTCGACGGGCTTGAACACCGAATTCCAGAAGCCGGGCTGCGACGGGTTCATGATGAGCGTCCGCAGCTGATCTTCGGCGCTCTGGATGGCCGCTTCCTGAATGATGACCGCCTCTTCGTTGCTGGCGACTTCGGCCTCGGCCGAGACGATGTCGATCGGCGCCATCGTCCCGACCTCCACGCGCGTCCGGTTGTTCTTGAGCGATTCGCGCGAGAGGTCGAGCGATTGCTGCGCGACCTGGAGGCCGGAGATCGCGCCGACGAGGTTGTAGTAGGCCGCGCGTACGTTGCGCGCCGTCTGCGTGACGTGCTGCGTGAGCTGCAGGTCCGTGATCGATTGTTGGATCCGCGTCTGCCGCAGGTTCAGCCGCAGCGAGTCGATCTTGAAGTTGCGCAGCAGCGGCTGATTGATGCCCGCGCTCAGGTTCGAGCGCAGACTGAGCGGGTACGTCGTGCGCGGCGCGTCCGAGGTCCCCCGTGAGCCATCCAGCGTCACCTGGTAGCTGCCGCCGCCCCATCGCATCTGCTGCTGAACGCCGCCCTGGGTGAAGAGACTGCCGCTCGTCACGACCGCGACACCCGCCGACAGGAAGTCGGTCGGCGGCGTGGCGCTGCTGCCGCGACTGAACTGGGAGATTAGATTCGGGACGTACGCCGCGTTCGCCCGCGCGAACGCGAAGGTCTGAATCTCGGGATTGAGCCGCTCGGCCTGCACGCCCAGATTGTTCTCGAGCGCCATCCGCACGGCTTCGTCCATCGACAGCGGCGTTCCGTTGGCGACTGACGCCGGTTCCTGAGGGAGCGGCGCGACCGGGACCTGACCCTGTCGGGCCTGTCCGGAAGCGGACACCGCCATGCCGGAAGCGAACACGAAGGCTGCGGCGGCCGCGAGCGCCGGACGCGCGATCGAGGCCCGGAAATGCTGATAGAAACGCATTACAGTGCTCTCCAAAGAGGTGGATCCAAAGGCTTTCGCCTGACCAATAGCAAGAACTGCCGCAAGTCATATCTTGGACGGCCAGCGCCGCCATACGGTTCGCATGGGTATGTTAGATTCACGCCCTCATGCGCATCATGACGACACTGGTCGCAATCCTCTGTTTCGGCGTCCCCGCGCCGTCGGCGCCGGCCCAACCAGCGAAGACCGGGAAGTTTCCGCTGACCATCGACAGCATCATGCGCGGGCCCGAGCTGGTCGGCTATCCCCCGGACGGGCTTCGGTGGTCGGCCGATTCGCAAAAGCTGTACTTCGACTGGCGCAAGCCCGGCGAAGACGAAGCGTCCACGTACGTCGTCGGGCGCGACGGCGGCTCCCCGGTCAGGCTGACCGACGATCAGAAGAAGTCCGCTCCGCCCGCGAACGGACGCTGGGACGCGGCACACAAGCGTGTCGTCTTCACCGATCGTGGGGATGTCGTGATGCTCGACGAGCATGGAACGCGGCGTCAAATCACGCGGACGACAGCCGTCGAGAGCAGTCCCCGCTGGGCGCGGCGCGAC
>Ga0310810_10009951_pt1 | contig 11041 bp, 8 predicted proteins | sample NCmetagenome_FD_207641 | JGI IMG/M metagenome (GOLD analysis project Ga0310810, IMG submission 207641) | Soil microbial communities from experimental microcosm in Duke University, North Carolina, United States - NC | ecosystem: Engineered > Artificial ecosystem > Soil microcosm > Unclassified ... | reverse complement strand
ATGGGGAGCCAAAATCATCGCTCCAATCAAAAGGGTCACGGTCAAAGTGAGTGCAGATGCGGGGAGCAAACGACGGACTCGGCGGGCATAGAACTGCACCAAGCTTAACTCTGAAGTTTTCCGAACCTCAGCAACCAAGAGGCCGGTGATGAGAAAACCCGACAAAACAAAAAAGACATCCACTCCGACGAAACCGCCGGAAACTCCCGGCATGCCACAGTGAAATAGCACAACGATGAGGATGGCAAGCCCTCGCATGCCTTCGATTTCTGGCCGGAACCCTGGCAGTCGTTCGTCTGCCTTCATAAATTTGATTGCTATGAATTGGAGCGATCGTTGACTTCGATGACGGTGATGGACTGATCTTGAGAAGTTGGATTCTCCTGCAGATCCCAGTGACTGGTAACCGTAATTTTCGATCCGTCGCGGCGTTTATGAATGAGTTGACCTTCCCAATACCCCTTTGCGCGAAGTTCTTCCTCGATCACCTCGAGCGGGGCGGGAAACACTGTTTCGAGAAGTCGATGAGAAGTCACGCCCAGCGCGTCTTGCGCTGCCCATCCATACAGTTTTTGAGCCCCTCCACTCCAATACCGTATCGTGCCATCGAGATTGCGGATCATGACCGCGTCTTTAGAGAGAATGTTTTCCCTTCTTGTCGGCATGGCCGGCAGTTGACTGACAGCAGCCATTTTCACTTGCTCGGTGACCGCTCTGGCAAGTGTCTCCCCTACCACCCGATGTCCCTCGACGGACCAATGCGTGTCGTCAGGGAGGAAGACCAGACTGCCCTCCCTTGCTGCCGCCTTGAGCGCCGGAGTGAGGTCGAGATAGCCGATGTCTGGAGAAATTTCAGAGACCATCTTCCGCAGACGTTCAGGCAGATCATCCAGAACCCATGGCGGGCTCTCCCGCCCGTCCGTCTCGAACCGTGCGATGTCCTGATACACCCGGAACGCTGTCGGAGCGAATACGACGACAAACCGACCACCTTCCTCTTTGACCAATCGATAGGCTTCCTCAATGGCTGCCACAGACGTTTTCAGAGCTTCCAGATCCTGTTTTGTCAGGGACGACGCGCTTGTACGACCCTTTACATACACACGCTGCGCTTTCCCTTGGCCATCTCTCACAGTGGCAGGGACTGCCGGAGGTTTTTCGGGAGGAACGCATCCTTGCATAATGTTCATCAACCAAGACAAAGAGTTCTTGGTAAACGAACGGTCCCACACCATCCCCAACGAGTCTAGTCTCGAGTTGAGCAAGGACACCATCTCCGGATATTCCTGAACGTCAAGGAGATCATTGCCCTCATAGAACACCCACACGAGATATTTTGGACGCAACGGCAACGCATATCGTTTGATAACGGCGAGTTCCTGCTGCGGGCCGTAGCCCGATTGCCCCAGATTGGCGACGGTCGTGAGCGTTTTCCCAGCCAACTGAGTCGTTGACAGCATCGGGGTGGGCATCATTGTCGACTCGACGTACGAATCGCCGACAACCGCAATGTCGGCACTCGTGAGATCTGCGTCGTTCCGGAATCCATTGTGGTCATACTTCAATTCAAATGGTTCGGCTTGATGATTCGGAAGACAGAGCGAATCCCCGAGATTTCCCCGATTGAAGAGGATTTTGGCAGAATGATGAGGTTCCGGCCTTGCGAGCAGCTCAACATCAGGAAGATACCCCGCCTGTTCCCACAGGTATATGCCAGTAGAAAAGACCTTTCGATAATCAGTGACCTTCAGCCAGGCAGGCATCTCGGCCAGGAAAAGCGCCACAACGACGGCCATGGTCAAGAGAACGAACCGAATCCGGTTTTCATCTCTTGGCACACGAGAAATCAATGCGTATCCTCCCCAGAGAACGAGATAGGACGCGATAAGAAAGCTAAAGAGGTTTCGCATATCAGTGATACCCGCCTTTACAATCAGCGAATATCCCAGCACGAATAATAACAGCGTCAGGCCGACCACTATTTGCCTGGCGGTTTGATTTGACATCTTAGGCATTTCTGTACCTATCCTTCGCAGTCGATCCATTGCCCATAATACAGGCAAGCGTGGGATTGATGCCGTCGGCTAACGACAGAACCGCTTACGGGAAAGGCTGCCATGGCTAACTCACAGGGCTGGAGCAAGCGCCTCGCTCACGACTGCATGCAGACACTTGCCCACAGCTGCGTTGCCTTGAGGTGAATAATGACGGCTCTCGGCACCGAACCGGTCGTCAGCATTCACCTTCAATAGACAAGATGTGAGATCAGTATAGGCTACGCCGGCTTCCTGCAACACTCTCTTACCCTGCGTCATTGGCGAATTCCCCTTCTCAAGTTCCTCCTTATTGGGGAAATAAATGATGAGAGGAATGGCACCTGCTTTGGCTGTTGAACGCATAAACGCCTTCAAAATCGACGCATTCACCGCGAGAAGCGCCTGTTCAGACACATCAAAATTCTCTGCTGACCATCGAGGCACACGAGACACGAACAGCCGGGCCAAGTACGAGTGATGATACCAGCGCTTCTCCCAATCGCTCTGGGTGTATCCCTTATGGTACTCAATAGCGGGAAGGTTAAAAATTGATTCCGTGGAAAAGACGGCTGCTGGAGCAGGAACAGGCGCGTGGATGTTCGAGAGTTCTCCATCGCGCAGGATGAAACGAGATTTTGAAAATGGCCAGGTCCACTCGGAATAAGTGATAAAGGAATACACGTGCATCGAACGCTCCGTATCATCAGAGATGAAGCCTAAGATTACGATTCTTGGCTTCCATCGCCGGATATCCTTTTCATATCGAAGAAACATCTGGTCGATCCCATATCCCGAGACTCCGAAGTTCAAGACCTGAAACTCCGATCCTAATGTCTTGCCTAAGACATACCCCCACGTCTCCTCATACTTCACGTCTTGGCCGAAAGTGAATGAGTCACCTGTGAGTGCTATCGTCGTTCGTCCTCCAGTTCCGGCAAACGATGTGCCTTCCTCCGAGGCGCGAATTCCCTCTACGCTTGAGCGATAAAGCCCATCGGCGCTCCGTCGATTTGGTCCTACCGTCCAGCCCATGAGCTCGTCGTGCGTGACGAGAAAAGCGACTTCGTCGTCTGCACGAGTTAGTACTTGGCGGTAATGTTCGGCGAGCGTTTCCCAACTTTTCGGCTTTAGGACTACTCCGCCAACTACCTCGCCTTCGGTTGAACTGTGGGAAGCCACTCTGAGGGCAGTTTCACCGATAGCCACCATAAGTATTACGGTGACGAGATTCATTGTGACGACCAGGGCAAAAGGGCTCGTGGGCGAGCGTTTGCTTGCCAGAAATTGACGAACAATGACTGTACTTGAGACGACAAGCGCAGCGATGGCCAAAAGAAACACTACGCCCGGCTTGCTGGAGAGAAACACTGCAAAAGGCCTGTCGCCCTTCATATACATCGTCATCGGCACCGCAGTCATTGATAATTCGAGAAGGAAGAGAGCAGCCAGGAGGAGTAAGTCACTTTTCTGCCGGGAGATACTTACAGTCATTTTGACCTTTCAACGTAGAGAGAGAGAGAGAGAGAAACCTACCTCATGCTCGAGCTAGCGTTTAGACATGACGCAAGTGTTCGGCCAACCGCAAGGAAAGTTGGACGATCGTCAAGGTGGGGTTGGCGTCTCCACCACTTGGAAACACTGAGGAACCGCCGACATACAGGTTGTCCTGTCCATACACGCGGCAATTTGAGTCTACAACACCTTTCTCGGCCGACTGGGCCATTCGAGTGCCACCCATGTGATGATAGCTCACACCATCGTCGCCACGAACGGGATAGCCATCCTTGGCAAACACCCAATCCTCAGCTCTTATACGACCGCGATTCCTCGCGATCAAATAATCATTAAAGTGCGTGAGCCCTTTCTGCAGCGTGAGACGGTCACGCTCCGATTTTTTCCAGTGGAGCTCCACCATGGGAATCCCAAACCGGTCGCGCTTAGCTTCAGATAATTTCACATGGTTGCTCCAAATAGGCTCTTGTTCCCATCCCGCTAGTAAGGCAGCACCGCATACAATATTCTTCCCCGCGAGTGAAGCCGCCCATTCACCAATTTTTGGTGCGACACATGCAAGATCTTTCAGTAAGCCTTTTGTCCCCACACTTGAAATTTCTTGCAGTACTATGCAGCACTCTAGCATGGACAATTTGCGAAGGACGGCATCGGTGAAACGAAGCTGTAGCTGCGGAATGTAATAGTCACTTTTGGGAATCTTGAAATCGACCAGCGCATGACCAAGCAAATAAGACGGGTGTTCCATCCAATACCGACCGAGGGGGGCCCTTGGATCCACTAGCCTCCCGCTCGCCTGGTGATTGCACCACATCAGCATGCGGCTATTTTCTATGCCTCCCATTGCGAGGATAAAGTGCTTCGCTTTCAGGGTGGCAGACTGACCGGCGAAGTTGGTGGCGGTTGCGCTCAGGACGCGTTGGCCGTTGGTTTTGAGTCCCGTCAGGTTGGCGTTGGTAACGCAGGTGATGTTTTTCGAGGAATTGAGAGCCTCCCGGTACCTTTGGCCGAACCTCACTTTTGACAGCGAGATACTGAATTCCGTGATGCCGAACTCACTGTCTAAAACGACATCGTCGTTGGGCGTCCTTACATTCAAGACGGACGATGCCTTCTCAAGAAATGGATCAAGGTCCTTCTTTTGTATCGGCCAATAGGCATCCTCGAAATCGGGTTTTTTCTGAAATGCAAACTCAGTGAGTGGCATGCACCAACCACCCCAATGACCGCTGGTCCCCCCGAGGTATCTCAGGCGAGCGGCATCCAGGGGAACATAATGATCGCCAATGATGTCACCTCTGTATAATTCTTGAGAATCGAGGCTCATATCAACGGCGCCGCCCTCTAACAAAATGACCGACCGACCATATCGGTCAAGTTCCAACGCCAATGTCATTCCCGCAGGACCTGATCCGACCACGCAAAAATCCGCATTCTTAGGAAGACTGCTCACCGATGCTTGATTGAAATCGATGAGCATTACACATCCCCTTCCCGGAGCATCCACCCTTGCCTCACAAATTTCCCCTTCTTCATGTTCGCGGGATTGGAATTAAGTCTCTTGAACATCATGGACGGGGCTAACAAGGCTGGGACAAAGAAGAGGAGACTCATCAAAAAGTTTCTTCTGGAGAACATTCTTCACCTCCACTCTACAGGAATAAAGCATGGTTACATTTAGGCGGACTATCTACAAGGAGAGATCAACTATGATGACTTCTAGCTGCGGTCGTGCACACTAAAAGCAGTCATAACAGCGGCGTGTCAGAAGTACGGGTTCACAGAATGCTGAGCTCACTACGCAGATTTTGAAATGCCGTTGGGTGTTTTTGCGAATTTTCTGCCACAAGCACAACTGGAATGGTCATCGGCCCAATGCAATTTCACTCCACACTCGCACATCCAACCTGTGCGCTTTGCCGGTGATCCGGTGACGAGAGCATAATCGGGCACATCTCTGGTTACCACTGCTCCCGCACCGATAAAGGCGTATCGTCCGATCGTAATTCCGCAAACGATCGTACAGTTGGCACCGAGCGTCGCCCCTCTCTTTACGAGTGTCGATTTGAGCTCCCCCATGCGGGGAATTTCACTTCGAGGATTGAAGACGTTCGTAAAGACCATCGATGGACCGCAAAAAACATAGTCTTCAAGCTTCACACCTTCATAAACAGAGACGTTGTTTTGAATCTTGACACCATCTCCAATAGTCACATTGGGGCCAATCACAACATTTTGGCCGATCTTGCACGATTTACCAATTTTTGTACCCTTGAGAATGTGTGAGACGTGCCAAACACTGCTGTTCTCGCCAATATCGACGCCTTCGTCAATGAAAGCGGACTCATGGGCAAACCATTTGTGGTGTGAATTTTTATCGGTCTGTCGCGTACTTTCATAGTCTTTGGTCTCCAGCGCCTTCTGACAGCGCTGCAGAACGGACAGCACACGTAAGCCCTCTTCTCCGTCAGTCCGAGGGCGACGGCGATGCTGAATAGATTCCAAGAAATGCGCACATTCTTGCCGGAGGGGCTCTTCAGCACTGAAATCCACCGGCTGCGCCTCGGCGCGATTGGCGACCGGCACCTGACCTTTCCACGTGATTGAATGAGGATAGAGAAGCAATTTGTCTTTCTTCTCCATATCATCAAATACCGCCATCTTTTGGTCACCAACCACAATCAACTTTTGTTCTTTGAACGGGTGAAGCCACGACACGAATATGTGAGCCTTCACGCCGCTCGGAAACGACAACAATGTCACAGTCGTATCGGCGATCTGCTCATGCAAGTAATTCCCACCTTGAGCGATGACTGAGGTAGGCATCTCGCCCAATAGTCCAAGAATCACAGAAATATCATGGGGAGCGAAGCTCCATAGAATATTTTCCTCACGCCTAATTTTGCCGAGGTTGAGACGGTTCGAATAAATATATTGAATGCGCCCAAGTTCACCTGATTCAACAAGGCTTTTGAGCTTGAGAATCGCGGGATGATACCAAAGTAAGTGACCAACCATGAGAATCCGGCCATGAGCCTTTGCGAGGTCGACAAGCGATTGCCCCTTTTCGGCAGACAGACAAAGCGGTTTTTCAACAAACACATCCTTTCCAGCAATCAGAGCCTCTCTCACCATCGATTCATGACTCTCAGCGGGAGTCGCTACGGCAACTGCCGTTATAGACTCATCGCCAAGGACCTCCTGGTACGAAGTAAGTGTTCGGCACTGAGGGTACTGCTCACTTAAGGTGCGAAGAGTCTCGGTGTTGTTATCGCACACCGCCTTCAAAGCGTTAAGATTGGCAAAATTCCGAACAAGGTTTTTTCCCCAATATCCTGCACCGACTACGGCAACCCCAAAACCACTTTTTTGGCGATCACTCGGCGTACCAGTCATGGTGCCTTCCCTTCTATAGAGTTGAACCTAGTCAGCCCTCATCATCGCAATCCATCAACAGCGAAATTCCGTACAGATGGTTTGTAAGACTACTCGATAGCTCGGTGACTTGGACTTTATATGTGAGAAACCCGCCGCTATATTTTTTGTATTACACCCAGATAATGGGTGTTGAGAAAACGAAGACTACCAAGGAGATAACACGTGATCCACGACCAAGGAGCGAGGATCTTCGCTAGCGGCAAGACCAAAGAAACACGCTCAAGTTTGATGTGGCAGTTTGGAAAGAGGCGCTTGATCTCTGCCTTGCGTACTCCACGGACGTTGGGATTCCAAGGATTATTAACATGAAAGTCATACCATAGAATGAGACCTGTCCTCTTCACCACACGAAGCATTTCCTGTGCCATGCACTGCCTCATGTCTTCATCCAGAATGGAGGTGAACACCAGTGATTGAAGCACCAGGTCAAAACTCTCATCCTGAAAGCTTAATGTGCTCCCGCTCGCGCATTGGAGTGTTACACCCTGGGGACAGAGGTGGGCGGCAATTGACAATGCATCGGACCGCAAATCTATTCCCGTCACGTCACCAGGAGAGACGCCCCATTTAATGAATTCCCTTAACCAGTATCCAGATCCGCAGCCGACCTCCAGCAGACGACTTCCAGCCAATGGCTCGCGGCCGTGCCGTCGCAAGCTTTTTAGCAAGAGCTTCTCCCTCTCTTGAATGAGAAACAAGTTCCCAGGATCGAACCATGAATAATACCCAGGGGGTTTAGCAATCCTCTGGTACGCCGACCGAATCCGAGCCTCTTCATGGTCTAATGACGAACTTTTCGTATCGGTCTTCATGACTGCTGACCTTCTAAGCAACATCCTTTTTGTCAGATGACGGGGACGATCGCGTCAGATTACTGTACGCTTCCGCCGATGCGCCTTGAAGAACCGTAAAGTCAATAACGCCTCGCAGCCAACCGGCTCCATACCCTAGTTGATAACAGGCAAATACGAGCGGCAGTATGAACACATAGCGCCAGCCTTCGCGCGCTCCGATCATAATTGAGACACTCAATGACGAGAAAAGATAGACGGCGACAAGGCCGATCCATGCCCAACCAGCCAGGCCCGACCAAAGACCAGCCACAGGAAGAGCCAACAGCAAGAAGACAAAAAGCCCGGGGATAATTTGCCGAAGCGAAGCCACCGCCTTGCGTTTTTGCGTGACCCGGACTCTCCAGTAGCCATATTGCAGATGTTGCTGAAATAACGCCTTTAAACTTGAGCGAGGAGTATACCAACTTCGTATGCGAGGCGAATGCCAGATGCGTCCGCCATGTTGTGTGAGACGCAGATTGAACTCATCATCCTGGTTACGTATGAGTTCTTCATCTAGGAGACCGATCTGTTGAAACACCTCTCGGCGATAAACGCCTCCAAACACTGTTTCAGCAGGTCCTTCATAGTTGGGATTACGCCAGCGACCACCGCCAGCCGCGAACCCGCTATGGTGGGCTAGCGCAATCGCTTTCTGCACATAAGACCGACCCTCACATACCATGCTTCCGCCAACATTATCGGCTCCGGTTTCCTCGAGAACCTGCACGCTTTGGCGAAAATAGTCCGATGCATACCGATTGTGCGCTCCCATAATTGCGATGTAGCGTCCACGAGCAGCTTGAATGCCGATGTTCACACCGGCGGCCATCGTGCGCTTTGGATTCACGAGAACCGTCAGAGAAGGGTGTTCGCCGGCCATCTTGTTCAAGATTGCAGGCGTCCCATCGTCTGAAAACCCATCGACGACGATGATTTCCAGACCCCCATTAGGCATCTCTTGGCCAAGGATGGAGAGAACGCATTGTGCAATTGATTCACGCTCATTCCGACAGGGAATAATGGCAGTTACGGAGGGGACTTCAACCAAAGAACATCTAACCGTTTGATTGTAGTTCATTTTCTTGCGGCAGTCCTGAACAGCAAATCCATTTCTTGCATACCATGATTACGTGCGGTTCTGCTATTAAAAAACCAGTTCTTCGGCATTTGTCGCCTGCTCTTCGGAAACCTGTTTAGAGCCGTTGCTTGAGTCGCTGTCATCGTTTAAGATGCCAGCTAGGGACGACATCCTAAGCGTTCACCCAAGCCTACATAGAATTACAGTTGTCACCGTTACCAGAACGGGATGACAACGACAAACGTGAAAAGAATCATATGGATCGTCGCCGCCCATGGTCGTGGCACGTGTCGTGCTGCTAACACCAGGACTGCCCAATCGTTTTCCTGTGATATTGCTGAGGAGCCATTCATGAAGAAGATCTTGCAAAACCGGCGATACCTGACCTTGGTATCTTACGCTCTCATCCTCTTCTTAGGGTCCAACATAGCTCACGCCGCGGAATATTATGTAGCAACAACAGGAAACAACAGCGCTTCTGGCACCGCCGCCAAGCCCTTCCGTTCCATCGCAAAAGGCCTCAGTGTGCTGAAGGCCGGCGACCAACTGTACATTCGCGCAGGCACGTATGATGAAACCATCAACAGCAACTCACAAACCATCCCGACTGGCACGTCTTGGAACGATGCCCCACTGATTTCAGCTTATGCCGGCGAAACCGTCACACTGAATGGATCCATCAACATCGCCCATAGCTACGTGCAATATGTGGAGTTTGCGCGGCTCACCCTCACAGCCGCCTACATGAACCTCAGCGTAGGCGGATTCCAGGCGCCCCACCATATCAAGTTCACGAACATGGAGATCAAGGACGGGATTGAAAACTGCGTACAACTCGGGAAATTGAGTCATCATGTGTGGTTTACCGGCGGGCGCATCCACGACTGCGCTTACAACTCGACGAGTACACCACAGGGTTATCCAATGTACATTGGCGGCAGCGATCATCTGATTGAGAATGTGGAGGTGTACGGGAGTAACCGCTACTGCATCCACATCTACGAATCCACCACGCCGAAGCCCGAGAGAGTCACCGTGCGGAACAGCATTGTACATCACTGCGGGCTCAAAACACCCTCCACTGCTGCAATCGTCCTAACGGGTGGTGATAGTAATGCGGCCTATAATAACGTCCTCTACAGTAACAGCGGCCATGGCATCGTCAACATGAGCGGCACAAACGCCAAGATCTACAACAACACGGTCTATGGAGGCTTGCAGACAGGTATCTATGTGCAAGCCTCGGCGAAGAATGCAGATGTGCGCAACAACATCGCGTATGGCAACGCAACAACCCAGATCTTGGACCAAGGTTCAGGCACCACTCTCTCTAATAACATGACGAACGATCCACACTTCGTGAATGCTTCGGCCAGGAACTTCAGTCTTCAGCCGACCAGTCCCGCAATCGATGCAGGAACAGCATTAAGCTTCGTGACTATGGACATAAAAAGGTCGTCCAGACCGCAAGGTGGAAGTTATGACCTTGGTGCATATGAAGGATTAGGGTTAGGATCAGGGTCAGGGTCACAGCCTTCCGCACTTGCGCCTCCGCGGAATGTGACAGTGCGCTAAAATCGGAAATCTCATTACATTCTTGCAGAGTAACGAGCCGTTAAAACGGATTGATAAACCGCTAAGATCTGCCTTGCGACTTGATCAAGGCTAAGATTAATTACGCGCTCTCGACCATTGCTTCTCTTCCGTTCTACCAGAATTCGTACAAGCGCCTCTGCCATCGCCTCAGCGTCTCTTGGAACCACCGCGGAAGGTTGTACGCCAGCCAGTCGCTCTTCGACGTCTCCGACGGGTGTGGAAACAACCGGCAAATTGCATGCTAGTGCTTCCTTGACAGCGTTGGGGGAACCCTCTGAACGACTCGCATTTAACAGCACGTCGGCCGCCCGAAAATAAATGGGCATTACATCCGGCTGGACATCCGAAATCACGCATAGCTGCGCTTGAGGTAGTCGTGTCCGCACGACCTTCATAGATTCCTGGGCGATATCAAGCCCCTTTACTTTCGGGTCCGATCCCGCATTGAACAAGACAATCTGATGCTTCTGATTCCATCCCAATTGTTGCCGCGCATCTTGTTGTGAGCCGGGGGAAAATAATTCCAGATCAATGCCATTGGGAAT
>Ga0310810_10009950_pt1 | contig 11041 bp, 15 predicted proteins | sample NCmetagenome_FD_207641 | JGI IMG/M metagenome (GOLD analysis project Ga0310810, IMG submission 207641) | Soil microbial communities from experimental microcosm in Duke University, North Carolina, United States - NC | ecosystem: Engineered > Artificial ecosystem > Soil microcosm > Unclassified ... | reverse complement strand
ACCGCTCGAACGCCTCTGCCGAGATCCGGCTCGAGGACGCTGTCGCGTACCGGGTCGGAGAGGAGGGGCGCGGCGTCGCGACGATCATCGAGATGGTCGTCCACACGCGGCTCGACTGCGTGCTCGGCTCGACCGCGCTCATGCGCCGGGCGGTCGCGGAGGCAACCCATCACGCGGCACATCGCTCGGCCTTCGGCCGCCTGCTCGCCGATCAGCCGCTCATGCAAAACGTCCTCGCCGACCTCTGCCTCGATTCCGAGGCGGCGACTGCCGCCGGCATGCGGCTCGCGCGGGCCTTCGACGAGGACGACAACGCGTTCCGTAGGCTCGCGACCGCGGTCGCGAAATACTGGGTCTGCAAGCAGACGCCTCCGCTCGTCGCGGAGGCGCTCGAGTGCCTCGGCGGCAACGGCTACGTCGAGGAGTCCGGGCTCCCGCGCCTGTTCCGGGAGAGCCCGCTCAACTCGATCTGGGAAGGCTCGGGCAACGTCAACTGCCTCGACGTCCTGCGCGCGATCGAGCGCGAGCCCGAGAGCCTCGAGGCATTCCGCGCCGAGGTCGCGCTCGCGCGCGGCGCCAACCGCCATCTCGACACGACGCTCGAGGAGCTCGATCGGGAGCTCGCCGACGACGCAGAGGTGCAGCTGCGCGCCCGCCTACTGGTCGAGCGCCTGGCGCTCTGCCTCCAGGCCTCGCTGCTCGTCCGGCATGCGCCGGCCGAGGTCGCGGACGCGTTCTGCGCCACGCGCCTCGGCGGCGAGGGTGGCCGTGCGTACGGCACGCTGCCAAGGGCCGTCGACACCGCCGCGATCGTGGAGCGCCACCGACCACGGCTCGGGTAGCGTCCAGCACGTGCGCGTCGAGATCTTCTACTGCCCCGTCTGAAGCGGCTACGACCGTCGGGCCGCGAGTCTCGCGGCCGTGTTGACGGGCAAGGGGTACGACGCAATGCCCGTCGAGGGCGCGAAGAGCCAGTTCGACGTCGTCGCCGACGGCACGCTCGTCTTCTCGAAGCAGCACGAGGGCCGCTTCCCGGAGGAAGCGGAGCTGATCGCGGCGCTCGCCGCTCGTTAGCGGAGGAGGAAGCCTTCGCCGAGCGGGTCGTCGGGGTCGAGCTCGAACTCGGCGCGACCCGTCCGATACGCCGAGCCCTCGACCTCCGTGACGACGGCGGCGTGACCGGCCACCTCCGCCTCGCCCACCACGCGCCCCGTGAACTCAGAGCCGACGATCGAGAGGTGCCGGAGCGTCTCCCCGCGTGGCAGCGTTCCGTCGGCGTCGAGCAGGGCCAGCCTCGCTGACGTCCCGGAGCCACACGGCGACCGGTCGACCTCGCCATCCGCGAAGACCGTGACGTTCCGCTGGGTGAGCGGCTCTGTCTGCTCGCCCTGCCAGAAGATCACGCCGTAGACGTCGCGGAGCTCCGGCTCGAGGGGGTGAACGACCTCGTGTGCGGCCTCGAGCTCGGCCTTGATCCGCCGGCCCAGCTCGATCAGCCGCGGCAGCTCGCGCGGCTGCACCCGTTCCTCCAGTGACGCGTAGAACGCACCGCCGAAGGCGACGGCGACGACCCGGCCCGCCGCCTCGAGGCCGTCGGCCCAGACGAACGCAGGCACGTTGCGGAAGCGCACGGAGCGGACGCGGCCGCCCTCGACCTGCGCCCAGGTCTCGAGCCGGCCCGACGGCACGTCCACGACCACGCGCAGCTCCCCCTCGCGCCGCTCGACGACACCCGAGTCGAGCGCCCACGTGACGAGGGCGATCGTCCCGTGGCCGCAGGCGGTCGAGTATCCCTCGTTGTGGAAGAAGACGACCCCGAGGTCGGCGCCGTCGTCGTTCGGCGGGACGACGTGGCACCCGTACATGTCCGCGTGGCCGCGCGGCTCGAAGACCAGGAGCCGCCGAAAGTGGTCGAGGTGCTCGCGGACGTAGCGCCGCCGCTCGAGGACAGTGGCGCCTTCCAGCGGGGGCACGCCCGCGGTGACGATGCGGAACGGCTCGCCGCCCGTGTGGTAGTCGACCGTCTCGACCCGCACGGGTCAGTCGCCGGAGAAGCTCGCATGGGTCGGGCGGAAGAAGATCGTGACGCGGCCCCGCCGGAGGTAGTCGGTGACGACCAGATGGACGGGGTGAGCATTCGAGGCGTCGAGCGCCGGCAATGTCTCCGACACGACAGGCTCCCTTCGGTCAGGCCCCGGTGAACGTCGGTGGGCGCTTCTCCAGGAAGGCGCCGACTCCTTCCCGGAAGTCCGCCGTTCCCACGGACGCCTGCTGGAGCTCCGCTTCGAGCGCGAGCTGCTCCTCGAGCGACGCGGCGAACGCGTGCTCGAAGAGCTGCTTGGTCCGGCCGACCGCGAGGGTCGGCCGCGCGGCCCACTCGGCGGCGAGCTCGGCGACGCGCGACGCGAAGCCGTCCGAGGGGATCACCTCCGAGACGAGGCCCCAGTCGAGCGCCTCCGCGGCCGACAGGCGCGTGTTCGCGCACATCCACTCGAAGGCGCGGGCGAAGCCGAGCAGCCGGTGGATGAACCAGGTGCCGCCCGAGTCCGGGACGAGCCCGATCCCCACGAAGCCCGGGACGAACGTCGCCGCATCCGAGGCAACGCGGACGTCGCATGCGCACGCGAACGAGAGGCCTGCGCCCGCCGCCGGACCGTTGACCGCGGCGATCACTGGCTTCTCGAGCGCGCGGACGAGCCTCACGTTCGGGTGATACGTCTCCTCGAGCGCTTCGCGGATCGACGCCGAGACGGCGCCGAACTCCTTCAGGTCCTGCCCGGCGCAGAAGCCCTTGCCCGCGCCCGTGACGACGACGCTGCGGATCGTGGGGTCCTGCGCCTCGGTCAGCGCCTCGTGGAGCGCGGCGTGCACCTCGCGGTTGAACGCGTTGTAGACCTCGGGCCGGTTCAGCGTGATCGTGAGGACGGCGCCGTCGCGACTCGTGAGGACGTCGTCGGCCACCGGCGGAATCTAGCGCGCCCTGCGCGAGTCGAGGAACTGCCGCACCGCGCCCTGCGTCTCGTCGGAGAGCATCGAGAGCGCGAGCCAGTCGCGGGCATGCCCCACGGTCTGGTGCCAGGCGAGGTCGCGCCAGACGTTGAGCTGCTGCTTCGCGTAGCGCGTCGCGTTCGGGAGCTTCCGGGCGAGGCTCTCGACCCAGCCGTCGACGACCCCGTCCAGGTTGGTGGCGGGGACCGCACGGTTGACGAGCCCCCACTCCTCGGCCTGCGCCGCGGGGATCCGGTCGCAGAGCAGGATGATCTCCCGGGCGCGGCGGTCGCCGACGAGGAGCTGGAGCCACTGCGTCGCCCCACCCGCCGGGACCGAGCCGTGCTCGAGCCCGACGTGGCGGATGTACGCGTCGTCGACGATCACGGCGAGGTCGCAGGCGAGCTGCAGCTCGTTGCCGCCGCCAACTGCGATCCCGTTGATGCGTGCGATCGTCGGCTTGCCGATCTCACGCAGGCGGTCGTGCATGTCCTTGAACGCGCCGAACCACTTCCAGTACTCCTCGGGACGACCGAGGTAGTCGACGTCCCAGCTTGCGAGGTCGGCGCCGGAGCAGAACGCCCGCCCGGTCCCGGTGACGACCACGGCACGCACCTCGTCGTCCCACGAGGCGTCCTCGCAGGCGCGGGCGATCTCGCGCAGCATGCGGAAGTCGAATGCGTTGAGGACGTCCGGACGGTTGAGCCGGATCGTCGCGCGAGGCGGCTCCTTCTCGTAGACGATCGTCTCGAAGCCGAGCTCCTCGGGCGGGAGCGGCCGGGGATGGGTCGGCTCCACGACTATCCGATCTCCGCGAAGGAGACCTCGAACGGGATCCCGAGCTCCATCGCGTCCTTTCCGGTCGCGGCGAACTCCGGCGTGCGCGCGGCGGCGCGAAAGACGTCCATGTCAGCGAACTCCCATTCCGCGTAGTACCGGTTTCGCGGCTCGCCCATCGGTGCGCCGAAGACCGGACCGTGCCGGAACGTGCCGCCCGCGACCTCCCGGCACAGCGCGGCGTGCTGCTCGTAGCGATCGGGGTCCGGCACGGACTCGTAGAGGACGAAGGCTCGGATCACGACGGCTCCTTTCACCGGGCTCGCGAGAGCCACGAGCGTATAGCGTCCTCCCGGTGAGCGGCGGAACCGGACTCGCGGCGATACTCGCGCTCCTCGCGGGTCTTGCCGGGTCGGTTCAAGCGGCGGTGATGGGGCGGTTCGGCGAGCGGATCGGCACGGTCGAGGCGCTTGCCTGGGCATCGCTTCTCTCGCTCGGCCTCGCGCTCGTGCTGCTGTTCGTGGTGCGGCGCGGGCCGGGCGACATCAGCGGCGCCTGGTCGAGCCCGAAGTGGCTCTGGCTCGGCGCCCTGCTCGGGACGTTCATCGTCTTCACGATCACGGTGGTCTCGCCGCGGATCGGCACGACCGCGACGATCGCGCTCCTCGTCGCAGGTCAGCTCGTGGCCGGGACCGTGATCGACCGCTTCGGCCTGTTCGGCTTCGAGCGCATCGCTCTGAGTGGGCCGCGGGTGCTCGGCATCGCGCTGCTCGCAGCAGGCGCGGCGCTGACGCTCAAGCGGTGAGCGCTACTCGACCCAGTCGACCGTGACAGGGTCGGGGAACGCGCCGAGCCCTTCGCCGCGACGGAGCAACTCCGCGACGGCGGAACGACCCTCGTCGCCGTAGTCCTTCGTCAGCTCGTTGACGTACATCGAGACGAACCGGTCCGCGACGGCGGCGTCGATTCCCCGGCCGAACTCCAAGGCGTACTCGAGCGCCTCGCTGCGGTTGTCGAGGCCGCACTGGATCGCGTCGCGGAGCACGGCGGAGAGGTCTCGCGGGCGCTCGACGTCGCGCCGCGCGACGTTGACGCCGAGAGGCAGCGGCAGGCCAGTCTCGAGGAGCCACCACTCGCCGAGGTCGAGCACCTTCACGAGGCCCTGCTCGGAGAACGTCAGCTGGCCCTCGTGGATCACCAGCCCGGCCTCGGCGCGGCCGCTCGCCACCTCGTCCGGGATCTGCTCGAAGGCGAGCTCGCGATCGGGGAACTCGCCGAGCACCATCCGCAGCACGAGGAACGCCGTCGTCAGCCGTCCCGGCACGACGATCTCCATCGTCGAGAGCTCCTGGAGCGAGCACGGCTCGCGCGCGACCACCACGGGCCCGTAGCCGCTCCCGATCGACGCGCCGTGCGGTAGCAGGGCGTAGTCCTCCTGGACGAACGGGTACGCGGCGAGCGAGATCGCGGTCACCTCGAGCCGGGCCGCGCGAGCCCAGTGGTTCAGTGTCTGGATGTCCGCCAGCACCTGCTGGAATCGGAAGCCGCGGGTATCGACGAGATCCGTCGTGAGCCCCCAGTACATGAAGGCGTCATCGGGGTCGGGGCTGTGGCCGACACGGACGTCCACGAGGCGCCCGACGCTAGCAGGGCACCCATGGCGGATGCGGCAACCGCCCGTACACTCGCGGGATGGCACGGGCGACGCTCAGCGCCGCGATCCAGGACTACCTGCGCGAGATCTACAAGCTTGGAGAGAGCGGCGACCGCGTCACCACGACAGCCCTCGCGCGCGGGATGGGTGTCTCGCCAGCCTCGGCCAGCGCGATGGTGAAGAAGCTCGCGGCACTGTCCCTCGCCGTCCACGCGCCGTACAAGGGCGTGTCGTTGACGCCCGAGGGCGAACGGGTGGCGCTCGAGGTGATCCGGCATCACCGGCTTCTCGAGCTGTACCTCGCCGAGACGCTCGGGATCCACGTGGACGAGGTGCACGACGAGGCCAATCGCCTCGAGCACGTGCTGTCGGAAGAGCTCGAGGCGAGAATCGACGAGTCGCTCGGGTTCCCGACCCACGACCCGCACGGGGACCCCATCCCCGACGCCAACCTCGAGTGGCCGGACGAGCCGGCTCTCCGCGCCCGATCGTCGTAGAAACTACGATCTCGGCATGGCGTTCAAAGACCTCTTCTCGTTCCTCTTCCAGCGCTCTGGTGCGGAGGAGCGCGTCGCGCAGTACGTGATCCGCGAGCACGGGCGCGGGCGGGCCCTCGCGGAGATCCTCGAGGACAAGTACGTCGTGAACCGACTGCCCAGCCCCGCTCAGCGGGCGAGGCTGCTCGACCGGCCCGAGATCCTGCAGGCCGTCGGCAACGAGCAGGCGGAGGCGGCAAAGGTCACCGTCGGCGAGACGGGCTCGGCCTAGAAGCTGAGCTCGCGCACGAACCGTTCGACGACGTCGAGCGCCGCCGCGACGTCCGCCTCGTCGACCGACTCGCGCGGATCGTGGCTGATCCCACCCGCGCAGCGGACGAACAGCATCGCTGCGGCACAGACCCGCGAGAGGACGACGGCATCGTGGCCCGCGCCGCTGACGAGGGTCCGCACTTGATCACCCGCAGCCTCGATCGCGGCCTCGAGCCGGCGCCGTAGGTCCGGGGCCAGCTCGACCGCCGGAGTGTCGTATCGGAGCGTCCACGACGCATCGACGCCGCGCACGGACGCGATTCGCTCGACCTCGCCGCGGATCGCCTCGGCGGCACGCGCGCGGACGTCGTCGTCGGCATGGCGGACCTCCAGCAGCATGCGCGCCTCGCCGGGAACGACGTTGCCGACGTTCGGAGCGAGCGACATCGCGCCGACGGTCGAGACCAGCCCGTCCGTGCTCCGGCCGACGCGCTCCACCGCGAGCACGACCTCCGCCGCGGCGGCAAGCGCGTCGTGCCGAGCGGCCATGGGCACGGTGCCTGCATGCCCAGCCTCTCCGGAGAGAACGACGCGGACGCGCGTCTGACCCGCGATCGCGGAGACCACACCGACCCGCCGCCCCTCGCGCTCCAGCACCGGCCCCTGCTCGATGTGCACCTCCAGGTAGCCGGCCAGCTCGGGCGCCGGCAAGGCGAGCGCCGCCTCCGGGTCGCCACCCAAGGCGAGGATCGCCTCGCCGAGCGTGATCCCGTCGTCGTCGACGAGGTCGAGCCAATCGCGCTCGAATGCGCCCACGTACGCGGTCGAGCCGAGGTAGGCGGTGCCGAACCGTGTCCCTTCCTCGTCGGCGAACGCGACGACCTCGAGCGGCCGTCGCGGCGGCGTCCCTCCGGGCGTGAGGCGTTCGACGATCGCGAGCGCGACGAGAATCCCGAGAGGCCCGTCGTAGCGTCCGGCGTTCGGGACGGTGTCGAGGTGCGAGCCCAGGACGAACGGCGGCCCGTCGCCACCCGTGCGGCCGATCAGGTTGCCGACGGCGTCGCGCCGAACGGCCAGGCCGGCGCCTTCCATCCACTCCGCAACGAGATCGGCGGCCCGCGCCAGCGCCGGCGTCCCGTAGCGGCGCGTCAGCCGTCCCGGCTCCTCGCTGATCTCGCCGAGCGCCGCGGCGCGGGCGAGGACGTCGTGCGCGGACGCGCCCCTCACGGCGCCGGACGATAACGTCCGGCCGCATGCAGTCGCTCTACGCGAACGGCTGGGTCGTCACCATGGACGACGCCGCCACGGAGCATCCGCACGGTTGGGTGCTCGTGGAGGAGGGCGTCATCGTCTCCATCGGCAGCGGTGCGGAGCCCGCGGGCCGAGACGACCTCGAGCGCATCGACCTCGGCGGCGCCGTCGTCACGCCGGGGCTCGTCAACACTCATCACCATCTCTGTCAGACCCTGACACGGGCGCGGGCGCAGCAGGCGGATCTCTTCACGTGGCTTCGCGAGCTCTACCCGGTGTGGGCGCGACTCGACGCCGAAGCCGAGTACGCCGCCGCGCGCACGGGTCTCGCGGAGCTCGCGCTCTCCGGCTGCTCGACCGCCTTCGACCACCACTACGTCTTCCCACGCGGGCGTGAGGGCCTCGTCGAGGCCGAGGTGCAGGCCGCCCGCGAGCTGGGGGTGCGGATCGTCGCCTCACGCGGCTCGATGGACCTCGGCGTCGCCGACGGCGGCCTGCCGCCCGACGACCTCGTCGAGGACCTCGATGCGATCGTCGCCGACACCGAGCGCCTCCATGCGGAGCTCCACGAGCCCGGCGCCGGCGCCCGGGTGCAGATCGCGGTCGCGCCGTGCTCCCCCTTCTCCGTCACAGGGCGACTGATGGAGGAGTCGGCCACGCTGGCGCGACGTCTCGGCCTCCCGCTCCACACCCATCTCGCCGAGACGGTCGAGGAGGAGGAGTACTGCCGCGAACTCTACGGCTGCACGCCCGTCGAGTACCTCGACCGGCTCGGCTGGCTCGCCGAGGACGTCTGGTGCGCGCACTGCGTCCACCTGTCTCCGGCGGAAGTGCGGCGCTTCGCCGAGACCCGAACCGGCGTGGCGCACTGCCCGACCTCCAATCTCCGGCTCGGGGCGGGCATTGCACCGGTCCGCGACCTCGTCGACGCCGGCTGCCGTGTCGGGCTCGGCGTGGACGGCTCCGCGTCGAACGAGCGGAGCGATCTCTTCGCGGAGGTCAAGCAGGCGCTGCTCGTCGCGCGGGGACGAGGCGGGCCGGACGCGATGACCGCACGTGAAGCGCTTCGACTCGCAACACGCGGCGGTGCAGCGGTGCTCGGCCGCGAGGACCTCGGCACGCTCGAGCCCGGCCGTCAGGCCGACCTCGCAATCTGGGCGGTCGACGGCCTGGAGCTCGGCGGCGCCGAGGATCCCGTCGCGGGGCTCGTCTTCGCAGGTCCACACCGTGTCGAGCGACTCGTCGTCGGGGGAGAGGACGTCGTCCGCGGCGGTGCGCTCGTGCGCGCGGAGGAGGCCGAGATCGCCCGCGCCCATCGGGTCCAGGCGCGAAGATTCGCGTAGTGCGCTGCTCCCTCTCCACGCATGTGCTCGACACGGCCGCCGGAAGACCGGCCGCGGGCGTCGCGGTCGAGCTCGCCCATGACGGCACGGTCGTGGCATCGGCGCAGACGGACGCCGACGGGAGGGCGCGCCTCGCCGACGACCTCCAACCCGGTCCGTACGTCCTCGGGTTCTCGCCGCCGTCGCCGTTCTTTCGCCGCGTCGAGCTGACCCTGGAGCTCGAGGACGGCCACTACCACGTCCCGCTCCTCGTCTCGCCCTACGGATGCGCAACCTACCGGGGCAGCTGAGCGCCGACGAGCTCGCGGAGCTGTTCGAGGCGCGCACGGCGTTCGTCGAGCGACTTGCCCGGGAGCCCGACCCGCTCGTCCGTGCGCGCACCCTGGTGCACGAGCTCCCGGACGACGAGAAGCGAGAGGTGCTGAACGCGCACCCGGCGATCGGCCAGCGGAAGGGGCTCTCCAAGCGCTCGGCCGCCGAACAGGGCTCGGACGTCGACCCGGACGTGATCGCAGAGCTGCTGCGCCTGAACGCCGACTACGAGGACCGGCACGGGTTCCGGTTCTGCGTCTTCGTGAACCGGCGCCTCAAGACGGAGATCCTCGACGTGCTCCGTGCGCGGATCGACAACCCCACGGATGCCGAGCTCGAGACTGCCCTCGACGAGCTCGTCGCGATCGCCGAGGACCGCTGGAGGCGTGGATGACGGCGATGTTGCCGCTCGCGATCTCGGACGCGCTCCGCGACTGGCTCGACCTCGGTCTCCGCTGGCTCCACGTGATCGCCGCCATGGCGTGGATCGGCACGTCGTTCTACTTCGTGCTGCTCGACCAGTCCCTCCGACCGGCGAAGGACCCCGTCGACCGCGAGGCCGGGGTCGGCGGCGAGCTCTGGGAGGTGCACGGCGGCGGCTTCTACCACGTGCAGAAGTACGTGGTCGCCCCGCGGCGGCTCCCCGAGCACCTGGCCTGGTTCAAGTGGGAGGCGTACACGACCTGGCTCTCGGGGTTCGGGCTGATGATCGTCCTCTACTACCTCGAGGCCTCGAGCACGCTCGTGAAGCCCGGCAGCGACCTCGACCCGTGGCTCGTGGTCGCGATCTCGATCGCGCTCCTCGCGACCGCGTGGATCGCGTACGACGTGCTGAACCGCCTCGTCACCGACCCACGCGTCCTCTGGCCCGCGCTCTTCGTCCTGGTCGCGCTCGCCGCGTGGGGCTCGTGGGAGCTCTTCACCCCGCGGGCCGCGTGGCTCCAGGTCGGCGCGATGATCGGCACGGTCATGGCGGCGAACGTGTTCGTCGTGATCATTCCCTCCCAATGGGAGCTGGTCCGTGCGAAAGAGGCCGGCCGCGAGCCCGACCCCGCGCCCTTGCTCCAGGCCAAGCAGCGCTCCGTGCACAACAACTACCTGACGTTGCCCGTCCTGCTGACGATGCTGGCGGGCCACTTCCCCTTCGCGTACGGCGCCGACAACGCCTGGCTCGTGCTCGTCGCGCTGATGGCGATCGGCGGCTGGGCGCGGCTCTTCTTCAACCTGCGCCACACGGGACGCACGTACTGGTGGATGCCGGTCGCGGGACTCGTCGCGTTCGTCGCTCTCGCTGTCGTCGTCGACCGAACGAACGACACGGTCGCCCCGGCGGCCACTCCCGCTGACGTCGCGACGGGCAAGCAGGTGTTCCTCTCGGCGGGCTGCGCCGGGTGCCACACGCTCGCGGACGCCGGGGCGACCGGCACGGTCGGCCCGAACCTCGACGCCGCGCACCCTTCTGCCGCGCTCGTCGCGGAGCGCGTCCGTGACGGGAAAGGCGTGATGCCGTCGTTCGCAGGGAAGCTCAGCGACACGGAGATCGCCGCAGTCGCCGCGTACGTCTCGGGCGCGGCCTCAGGCTAGGATCGGCGCCCATGCTGCGGATCAGCGCAGGCGGCTTCGCGTTCGTCGCGCGCCTCGAGGAGGAGGCGGCGCCCGCCACCGTCGCCGCGTTCCGGGGCCTGCTGCCCCTCGAGTCGCGGATCATCCACGTCCGCTGGAGCGGCGAGGCGGGCTGGATCCCCTTCGGCGACCTCGACCTCGGGCTCGGCCCCGAGAACGCGACCTGCTACCCCAGCCCCGGGGAGATCGTGCTCTACCCGGGCGGCGTCTCGGAGACGGAGATCCTGCTCGCCTACGGGTACGTGAGCTTCGCGTCGAAGGCGGGTGCCCTGGCGGGGAACCACTTCGCGACGATCGTCGAGGGCGGAGAGAACCTGCGCGAGCTCGGGAAGAAGTTCCTCTGG
>Ga0310810_10009949_pt1 | contig 11042 bp, 6 predicted proteins | sample NCmetagenome_FD_207641 | JGI IMG/M metagenome (GOLD analysis project Ga0310810, IMG submission 207641) | Soil microbial communities from experimental microcosm in Duke University, North Carolina, United States - NC | ecosystem: Engineered > Artificial ecosystem > Soil microcosm > Unclassified ... | reverse complement strand
ATCTGAATTTGATGACGCGGTAGTCTTCGGCTCCGGCTTGGTCTCGGCTTTTGCCGGACTGGCCTCGCTCGACGAAGTGCTTGTGTCGCTCTTGTCGCCCTTGTCGCCTTTGTCGTTCTTGCCGGCACCGGCTGCCGCCGAATCGCTCTTGCCGGAGCGCGCGTAATCGGTGACGTACCAGCCCGACCCCTTGAACTGAATTGCCGGTGAGGACAGGAGCTTCGCGACGGCTCCACCGCACTTTGGACACACCTCGATTGGCGCATCCGAGAACTTCTGGATGACCTCGAAGCGGTGGCCGCACGCCTCGCACTGGTATTCGTAGAGAGGCATTCTCGCTTTACTCCAGGACGTCGCCCGTGACGTGGTCGAGCATCAACCGGCGCAGCGACGGGAACGGCGCCGACCCGTGCGACAGGAACGCGTCGTGGAACGCCCGCAGGCTAGGCTTGCCGCGCTGCTCTTCCTGCCAATCGCGCCGGAGCTTGAGCAGCATCAGCTTGCCGGCCGAGTAGACCAGATATGTCGGATCGAACGTGCCGCGCTCGGCTTCCCGGCGCGCGCTCGCTTCCTCGAGGAACGCTTCCTCGCGGAAGAAGCGGACGCCCTGCTCCACCGACCAGTCGTCGGTATGCAGCCGGATGCCGACCACGAAACGCGCCAGCCGCACCAGCGCCTCACCGAGTTGACCGAGTTTCAAAGCGTTGTCACCGCGGCCGAAGCCGGCCTCGAGCATCATCTGCTCGCAGTAGTGGGCCCAGCCTTCGACATACGACGCAGGGGCGAAGAGTGTCGAGCGCCGTACCTTCGAGGCCACCTTCCGCAGGTGCTGGTAGTGGAGGTAGTGGCCGGGATACACCTCGTGCATCGAGATGGTCCAGAGCGTCGGCGTGTTGAAGTCCCGCAGGTGCTCAATCTGGCGCTGCTCCGGCCAGGACGGGTCGGCGTCGGTCAGGTAGTACATCGCGCGCGACGCGCGAGTCTCGTACGGACCCGGCGTCCACATGCTCGCGAACGACCAGCGGAAGAACTCCGGCGTGGTCGCGACGCTCACGTCGTCCCCCTCGGGCAACCCGACGACTGCGGTCCGGGTCAGGAACGTCCGCAGCTCGTCCAGCTGTTCGCGCGCGGTGGCGATCAGCGTGCCGGGCGCCGGGTGTTTCTCTTTCGTCTTCCGCCACGCCTCGATCGGATCGCCGCCGTTCAGCCGTCCCGCAACGCTGCGGAACTCCTCCTGCGTCGCATGAAGCTCGCGCATCGCGATCGACAGGAGCCGGTCCACCGGCAGTTGAATCCCCTCCTCCAGCCGCAGCTTCTGCTCGAAGCGATCGAGGCCGACTCTGAACGACCCCTTCGCACGCGGGCGGAGGTCGTTCTCCAGGTAGTCGACGTAGGCCTCGGCGGCGTGAACGGCCTCGGTCGAAGCATCGGCAAGGTCCGCCAGGAGATGGAGGTCGTCGACCGAAGAGAACGCCCGCGGCAGGTCGGTGTCGATGAAGGAGCGGACTCCCCGCCACGTGTCCAGTCCCACCTTGACGAAGATCGCCGGCGGCTCCTTGACGTTCTCGCGGGCCGCCTGAATCAGGCGCGGCACCTGCCGGAGCTTCGAGAGGACGCGGCGGGCGCGCTCTTCTTCAGGGGCATAGGTGAAGATGGCCTGGGCCGCAAGGCTGGACGCGAGAATCTCGCCATACAGGTGGGGGCTGCGCTCCCAGGTCCGGGTCTCTTCGAGCTCGAACATGCGAGCCCGGATGTTGGACCCGACGATGGCGTGATCGACCTGCTCGTGAACGGGAAGCAGGTTTACAGGGATGGCATCCAGCCGCCGGGCAAAGCCAGCCAGCGCGCTGAGATGAGTGTCGATGGACCCACGCCGGTAGTCCTCGAGCAGATCATCGTGAAGATGAACGCCGTCGAGGGTGGCGTTGGTCGGACAAGCCTCGTACAGGTAGCCGAGATAATCGTCGACGAAATGGCTCAGCGGTTCCGCGGCGTGCATGTGGGCTATCCAGGCCGCGCCCTCCCCCGAGCGGCCATCTCCCAAGGTTACAATAAAATATGGCCGGTACGCTGTTCGTCGTGGCCACTCCCATCGGGCATCTCGAAGACATCAGCGCCCGCGCCCTGCGCGTGCTCCGAGAGGTAAGCGTCGTCGCTGCCGAGGACACCCGGCGCACGGGCCAGCTGCTGCGGCACTTCGGCATTCCCACCCGCCTCATCAGTTTCCACGAACATAACGAGCGATCGCGGGGGAGCCAGCTGGTGGATCAGCTGGCGCGCGGCGAATCGGTCGCGGTCGTGTCGGACGCCGGTACGCCCGGGATCTCAGATCCGGGCTCGGAGCTGGTGCGGCTGGTTAGAGCCCGTGGCCTCCGGGTGGAGGCGATTCCCGGTCCCAGCGCGGTCGCCGCGGCAGTGTCTGTCGCGGGCCTCGAAAGTGGGGACTTCGCGTTTCTGGGGTTCCCACCTGTTAGGTCAAAAGATAGAATTTGCTGGTTTGAGCGGGCCGAGCGCTTGCACCAGGACGTGGCGCTGGTGTTCTTCGAAGCGCCGCATCGCATCCGTCGCACGCTCGAAGAACTCGCATTCTTGGACGATCAGTCAATTATCCTGTTCCGAGAGCTGACAAAGCTCCATGAGGAGACGTTGACTGGCCCTCCGGCGGTGCTTGCTGCCAGCCTGGAGGCGCCGCGTGGCGAATTCACGATCATCGTGCCTCGCGCAGAAGCTGTTCATAATCAACAGCTTGCTCCAACTGCTTCAGAAATAACCGCGTTAATTGGTCAAATAACAGAATCTGGTGCGTTGACTAAACGCGCGGCTGCCCGTCAACTCGGCAGGAAGTTTGGAATGTCCACACGGCAAGTGTACGAACTGGCAAGAAAGCCATCGGCGTGACTCCCAACGTGACCGACCTTACTGGCGCGCAACCCGTCCACATCGTCGTGCTGGCTGCCGGCAAGGGCACCCGCATGCGATCCGCAGTTCCCAAGGTTCTGCACCACCTCGGCGGTCTTCCGATGATCGACCACGTCCTTCGCGCCGCCGACACCCTCGCGCCGAAGACCGTCACCGTCGTGGTCGGGCACCAGGCCGATCAGGTCGCGACGCACTTGCGGCACCGGCCCGAGGTCAGGACCGTCCTGCAGGAACCGCAACTCGGGACCGGACACGCCCTCCTGACCACGGAATCGGTCCTCGGCCGCGAGAGCGGCACCGTCGTGCTGCTCTCGGGCGACGTCCCGCTATTGACGCCGGCCAGCCTGGCATCGCTGCTCGCTCGCCATCGCGACGCCGGAGCGGCGGCGACGGTGGTCACGGCGATGGCCGACCGTCCCTTCGGCTACGGGCGGGTCGTTCGCAACGGCGGCGAGATCACCAGGATCGTCGAGGAGCGCGACGCAACGCCGGAGGAGCGGGAGATCAAGGAAATCAACGCTGGAATCTACGCCTTCGAGCTGGCGTCGCTGTTCGACGCGCTCCGCGGCGTCGGCGACGACAATTCCCAGCGCGAGTACTACCTGCCGGACCTCGTCACCGTCTATCGGCGGCAACGAAAAGTCGTCTCCACCTGGACGGTCGGCAATCCCGCGGAGATTCGCGGCATCAACAGCCGCAGCGAACTGGCCGGGGTCGCGCTCGTCATGCGGCAGCGGAAACACGAGGAAATGATGGCGGCCGGCGTCACCCTGATGGATCCGGCCACCACCTACATCGACGTCGACGTGCAGGTGGGACAGGACACCGTCCTCTACCCAGGCGTGCACCTGGAGGGCACCACGCGCGTCGGCTCCTCGTGTCACGTCCATGCTGGCAGCCGCCTCGTCAACGCCGAGCTCGGCGACCACGTCATCGTCCTCAATCACTGCATCGTCACCGACACCCGGATCGCGAGCCATTGCCACGTCGGTCCGTTCGCGCACCTGAGGCCGGATTCGGTTCTCGAGGAAGGATCGCGGGTGGGAAACTTCGTCGAGCTGAAGAAGACGACGCTCGGCGCCGGTTCGAAGGCGAATCACCTTGCCTACCTCGGCGACTCGACGATTGGCCACGACACGAACATCGGCGCCGGCACGATCACGTGCAACTACGACGGCATGACCAAGCACCCGACTCTCATTGGCAGTAACGCGTTCGTCGGCAGCAACTCCACGCTCGTCGCGCCGGTCAAGATCGGCGACGGCGCTTACGTCGCGGCCGGTTCGGCCATCACCGAGGACGTTCCGAGCGATGCGCTGGGTATCGGGCGAAGCCGCCAGGAGAACAAGCCGGAGTGGGCATCCAAGCGCCGTGCGGCCCGAAGGCCACGCGATGGCCACTCCTAGTTCCTGGTTCCTGGTTCCTGGTTCCCGACTCCTGACTCCTAACTCCTGTCACCTGTCCTGATCCCTCTCTGCTATGTGCGGCATCATCGGCTACATCGGACCCAAGCCTGTTGTTCCCGTCATCCTGGATGGCCTGAAGCGGCTTGAATACCGCGGCTACGACTCCGCCGGTATCGCGGTCGTCAACTGCGGCGAGATGGACGTCCGCCGCAGCGCCGGAAAGCTGGCGAACCTGGAGCTGGCGATCGCCAAGACGCCGCTCGACGGGCAGTACGGCCTCGGACACACCCGCTGGGCAACCCACGGACGGCCTACCGAGGAGAACGCGCACCCTCACCGCGACGGCACCGGCCGCATCGTGGTCGTGCACAACGGCATCATCGAGAACTACCTCGATCTCAAGCGCGAGCTCCTGACCAAGGGCCACGTCTTCCAGTCCGAGACGGACACCGAAGTGGTGGCGCACCTGGTTCAGGAAGAATGGAAGAACGACGGGCTCGAGAACGCCGTGCTCCGCGCGATGAAGCGCGTCCGCGGACTCTTTGCGCTCGTGCTGCTGTCGGCGGACGATCCCGAGAAACTGGTTGCGGTCCGCAACGGCCCGCCAATCGTTGTCGGGCTCGGCGAAGGCGAGTACTTCGTGGCGAGCGACGTGCCCGCGATCCTCGGCCACACCCGTAACGTCGTGTTCATGGACGATCGCGAGCTGGTCGTCGTCACCCGCGAGGGGGCGCGATTCACCTCCCTGGACGGCACGCCGCGCCGCCACGAACCGACGCGGGTGACGTGGGATCCGGTCATGGCCGAGAAGGCCGGATTCAAGCACTTCATGCTGAAGGAAATCGTCGAGCAGCCGCACGCGCTGCGCGAGACGATCCTTGGCCGCGTCTCGGTTGATTCGGCACAGACCTTCCTCGACGAGATTGGCATCAAGCCCGTCGATCTCGCCGCGATCGACAAGGTGACGATGGTGGCGTGCGGCACGTCGTGGCACGCCGCGCTGGTCGGCAAGTTCATGATCGAGGAACTGGCCCGGATCCCGGTCGAGGTGGACTACGGCTCGGAGTTCCGGTATCGCAATCCGATCGTCGGCAGCCGTTCGCTCGCTGTGGCGATCACGCAATCGGGAGAGACCGCCGATACCCTGGCCGCGCTGCGCGAGGCCAAGGCGAAGGGCGCCCGCAGCCTGGCGATCTGCAACGTCGTCGGCAGCATGGCGACGCGCGAGGCCGAAGGGACCGTCTACACCCATGCCGGGCCTGAAATCGGCGTCGCTTCGACGAAAGCGTTTACCACCCAGCTGGTCGCGCTCTACCTGCTCGCGTTGCGTCTGGCCGAAGTCCGGAACACGGTCCCGGAAGCGGAGCGCCGTGCGCATATCGAAGCACTGATGACCCTCCCGCAAGTCATCGAGGAAGCCCTCAAGGCGTCGAAGGGCACCGAAGAGATCGCCGCGCGGTTCTACAGCCGTGCCGACTTCCTCTACTTGGGGCGCGGGGTCAACTATCCAATCGCGCTCGAGGGGGCCCTCAAGCTGAAAGAGATTTCGTACATCCACGCCGAGGGCTACCCAGCCGGCGAGATGAAGCACGGACCCATCGCCCTCATCGACGAGGCGATGCCGGTCGTGGCGCTCGCGCCGCAGGACGCCGTGTTCGAGAAGATGCTCGGCAACATCCAGGAGGCCAAGGCTCGTGGCGGTTCGGTGATCGCAGTTACGAATCACGGCGACTCGCCGCTCCACGAACTGCTGGATCCGAAGAACGATTCGCTGATCGCAATTCCTGCCACGACGCCATTGCTGACCCCGGTGGCGATGACGATTCCGCTGCAACTGCTCGCGTATCACATCGCGGTTCGTCGCGGCTGCGACGTCGATCAACCGAGGAATCTCGCGAAGAGCGTCACGGTAGAATAGGGAGGTTGGACCTTCTTTCCTCGCTCAATCCAGAGCAGCAGCAAGCCGTACAGCACCGCGAAGGCCCGCTGCTGATTCTCGCCGGCGCGGGGTCGGGGAAGACGCGCGTCATCGCGCATCGGATCTCGTATCTCGTCTCGGAAGAGATCGTGCACCCCGACGAGGTCATGGCGGTGACCTTCACGAACAAGGCCGCCGCCGAGATGCGGGAGCGGGTCGAAGCGCTGCTCGGCGTCGATTGCCGGGCGATGTGGATTTCGACGTTTCACGCGCTCTGCGCCCGCATCCTGAGGCGCGAGGCGCCGCATATCGGCCTCAGCCGCGACTTCACCATCTACGACTCGGCCGACCAGCAGTCGGTGGTCAAACAGCTGATCAAGGAGTACGGCCTCGACGACGCGACCTACCAGGCGCGGATGGTGCTGGGCCGGATCAGCCACGCCAAGAACCGGATGGAAGGTCCGGAGACCTTCGAGGCAACGTGGAACCCACGCGATCGCGAGATCGCACGGCTGTATCGCGGCTACCAGAAGGCGCTGACCGAAGCGAGCGCGCTCGACTTCGATGATCTCCTCTTGAAGGCGGTCGAGCTCTTCGATCGGGTATCTGCGGTCCGCGATCGGTATGCCCGCCGGTTCCGGTTCGTGATGGTGGACGAGTATCAGGACACCAACCGGCCGCAGTACATGCTCATCAAGCAGCTCGCTGGCGTGCACCGCAACCTGTGCGTGGTCGGCGACCCGGACCAGTCGATCTACAAGTGGCGGGGCGCGGATCTGCGCAACATCATGGACTTCGAGGAGGACTTCCCCGAGGCCGTGGTCGTCCGTCTCGAGCAAAACTATCGCTCGACGCAGGTGATCCTCGACGCGGCGTCAGCCGTGATTGCCAATAACCGCAACCGCAAAGAGAAGGTCCTCTGGACCGACCGGAAGGGCGGCGCGAAGATCACGTACTTCCGCGGATCCGACGAGCTCGAAGAGGCCGAGTTCATTTCGCGGGTCGCCCGCGAGTCGATTCACGACGACGCCAAGGCAGTAACGGCGGTGCTGTACCGGACCAACGCGCAGTCGCGATCGGTCGAGGATGCGCTGCGGTCGGCCGGAATCCCCTACATGGTCCTCGGCGGCGTTGGTTTCTACGAGCGGAAGGAAGTCAAGGACGCGCTCAGCTACCTGAAGTTGATCCTGAACCCGCATGACGATGTCGCATTCCGCCGGGTTGTCAATACACCGCCGCGCGGCATCGGCAAGGGCGTCATGGACGCGCTCGAGCAGGTGGATGCGGGCCAGGTCGCGGACGACCTGCCGCCGCTACTCGCCGGCCTCCAGCCGACGGTCGCGTCCAACTCGCTGTGGTCGAAGCTCGTGACCGCCGTGGACCAGCGCCTGCTCTCATCGCGGCAGGTGGCTTCCCTGGCTGCCTTCCGCGATCTGCTTACCGGTCTTGCCGACGTCGCCCGCCGCGAGAGCCTGTCAATCGCTCTCGGCAAAGTTCTCGATCAGTCCGGCTACCTCCGCGATCTGCGCGAGGATCGCAGCGAGGAGTCGGAGGCACGCATCGAGAACCTGATGGAGCTGGTGTCGGCGTCCCGGGAATACGAGATGCGGGAGATCGAGCCCTCGCTCGCCGGGTTCGTGGACCGGCTCTCCCTGCTGTCGGACGTGGACAAGGAACAGGGCGGACGCGACGCCCGCGTCCTGATGATGACGCTGCACTCGGCCAAGGGCCTGGAGTTTCCAGTCGTCGTGATGTCGGGGCTCGAGGAGGGCCTGTTCCCGCATTCCCGCGCCCGCGAGGATGAAGCGGAGCTCGAGGAAGAGCGCCGGCTCTGTTACGTCGGCATCACCCGGGCGCGAAAGCGCCTGGTGCTGACGAGCGCCGCCAGGCGCCGGGTCTTTGGGGAGTATCAGACAACCGATCCGTCGCGCTTCATCGAGGAGATCCCGCCCGATCTGATCGAGCAGGAGTATTCGTCGTATTCATCTGGCTTCCGCGCAGCTCGCACCGGCGCCTGGGAATATCGCGCCAATCCGTACGGACGGCACGCGCCGCGGCGCCCCGACCGTGCCCGCGAAGAAACGCCTCCGTTCATGTACGAGAACGAGGACCAGTCGAGCGCGGCGGGGTTGCGACCCGGGCTTCGCGTCAAGCACGGACAGTTCGGCTACGGCACGGTGGTAAGCGTGGAAGAACTCGACGACGACCAGAAGCTGGTCGTCCGCTTCAGTTCGGTTGGACAGAAAACCCTTCGCGCGAAGTTCGCGAAGCTGGAACTCGCCTGAGGCTTGGGGCTTGAGGCTTGAGGCTTGAGGCTTGAGGCTTGAGAAGTGTTTCTACCTCCTGCCTCCTAGTTCCTGCCTCCAGCTCAGAGCCCCGTGATCTTTGTGACGATCCACTTGCCGTCGCGTTGCGCTCCGGCCTGGGTCCCCACCACTTTCGACATCGTCAGCGTCAGGTCCTTTTGAGACGTCTGGCCCTGAGGGGTCTTCACGTCTGCCTTGATCGCGACGTCCTTGCTCACGACGTCGCCCTGGAACGTCTTGGGGTCGAACTTGGGTTGCCCGGGCTGCGACAGTGACGCCTCCGGCAACGCCGTTGCGGTGCTCACCGCGGTCTGCGCGGCGCTCAGGTTCTTGACGTAAGTGGCGGTTTCGGCGCGCCAGTTGTCCCACTCGGGCTTGACCTTGGCCTGCGCCGGCGTGAACTTCACGTTCGGCTGGTTCTCGATCTTGAGGATCTCTTCAATGGTCTTGAGGTTCGCGTCGGAATATTCCTTCTTCCGGCGCTGGAAGTCCTGTTCCTCCTGCCGGGCCTTCTCGGCGGCTTCCATCAACGCCTTGTAGGGCAGCGGTTCACGGCGTTCGGCTCCAACCGAGGTGATCGAGAAGTTCTCGATCGAGCCCTGCGTCCGCGGATCCAGGCTCACCGTGGACATCAACGCCGCGGTCGTGTTGTCGCGGTTCTTCGCGGCTCGAAAGAACTGGCTGAGCATCTGCTGCTCGGGCGGCCGCGAGCACGCAACCTCGAGCAGGGCAATCGGCAGCAACAGGAGCGAGCACCTCAACGCGGCACGAAGCATCATGGCCTCCGCTATTCTTCGGTCGTCGGACCGGGCTCGCCCTCGGGCGGTTCGGGCGTACCGGTCTCGTCAGTGGCCGCCGGTTCGACGGCATCTTCTTCGGTCTTCGGCACGAGCGCGATTGACACCACGCGATCGCCGTCCTCAAGGTCCATCAGGCGCACACCTTGCGTCGCCCGGCCGGCGGTTCGGATGTCGTTGCCAGGCGTCCGCAGAATTTTGCCCTGCTCGGTGATCACCAGCAACTCGTCTTCGTCGTGCACCTGGGCGATGTTGACCACCGGGCCGTTCCTGTCCGTGATCTCGACGTTCTTCACGCCGAGGCCGCCGCGGCCGGTGACGCGATACTCGCCCAGTTCGGTCTGCTTGGCGTATCCGCGTTCGGTGACGGTGAGCAGTCGTCCGCCCGGCTGGGCCACCTGCATCGCGACCACCTGATCGCCCTCACGGAGCTGGATGCCGCGAACGCCGTAGGCGGTGCGGCCCATCGGTCGGACGTCATCCTCCGGGAATCGGATCGCCTTGCCTTCGCGCGTGCCGATGAAGATTTCGCTTGCGCCATCGGACAGCTGGACAGCCATGACCGCATCGCCGTCGTCGATGCCCATGGCGATGATGCCGCCGGCCCTCGGGTTGCTGAACGCCGAGAGCTCGGTTTTCTTGATGGTGCCCTTGCGGGTTCCCATGACGACGAAGTGCCGATCGTCGAATTCGCGGACCGGCAGCATGTCGGCGATTTTCTCGCCCGGCTCCATCTGCACGAGGTTCGCAATCGACTTGCCGCGGCCGTCGGCACCGACGTCTGGAATCTCGTGGACCTTGAGCCAGTAGGCGCGGCCGAGATCCGTGAACACCATCAGGTACGAGTGCGTCGAGGCGACGAAGAGGTGATTGACCACGTCCTCCTCGCGCGTGCGCATGCCGATCCGTCCCTTGCCGCCACGCCGCTGGGCCCGGTAGGTGGTGATCGGAGTGCGCTTGATGTACCCGGTGTCGGTGACGGTGATCGCGACGTCCTCATCCGCGATCAGGTCCTCGATGCTGAATTCACCGTCCTGGTCGATGATTTCCGTCCGCCGCGCCTCGGCGAACCTGGCCTGTACTGCCTTCAGCTCGTCGACGACGATTTGAAGCAGCAGGTGCTGGTTGGCGAGGATCGCGCGCAGCCGCTCGATTTGCTTCATCAACTCGGCGAGCTCGTCCAGGATCTTCTGACGCTCCAGGCCGGTCAGCCGCTGGAGCTGCATGTCGAGGATGGCCTGGGCCTGGATGTCGCTCAGGCCGAACTGCGTGATCAACCCTACCTTTGCTTCAGCCGGACTCTTCGAGCTCCTGATCAGCGTGATCACCGCGTCGAGGCGATCGAGCGCGATTCGCAGGCCTTCGAGAATGTGCGCGCGGGCCTCCGCCTTGCGCAGCTCGAACTCGGTGCGGCGGCGCACCACGTCGCGCCGGAACTCGACGAACTGCTCGATGATCTCGAGAAGGTTCAGGACCCGGGGCCGGCCGCCGACGATTGCCAGCAGAATGATGCCGAAGGTCTGCTGGAGCTGGGTGAACTTGTACAGGTTGTTGAGGACGACCTCACCTACCTCGCCGCGCTTCAGCTCGATGACGACCCGCAGGCCGTCGCGATCCGACTCGTCGCGGATGTCCGAGATCCCCTCGAGCGTCTTCTCGCGGACGAGATCCGCCATGCGCTCGAGCAGGTTCTTCT
>Ga0310810_10009948_pt1 | contig 11042 bp, 4 predicted proteins | sample NCmetagenome_FD_207641 | JGI IMG/M metagenome (GOLD analysis project Ga0310810, IMG submission 207641) | Soil microbial communities from experimental microcosm in Duke University, North Carolina, United States - NC | ecosystem: Engineered > Artificial ecosystem > Soil microcosm > Unclassified ... | reverse complement strand
TGGCAGCTTGTCGGCGAGCTGCAGCGACACCTCGGCCGCCCCGGCGGGGATCTGCCCCACCGCCTCGCGCGTCACGGCGCTCACGTCGGCGCGCAGCGTCTCCGCCGGAGGCGACAGTTTCGCGTACGTCGCGGCCAGCTTCTCCAGGTATTCGAGGCTCGAGACGAGCGTCTGGCGCCGCTCGGCGAACACCGTCGCCAGCTCGCCGGGGCGGTCGCGCGCGATCTGCGCCAGGTGCCGCAGCACATTCCGCAACGGGGCGATGCTGTTCTTGATGTCGTGGTTCACCTGCCGCGCCAGCTCGCCCGTCGCCGCGTGCCGCTCGGCTTCGCGCAGGTGCGCCGCCCCCGCCCGCAACCGCACCGTCATCTCGCCGAAGCGGCGCTCCAGGTCACCGATCTCGTCCTGCCGGTCGGTCGTGAAGTCCTCGTCGAGGCGCTCCAGATCGATCGTGGCGGTGCGCTCCGCCAGCTCCGCCAGCGGCCGGCTCATACGCGACGCCAGCCACCATGCGAGCAGCACCGACACGAGGATCGTGACCAGCACCGCCGCGGCGAACGCGAGATCGACCACGCGCTCGAGCTCCCGGAGTCCGGTGAGCTGGGTCGACACGACGAGCTGTGCCGCAACGAGCCGGGCGCTGTCGGCGTGCGATTCGTCTACGAACGGAACGGTGAGAGCGCTGACGACGTCCGTCGGCTCCACGGCTCGCACGGTGTCTCGCTGGCGGGACGAGAGGGTGTCGTGCGGCAGGTCGAGCGAAACGGTGAAGGCGCTGTCGGGCGCGAGCCGGGCCAAGAATCCCGTGTCGACCGCGATTCCGCCCACGATGGTGAAGCGACGATCGCCGAGCGGCAGCGAGTCGAGCCGCGCCAGGGCCACGAAGGGCCCCTCGGCGGTGCGCGCTTCGACCAGCGCCATTCCGTCGGTCGCCCGCCCGAGCTGCGTGGGCAACCCGGGCTCAGGGCGATCGAATTCGTTGCGAAAGTGTCCCGAGCTGACGATCCGCCCCGAATCGTCCTGGATCTGCAGCATGTCGAGTCCGGCGAGGCGCATCGCCGTGCCGGCGTAGTCGAGCAGGTAGGCGCGCTGTGCGGTGTCCCGCTGCACCGCTGCGGCACGCAGCCGGTTGTCGGCCACCGCCGCGGCACGCAGCCGCGCGAGCCGCGCCGCCACGACCGTCCCCTGCCGCGCCAGATCTCGGCCGATCAGGTCGACCAGCGCCGTCGTCCGGGCGCGGTACTGCGCCGCGAGACGGTGCCGAACCGCCAGACGCACCGCGAGGCCGAACACGACGAGCGGCACGAGCACGACCGGCGCGGTCGCGAGCAGGATGCGGGTGCGGAACGTCATGGGATCAATGTGCGATGATGGAGTGCGGTCGCGGAACGATACAGCGACTGCGTTGCCACCGTGAGGGCGACGGCTCCGACACTGGCTGCTGCGCGTCCCGGGCGGCATCTTTGGGGCTCCAATGTCCACCTTCCAAGACCGTTTGAACGATGGGCTCCGCGGCCGGTACACGCTGGAGCGGGAGCTGGGACAGGGGGGCATGGCCCTCGTCTTCCTGGCTCGCGACCTGCGGCATGACCGCCAGGTCGCGCTCAAGGTGCTCCGGCCGGAAGTCTCGGCCGAGATTGGGGCGGAGCGCTTTCTGCGCGAGATCAAAATGGCGGCCGGGCTGACCCACCCGCACATCCTGCCGGTGTACGACTCGGGTGACGCCGGAGGTCTGCTGTACTATGTGATGCCGAACATGGAGGGCCACTCACTCCGCGAGCGACTCGAGCGGGAGCGCCAGCTCCCGCTCGAGGACGCGCTGCGCATCACCCGGGAAGTTGCCGCCGCTCTCGACTACGCTCACCGCCATCACGTGATCCACCGCGACATCAAGCCCGAAAACATCCTGCTCCACGAGGGCGCGGCGATGGTGGCGGATTTCGGCATCGGCAAGGCGCTGAGCGGCGACGGATCGATCACGCAGACGGGTGTCGCGATCGGCACGCCGGCCTACATGAGCCCCGAGCAAGCCGGTGGCGACACCGACATCGACGGCCGGAGCGACTTGTACAGTCTCGCCTGCGTCCTGTACGAGATGTTGTCGGGTGAGCCCCCGTTCACCGGTCCTACGGCACAGGCGATCATCGCCAAGCGGTTCGTCTCTCCCATTCCCAAAGTGCGCGCCACGCGCGACGTCCCGGAGATGGTGGACCAGATAGTCACGCGCGCCCTGTCCCGCACGCCGGTGGACCGCTTTCCCTCCGCCGCCGAGTTCGCGGCGGCGCTCGCCGCGATTACCCGGAACGGCTCCGGACGTCCCGCCGGCGATGCCCGCCCCGCGGGGCAGAAAGCGATCGCCGTGCTGCCGCTCACCAACATGAGCGCCGACCCGGAGAACGAATACTTCTCGGACGGAATGACCGAGGAGATCATCAACGCGCTGTCGAAGGTCCCCGGCATTCAGGTCGCCTCCCGCTCCTCGTCGTTCGCCTTCAAAGGCAAGGAAGTCGACGTGCGCCAGGTGGGCGACAAGCTCGGCGTCTCCTCCGTGCTCGAGGGCAGCGTGCGGAAGGTGGGGAACAGGATCCGCATCACGGCGCAGCTCGTGAACGTGGACAACGGCTACCAGCTGTGGGCCGAGACCTACGATCGGCAGCTGGAAGACGTGTTCGCCATACAGGATGAAATCTCGCGCGCGATCGTCGACGCGTTGAAGCTGCGGCTGGGCGGAACTGCCGAGCATGTGGTGGCACCGACCAAGAGCATCGAGGCATACAATCTCTACCTGAAGGGCCGCTTCTTCTTCAACAAGCTCACCGAGCCGGGATTGCGCAAAGCGCTGGAGATGTTTCAGCTGGCTCTCCTGCAGGATCCGGGGTTCGCGCGTGCCTACGCAGGAATCGCCGATGTGTGGTGCAACCTCGCCGACGATTGGGTCGCCCCCGACGATGCCTACCCGCGCGCGAAGGCGGCAGCCGAGCGGGCGCTGCAGCGGGACTCGGAGCTCGGTGAGGCCGTGACATCCATCGGCAAGGTGCTGTGCTGGCACGAATGGAACTTTGCCGGCGCGGAGCAGCAGTTACAGCGGGCGGTCACGCTGAGTCCCAACTACGCGGAAGCGCATTACGTGCTGGGGACGGCTCTGCCCCTGGTGGGGCGGCTGGACGAGGCGATCATGGAAATCCGCAAAGCGCTCGCCCTGGACCCCCTCTCATCGGGATACAGCGAGTGGCTCGCTCGCTTCCTCCTCTACGGCAAGGACTATCAGGGCGCGATCGCCGAAGCGCGAAAGACCCTCGAGCTGGACGAGGTATCGTTGCGCGCCCTGCTCTACATGGGATCGGCCCACCTCGCCCAGGGAGACGCCGAAGTCGCGCTGGAGTGGTACCGCCGGGCGCAGGGTCGGGAGACAGCCGTGCGCTCCTACGACGCGATGATCGTGCGCGCCCTCGCAGCGCTGGGACGCCGCGACGAGGCGGAGGCGATCATGACTCGTCTGGACGAGGAGTCGCGGCAGCACTACGTCCGCGCCGAAATCTTGGCGATGGGGTACGCGGCACTCGGCCATACAGACCAGGCCTTCGCCTGTCTCGAGAAGGCCTTTCAGGCACGCTCCGCCGGCATGATCTACCTGCACCTCGATCCGGCGTACGCACAGCTGCGGGGCGACCCGCGCTACGCCGACCTGGTTCACCGCATCGGCTTGCGGTAACCTCAGCGCAACCGCAGCGTCCCGTCCCAATCCACGGTGAAGGCGCCACCGCCGCGGCGCACGATCGCGCGCTGGCGGGTCTCCACGAGCGGCGTGATGTGGCGGCCGGGGTCGCTCGAGAGCCAGGGAGCGCGAGTCACGAGATCTCGGACGGCGCCGCACGGCGCGAGTGCCTCGCGCGGCAACGACATGAGATACGAGTCCCCGCCGGCGGCGAAGCGGGCGTCGAAATCCCCCGATGCGATGCCCGCGGCACGCCCGCCGGGGCCGAGCAGCCCCAGCGCCACCAGTCGCTCGACAAGATCGCGAGCCGGGGCGTCGCCCAGCGGATAGTAGACGACCGTCGCCGTTCGCGTGCCGGTGATTGCCGGGGTGACGGTCGCGGTGTCCCCCACTGGACACGCGGGGCCGGCCAGCCACCAGTAATTCCCTCGCGCCGGGCGGGCTTCCGTCCGGACGACGTCGCGCGCGAGACTCGCGCGCACCGTGTCTGCGATGGTCGGAGGGATCGCCGAGAGGAGCACGTAGGCACGGTCCCACGGCAGCGCGACTGTCCGGAGCTCGCTGCGACCGGCGGCGTAGCTCAGAACCTCCGGGTCGCCGGTCACGAGGATGTCGATGCCGTGGTCGAGCAGATCGCGTGCATCGCCGCCCGAGCCCTGCCGCACCGTGACAGTCGGCCGGGCGCTGGAGGCCGCGCCGGGAATGACGGTCGCACCTCCGACCGCAGTGTCGGCGGTGGCCATTCCGCTCCCGACGAGCCAGTCGCTCGACGCCGCGCGGCGGGTCACGGCCAGCGCCGGGTCGGCGAATACCGGCGGCACGCTCGGCAGGGCGGCGGGGAATCGGACACTCACCCCGTCGATCCCCTCGAGCGTGATGGCGCTGCGGTCGAGCAACGCTGAATCGCGGGCGAGAGCGGCGAATACATCGGCAGCGGTCAGCGGGGTGCCGTCCGAGAATCGAGCGCCGGGGCGCAGCGTAAACGTCCACCGGTGTCCGTCGTCCCCGCTGGTCCATCCTCGCGCCAACTCCGGTATGGGCGCTCCGGTACAGTCGATCCGGATGAGGGTCTCGTACACCTGCCGTTGGACAAACCGGGCGACGTCGGGGACCGCGATGCCGAGGGCGGCCGGCGGCGCGGTGGAATCGGACGCGAGAACGCACGCATCGGGTGGCGAAGCAGGCGCACGCGGGACGGGCGCGAGCGGCGGCGGTGCGGCGGCGGGACGTCCGCACGCCGATATGGCGAGCGCAAGCGCGACGGCGACGCGCCGCCGCGAGACCACACGAGACGTCACGGCCGAAGCATAGCTGGAGCCCGCCTCTGGCGCAGCACGGCCGCGGTCGTAGGTTCCCGCGCCGTGTCGCGATTCGAGTTCCCTCACCCCCTGGTGCTGCTGATCGGTTGTCTGCTCGTCGCCGCCGCGGCGAGTTGGGTGGTGCCGACGGGCCAGTACGACCGGCGCGACGACCCGGCCACCGGACGCCGCGTGGTGGTCGCGGGCACCTATCACGCCGTGCCGCGGGCCCCGGTGGGCCCCTTCGCAGCGATGGTCGCGATTCCCAAGGGGATGGGCGATGCGGCGTCGGTGATCTTCCTCGTGTTTCTCGTCGGTGGGGCGTTCACGGTCGTCGACCGTACCGGCGCGCTGCGCTGGGGAGTGGACTGGCTGGTGCGCCATCTGCGCGGCAAGGTCGCCCTCGTCGTGCCGATCGTCACGCTCGCCTTCGCGACCGCCGGTGCGCTCGAGCACCTGCAGGAAGAGATCATCGCGCTGCTCCCGGCGCTGCTCGTCCTCACCCGCGGATTCGGGATGGATGCCCTGACCGCCGTGTCGATCAGCCTGGGGGCAGCGGCGGTCGGCGCCGCGTTTTCTCCGATCGATCCGTTTCAGGTGGGGATCGCGCAGAAGCTCGCCGGTTTGCCGCTCCTCTCGGGGGCGCTCTACCGGCTGGCGTTCCTGGTCCCCGCCCTGGGGATTTGGATCTGGGGAACGCTGCGCCACGTGGCCCGCACCCGCGGCGTCGCGGAGCACACTCCCGCCCCGACCACGGCGTTACGCCCCCCCCCCAGACAGGGGATCGTGCTGCCGCTCGTCGTCCTCACGTTCGCCGTGTTCATCTATGGAGTCTTGAAGCTCGGCTGGGACTTCGAACAGATGTCCGCCTTGTTCTTCGTCATGGGGGCGGCCGCGGGATTGATCGCCGGGCTGGGGCTCGCCGGCACGATCGAGGCGTTTCTCGCCGGCGCGGCCTCGATGACGTATGCCGCGCTGGTCATCGGATTCGCGCGCGCGATCTACGTCGTGCTCGACCAGGGCCGGATCGTGGATACGCTGGTGCACGGACTCTTCACACCGCTCGGCTCGCTGCCGGTCGCGCTCTCGGCCGAAGGGATGATTGCTGCGCACGCGGTAGTGCACGTACCGGTGCCGAGCGTGAGCGGGCAGGCGGTGCTGACGATGCCCGTGCTCGTGCCGTTGTCGGATCTGCTGGGATTGTCTCGCCAGGTGACCGTGCTCGCCTATCAATACGGCGCCGGTCTGTGCGAGCTGCTCACGCCGACGAACGGCGCGATGATGGCGATTCTCGCCGCGGCGGGCGTACGCTACGACACCTGGCTGCGATTCGCCGTTCCGATCACCCTGCTGCTCTACGCGTTGGGCGCGATCGCCGTGGCGGTGGGGATCGCGATTAACCTCCAATGACGAAGCGCGGCCGCAGCATCACCCCTTGAGCAGAACCTTCCTTAACGAGCTCCCGGCAGGTCATTCCAGTTCGCCAGCGCGTTCCACACGAGCGAAAACTCGTGATGGTTCAGGAAGCGGTGCAGCGGATCGAAGGTGAAGGCGATGACCCGGCCCTTCCGGATCGGCACATCGTAGATCGCTCCCGCTCCGACGATTTCCTTTTCTCCGCGGACCATTCCCGAAACGACATAGGCCGAGTCGCCACCGGCGTGGGTCGCGGCGGGAGCGGCGCTCGACGTGTCGGGAGCCGCGGCGGGCGGCGTCGTATCGGGGATTCCGAGCATCGGCCCCTCGTCCTTCTCGACGTGCCGTGTCGCGCCGTACTGCAGCACGATGAGCGCGCTGTCCCGATTCGCCACGTCGTAGAGCGGCCCGTTGCCGCGAAACAGCGTCGTCACGTCGGGATAGCCGTACACGATCGGGGAGCGGCGCTGCCGCACCCGGGCGCGCACGATCGAGCCGGGATGAAACAGGGTGGTGGTGCGATGCGGGGTCAACTGGCCCGCGATCCCTGTTTCGGCGACGAACTGCGACGCGGCACCGAGTGCGATCAGCGTGCCCCCCTGGTCGACGAAATCGCGCAGCGCCGTCATCCCCTCGAACCCCGGCCCACCGGTGATGTCGGGCGATGTAAACGGCGTGCCGAGATTGGGGGTGTCCGTCGTGCGCTGATACGGAAGTGGCCCCCATTTGCGGTCGATCCCGTTGATCATCTGTGCGACCGAGCCGCCGAAGCTCGGTACGAGGACGACATCGAAGCGTGCGCGCAGGGCGCCGCGGCGCAGATCGCCATCGTCGACGGAGCGATAAGGGATGCCGTACTGCTCGAAGGTGTAGCGCGCCCAGCCGGCGTCCTGGGTCGAATACCAGCTGTGGTAGATCGCGACGCGCGGCAGGTCGAGTTGGTGGCGGGCGACGGCGGGCGCCGCGGCGGCGCGCTGGATCGTCAGGCCGTAGCGCTGGGCCAGAATGCCGGCCGTTTCCGGTGCGGCGCCTTCGATGATGACTGAGCCCGCCGGAAAGGTGTCGGCGAAGGCGACGAACGCGGTTTCGGCGGCGTACGCCCGGCTCCCGGGCGCCAGCGCGGCCATGGCGTAGAGGGCGGGGACCATACTGGTCTGCCCCCGATAGGCCACGAGATACGCCATCCCCGCGTTAGCACCCGTCACGGCCCCGGGCGCCGCAACGGAATCGCGCAAACGCTCGAGGCCGGTCCAGTCGAACACCGTCGTGTCGTTCACGGGCACAACCGTGACCCCATAGAGGTCGCCCAGCGTCCAGGCGATGTCGTCGTAGGGCGGGTACTTGGCGGACTGCGGATAGTGCTGGATGCCGAGCAGGTTCACGACGAGGTCGCCGTACGGCTGGTCGCGGCGCACGACGAAGTCGCCCGCCGAATCTCCGCTCGTACGGCGCTCCACCTCGATCGCCTGCCGCTCGAGCTGATTGACGAGATACGCGGCCCGCGCCGGATCCCGCTGGCGAGCGAAGCCCGGGATCACGTAGGCGTAGGGCTTCTCGGTACGCCCCCGCGTCATGCTGTTGACGCCCTTCTGCCAGAAGTTGCGCAGCAGTTCGGTCGCGTGCATCCCGGTGTAGCCGAGCGACGCGAGAACTCCGGCCTCGGAGTAGTTCACGTTGTCGCGCGACGACCAGCGCACCTTCTTCGTGGGCGGCCAAGGCCGGTACCACTGGCGGGTCGTCACCGAATCCCCGGCGTAGCTGTCATCGGAGAGGTCGCGCACGTAGGTGTTGGCGCCGGCGTTGCCGAACGTCTCGTAGAACCGCCCGATGGCGTTGTGATTGTTCGCGATCCACAGCGCATACCCCGGCCACCACCCATCGTAGAACCCCCACGTCCAGACGCCGGGCAACCCCTGGGCCTCGAGCGCCGTGATGTCGCTATTCGCGAGCACCTGCCATTCACCGATCGCGATCGGGTCGGTGTGCTCGTTGTACGGCCCGGTACCCGTGGACACGTGCAGCAGGGGGATCGACTCGTGCAGGTCGTGCATTACGATCGGATGCCAGTCGTAGTAGACCTTGTAAATCGCCCGGGTGAGCGCGAGGGCGAGCTGCAGGCCGTCGCGGTTGTTGTCGTGAAAGGCGTAGTCCCCCCAGAACGGGCTCGAACGTGGAAAGCCGTCGTCGGGCGTGGGGTGGCTCTTGGTGTAGTGCAGGTACCAGTCGACCTGACGGTCGCGACCGTCCGGCTCGCTCACGGGGTTGATCAACGTGATCACGGAGCTGCGGATCGTCCGGATCGCCGGCTCCTCGCTCGTCGCCAGGCGGTACGCCAGCTCCGTCAACATCTCGGGGCTGTTCATCTCGGTCGAATGCAGACCGCCGTTCAAATAGTAGACGGGCTTCGCGACCGCGAGGACCGAGTCGAGCGCGGCGGGTGGCGTGGTGCGGGGATCTGCCAGCCGAGCCAGCGCGGCGCGATATCCCGCGCTGCCCGCGAGCATCGCGGAATCGGCGATGGCGACAAGAATGATCTCTCGTCCCTCCTCGGTCTTGCCGATCGTCTCCAACCGGACGCGGGGCGTCGCTCGCGCCAGCGCCCGGAAGTAGCCGTAGAGCTCGGCGGCGTGGTGCATGACCCCCGGCGCGCCGGCGATCGTACCGAAGTACTTCAGTGGCGAGGGGATCGTCGTCGAAAGCGGAACCGTGGCGACCGACGCCGGGAGAAAGTGCGGATCGGTCGTGGCCTCGCGCAGCAGGCGACCATAGGCCGTGTCGGTCTGTTGGTGTGACCCGAGGGACAGGGCGACGGCGGCGAAGAGCAACATCAAGCCTCCGCAGGAGTTCCGGGAGAAACTGCAGGGTCGGCGCCGCCCGCGCAAAGGCGTGCGGATTCCGTCAGGAAGCTACGCCCCACATGTTGCCACCGCCCGCTCGGTGAGCCGATCTTTGATCCATGATCAAATCCGCCTGTGCCCTCATCGTGACCGTCACGCTCGGGACCACCGCCGTGGCACGCGCCCAACAGCCGGCGCAGACCCCTGCCGCCGCATCGCAGATCCGGCCCGGCATCCCCGACACCTCTCCCTTCCGCCCGCTCGAGCTCGATCCCCCGAACGAGTTTCGCGGCGCCTCGGGGATCCCGGGGCCGGCGTACTGGCAGCAGCGGGCGGACTATACGATCCACGCCTCGCTCGACACGGCGACCCACACGATCACGGGCGAGGAGACGATCCGCTACACCAACAACTCGCCCGACACTCTGCGGTTCATCTGGCTGCAGCTCGACATGAACGCCGGCTCGCCCGACACCCGGTTCGCGCCGCTCGCCAACCCGCGCTTCCGCCAGGAGCCCGGGTTCCGCGCCGGGGCCACGATCGAGCGTGTCACGACCGCGCGGGCCGCACGGGCCGGGGCGCGCCCGGTCGCCACGCCACTGACCTGGCGGGTCAACAGCACGATGATGCGGGTCGATCTCGACCGGCCGCTGGCGCCGCACGCCGTCCAATCCCTCACCATCGCCTGGCACCACCAGATCCCGCTGCGCGGTCGGACCGGCCGGCAGCATTTCACGACCGGCTGGCTCTACCAGGTGGCGCAGTGGTATCCGCGCCTCGCCGTGTACGATGACGTGCGCGGGTGGAACACCGATCAGTACATCGGATCGAGCGAGTTCTATCTCGAGTACGGCGACTTCGACGTCACCCTCACCGCGCCGGCAGGGTACACCCTGGGCGCCACGGGTGTGCTGCGCAATCCGCTCGAGGTCTTGCCGGCAGCGCTCCGCGCCCGTCTTGCCACGGCGCAGCACGCCGACACCATCGTCCACATCATCGCCGCGAACGAGGTCGGGACGCCCGCCCTGCTGCCGCCGCGCACCGGGGCCACGCGGACGTGGCACTACACCGCGACCAACGTGCGCGACTTCGCGTGGGGCACGGCGCCCAATTTTCTCTGGGACGCCACGAGCTGGGACGGCATTCTCATGCAAGCGTTCTACCCGCCCACCGTCTCCGACATTTGGAAGACGGCGGCCGACATGAACCGGCATGCCGTGATGGTCCATTCGCGCTGGTTCCACTATCCCTGGCCGACGGCGATCAGCATCGAAGGGCCGGTGGGCGGCATGGAATATCCGATGATCACGTTCGACAACGCGGAGAACGAGAAGGAGCTGTACTACACGATAGCGCACGAGCACGGCCACGAGTGGTTCCCGATGATGGTCGGATCGGACGAGCGGCTCTATCCATGGATGGACGAGGGGTTCAACACGTTCATCGACTGGTACAGCTTCCGGTCGCGCTATCCGACGGACACGATCAGAATTCAATCGCTCGAGTTCGGCTCGATGCGTGCGTATCAGGGGTTCCTGCAGAACTATCGCGGCATTGAAACGCCGATCATGGAGTCGCAGGACCGCTCGCCCTCGGGCCTCTTGAGCGGCTGGAACGCCTACGGGAAACCCGCGGTGGCGCTCCACTTTCTCCGGGAGGAAGTCGTCGACTCGAACGCGTTCGACGACGCTTTCCGAGAGTACGTGCGGCGCTGGGTGTACCGGCACCCCCGGCCGGCCGACTTCTTCCGCACCATGAACGCCGCGCTGGGCGAGG
>Ga0310810_10009945_pt1 | contig 11044 bp, 4 predicted proteins | sample NCmetagenome_FD_207641 | JGI IMG/M metagenome (GOLD analysis project Ga0310810, IMG submission 207641) | Soil microbial communities from experimental microcosm in Duke University, North Carolina, United States - NC | ecosystem: Engineered > Artificial ecosystem > Soil microcosm > Unclassified ... | reverse complement strand
CCCCGAACGATCGGCCTCGGATGCATGCGACTCTCGACCGCACCGGATCGCGATGATGCACGGTCGATCGAGGTCATCCACGCCGCCCTCGACGCCGGAGCGACCCTCCTCGACACCGCCAACAGCTACTGCCACGATGACGCCGAGCTCGGTCACAACGAGCGGCTCATCGCCGAAGCGCTGCGCCACTGGACCGGCGACCGCGCGAAGATCGAAATCGCCACGAAGGGCGGACTGCTCCGTCCCGGTGGCAGGTGGGTCAACGACGCGAAGGCCAAAGCACTCCGCACGGCATGCGAGGCGAGTCGGCGCGCACTCGCCGTGGACATCATCGACCTATACCAACTGCACGCCGTCGATCCAAAGACTCCGATCGAAACGAGCGTTCGGGCGCTGGCCGCGATGCAGCGAGATGGGCTCATTCGGCGCATCGGGCTCTGCAACGTCACCGTCGGCCAGATCGAGGCGGCTCGCGCGATCGCCGAGATCGCGTCGGTCCAGGTCAGCCTCTCACCGCTCGACGACGAGAACCTCCGGAACGGGGTGGCCGAGTATTGCCGCGATCACGGGATTCGGTTGATCGCGTATCGCCCGTTAGGCGGCGACCGCGTGAGTCGCCTCGCTCGCGATCCCGTGCTGTCCGAGGTCGCGGCGCGTCACGGTGTCAGCCCCGCCGAGGTGGCGCTGGCCTGGCTGATGGATCTGAGCGATCTCGTGACGCCGATTCCCGGCGCGACCCACGTCGAGACGGCGCGGTCGATCTCGACCGCGACGCGCGTTAGGCTCGAGGAAGACGATCGTACGGCGCTCGACCGCCGGTTCTCGGGCCGCCTCCTCCGCATCCCGCGCGCAGACCGTCGGCCACCGGCCAGCGCGGACGGCGACGTCGTCCTCGTCATGGGTATGCCCGGAGCGGGGAAAAGCACGTTGGCGGTCGACCTCGAGCATCAGGGCTACGAGCGTCTCAATCGCGACCTGCGCGGCGGTTCGCTCTCCGACCTCGTGACGGTGCTCGACGACGGGCTGGCTTCCGGGCGGCGACGCTGGGTGCTCGACAACACCTATCCGTCACGCAAGTCTCGGAACGAGGTGATCGAGTGCGCGTGGACGCACGGCGTCCCGGTACGCTGCGTGTGGGCCACCACCAGCGTCGCCGACGCGCAGATCAACGCCGTGACGCGGCTGATCGAAGCGCACGGCTCGTTGCCCAGCCCCGAGGTAATTCGCGAGCGTGGTCGCGACGATCCTCGCTATCTCGGCCCCGATGCGCAGTTCCGCTACGAGCGCACGGTCGAACCGCCAGTGGCCGACGAGGGCTTCACGACGATCGAGCAGCGAGCATTCGCCCGCGCCCCGCTGCCTAACGCCACGCGACGCGTGCTCATCCTCGATGCCGGCGATGTGTCTCCGGAGAACCGCGATGCCCTCGCGCGGTACCAGGCGGACGGCTGGCTGCTCTTCGCCCACGCGTGGCGACCCGAGATCGCTCGCGGCGCGGTCACGCGCGATGCCGTCGACGCCGAGCTCGAGGCGACTCGTCAGGCGCTCGGTCTCGACATCGTGTTCGCCGTGTGTCCCCACGATGCCGGCCCGCCCGTCTGCTGGTGCCGGAAGCCGCTGCCGGGGTCGATCCTCGAGCTCGCGATCCTGCGCGGCGTTGCCCTCGACCAGAGCCTTCTCATCGCGCGCTCGGCCGCCGATCGAACGATGGCCGAGCGACTCGGCATTCCGGTCTCGGATAGCGGCGCGATCGGCGGTGATTCAACGATCGGGCACCGCTCGAGTCACTGACGTCGTGTCAGCACGATGTGGGTTGCGGCAGCGGTGGGCACATGCGTGGTGCAGGCATAGCCCAAGCTCGTGAGATCGAGACCGTACATGAGATGCTCGCCGGATCCGAGCAGTGTTGGCGAGATCGCCAGGTGCAGCTCGTCGATGAGCTTCGCTTCGAGGTACTGGCGGATCGTCGAGACGCCGCCGCCGATCTGCACATCCTTCCCCTCGGCGGCCGCCGTCGCTCGTTCCAGCGCCTCGCGGATACCGCCCGTGACAAAGTGGAAGACCGTCCCGCCTTCCATCTGAATTGGCGCGCGGGCGTGATGCGTCAACACGAATACCGGGCCGTGGTACGGCGGGTTCTTTCCCCACCAGCCGCGCCAGGCGTCATCGGGCCACGGGCCACGAATCGGGCCGAACATGTTGCGTCCCATGATCCAGGCGCCGATGCCCTCCCCAAAACGCGCCGCGATATCGTCATCGACGCCGGTGGTGCCGCCGGTCTTGCCATTGATGCGCTGGAACGCGCGGGTCGGAATGAACCATTCATGCAGACCTTCACCACCGACGCCGAGGGGCGTCTCGCGAGTCTGGTGCGGGCCGGCGCCATAGCCGTCGAGCGAAATCGTAAAGTTGTGCACGCGTACACGAGCCATTGTTTGCTCCCCTCGACTAATCTGTCTTCGACGGCCAGCGACCTTCTGCGTGCTGACGCACGACCCGCTTCCCGCTTCCCGCTTGCCGCCTACTGTCTCCGAATCGCCACCGCCGGATCGATACGCGCAGCGCGCAGCGCCGGCAGCCAGCATGCCGCGATACCGACCGCCACCATGAGCGCCGTCACGCCGGCGAGCGTCATCGGATCGTTAGGCGCCACGCCGAACAGCAGGCCGCGCATGAGCCGCGTGCCGATCAGCGCGCCGGCGACGCCGAGGAACACCCCGTACACCAGCAGGATCCCACCTTCGCCGAGCACCATGCGCTGCACCCGTGCGCTGTCGGCGCCAAGACTCATGCGAATCCCGATCTCGTTCGTCCGCGCGCTCACCGAGAACGCCAGCACGCCGGCGATCCCCACGGCTGCGATGAGAACGGCGAGCACACCGAACGACGACACGAGCACCGCATTCAGCCGTCGCGGCGCGACGCTCTGGTCCTTGATCTGCGACACCGTCATCACGTTCTCGATCGGATCGTTCGGCACGATGCGGCGCACGATCCGCGTCGCCGCCGGACCTAACGCGGCCGGGTCACGCTGCGCGCGGATCACGAGGCCTCCGCCGAAGAGCTGTTCCTGCTCGAGCGGCTGGAACACCACGCCGCGAGGCTCGGCGTCCAGTCCGCCGTCCTTCGTGTCGCCAACGACGCCAACCACCGTACGCCACTTGTCGCTGATGCCGATGAAGCGCAGCACGTCACCCGTCCACGCGACCCGCTGGCCGATCGGATCGCGGTTCGGGAAGAGCTGGTCCGCGAGCGTCTTGTTGATGATCACGACCGGCCCCGCATCACGCCCATCCGTCTCCGCGAACTCGCGTCCCTTGATCAGCGGAATGCCCGAGGCCCGGAAGAACGACGGCCCGACCGTGCGGTAGTCCGCGCGCGGCATCGCCTCGCCCAGCTGCAGCGTCCGCCCTTCGCCCTTCACCTCCAGCTGCACGTCCGTCGCGCGGAGCGGCACCGTCGATCCAACGCCGACCTCCGTCACGCCCGGAAGCGCGGCGAGCTCGAGTCGCATGCGATTGAACAGCGCCTTCGCGTCTTCGTCCTTGCGTGCGCCGTAGTCGAACGGGACTTCCATGGTGAGGATCTGCTCGGTGTTGAGCCCCGTCTTCACCTCGGAGAGCTGCAGCATCGTTCGCGTCAGCAGTCCGGCGCCCGTCAGCAGAATCACCGAGACGGCAATCTGGGCCACCACGAGACCGCGCTGCAGCCGCTGCCGCCTAACGCCGCCGCTCATGCGATTCACGCCGGCCGCGACCCACGCGGCGAGCGCCCCTTCCTTCGCCAGCTTTGGCGCGTAGGAGAGCAGCACCGCCACGATCACCGACAGCAGCAGCGTGAACGACAGCACCATGCCGTCCAGCCGGATCTCGTTCGCGCGCGGGGAATAGCGCGCCGCGAACGCGACGAGCAGCTTCACGCCGGCAACGGCGATCACGAGTCCCAGCACGGCACCGGCGAGTGCCAGCACCAGATTCTCCGCGAGCAGAAGTTGCCGCAGCCGGCGCGTGCCGGCGCCTAACGCGGCACGCACCACGAGCTCGTGCTCGCGGCGCACCGATCGCATGAGCGTGAGGTTCGCGACGTTCGCGCACGAGATGATCATGACGAACGCGGCGGCGCCCATGAGCAGCCAGAGCGTCAGCTTCGCCTTCTCGCCGAGCACCTGTTGGAAGGGGATGACCGTGACCTTGTACTCCGAGCCCGGATCGTACGCCTCGGGAAACTCCTTCTGCACGCGCGCCCGCACGGTCGCGACCTCGGTCTTCGCCTGGTCGAACGTCGCGCCCGGCGCGAGCCGCGCGATCACCTGCGTCATGCGATGCGTGCGGCCCTGGACCATGAGCGCGCTCGTGTGATGCTCGCTCATCACGAGGTTGAGCAGCGCGTCGGCGGGCCGCGGGAAATACGGCGCCGATTGCACGACCCCGACGACCTCGACCGACTTGCCGCCGAGCCGAACGTGCTGCCCGACGATCCCGCGGTCGCCGCCGAACGCCTTCATCCAATAGTCGTAGCTCAGGACCATCACGGGCGGAACGTTCACGCCGTCATCGCCCTCGTTGAGCAGCCGGCCGACGACTGCCGACAGTCCCATGACCTTGAAGTAGTTGCCGGTCACGAGCCCGACGTTCATTCGCACCGCGTCCTGCTTCCCCTGCAGCGTGTAGATCATCGACGAAAACTCGGCGATCCCGCCAAGGCTCTTGGCGCCCGTGCGGAAGTCGTTGATCTCCGGAACGGAGAAGTTGATGTCCTCGCCGCCAGGTCCCTTGATCGACTGCCGCACGTACAGAAGCCGGTCTCCGTCGCGATGGGGCAGCGGACGCAGCAGCACGCCGCGAACGACGCTGAAGATCGCGGTGTTGGCCCCGATACCGAGGCCGAGCGTCAGGATGACCGTCAGGGCGAATCCCGGGGCGCGAGACAGGCTGCGGACGGCGTAGCGAAGGTTGGAGATCAGCATGGCAGTGTCCGTCTGGTGGGTCTATGAGCGACTCTACTCTACGTCGAAGCAGGACAGCGAATATCGACAGGTCCGCGATGTCGATTTTCACGCGGCCAGCATTCCATTCAACAGCCCGTCTGGGCGTCTTTAATCGCGCGCCGGCTGGAGCTGGTCCAGTCCCCGCACAAGGCGGGCGAAGAATCCGACCGCCGTTCCGTAATCCGTCACCGCCACGCGTTCGTTGGCCCCATGTGCGCGGGTCTCGTCGCCCTCCCCGAGTGGAATCGCCAGAAACCGGAATACGCGCTTCGACGTCGGCCCCCAATATTTCGCGTCGGTTCCCCCCATGACCAGGTATGGCAGTACGGGCATGCGTTCGCCCGGCGCCATTCCGCGAACGGTCGTGGCGATCAGGCGGAACGCGTCCGAGTTCACGTCGGATACCGGCGATGGGTCGACGCGGGCGCTGTCGGTGGGCTCGACGGTGATCATCGAGTCGGCGATGATGGATCGAACGCGGTTCGTGACGGTCTCCATCGTCTCGCCGGGCCGGATGCGGAAGTTGACGACCGCCGACGCTTCGGGAGGGAGGACGTTGTCCTTCACGCCGGCCGCCAGCATGGTCGGGGCGGTCGTCGTGTGGAGGAGCGCGGCACCAAGCGGGTTCGCCTGGAACGCGCGTCGAACGAGCGGCGCGGTGAGCCAGAGGTTCGCGAGGACGAGGCGGCGCGAGAACGGGACGTACGGTGCCATCGCCTCGAGCGTGCCGCGGGTCGGTCCGTCGAGTGATGGCGGGAATGGATTCGCCTCGAGCGCGGCGATCGCGCGACTCAGCGCGCCCACGGCCGTTCGCGACTTTGGCATGGACGAATGGCCGCCCTCGGCCCGCGCCGAGAGCTTGAGCGAGAGGTAGCCCTTTTCGGCGATGCCGACGATCGCGGCGCGGCCCTGGACGCCCGGGAGCACGCCGGTGGCGAGGAATCCACCCTCGTCGATGACGAGCGCCGGCTTGACGCCGCGCCTAACGAGTGTGTCGACGATCGCGCGGGCACCGAACCGCCCGCCGACCTCCTCGTCGTGCCCGAACGTGAGATAGACGGTCCGCGGCGGGCGGTAGCCAGTGCGCAGCAAACCTTCCACCGCTTCGAGGATGGCGAGGACGGTGGTCTTGTCGTCGAGCGTGCCGCGACCCCAGACGAAGCCGCCGGCAATGTCGCCGGAGAATGGCTCGTGCTTCCACTCGGGCAGGTTCGCGTCGGGGACGGGGACGACGTCCATGTGTCCCATGAGCACGAGTGGCGCGGCGGCGCTGTCGGTGCCGGTCCAGCGGTAGATGAGACTCAACCGGTTGATCGTCGAGCGCTCGAGCGTCGAGTGCACGAGGGGGAACGCTTTGGCGAGAAAGTCGTGGAAGCCGAGGAAGGCGGCCGTGTCGATGGGACCGCCGGAGGTATAGGAGACGGTCTTGAACCGGACGGCCTCGCCGAGCCGCTGGGCGGCGAGGGCGGTGTCGACCGGTACCACCGCTGCGCTCGCGGCCGCCGGCGGCGCGGGCGGTGGCACGCGCAACGTGCGCACCACCAGGACGCAGAACACGACGGCGATGATCGAAACCACCGAGAAAAGAAAGGTCCGCATCACGGAAAGGCGAGAATGGCTAGGGGCGCGAACTGCCTAACGGCGCAAATGCCTGATGGCGCACAGGCCGAAGGGCGCAGGAGCCGAACGGCGCACGGCAAAAAAGACGACCAGCGGGAACGGCGCAAAAAGCCAAACGGCGCAAACAGCGGCGAACGACGCGCGCGGGACGAGCTAGCGACCGAACACCATCTCCGTACGCACGTACACGAAACGACCATTGTAGCCGAACGGCGACGCACCGGCCCACGGGAAGATGCCGTAGCCGTTATCGAGCGTGTTCTTGTCCGGGAACACGTTGAACACGTTGCGCGCGCCTAACGACCAGCGTGCGCCGCGGAAATGATAGCCGGCCTCGAGGTCCACCAGCGTCTTGCCGCCGAACAGCTGATCGCACGTATCGCAGAGGCCCGGTGCCGAATGGAACTTGCCGTAGTACGATGTCCGAACGAGGGCATCGCCCTGGCCGCGGGTGTAATTCGCCGTCAACGTACCGCGCCAGTCCGGCCGTTCCTTTTCGATCTGGATCGTCGCGAACTTGTCCACGAGCTCGGCGCCAGTGCCCGCGAGCTCGACGGGCAGATCGCGCTGGCCCGCGATGCGGTTGGTCGTGAAGTTCGCGCCCGTCGTCAACGTGAGCGCGCCGATCGATCCGAGGATCGTGCGGTAGTTCGCGGTCACGTCGACGCCCTTCGTGCGCGTGTCGATGATGTTCGTGAAGTACTGGGCCGACGTGACCGGCAAGCCCTTCGACGCGAGGATCGCCTCGACGCTGTCGCCGCCGATGAAGCTGGTGAGCAGGATGCGGTCGTTCAGGTCGATGAGATACCCATCGAGCGTCAGGTTGAACTGGTCCGTCGGGCTCCACGCGAGCCCGGCGCTGTAATTGAGCGATGTCTCCGCCTTGAGGGGGCGAGCGCCTAACGCTTTCGCCACGTCGCTCTGGACGGGGAAGATACCGACCTCGAACGGCGCCTGTTTGCCCGTGGCGGGGTCGAGGCGGAAGTTCGTGATGCGGCTACCGTAGAAGCTCTGCGCCAGCGACGGTGCGCGGAATCCGGTGCTGAACGCGGCGCGGAGGACGACCTGCTTCGCCGGCTGGAGGCGGAGCGCCACCTTCGTGCTGAGCTTCGAGCCGAAATCTGAGTAGTCCTCGAACCGTGCCGCGACGTTCACGAGCAACTGTTTCGTGAGATCGGACTCGAGATCGACGTACGCGCCCGTGTTGGTGCGCGACTCGTCGACCGCCGTGGACGGCAGAAATCCGCTGAACACCTGCGAGCCGGGCGGGGCCGGGTCGCCGTACTGGTTCAGGTGGCCGCCCTGGATCCACGAGCCCTTCTCCCCAGGCACGAGCGTGAACGACTCGCGGCGGAACGTGGCGCCGACGGCCACGTTGAGCGCGTTAGGCAGCCCGATGTCGACCGGCTTCGTCACGCTCGCGCTCAGGCCGAGCTCTCCGGCGCGGAGCCCGCCCGCGAAGAAGTGTGTGCTGTTCGGGATACCGGGATCGTCGGCATTTCCGAGGATGCCATCCAGTCCCGGCGCGCACGCCGTCGTGAGGCAGGGACCTAACGATGCGTTCAGCGTGTGCCGTAACTGATAGTCGAACAGGTTGTGGCCGTACGACGCGGACACATCGTAGTTCCACCCGTTCGTGGCGCCACGCACGCCCGTGGCCGCCGAGTAGTCGACTACGGTCGGGCGGAACTCGGGGAGAAAGCCCTGCGGGTAGATCGCGGGCCAGTTGCGGTCAGACAGTCCCTGGCGATAGAACCCGTTTCCCGTGCCGATGCGGTGCGTGTAGCCGCCGAAGCCATAGAGCTCGCTCGTTCCCGCAGCGTTGATCGGGATCCGAAGATTCGCGAACGACAGCGCATCATTCGCGAGGCCGTCGCCCAGATGATGGTTCGGCTGCGCGACCGGGTTGTTCTTCTTGATGATCTTGCCGTTCGCGTCGACCTCGTCGGCGTCACCGGCGGTGATCTGGTCGGCGGCTTCGGGCCACGCGCGATTCGTCGGCTGCCGATTGCGGTATTCGCCGAACAGGCCTAACGAGCCGCGCCCGAGCTTGAGCCCCCATCCGCCGTTCACGTTGAACGTCTCACCGTCGTCGGGAAAATCCTTCAGCACGTAGCGCCCGAAGTCGGCGTTCACGAACGGCGAGAACTGTCCGTCCTTGATGACGAGGTTGAGCACGCCGGCGATCGCCTCGGACCCGTACTGCGCTGAGGCGCCGTCGCGCAGCACTTCCATGCGCCCGATCGCGCTCGCCGGCATCGCGTTGAGGTCCACGCCCGTCGCGCCCGCGGGCTCACCGAACGCGAACGTGTGCACGAGCGCGCTCCGATGGCGTCGCACGCCGTTCACCAGCACCAGCGTGTGATCGGGAGAAAGACCGCGCATCGTGAATGGACGAACGATGTCATCGGCGTCCGTGACGCTCTGGCGCGGGAAGTTCACCGACGGTGAGACGTTCTCGAGAATCGCGGACAGCTCCGACGTGCCCTGTTGGGTGATGACTTCGGCAGGGATGATGTCGACCGGCACCGCGATCTCATCGGCGGCCTTGTGCGATGCCCGCGAGCCGACCACGACGTCCACGGCGGAGAGCTTGACCGCCGATCGCGTGAGCGTGATGTCGTGCGTGACGGTTTCATTCGCCCTGACCGTCACCTCGGCGGTGGCTGGCGCGAAGCCGATGATCTGTGCGCGGATGGTTCGCGTGCCCGCGGTGGCCTGCGCGCGGATCGCCGTGCGGTCGACGGCGATGAGCGCACCGGGAATCGGCGTGCCCGTGGAGTCGACGACCTTGCCCCGAACGATGCCGACCTGGGCGTACGCCGTGGTGCGACCCGTGGTGGTGGCGAGGAAGGAGAGCGCGAGCACTGCGAGCCAGCTCCGCATAGAGCCTCCGCGAAGAGTCGTGTCCGATTCGCTTGGGTCCAAGTTCGACCCAAACGGTCGAAGGCGTCAACAGGGGTCGGGCCTGGTTTTTCGGCGTCAGCTCGGACTGATATCGCGCGGAAGCAAAGAGCAATTCAACCACGGAGGTCACAGAGGTCACGGAGAAAGGACTGAACAGCCAAACTCGGCGCGAAACTTGTGAGTTGTTGGGGAAGGCCCGGAGGTGATGGCTTCCAGGGAACTCCAAGAGACTTCAAGCCCTTGGCACACCCATGCCTAACGCGAGCGTGCGGGTCTCCGTGACCTCTGTGACCTCTGTGGTGAAATCAACGTTGTCCTTGAAATCAACGCCCGTCGCGACGTCAGCAGGCCGCCGCCGCGCTGCGGCCCGCGATGCGCCCGGAGAAAAGACACCCGCCCAGGAACGTCCCCTCGAGCGCCCGGTACCCGTGCATGCCGCCACCGCCGAAGCCCGCCACTTCACCGGCGGCGAAGAGTCCCGGCACAGGCTGTCCGTCGGCGCCTAACGCCCGCGCCGACAGGTCCGTCTCCAGACCACCGAGCGTCTTTCGCGTCAGTACGCTGAGCCGAACCGCAATGAGCGGCCCGGCATCGGGATCGAGAATCCGATGCGGCTTCGCCGTCCGAATGAGCCGGTCCCCGATGTACCGACGCGCCCTCCGAAGCGCCGCGATCTGCTCATCGTTCGTAGGATCGTTCGCGGTCTCCGCATCGCGGGCCGCGACGACCTGTTCGACCTTCGTCGCGTCCAGCAGCGGCTCGCCGACCAGATCGTTCATCCGGCGAACGAGATCAACGAGCCGACGCTCCACGATGAAGTCGGCGCCCTCCCGCTTGAACGCCTCCACCGGCCCGGGCGCGTTTCCGCCGCGAGCCCGCCCCAATACCTGCCGCCAACTCCGGCTCGTTAGGTCCGGGTTCTGCTCCGATCCCGACAGCGCGAACTCCTTCGCGATGATCCGCTGCGTGAGCACGAACCACGAGTGGTCGTAGCCGGTCGTCCGCAGATGCGCGAGCGTCGCCAGCGTATCGAATCCCGGAAACAGCGGGGCAGGGAGCCGATTGCCTCGTGCATCCAGCCAGACGGACGACGGGCCCGGCAAGATGCGAATACCGTGACGCGGCCAGATCGGGTTCCAGTTCTGGACGCCTTCGACATAATGCCACATCCGATCGCCATTGATGACGCGCGCGCCGGTTCGTGCCGCGATCGCGAGCATGCGACCGTCGACATGCTCCGGCACGCCGGACAACAGGTGCGCCGGTGGTGTACCGAGACTTGCGGGCCACGTGCGACGCACCAGTTCGTGATTCCCACCGATGCCACCCGACGTCACGATGACGACCTGCGCGCGCAGCGCGAACTCGCCCACCACCGTTCGCGAGCTCGCCTGCCCACGGTCCACCACGCTCGGCTCCACTAGCTCGCCGTGAACGCCGTCGATCGCGCCGGCGGTGCTCGTCAGCGCGCTCACGCGATGCCGGAAGCGGAACGACAGCAGTCCGCGCGCTTCCGCCTGCCTAACGCGA
>Ga0310810_10009943_pt1 | contig 11044 bp, 9 predicted proteins | sample NCmetagenome_FD_207641 | JGI IMG/M metagenome (GOLD analysis project Ga0310810, IMG submission 207641) | Soil microbial communities from experimental microcosm in Duke University, North Carolina, United States - NC | ecosystem: Engineered > Artificial ecosystem > Soil microcosm > Unclassified ... | reverse complement strand
GCGAGCTGGGAACAATCGCAAGCAGCCGGCTAAGAAGCCATTTCAGGAGCTGGTTACCGTTACCGACATGCGTTCGGCAAGCGCCGAAGCGTATCGCACACTCAGAACCAATTTGATTTTCTCGCAATCGGTTCAGACTCTGCGAACGGTTCTCGTCACCAGCGCATCGCCTGGAGAAGGAAAGACAACGACGGCGGCGAATCTCGCGGTATCGTTTGCGCATCACGGAATGCGCGTGCTTCTCGTCGACTGCGATCTCCGTCGTGGAAGAATTCACAAGATGTTCGCAATTCCACGCGAGCCGGGAATCACTGAGCTGGTGCTCGGACGGGAAGATGCGGAGACCGTTATCCGGCAAACGGATGTGACCGGACTTTACGTTATCCCATCGGGAAATCTTCCACCGAATCCGTCCGAGCTCCTCGGCGGCGAGCGGATGAGAAAAGTCTTGTCGTCGCTGTCTGAGGGATTCGATCTCATCGTCGTTGATACGCCGCCTCTGCTTGCTGCTTCAGACGGCGCGATTCTCGCGACGCTTGCCGATGGAGTGGTCGTAGTGCTGCGCGCGGGATCCACGGAGAGCGACGCCGCACAACAGGCGATTCAGCAGCTCACTGGTGTTGGAGCTCGAGTTGTCGGCGCAGTGCTGAATGATCCTGATGCGAAGGTGCCGACATACGGTGGGTACTACCACTACGAGTACGCTGGAGCGAACGAATAGCTCTGCTATCGGCCGTCGGCCGTCGGCCGGCGGCTGTCTCGCATCTGCTTTCTCGCGGATGGCCGATGGCTGACAGCCGACGACTCCAAATCGGCCGATCGCGATAGCAACCATTGCTCGAGTCCAGGAGCGATGATCTTCGCCGCGCGCTCCGCTCCGTAAGGACGCACATGATGCTCGGCGCTGCACCAGATCGCGAGCTTGTAGGATGGTGACGAGATATCCTGCGGACGTGGCCGCAACGGATACTCGAGCTTCCACGCCCAAGTCGCGAACGCATCCTCCTCTGTCGGCCGGTGCGATCTCGACTCTCTTACGAGCTCCATCTTCAAAAACCCGAAGCTCGGTGCAGTAGATGTAAGAAGCGACGTCACTTCATCCACCCGCTGTGCATCCTGAATTCGCGCCGTCAAATCGTGCGCGAGAATCTGGTCGCTGATGACCCGACGAAATCGTGACGGAGCCGTGAACAGCACTTCTCCCGCAACGATCAGCTCATCGTACGAGAGAATGTTCGTTCCGTAGATGATGAGAATGCAGAGCGCGACGATCGACACAATTGCGATCGAGGTTGCGACATACGGCGCAGTCATCGCGATCAGAACGCCGAACGCAGCAATTGCGGCGGCAATCACCCACAACACGATCGCGGTGCGCTGAGACGACATTCCAATCGCCATGAGGCGATGGTGAATGTGCCGCGCATCAGCGCCTGAGAGCGGAACGCCCCTGAGCCACCGTCGCAGAACGGCGAGGGATACATCCAGCAATGGCACGCACACCGCAAGAAGTGGAAGCGCGACCATCACCTTCGGTCCGGGAGCTTCGGCAGCTTTGAGCAGCAGCACCGAGAGCAGGAAACCAATGCTCAGGCTGCCCGCGTCGCCGAGGAATATTCTCGCTTTCGGAAAGTTGTACTTCATGAAGCCGACGAGCGCACCGAGCAACGCAACGGTCGGGATGATCACGCCCGTGTGACCAAGGGCAAGCGAAACGACAAGCCCGGTGGCAAACGCAACAATCGCTATTCCGCCGGCGAGTCCATTCAAGCCGTCGATGAAATTGTAGGCGTTGGTGACGCCGATTATCCACAGCAGGAGCAACGGCACTTCGACAAATCCGAGTCGCACTCCTTCCCCGTAACCGAGTGCAACCGTCCCGAGGCGAACACCGAAATACCATGCGACGATCGCTGCGGAAAGCTGCGCTACAAACTTCACGCTGGGTGGGAGACCGCGAACATCGTCCACCAGTCCAACCACAAATAGAATGGCGGATCCGATCAGCAGACCCAGCAGCATCCGCACTTCATTCGGGGCGATGATTCCGGCCGTCCAGAAAAGCGATGAGCCGTAGACCAGAATCGGAATCGCTACCCCAGCTGCCGCCAGATAAATCGCAACTCCGCCGAGACGCGGAACGGGCGAAGCGTGAATGCGCCTCACGCCGTCCGGTGCATCGTAGAGATGCAGCGCCGATGCGGCCCGAATCACAAGCGGTGTAAGAAGAACACTGAGCGCGCAAGCCGCGGCAAAGATCGCGGCAAGCCACCCGAACTGAATGGCCGTCACTTAGTTACGAATTGTCATGGGGCTTCCATAATACCTAGCGCTCCGGTTAATCGCTACCGAACCCTGTGGTTCTCAGCGCGATCTTTCAGGATTACCGCCACGGAGAACCGTTGCGCCGGAGCTTTCGAGCTTTCCCGCTAATTTCGGGTTCATTCTCGCTTGAATGACAAGCTCTTCGCCTTCATGCCTTTGATCGAGCACTTCAGCCTCGCGATGAATTTCAGCAAGCAGCTTTCCATCGCTTAGTGGAAGTCGAATTTCGGTTACCGGACGTCGTTCGCGGAGCATCGACAAAAGCGTTCGGTTGAGTGGCTCCAGGCCATCCGGTGCCATCGCGGAAACAAAAACAGAATCCGGCATGAGCTCCCTGATCGAGCTTTCGAGCGGCTCGAGCTCAGCCTCCGGGACGCGGTCGATTTTGTTGAACACGTGTCGAAGTGGCTTGTCCCCAACTCCAAGCTCGCCGAGTACCCCTTCGACGACCCGGCGCTGTTCGTCCCATGCGGGATGTGAGACGTCGATGACGTGCAGCAACAGATCCGCCTCTTTGACTTCTTCGAGTGTTGCGCGAAACGATGCTACGAGATCGTGCGGAAGTTTTCTGATGAAACCAACTGTATCGGTCACGACGATCGACGCATTCTCACCGAGATATACTTCGCGAGTCAACGGATCCAGGGTCGCGAACAATCGATCTTCGACGAAAATTCCTTGCGATCCGGATAGCGCTCGCAGAATCGAAGATTTACCGGAGTTCGTGTAACCGACGAGACTCGCGCGGAATTCGTTCTTGCGCGAAACGCGCTGCACTTCGCGCGACTTCTGAACGTCTACAAGACGCTGCCGCAAAAGCTTGATGCGCGAGTTGATCAACCGGCGATCGGTCTCGAGCTGAGTTTCGCCTGGCCCACGCACGCCGATTCCGCCGCGGAATTTCTCGAGGTGTGTCCACATTCGCGTCAGGCGTGGAAGCATGTATTGAAGCTGCGCGAGCTCGACCTGCATTTTCGCTTCACTCGATCGCGCGCGCGTTGCAAAAATGTCGAGGATCAGCTCTGCGCGATCGATGACGCGCTGTCCTGTAGCGTCTTCGATGTTTTTTCCCTGGGCGGGAGTGAGCTCGTCGTCGAAGATTGTCAGCGTCGCACCTGTATCGCGAATCGCCTGACTCAGCTCGTCGATTTTCCCCTTCCCCAGATAAGTGGCAGGATTCGGCCGGTCGATTTGTTGAGTGAGGTGTCCAACGACTTTCGCACCTGCAGTGTCGGCCAATCTCTCGAGCTCTTCGAGGTGCTCGTTCATCGCTTCGGAACGGGTAAGGGCCGGCGAGCCCGCGGATCCATTTCCGTTCGCGCGCCCGTGCGGCCCCTTGAGTTGAACCCCGACGAGTATCGCTCGCTCGACCGGGGTTTCCAGCTCGATCAATTCTTTCCGGATGGTCTACCTTCTCTGCTGACTTGTCCCGCCGAAGCTCGAGAATCTGCCGCGCTGATCATATGGCACGGTGAACGTTCCCGCTGCTCCTGCGTCTACACCAATATCGCCCATCACACGGTAATTCACACTACCGCTCGAAAGGAGCTGCCTGCCAGCGGCGCCAAGGCCGGCGTAAGTGAAGTCCATCGGGATCGTAACAAACGTCGAATCTCTCCCTCGAACTCTGAACGCGTGATCGAGCACGCCGTTTCCAAGCTCCTTGTCTTCGACCATCAGCCTGTAGGTGAGCCGCGTTGCGTTGAGGTTGTATCCGTTCGGATTGTAGACACTCAACACGATATCGAGCGCACCGCCAGACAGGCCGAGACCACGAATTTTCACATCGCTGAACTGCACGAGCGGCTGCTTGAAACCGCCCAGTCCGACGGTCGCACAGCCCCCCAGCACTGCCGCGGCCATCGCCGCAACAAAAATCCTTCTACGCATCACTCTCTCCCCCCGTGCTCGCCTTACCGTCGGGCGGGCTCTGATCGTTATTGTCGTTCGCGACGCGGCTCTTCAGCTCATTCCACCATGCGATTCGCTTCGCGATGTCTTTTTCGAAACCGAATGGTCCCGGTTCATAGAACGTCGAACCCCGAAGAGCCTCCGGCAAATACTCTTGCGGGATGTATGCCTCGGCGACGTTATGTGCGTACTGGTACCCCTCTCCATAGCCCAGTTCCCGCATTAATCCAGTTGGGGCGTTGCGGATGTGGAACGGAACAGGAGCTCCAGGTGTAGCGCGCGCTGCCTCCATAGCGGCGTTGAGCGCGCGCATCCCGGAATTCGATTTCGGCGCGGTTGCGAGATAGATGATCATTTCCGCTAGCGGGAGATAGCCTTCCGGTGGGCCGAGCATGTGAAACGCGTCGCGCGCTGCAACGGCGATTTGAAGCGCGCGCGGGTCCGCGAGGCCCACATCTTCTGCGGACATTGCAATCGCGCGTCGAAAGATCGTCATCGGATCTTCGCCGCCTTCGATCATTCGCATCGCCCAATAAAGCGCGCCGTCTGGATCACTTCCGCGGAGGGATTTGTGAAATGCCGACAGCATGTTGAAATGCGTTTCGCCTGATTTGTCGTGAAGAGCGAAGCGTTTTTGCATCGCATCGCGAGCGTCCTGCGCCGTGATGTGGCGTTCTTCGCCTGATAAAAGTGCGGCGGCCTCGAGAACACTCAATGCTCGTCGTGCATCACCGTCCGCTTCGTGAGCGATGAGCTGCAGTGCATCTTCGTCGACTTTCAGCTGGAGATTTCCCAATCCTCTTTCGGGATCGCTCAGAGCGCGATCGAGCAGAACGCGAATGTCGGCGGATGAAATCGGCTCGAGAACGAAAACTCGCATTCGCGAGAGCAACGCGCCGTTCATCTCGAAGGACGGATTCTCCGTCGTGGCGCCGATGAGGGTGATCGTTCCACTTTCGACGTGCGGAAGAAATGCATCCTGCTGTGCTTTGTTGAAGCGGTGTATCTCGTCGACGAATAGAATTGTTTGGCGGCCGAGATCCAATCGTTCTTCAGCGGCGGCAATTACCTCTCTCACTCGTGCGACGCCTTCAGTTACTGCGGAGAACGGAACGAATTCGCGATTCGTGTAGTTCGCGATCAGTCGTCCGATTGTTGTCTTGCCCGAGCCTGGTGGTCCCCAGAAAACCATCGACGTAATTGCACCGCGCTCGATTGCTTCGCGCAGTGGTTTCCCCGGATCGAGCAAATGGTGTTGCCCCACGAGCTCGTCGAGAGTTTGCGGGCGGATGCGAGCAGCGAGCGGCTGCGCCGAGGCAGGCGGTGTGAACAGCGAGCCTTCTCGGGAGGATTTCGTTACGGGGCCGCGAAATTTCTTTGGCATGGCGGAAGGTTACACTGCGACTTTCAGACCTTCGATCAGCTATCAGCCATCAGCCGTCGGCCATCAGCACTGCGACTCGAAAGTCTCGTGTCCGGGGTTCTAGCCGATGGCTGATGGCTGACGGCTGATAGCTGGTGTTTAGACAACCAGCTTCCGGGCCAATAAATACAATCCGCACCCCGCAAAAAAGCTCGCCGGAAGATCCCAACCTTTCTTCCCTTGAAACTCCGGAACGAGGTTCGAAGCACCGACGTAAATCGAGACACCCGCCGCGAGAGCCAAGCCGTACGAGCGGAGCGGCTCGATGTACTCCGTCATCAATCCCCCGAGGACAGTTGCAACTCCGAGCGCTGAACCTGCCGCAAGCGCGCGACGTCGTGAAGAACCGGCGGCAAGGAACAAGCTCGATATCGCCAGTCCTTCCGGCAGTTTGTGCAGCAGGATGGCGATGAACACCAGCAATCCGAGTTCCGCGCGCACTTCAAATCCGCTTGCAATCGCAACACCGTCGATGAAGGTGTGCAACAACAATCCGACCAGCGCAGATATACTGACCGCGCGCGTCACGTGATGAACTTCCTCGCCAAAATGGAAATGAGGAGTGACAGTGTGCTGCGTCAAATGCACGAGGAGATATCCGGCGAGAATCATGAGACCCGCGCTCTCCCCGTGTTGTTTGACCGCCTCGGGCACAAGATCGGCGAGCGCAACGGAGATCATGAATCCCGCCGACAGGGCGATCATCTTGTCGAGCGCCGAGAGGCTCCAGCGTGACCGCGAGGTGACGGCCGCCGCGCCAAGTACGTTTGCGCCGGCCGCGATCAGCGTGTACGCGACCGCGGGGCGTATCACGCCTGAGTCAGTCCCAGCCGCTCTGCCGCTGCGCTGATCGCCGCCGACAACGATGGCGCGAGCGCACGATCCCACGATTGCGATCGCCACGTTCTATCAGCTAGCGACGCACGCTCCTCGAGACCCTTTCCCTGCAATAGATAAAGCCACTTGTCAGACCGCGCGTAGATGTAGAGCTCGAGCTGCGGCGTGAGAGTCAGCTGATCGTCCGGCGTGAACAACGAAATCTCGACCCCGCCGTACGTCGCGAGCGGGACCTTGAGTCGCGCCACTGCATCACGCACGTCGGGAAGTGCAATCAGCTCACCTTTCCATGTTGCTTCTGATCGGAGATCGGAGATCTCGATGTCGATTGCCGGCGCGAGCTGTTCGCTCAGCGTATAGAACAGATCGACCACACGCTCAGCATTCGCCGAGACGAATGCTTCGTAGTAATCACCACCCTGCGGACGAGTGTGCTTGAGAAAAGTGAATCCGTCCGTGCCGGATCGAAATCGCTTCCAGACGGTGACATCGGGATTTCTACCGCGAAAAAGCATCGTTATTTCTCGTTTGCCGCCAACGCCAGCAAGCGCTCGCGAGTGTTCACCGCCGGGTCATTAATAACATTCTCGAGAAGTTTGCGTAACACACGACCCACGGCCGGCCCCCTCAATCCAATCTCTTCCAGATCAACGCCTCCAACTGCGAGATCCGCGACTTCAATCGGATCCCGATATGCAATCCGCAAAGCTTTGCGATATACAGACATCACCCGCCGGCGTGTCGGTGCACTCATTCCACCATTCCGCTCGGCCGCCCAGCGTGCCGCTGCAAGCCGTATGACAGAGGCAAGACGCGTGCGACCGGCAATCTGAGCCCACCGGCGAAGCACGACGTCCGGAGCCTCACTCCTTTCCGTTAGGGCCTCACTCATCTCGCCCGCAATCTGTCGCCAGGAAGTTATTACCGACGTAATCCACTTCGCTTCCGCATTTGAAAACCGCAGCTGCTTGAGTGCATCAGCGAGTTGCTCCGTCGAAGCCGGTGAGAATAGCGCGGTGATGCGTGCGAGTCTTCGGCTCGATTGACGAGCGGCGTGCCTGGAATCTCCGGGCAGGCAGACATGATCGATTGCCGAGAGATCCAGATCCGTGACGGACGACAGGACAGGAACCAGGACTTCGAGCGCTCCGCTGTCGCGCCACATCTTGAACGCAACGCTTGGCTTCTGCACCTGCTCCATCGTTTTCTCGATTTCCTGCTTCACACGCTCGGCCGATAGTCTCGTGAGATGCGGCGCGCTCGCTGTGATGGCAGTCCAGGTTTCTTTCTCGATCTGAAAATCGAACCGGGAAGCAAATCGAATCCCGCGCAGTGCGCGCAGCCGGTCTTCGCGCATGCGCTCTGCCGGCTCGCCGACAGCGCGCACGATTCCCTTCTCGAGGTCTTTTTTCCCATCGAACGGGTCGCGTTCTTCCCGCGTGAGTGGAGAAAACGCAATCGCGTTGATCGTGTAATCGCGCCTCGCAAGATCTTCTTCGAGTGATACGCCGAACTCTACCACCGCGTGACGTCCATCGGTGTTGACGTCGCGGCGAAATGTCGTGACCTCGTGCATGACATTTTCGTTGTCGAGTACTCCAACAGTGCCGAACTCGATTCCCACCGGCACGGTTCGCCGAAAAAGTTTTCTCACTTCGTCGGGACGAGCGGCAGTTGCGAGATCCCAGTCGAGATGTGGATGTCCAAGCAGTGCGTCACGCACTGCTCCGCCGACGCACCACGTTTCAAACCCGGCCTTCTCGAGCGTGCGGGCAATGCGTTCCACTTCTGGCGGCGGCTCCAGCTTGCTTGCGATATGAGCTGGCATCGTCGTGACGGGCAGTTAGTGGTCGCCGAACATTGCGCGAATTGCCGGCATCTTCATTCCCGCTCCAAGTGCGAGCATGAGATCGATTCGCGCTTGCTGCGCGCGACGATATCCGCCGAAAATCACTCCCATTTCCTCGAGGCGCCTGCCGCCGCCTGCATACCCATACGTATGACCGACTCGTCCGCCTTGCGTGCGCGATGTGAGAACGACCGGCTTGTCTTCAGATATCCACCGCTCGATTGCCGGAACGACAGCGGGCGGAACATTCCCGCGTCCCATGGCGGCGATCACAACGCCGCGCGCGACCGCACGCGATGCATCAAGCAATCGTTCATCCGATCCCGCGGCGATGAAGATGATATCCACAGGAGTCGCGAGTGACGTTGGCTGAATAATCGGCGGAAGTGGCGGAAGCTCGCGATGCAGAATCAGCTCGCCTTCATCCAGAACGCCGAGTGGCCCGAAGCCGGGACTTTCAAATGCGTCCAGAAGATGCGTATTCGTCTTCGTGACGTCGGACGCGGCAAAGATTTCTCCGTTGACCACAACCATCGCCCCGTATCCACGGGCTTCGGGACTCGCAGCAACGCGCACTGACTCGAGAAGATTTGCCGGTCCATCCCAGCCGAGGTCGCTGACGGTTCGCATGGCTCCGGTGAACACGACGGGCTTGCTCGCGGGGAGTGAGCGCGTGACGAGATACGCTGTTTCTTCGAGCGTATCTGTTCCGTGCGTTACTACCACTCCCGTCACCTCCGGTCGTAGCAAATGTTCGGCAATACGATTTCGCAGCGCCCACATTCGCTCGACGTTCATGTGCGGCCCCGGGAACGCGCCCCAATCTTCTGTCTCGACTCCAGTGATTGCTTCGATGCCGCGCGTTGCTTCCAGAATCTCTTTCGACGTGAGTGAAGGAACCGCTCCCGTTCCGCCGGGATCGTTTCGCATCGCGATTGTCCCGCCGGTGAAGAGTATGACGATCAAGATTTTGCGATTTCTGCGACGCGTGAAATCATTGCGTCAGTCTGCACGGCAAATGACTTGGGATCTTCGGCAGCTGCTTCAATCGAGTACGTGATGAGCGCGTCTGCGGCGAGAAGATCGAGCGCCGCAGCGCGGTCATTCGCACCTTCGCCGTGCGCGACCTCGCATAGAATTCTCGTGGCTGCAGCGATCAGATCATCACTCAACGACTGCGATGAATTTTCAGAAAGGGCAGATTCCATTCGCGTCATCAGCCGCGCCGGTGGCTCCGGACGTCTCGAGCGAAGCCAGGCTCTACTTTCCATTCGATTCAATCATCCCGCGGACAGTCGGTGCGACAGCAGCGAGCGCTTCACTGATTCGAGAGCCGTCCGGTATTCCCGCTTGCGCCAGATGAGGCTTTCCACCTCCACGCCCGCCGGCAATCGCGGCAACAGCTTTCAGGATTTCATCAGCTCGCAATCCTTTTTCGCGTGCAGCATCGCTGACGACGCAGATGAGCGTGTGCTTTCCATTCACGTCCGCAGCAAGCACCGCGACGCCGTTCGACAATTTGTCGCGAACGGAATCAGCAAGCGTGGTCAGCGATTTCATGTCGCCGGTGCTGACAGTGGTTGCAACCACAACCACTCCGTCGACTTGCTGTTGTTGACTGATGATTCGATCGACTTCACCGCCGCCGCCTGACCGAATCGCTTCATCAATACGCTTCTCGAGTGTTTTTCTTTCTTCGACGAGCGAGCGCACTTTCTTCACCAGATTCTCAGGCGAAGATTTCACGATCTCGCCAATCTCGCCCACACTTCTCGCCAGTTGATCGAGCATGGAGTACGCGCGTGGGCCCGTCACTGCTTCGATGCGACGCACTCCGGCAGCGATGCCGGATTCCGCAACGATTCGAAATAGTCCAATCTCCGACGTATTTCTAACGTGCGTTCCTCCGCACAGCTCTGCCGAAACGCCGGGAATTGTCACGACGCGGACAATGTCACCGTATTTCTCGCCAAAGAGGGCCATCGCGCCGGACGCACGCGCCTCGTCGTATTTCTTCTGCGACGTCGTGACCGGAATCGCTTCGAAGATCTCGTTGTTTACGATCTTCTCGACGTGTGTCTTCTCCTCTTCCGTCATCGGACCATGATGATGGAAGTCAAACCGCAGTCGATCGGGCGCGACAAGTGATCCCGCCTGGTGCACGTGATCGCCGAGCACGCTGCGCAGCGCCGCGTGAAGCAGATGCGTAGCGGTATGATTTCGCTCAGTGTCGAGTCGCGTGCGCCGCGGAACTTCAGCGTGCGCCGGCCCCAGCTTCACTTCGCCATCGGCCTCACCGATCGCGGCAATGCGTCCGTCGATCTTGCGAACTTCATCGACTTTCACCTTCCATCCGTCGCCTGTGATCTCACCATTGTCGGAGATCTGCCCCCCGGACTCGGCGTAAAACGGAGTTTCGCGCAGCATGACTGCGACCCGATGATCAGCAAGCGGAGCAAAGTCGACAACGCTCGTATCAGTCGCCGTCCGATCGTATCCGACAAACGAAACGGCTTCGCCCGCATCTGATTGCCAGCTTGCTTGCGCGAGCTCATCGGCGGAAACGCCGATTTTCTTAGACTTCCTCTCTTCCTGCGATTGCGTGCGCTGGGCATTCAACGCCTGCTCGAAGCCGGCGATATCTACGGTGTAGCCGCGCTCGCGCGCCATCAGCTCGGTCAGATCAAGCGGAAAACCGT
>Ga0310810_10009942_pt1 | contig 11044 bp, 10 predicted proteins | sample NCmetagenome_FD_207641 | JGI IMG/M metagenome (GOLD analysis project Ga0310810, IMG submission 207641) | Soil microbial communities from experimental microcosm in Duke University, North Carolina, United States - NC | ecosystem: Engineered > Artificial ecosystem > Soil microcosm > Unclassified ... | reverse complement strand
CGACGTCGAACGGATCAAGACGGCGTTCGCCGCCGCGATTTGGCAGTTGATCCGGGGTGCCGCCGGCGTTCCCGGGTCGGCCGATCCCGCGCTCAGCCGCCGATACGCGGACGTGCTCGCGGAAAATCTTGGCCAGCCCGGCTTCCGTGAGTTGCTGGTGGTCGCCACCGACCTCGACGCGCGGCGTGACGTCGTCGCCACGCTGCTGCGCGAACCCTATCTTCGTGAGTTCATGGCGCCGCGGCCGGGCCGAGATCGTCGCAGTGAGATTCTGGATCTCACTGGGGTGGCGCGTGAGCATGCGTTCAGCGTTGTCGCCGCCGCCCTGACGCCGCCACTGGTTTGTGACGCGGCGCTCGTCAAGTTTGCCGTCGACAGCTACTGGCGCGGTGAGACGCATCGGCTCTGCGATCGCCCTGGCGTCGTGAGCCGTCTGCTGGAAGAAGTGGCCGCTGCGGGCGTGACGCAGGTCGTTGTCGTCAGCGCGACAGGTGCCGCCTCGTCGCCGCACCGCCTGTCATCGCCACGGCTCGACCTGCGCAGCCGGCTCGGCGGGTTCGTCGCCGCCGCCGAGGCCGCGGCCCTTCGCGACGCCCTCGAGATGGCGCGGTTACGGTTCGACAGCGTGTATGCGATCGCGCCGACGCACAACCAGATCGGCCCGTTCGATTTCGATGGCGCCTATGACGCGGCGTCGGATCGGCGGGAGACGATCGGCGAGCTGATGCACCACGCCTATGAAGACGCGTACCGCCAATTCATCGAGCCGGTGGTCGGCGCCAGCGGCGAGCAGCTTGCGCAGCCGTGACCATCATCGACTGCGATCGCTCGTACGCCGCCTCGATCCTGGCCATCCTGAACGACGCGATCGAGCATTCCACCGCCCTGTACGATTACCGGCCGCGGCCACTTTCCGCGATGGACGCGTGGTTCGACGCGAAGGAGCGTGGCGGGTACCCCGTGATCGGCGCGGTTGACGCTGACCGCGGGCTGATCGGATTCGCGTCGTACGGGACGTTTCGCAACTGGCCCGCGTACAAGTACTCCGTCGAACACTCGCTGTACGTCGATCGCCAGTATCGAGGGAAGGGCGTTGGCACGGCTCTGCTGGCTGCTATCTTGAAACGCGCTACCGCCCAGGGCTACCACAACGTCATCGGCGGCATCGACGCGGACAACGCCGTCAGCATCGCGCTGCACGAGAAGTTCGGCTTCGAGCGCTGCGGCATCGTGCGCCACGCGGGTTTCAAATTCGGGCGATGGCTCGATCTGGTGTTCTATCAGAAGTTGCTGGAGACCCCGCTCGATCCGCTCGATGGCTGATCCTTCGCGCTGCGGACGACGGCCGACAGCCGCCAGATCTCCGCGACGATCCGCCATGCCTGTCTGATCGTCATCTTCGAGCCGCGCCGATCGACCCACTGGCTGACCGGGATCTCAACGAAATCGCGGTACGGATAATCGGCAGGCAGCGTCGTAAAGCGGGCGATCAACTCCACGTCGAAGCACCAGCGCAGCCGGAACGGCGTCTCGAACAGCGCGGTCGTTGCGGTCGTGGCCCTGAACAGCTTGGCGCCGCACTGCGTGTCGTACACCGGCAGCTCGAGCACGATTGACGCGATCGTTGCGAACCCGCGGCCAATGTAGTGACGCAGTGGGGCGCGGCGGACGTCGCGGCCGAGCATCCGCACGCGCGAGCCGAGCGCGAGCACCACGCGCGGGTCGTCGAACGCCGCAGCCAGCGTCGGGATGTCCGCCAGGGGCGTGGCGAGGTCGGCATCCCAATAGCCGATCACGTCCGGCGAGAGACTGGCCGCGTGGAGAATACCCGCGCGCACGGCTTCTGCCTTGCCGCTGTTGCGCTGCAGGCGAAGGAGCGTGGCACGGTCTGGTGTCGCGGCGATGAGTTGCTGTACGACCTCCGCTGTCGCATCGGTGCTGCCGTCGTCGACGAACACGAATCGCAACTGCGGCTCGCGTGCGAGCGCCCACGTAAACGCCGCCGGATCAAGTCGGGCGGCCTCGTTGTAGCAGGGGACGATGACTACTGTGGTCGGCAGAATGCCCATGCCGTGAGTCCGGGAATGCGAAGGCCGAAGCGCCGCGCCGCCAGCAGCACGCGTGCATCGAGTGTCAGCGCGCCGGCAAGAGCAGCGGTCAGGGAACCGGACCGTGTCCACGAACCCGCGCCATGATCGGTGCGGTGCCGGCCTGCGGCCTCCAGGACTTTTTCCAGGAGTCGTGGCAGCAGGAGCGACGCAAACATGTAACCGTCTGCCGCAACCGTCATGCCGGTACCGTGCATCGCTGCCCGCAATTGCGGGACACGGTAGCGACGGTAATGCTGGAGCGCGCGATCGTGATCCGAGAAGAGCGACTGGAACGCCGGCACCGTCACGAGGACGGCACCGCCGGGCTGCAGGTGGCTGCTCGCGACGCTGCGCAGCAGCGCCCGGTCGTCGGCGACGTGTTCGATGACATCGAGCGCGAGCACCAGATCGAATCGACGATCGCCCATCGCCTCGATTGATTGATACCGCTCGATCGTTCGTCCAGGAATGGGATGCGATGTGCCGCAGCGGGTCGTGGGCAGGTGGATGTCGATGCCGACCAGTTCGCGCGCGCCGAATGCCGACTGCAGGTGTTCGCCGACGAATCCATCGCCGCAGCCGACATCGAGAATTGAATCGAAGCGGGATGACTGCCGCCGGAGAATCGCCGCGACAGCGCGCACCCGCGCGATTTCCCAGGGGTGGCGCCGCGAGACCCCTGGCCGCAGTTCACTGAGGTCCAATGCGCATCATCATAGCGAAGGTGCGAGACGGAGGTGGGAGACGAGGGTGCGGGACGGGGGTGCGAGACGGAGGTGGGAGACGAGGGTGCGAGACGGAGGTGCGAGACGAGGGTGCGAGACGGAGGTGCGAGACAGGGGTGCGAGACGACAGGACGAGTCAGAAGCCGGCGCGCAGTCGCACGGCGACGGACCTGGGCGCGGTGGAGTGCCCTGCCGGAGGACACTCCTGCGACGTTGATCGCATCGAGGCTTACTTGCGTGACGGCTCGGTCTCGTCGTTCTTCGCTTCCTCCAGCAGGCCCGGGAGACTGGTCCCGCTGGTCGCCCCGAGTAGTCCTGCGCGCGAATAGGTGAACAGCTTCTCGCGCGTGTCGGCGATGTCCAGATTCCGCATCGTCAACTGGCCGATGCGATCCTGCGGCGTGAAGAAGGCCTCGCCCTTTTCCATCGTGAGCCGTTCCGGCTTGTAGGTGAGGTTCGGGCTCTCGGTATTCAGCAGCGAGTAATCGTTGCCGCGCCGCAGCTCGAGCGCCACCTCGCCGGTGATCGCGCGGGCGACCCACCGTTGGGAGCCGTCGCGCAGGCGCAGCGCCTGCGGATCGAACCAGCGGCCCTGGTACAGCAGCCGTCCGAGCTTGCGGCCGTCGTCGCGATACTGCTCGATGGTGTCTTCGTTGTGGATGCCGGTCACCAGCCGCTCGTAGGCGATGTAGAGCAGCGCCATGCCCGGCGCTTCGTAGATGCCCCGGCTCTTCGCTTCGATGATCCGGTTCTCGATCTGATCGCTCATGCCGAGACCGTGGCGGCCACCGATGCGGTTGGCGTCGAGCAGCAGTTCGACATGGTCGTCGTACGTCGTCCAGTGGCCGTTGACCTTGAGCGCGACGGGGACGCCTTCGTCGAAACGGACGGCAATCTCCTCAGGCGTCACCGGGACGTCCCCGCGCCAGGAGGCTACGCCCATGATCGGTTCGACGATCGTGATTCCGGTGTTGAGGTGTTCCAGGTCCTTGGCTTCGTGCGTGGCGCCGAGCAGATTCGAATCAGTGGAGTAGGCCTTCTCCGCGGACATCTTGTAGTCGAAGCCCGCCTTCCGCATGTACTCCGACATTTCCCTGCGGCCGCCGAGCTCGTCGATGAACTGCTGGTCGAGCCACGGCTTGTAGATCCGCAGATCAGGGTTGGTCAGCAGCCCGTAGCGGTAGAAGCGTTCGATGTCGTTGCCCTTGAAGGTGCTGCCGTCTCCCCAGATGTGCACGGCGTCGCTCTTCATCGCCTGCACGAGCATCGTGCCGGTGACGGCGCGCCCCAGCGGCGTCGTGTTGAAGTAGGCCACGCCCGCGGTGGAGATGTGGAAGGCGCCACACTGGATCGCCGCGATGCCCTGTGCGACCAGTTCGGCGCGGCAGTCCACGAGCCGCGCCTGCTCCGCGCCATATTCGCGCGCCTTCTGCGGGATTGCCTCGTAGTCCGGTTCATCGGGTTGTCCGAGGTTGGCCGTGTAGGCGTACGGGATCGCGCCTTTCGCGCGCATCCAGTGCAAGGCGGCGCTGGTGTCGAGGCCGCCCGAGAACGCGATGCCGACACGCTCGCCGACAGGAACCCGCTGAAGGATGGTGGTCATGAACGTTCCATCATAAATCGTCGGCGGCGCAGTAGAATTCGCGACCATGCACAAGCGACTTGCGGTTCTCGCACTCCTGCTGTTGACCGCGGCGCCCGCGTGGGCGCAGGGGAAGAAGACTCAGGATCACTGGATCACGACATGGGCCACGGCCGTGGTCGCGCGGGCGCAGCCGGCCGCTGGTCGCGGCGGCGGTCCCGCGGCGCCCGCTGCCAATGCGCCAACGGGTGGCCCAGCGGTGGCCGCGCCTGCCGGACCACCACAGGCTGGTGGACCGGCGCCAGGTGCGCCGCCCGCCGCCGGACGAGCGACGACCGGTGGGGGACGTGGTGCTCCGGGCGGGGGACGTGGTGGATTCCCGGCGCCGTTGACGCTCAACAACCAGACGCTGCGGCAGATCGTGCACGTCAGCGCCGGCGGCTCGAAGGTGCGCGTGGTATTGAGCAACGTGTTCGGCAGCGCGCCGATCGAGGTTGGTGCGGCGCACGTCGCGCTGCGCGCCGCTGACGCGAATGTGCAGCCGCCGTCGGTGAAGCCGCTGACCGTCAATGGTGCAACGGCGTTTTCGATTCTGGCGGGCGCCGTGATCGTCACCGATGCGGCGGAGCTGAACGTGCCGGCTGGCGCGGATCTCGCGATCGATCTGTTCTTCCCGGGCGAGGTCGGGAACGGCCCGTCGCTGCTGACGGTCCACCAGGGCGCGAACCAGACGAACTACGTCCTGGCTCCCGGCAACAACAACGGCGCGGCCGCGCCAGAGGTAGCGTCGCGCACCGGCAGCTGGACGCTGCTGTCGCGGGTGGAGGTGACGGCACCGGCCAAGGCGGGGACCATCGTCACGTTCGGTGACTCGATTACCGACGGCACGCGGTCGACGACGGATACGAATTCGCGGTGGCCCGATGTACTGGCGCGACGGCTGGCCGCCCAGAAGAACCTGCAGGGAATCGCGGTCGCCAACGAGGGCATCGCCGGGAACCGGCTGCTCGGTGACGGCGCCGGGGTCGCTGCCCTCGCGCGGTTCGACCGCGACGTGTTGCTGCAGACCGGCGCGTCCTACGTGATCGTCCTCGAAGGGATCAACGACATCGGCGTGGCGCGCGCGAATGCGACGCCCACGGCGCAGGACCTGATCACGGCGCACGAGCAGATGATCGAGCGCGCGCACGCCATGGGCCTGAAGATCTACGGCGCGACGCTGACGCCATTCGAGGGCGCCGCCTACGCGACGCCGGAAGGCGAGGCCAAACGCACGGCGCTGAACGAGTGGATCCGGACCAGCGGGAAGTACGACGGCGTGATCGACTTCGACAAGGCGACGCGTGATCCGATGGCGCCGGCGAAGTACAACCCGCTGTACGACTCCGGCGATCACCTGCATCCGAATGATGCCGGCTACAAGGCGATGGGCGAGGCGATCGATCTATCGCTGTTCAAGTAGCGGCCTTACGGAGGGGACGGAGGGGACGGAGGAAACGGCCTCACAGGAGATGAGATGAAGCGGCTGGCTGTCCTTCGACGTGCTAGCTTGCGCTGCACAAAGGATTAACGCGCTCAAGGCGCAAAGGAGCAGCCAGCCATGGAATATGGTGCCATCGATCTCCATCTTCGTCGCAGCCAAATTCGGATCATTGATGCGGAGGAGCACGTGGTGCTCGACCGGCGGATTGAGACCACGCGTGAGGCCCTGACGCAGGTCTTTGGTGGACGGCGGTTGCGGATTCTGCTCGAGAGCGGCACGGAGAGCGAGTGGGTGGCGCAGCACCTCGAGGGGCTGGGCCACGAGGTCGTCGTGGCGGATCCGAATTACGCGCCGATGTATGGGAGCCGGTCGAGGAAAGTGAAAACGGACCGGCGGGACGTCGCGGCCCTGGCGGTCGCGAATCGCCGCGGGCTGTATCGGGCCGCACATCGCGCGACGGCCGCCGCGCGGGCGCAACGCCAGACGCTGCGCATCCGGCGGCAACTCGTCCGCATGCGCAGTGGGGTGATTAGTCTGTTACGCGCGGTGCTGCGCCAAGAAGGGTTCCGCCTCGGCGCCGGGACCGCCGAGACCGTGATCGCGCGGCTCGACGCCGTGGGCATGCCGTCGACGGTGGCGACGATCGTGGCGCCGTTACGGGCGACGCTCGAGCAGTTGACCGGACAGCTGATCGCCGTGAGTGCCGCGATCGAGGCGGCCGCGGACGCGACCCCCGTCACCCGACGACTCATGACGGCGCCGGGGGTCGGGCCGATCGTCGCGGCCACGTTCGTCGCGACGCTCGATGACGTCGGACGTTTTGGCGGCGACGCCGCGCGCGTCAGCGCGTATCTCGGGCTGGTGCCGACCGAATTCAGCTCGGCGGAGCGCCAGCGCAAAGGGCACATTACCAAAACGGGCCCCGGCGATCTGCGCGCGTTGTTGGTCCAGGCGAGTTGGACGATCTGGCGCAGTACGCGGCCGGAGGCCGCCGCGCTGCGCACGTGGGCGCAGGTGCTCGCGGCACGCCGCGGTCGCCGGATCGCCATCGTCGCGGTGGCGCGGCGTCTCAGCCGCATTCTCTATGCGATGTGGCGCGATGGGCAGGACTTTCACGCGCCGCGATCGGTGAGCGAGGCGGCCGCCTAACGGCGACGCGGCCGACGGCGCACACGGCGGCACAGGAGAGGTAGAGCCACGAGTTGGAGCACCAGCGCGACCCGTTCCTTGGCCGCAGGTGAGAGCCGTTACCGGAGATGGCGCGGTGCTCCCCCGAATCTCAGACTGCGGAGCGACGACCTCGCTCACTTGAAACGCGAATAGAAGGGTGACGGAGCTCGCCTGGGCGGCGGCTCCCGATACGGGGATGACTCGACGGCTCGCGCGCCCGGCCTTGCTGGTTGAAGGCCCTGCGCGCTCGCGAGTATTGACAACAACCAGCCGCTTCATAGAAGGAACGGGGAAACGGAGACGAACGGAGGCGGTTGTCGGCTCGCGGCCCTACGGACCGCATCGGTCACATGAAGAAGCCCAGAGACAAACCGCCGACGTGATCCAGGGCGGCTTGTCTCCGGGCTTCTTCACGCGACCAGGCCGAAGGCGGCCAGCCGGCAACCGCTCGTGCGCCGCAGTCCACCCGAAACCCTCCGTTCGTCCCCGTTTCCCCGCTCCTCCTGTGAGACCGTTCCCTCCGCAAACTCCGATAACGCGGGAAGGACTAGACGTGAACGCCTGGAACGATGTCCTTGATCTCGAGCGGCGCCGGCGTGAAGCAGAGGACGAACATCAGTACCGCGAACGCTGCGAGCCACAGGCGCGTGCGATCCAGCGGCATGTGTTCATCCCAGACGCGCGGGTGTCGCGGGCCGAAGACGATGAGCATCGCCACCGACAGCACCGTCCAGATGACCCATGAGTGCGAGACGAACACCGTGAGCGTCACCAGGCACAGCACCGTGGCGAACGTCACCGTGGTGCTGCGATGTCCGAGCACCGCGTACGAGATGTGCCCGCCATCCAGTTGCCCAAGCGGAAACAGATTGAGTGCGGTGGCGAGCATCCCGAACCATGCCGCAAAGACCATCGGGTGCATGTTGACCGTGTAGCCGTCGGCGATTGCGCCGAAGCGGATCCACTCCGCCGCCTTGAACAGCAGCGGCTCGCCGAACTCGATCACGGTTCCACGGAACTGTGGTGGAATCGGCACGACGTTCGACAGGTACATGCCGAGCAGCAGCAGCGGAATCGCCACGACGAAGCCGGCGATCGGTCCGGCGATGCCGATGTCGAACAGGGCGCGCTTGGTGGGGATCGGCTGCCGGATGCGGATGACGGCTCCCAGTGTTCCCGTCAACACCATCGGCATTGGGAGAAAATAGGGGAGCGACGCGTCCACGCCGTAGTATCGGCACGCGAAGTAGTGCCCGAATTCGTGAGACCCGAGAATGAGGAGGACGGGAACGCTGTACCAGAAGCCGCGGACCGCCAACTGTCCCGCCGTCAGCAGCAACTGCCGATCGCTGAAGCCGACGCTGAAGGAGACGTAGTGCATCTGGCCGACGTAGGTCGCGGACCACAGCGTCAGCAGGAACAGGACGATGTACTTGAGCGTCCCCTCGCGACGGGCCGGCAGCGGCGGTACGAAAACCGGCTCGGAGAGGCGTGGGGTTGTCGCGAGGAACTCGTCGACAGGAGATGTCGACGGATCCGGCAAATCCAGACGGGAAGGGTCCAGGGTCGTTTACCCGATATTCTGAAGGTCCTTGCCCGGCTTGAATCGGATCGTCCGCCCGGGCGGGATGCGGACTTCCTTGCCGGTCCTGGGGTTACGGCCGATCCCGCGCTTCCGCGGCTTCACCTGGAAGACCCCGAAGCCACGCAGTTCGATTCGGTCGCCGCGCTGCATTGAAATCCGCATGGCGTCAAAGACGGCATCGACGGCTACCTCGGCCTTGACCTTGGTGATATCGGCGATTTTCGAGACTTCGTTGACGATGTCGACCTTGATCATGCGGAAGCTGGCCTCTGCGCAAGAACGTCCTTCGATTACGCTCAGACCGTCCTGAGCGATCGACCCAGGGTCTTGTCCCGAGTAACGTCGAAGGATTTGTCCCGGGTGAAGTCGAAGGACGGTAACTATCGTATAAAGAGTGAGTTAGCCTGTCAACCGAGCGATAAATCACCCCCTGAATCGTGGCCAGAACCCTGCCTGCCGTCGTGCTGGTCGGCCGCCCCAACGTGGGCAAGTCGACGCTGTTCAACCGTCTCACGCGGACGCGCCGCGCGATCGTCACGGCGATTCCGGGGACGACGCGCGACGTGATCGCCCAGCGCGCCGAGTGGCAGGGCGCGCACTTCGAACTGACCGACACCGGCGGCATGTTCGGGGCGAGCGAGGATCCGCTCCACGAACTCGTACTCGAGCGCGGCCGCCGCGCGATCGTCGACGCGGATCTCCTTGTGTTCGTTGTGGATGGCCGCGAAGGCCTGGTTCCCGGCGACGCCGAAATCGCTCGCGTGGTGCGCGAAGCCGGGAAGGCCGCGGTACTCGCGATCAACAAGAGCGACGACCGCCGCGCCCGTGCCGGCGCGATGGAGTTCTTCCAGCTCGGCTTTGAACCGGTCTTCGAGATCTCCGCCGAGCATGGTGAAGGCGTTGGCGATCTGCTGGAGGCGATCGTTGCTCGCGTCGGGAAGCGGATCGATCCCGGTGAGTCCGCAGGGCGTGATCCGAGCGGTCCCGTCGACAACGGCATGACCGACACCGCGAACGAGCCGGAAGTCTCGATCGCGATCATCGGCCGGCCGAATGCCGGCAAGTCCTCGCTGGTCAACCGCTTGCTGCGCGAAGAGCGGATGATCGTCAGCGAGATGCCGGGCACGACCCGCGACTCGGTCGACACCGTGCTCACGTGGCATCGCCGCAAGTTCCGGATCGTCGACACCGCCGGTATCCGTCGTCCGGGCCGCGTCGCTCGCGGCGGGCAAGTGGAATCCATCAGCGTTCTGCTGGCGAGGAGATCCATCGAGTCTGTCGATATCGTGGTGCTCGTCGTGGATGCCGCGCAGGGCGCGACCGATCAGGATGCGACGATTGCCGGCGAGGCCGATCGGTTGGGCAAGGGCATCATCATCGCGGCGAACAAGTGGGACCTGATGAAGGAGAACGGTCCCGACTTCGTCAAGGAGTTCGACGAGGCGCTGCGGCGCCAGGTCAAGTTCCTCGACTACGCGCCGGTGCTCCACATCTCGGCGCGAACCGGCGAGCGCGCGTCGAAGCTGCTCGAGATGATCGACAGGGTGGCGGCGTCGCGGCGGCAGCGGGTGACGACCGGCGACCTCAATCGCTTCGTCGAACGGATCACCGCCCAGCACCCGCCCGTCAGCCCGGGTCATCGTCACGTCCGCGTGATGTATGCGGCGCAGACCAACGTGGCGCCGCCGACGTTCGTGTTCTTCACCAACGTCGCGACCAGCTTTCATTTCTCCTACCTGCGCTATCTCGAGAACCGCATTCGCGACGAGTTCGGCTTCATGGGCAGTCCGATCCGGATCCAGGTGCGCGCACGACGCCGCGACGGACCAGACGCGAAGGACGCCGACGCTGTTGCCGGTTCCAAGAAGGGCACGCCAGGGGGCGTCAAGGTCAAGACCCGCCGGCGTGTCGGGGCGGGTCCTCGGGCGCGCGCGAAGAAGCGCGTCGGGGCGGGTGTTCAGACCCGCCCGAAGAAACCCGTAGGGGCGAGAGTTCAGACCCGCCCGGCATCGAAGCGACACAAAAAACCATCGTGACGCGCGCGATCCTGCTCACGCTCGTCGTCGCGCAGGCAGCCGTCGCCCCGCGCATCGCTCCTGTCGCCGATCGCGACCTCACGGATCAGCAGCGCGCGATCATCGCGTCGTACGTGCGGCCCGGTCAGCTCACGAACGACGTCCGCGTGCTGCTCACGCATCCCGACTCGGTCCCCGCCGTCGTCCCCTTCGCCGATTACATCGCGTTCCAGACAACGCTGCCCGCGCACGATCGGGCGGTGTTGCTGCTGCGGACGGCGTGGCTCTCGCGGTCACCTTATCTATGGGCGAAGTACGCCACGGCCGCGAAGTCGTTGAGTTTGCCGATCGACCTGAGCCGGCTTGCGGCGACCACGATCGCCGCTGACGATTC
>Ga0310810_10009941_pt1 | contig 11044 bp, 6 predicted proteins | sample NCmetagenome_FD_207641 | JGI IMG/M metagenome (GOLD analysis project Ga0310810, IMG submission 207641) | Soil microbial communities from experimental microcosm in Duke University, North Carolina, United States - NC | ecosystem: Engineered > Artificial ecosystem > Soil microcosm > Unclassified ... | reverse complement strand
AGGCCACCGCCGCCGACCTCGTGCGCCGCGTCCGCGCGCGCGCCCAGGACCAGGGCGCGATCGAAGCCTTCATGCGCCAGTACGACCTGGGTAGCGAGGAAGGCGTGCTGCTGATGTGCGTGGCCGAAGCGTTGCTGCGCATCCCGGACCAGGACACCGCCGACAAGCTGATCCGCGACAAGCTCGGCGAGGCGGACTGGAAGAAGCACATGGGCCAGTCCGATTCGGTGCTGGTCAACGCCTCGACCTGGGGGCTGATGCTGACCGGCCACCTGGTCACGCTCGCCGACGAGACCAAGCGCGACGTCCACAACGCGTTCCAGCGGCTGATGGGCCGCGTCGGCGAACCGGTGATCCGGCTGGCCGTACGCCAGGCGATGCGGATCATGGGCCACCAGTTCGTGATGGGACGCACGATCGACGAGGCATTGGCACGTTCGCGCAAGGGCGACAACGCCAACTACCGTTATTCGTTCGACATGCTCGGCGAAGGCGCGCTGACGACGGCCGACGCACTGCGCTACCAGCAGGCGTATCGCGACGCGATCCATGCGATCGGCCGCAGCGGGAAATTCAACGACGCGCTGGTCGCGCCGAGCATCTCGGTGAAGCTGTCGGCGCTGCATCCGCGTTACGAACATGCCAAGCGCGAGCGCGTCCTGGCGGAACTCGGCCCGCGCGTGCTCGAGTTGTCGCAGCTGGCCAAGGGCCATGGCATCGGCCTGACCGTCGACGCCGAGGAGACCGACCGGCTCGAACTGTCGCTCGACCTGCTCTTCGCCGTGCTCGCCGACCCCTCGCTGCAGGGCTGGAACGGCTTCGGCATCGTCGTGCAGGCCTACCAGAAGCGGGCGCCGTTCGTGATCGACTACATCGCCGACATGGCGCGTCGGCTCGGTCGCAGGATCCCGGTGCGACTGGTCAAGGGCGCGTACTGGGACAGCGAAATCAAGCGTGCGCAGGTCGACGGCCAGGCGGGCTATCCGGTGTTCACCCGCAAGCCCAACACCGACGTGTCCTACCAGGCCAACGCGCGACGCCTGCTGCAGGCGCGCGATGCGATCTATCCGATGTTCGCCACCCACAACGCGCAGACCATCGCCGCGATCCATCGCATGGCCGCGTCGGCCGGCGCGACCGGCGACTACGAATTCCAGAAGCTGCACGGCATGGGCGACGACCTGTACTCGGAAGTGATCCCGCAGGATCGATTGGACGTGCCATGCCGCGTCTACGCACCGGTCGGCTCGCACGAGGACCTGCTGCCGTACCTGGTGCGACGCCTGCTCGAGAACGGCGCCAACTCCAGCTTCGTCAACCGCATCACGGACGAAAGCGTCGCCATCGACGACCTGATCCGTGATCCGGTCGAGACCGTCGCCGGATTCGATTCGGGCGCCAATCCAAGCATTGCGCATCCGCGCATTCCGCTGCCGCGCGACTTGTATCGCAGCCAGGCCGCTTCACACTCAAATGCTGAACGAGACAACTCCATGGGCATCAATCTCGCCAACGACGACCAGCTGCGTGCGCTCGCCGATCAGGTCAACGCCGCCGCGCGCAGCGACTGGCGCGCCGCGCCACTGGTGCCGGGCGCGAGCGTGAACGCGGCAAGTATCGCCGTGACCAATCCCGCCGATCGCCGCGATATCGTCGGCCAGTGGCAGGCCGCCGACAGCGCCGTGGTCGAACAGGCGCTGCGCAATGCCGTCGCCGCGCAACCGGCGTGGGACGCAACGCCTGCCGCATCGCGTGCCGCGATCCTCGAACACGCCGCCGACCTGCTCGAACAACGCATGCCGCAGTACATCGCGCTGTGCACCAAGGAAGCCGGCAAGACCCTCCCCGACGGCGTTGCCGAAGTGCGCGAGGCGGTCGATTTCCTGCGCTATTACGCAGGACAGGCGCGCAAGCTGTTCGGCGCGCCGGAGCAGCTGCCCGGCCCGACCGGCGAATCCAACACCCTGCAGCTGCAGGGCCGCGGCGTGTTCGTCTGCATCAGCCCGTGGAATTTCCCGCTGGCGATCTTCGCCGGGCAGATCGCCGCCGCGCTTGCCGCCGGCAACAGCGCGATCGCCAAGCCCGCGGAACAGACCAACCTGATTGGTTTCGCCGCGGTGAAGCTGCTGCATGAAGCCGGCGTGCCGGAAGCGGTGCTGCAGTTCCTGCCCGGCGACGGTGCCACCGTCGGTGCCGCGCTCACCCGCGATCCGCGCGTGGCCGGCGTCGCCTTCACCGGCTCCACCGACACCGCGCGCGCGATCAACCGTGCGTTGGCGGCCAGGGACGCGGCGATCGGCGTGCTGATCGCCGAAACCGGCGGCCAGAACGCGCTGATCGCCGATTCATCGTCGCTGCCCGAACAGGTCGTCAAGGACGCGATCGGTTCGGCGTTCACCTCCGCGGGCCAGCGCTGCTCGGCGGCCCGCGCGCTGTTCGTGCAGGACGACATCGCCGACAAGGTCATCGCGATGCTGGCCGGTGCGATGGCGGAACTGAAAGTCGGTGATCCCGGGCTGCTGTCGACCGATGTCGGCCCGGTGATCGACGCCGACGCGCTATGCCTGCTCGACGAACACGCCGGCCGCATGCGCAGCGAAGCCAAGCTGATCGCGCAGGCAACGCTCGACGACGGCACCGCGCATGGCAGCTTCTTCGCGCCGACCGCGTGGGAACTGCAATCGCTGGATCAGCTCACGCGCGAGAATTTCGGTCCGGCGCTGCATGTGATCCGCTGGAAAGGAGACCAGCTCGACCACGTCATCGACACCATCAACGCCAGCGGCTACGGCCTGACCCTGGGCATCCATTCGCGCATCGACGAGACCATCGACCACATCGCCAGCCGCGCCAAGGTCGGCAACATCTACGTCAACCGCAACCAGATTGGCGCGGTGGTCGGGGTGCAGCCGTTCGGTGGCCAGAACCTGTCCGGCACCGGCCCCAAGGCCGGCGGTCCGCACTACCTGCCGCGCTTCGCGACCGAGAAGACATTGACGGTCAATACGACGGCGGCTGGCGGCAATGCTTCGTTGCTGACCTTGGGTGAGTAACCGGTAAGCGCGGCACCTTGCGGAACGAGGCATCCTGCGACTACGCGTGGACAGCCCTGGCTTTCAAACCATCCAGCCATGAAAAACCCCGCCGAAGCGGGGTTTTTCGTGCAGCCATGAAGCCTGCGATCAGAACCTGTACTGCAGCGCGACGCCGTACAGGTCGGCATGGCCGTTGTACTGGCCACGCAACCGCGAGCTGCTCGAGGAAACAACGTTGATCGCCGGGTCGTCGATGGTGATGCGCTGGTAGGCCGCGTCGATGCTGAGTGCCTCGGACGCGTTCCAGGTCATGCCCAGCGAGAACAGGTTGCGGTCGTTGTCCGGCAGGCGCGGCGTGCGCGTGGCGTCGTTGGTCGGCGTTTCGTCGAGCGCGAAGCCGGCACGGAACGTGAACGCATCGCTCAGGTCCCACTCGCCTCCGATCGAGTAGTACATGGTGTCGTCCCAGTCGAACGCTTCGCTGCCCAGTGCGCTACCGTCGGTGCGGTAGATGTTGACCGAGTCCAGGGTGTGCCAGCCGGTGCGCTGGATGTCGCCCATCAGGCGGAAATCCTGGTTGATGTCCCAGCGCGCGCTGAGGGTGTCGATCGCCGGCGTGGTCAGCGGGGCAGTGATATCGGCATCGTTGTAAGCGGTCACGCCGAGGGCGCCGAATACCGCGGCAACACTGCCCGGGGTGGTGAAATCGGCGCGGCCGACCAGGTCATGGTCGATCTCGGAATGGTGCGAGTAGCCGATCACGAACTGGTCGGTCGGCCGCCACTGGGCGCCGATGATCCAGCCGAAGCTGTTGTCATCGCCGCTCACCGACACCGCGCCATCGGCGCCCTGCGGATGGAACGGATACGCGGGGTTGAAGCAGTTCAGAACGTTGCCCGACCCGGCGCACAGGGCGGTGCCGAAATCGATCGCGTTGGACAGGGTGACGTCGGCATGCTGGTAGATCGCGCTGGCGCCGAGCGAGAACGTGTCGGTCACGGCGAACGCACCGGAGACGGTGAAGTTGACGATCTTCACATCGGACTTGATCGCGTTGTAACGGCCGACCCAGTCCGGGTCGTATTCGGTCTTCAGGCCGAACGGGGCACTGACGCTGGCGCCGAGGCTGAAGCGGTCGAAGGGAACGATCACCGCCAGCGCGGGCACGACGCTCGAATCGCCCGGATCACCGCCGTTGCCACCGCTGACCGGCGTGCCGAGCGCGGTGGTCGCGCTGCCTGCGAATTCGGCGTCGAGGTCGATCACGCTTGCATCAACCTGCACCGTGGTCTGCTTGAAATTGACCATCGCCGCGGGGTTGTTCACCACCACGGAGGCGTCATCGGATGCCACTGCGGTGCCTGCATTGGCGCGGCCGAGGTTCTTGACGCTGTTTTCGCGCAGCTGGAAGCCAGATGCGTCGGCTTGGCCGCAGGCCATGACGCCGGCGATGCCGAGCGCGAGGGCGGTGAACGAAATGGAACGGAAAGCGATCTGCATTGCGCGGTCTCCAGTGGACGCTGTCGGTGTATGCGAGGTCGGGGACGGTGTCCGCCGAGCGCCAATGCCGGAAGCCCCCTCCCGACATACGATGCCGTATGCACTATAGCGCGTAACTGAAAGGTAACAACTGGGGCCGGTTTAACGGAAACGTAGCGATCAGGCTGCGCTCCATCCCGCCCTGACGCCGCCGACCGGTGGTCGACCCGCTATCTTGGCCATTCCTGACTGCGGCCTCCCGCGCAATGTTCGTCTCGCTTCCGACCCGTACCCGCCGGACCCTGCGTTGGGCCACGCCCCTGCTGTTCGCGTTGCTGTGGCTGGCCTACCTGTGGGCCAGCACCCGGCCCGATACCGCACAGCGCGCGTTGTTGGTGGATTGGGGCGCGCTCGCCGGCGACCAGTCGGCGATGGTCACGTGGCAGGCGCTGTGGACGCAGGGCCGCTGGATGCGGCTGCTGACGGCGCTGTTCCTGCATGCCGACTGGGCGCACCTGCTCGGGAACCTGGTCTTCCTGCTGATCTTCGGCCTGCCGGCGGAACGGGTGATGGGGCCGTGGCGGTTCCTGCTGCTGTTCCTGCTCGGCGGAGCGGTCGCCAATTTCGCCGCAGTGCTGGCGATCAGCGCGCCGCATCGATTGGTGATCGGCGCCAGCGGCGCGGTGTCGGCGGTGATCGGTGCGTATCTGGCGCTGTTCCCGCGGGCGAAGCTCGGGGTCGTGCTCCCGCTGGGCCTGTTCCTGGAATTCGTGCGCGCACCGGCATCGCTGCTGATCGGGATCTGGGCGGCGCTGCAGGTCGTGTTCGCCTACATCGGCCCGGCCTTCGGCGCGGTGGCATGGGCGGCGCATATCGCCGGGTTCGTGTTCGGGATGCTGTTCGCGCTGTTCGTGCGCGCGGCGATCGCGCGGCGGCTGCGCAAGCGGCGCGGGTATTGATGCCCCAGCCGCGACCGACAAACTCCCGCCAGTGATTTGTAACGCACGATAGTTTTTTACCGCACTTGGAACCACAACCGTCGTTCTAGCCGTGCGGCTTGGGCGCCACCGCCACCACCACCTGCTTTTTGAGTTCCACCAACGCCGCCGCGATCGGTGCGTCGCCATCGAGCACGTCGCCCGCGTTGCTGCCGGCGTCGCCTTCTTCCTCGCCATGCAGGTGCCCGGGCAGCAGGGCTTCGGCGTAATCGGCCTGGGCGTCGACGCCCTTGTCCGGATGCAGCACCACGTCCGGCGTGATCCCGCGCGCCTGGATCGACTTGCCGCTGGGCGTGTAGTAGCGCGCGGTGGTGAGCTTGACCGAGTCGCCGTTGTCCAGCGGCAGCAGGGTCTGCACCGAGCCCTTGCCGAAGGTGCGGCTGCCGACGATGCGCGCGCGATGGTTGTCGGCGAGCGCACCGGCGAGTACTTCCGCGGCGCTGGCGGAACCGGCGTCGACCAGCGCCACCACCGGCGCACCGTGCATGCGATCGCCCGGGGTCGCGCTGAACTGCGCGTCGGAAATCGCGATGCGGCCGCGGGTGCTGACGATCCTGCCGCTGTCGAGCAGGTCATCGGCGATCTGCACCGCCGACGTCAGCAGGCCGCCGGGATTGCTGCGCAGGTCCAGCACCAGGCCCCTGAGCTTGCCGCCCGCCTGCGCCTGCAGGCCATCGAGGATGCGTTCGAAGTCGGCCGCAGTGTCGGCCTGGAATGCAGCGACGCGGACGTAACCGTAACCGGGTTCGAGCATCCTGCCGCGCACGCTGGCGACACGGATGGTCTGGCGCTGCAGCGTCACGTCGAACGGTTTGGCGACGCCTTCGCGCGCGATCGTCAGCACCAGCTGGCTGCCCGGCTTGCCGCGCAGCGGTCCCTGGCCTTCGGCGTCCGCCGGTGAGAGCGGCTTGCCGTCGACCGCGACGATGACATCGCCCGACTTGATTCCCGCCTTCGCCGCCGGGGTGTCGTCGATCGGTGCGATCACCTTCACCGTGCCGTCGGGTTGCTGCTGCACTTCCACGCCGATGCCGTCGTAGGCACCACTGGTTTCCTCGTCGAACGCCTGCGCATCATCCTTGTCGAAATAAGTGCTGTGCGGATCGAGGTCGAGCAGCAGGCCCTTGATCGCCGAATGCATCAGCTTGTCGTCGTTGACCGGATCGACATACGCCTGTCGCACCGCGTTGTAGACGCTGACATAGCGACGGATCTCGTCGAGCGGCACCTGGGTGGTCGCGCTTTCGGTGGCGTCGGGATCATCGCTGGGCGCGATTTCCCGCGGCTGGTCCCTCGTCGGCAGGTCTTGCGCCAGCGCCGGCGCAGTTTGGAGTGCCAGCAGCGCCAGCAGCGCGACCCGCAATGGACGAACGTGCATGCTGGAACTCCAGGACCAGGGGGATGATGTTCTGACCACGCGCAGCAGCACGGGTTCGGATCGATTATGCCGACAGCGTGTAAGCGGTAGGTAAACACCGTGGAAAGCGGCTCGCGGCGCAGACGAGCATGCTGGAGGCGCGTAGCGCTGCCAGCGCCTCAGCGCTGCTGCAGCCAGGTGCCCGGATTCACCGGCTGGCCATTGCGGCGCAACTCGAAATACAGGCCGGGCCGCGGCTGGTTGCCGGAGTTGCCGACGCTGGCGACCGGATCGCCACGCCTGACGTCGTCGCCGGCATCGCGCAGCAGGGCTTCGTTGTGCGCATACAGGCTCATGTAGCCATTGCCGTGATCGATGATCAGGATCAGGCCATAGCCATTCATCCAATCGGCGAACACCACCTTGCCGTTGGCGACCGCCTTGACCGTCGCACCGGTATTGGCGCCGATCAGCAGTCCGGAACTGGTGCCGCCGCCCGGCAGGGTGCCGCCATAGCCGGCGAGCAGGGTGCCCGACAACGGCCAGCCGAGGCCGCCGACCTGGATCGGCGCGGCATTGGCGATGACTGGCGCCGCCTGCCGTGGTCTGCTGGCGGTGCCCGGTTTGCCGCTGCTGCCCGGCTTGCTGGTGCTGCGTGCGGCGCGGGCCGCGGCCGTGCGGCGCTCGGCTTCGCGCGCGGCGGCGGCGCGCAATTGCGCGAGCAGTCGCTCGAGCGACTTGGCGTCGCTGCCCAACGCCTGCTCGCGGCTGCGACGGTCGCGATAGCGTTGTTCGAGTTGCGCAACGGTCTGCGCACGGGTGTTGCGGTCTCGCTGCAGTTGCGCCAGCTGCTCGCGTTGCTGCTGGCGCGCGGCATCCAGCGCGCTGCGCTGCTGCACGATCTGCTGTTCGACCGTATCGAGCTCGCGCAACTGCGCGCTCAGTTCGGCGATCCGCCGCACGCGCTCGCGCTGCAGGTAGCGATGCCAGGTGAGCACGCGGTTGGCATCGGCGACCCGGTCCTGCGCCAGCATCAGTTTCAGCGGCGCCGCGGTGCCGACGGCGTAGGCCGCGCGCAGCAGGGTCGCCAGCTCGACGCGGCGTGCGCCCAGGGTCGACTGCAACGCATCGCGGCGGCGTTGCAGCTGCGCCAGCGACGCCTGTTGCCGCGCCAGGCTGGATTCGGTTTCGCTGAGGACACGACCCGAGTGGCCCAACTGCTCGTCGACCGCGCGCAACTGCGTCGATGCAGTCCCGCGCTGGCCTTCGATCCGGCGCCGTTCGGCGGCGACATCGGCGAGTTCACGCTTGATCCGTTCGAGCTTGCGTTGGGTGTCGCGGCTGCTCTGCGCGTCGACGTTGCCGATCGCGCCGACCACGACCGCCAGCACGGTCGCTGCGAGCAAGGCCCTCATTCGACATCCTTATTCAAACAGGGTCCGCCCGGTCATTTCCGCGGGTTGCAGCAGGCCGAGCAGGTCGAGGATCGTGGGTGCGACATCACGCAGGGCACCACCAGCGCGCAACGTGGCATCGCGCGCACCGATGTAGACCAGCGGCACCGGCCCGACCGTGTGCGCGGTGTGCGGCTGGCCGGTGGCCGGGTCGCGCATCATCTCGACATTGCCGTGGTCGGCGGTGATCAGCATCGCGCCGCCAACCGCCTGCACCGCCGCGCTGACCTTGCCGATCGCGACATCGACCGCTTCGGTGGCCTTGATCGCCGCCTGGAGGTCGCCGGTGTGGCCGACCATGTCCGGGTTGGCGATGTTGCACACGATCACGTCGAAGCGTCGCGCATCGATCGCATCGACCAGTTTCGCGGTGAGTTCCGGGCAGCTCATTTCCGGCTGCAGGTCGTAGGTCGCGACCTTCGGGCTAGGCACCAGGATGCGCTGCTCGCCCGGATACGGCTGCTCGCGGCCGCCGCTGAAGAAGAAAGTGACATGCGCATACTTCTCGGTCTCGGCGATGCGCAGCTGGGTCAGGCCGTGTTCGGCCAGCAGCTCGCCGAGCGTGTGCGCGAGGTTGTCCGGCGGAAACGCGACCGGCGCCGGCAAGGTCGCGTCGTATTCACTCAGGCAGACGAAGCGCGACAACTGCGGACGCCGCGCGTCGAAGCCGTGGAAGTCGGGCGCGACGAACGCGGCGGCCAACTGGCGCGCGCGGTCGGCGCGGAAATTCATGAACACCACCGCATCGCCGTCGGCGAGCGGCTGCGCACCTTTGATCACGGTTGGCGCGACGAACTCGTCGTTCTCCCCGCGCGCATACGCCGCCGCAAGCGCGGACCGCGCATCCAGCGCACGGAACTCCGATTGCGCGTTGACGATCGCATCCCAGGCGCGATGCAGCCGCTCCCAGCGCTGGTCGCGATCCATCGCGTAATAGCGGCCGCTGACGCTGGCGATGCGCGCGTTGCCGAGCGCGTCGCATTCGGCCTGCAACGCGTCCAGGCTCGCCTGCGCCGAACGCGGCGGCGTGTCGCGGCCGTCGAGGAACGCATGCACCGCGACTTTCTGCACCTGCTCGCGATGCGCCAGCTGCAGCATCGCGAAGATGTGGCGCTCGTGGCTGTGGACCCCACCCGGCGACAGCAGGCCCATCACGTGCAGGGTGTCGTCGCCGGCCTTCGCCGCGGCGCATGCAGCACGCAGCTCGGGGTTGTCGAAGAAGCTGCCGTCCTCGATCGCGGCATCGATCCGTGTCAGGTCCTGATAGACGATGCGGCCGGCACCGAGGTTCATGTGCCCGACTTCGGAATTGCCCATCTGCCCGTCCGGCAGGCCGACGTGGCGGCCTTCGGTGTGGATCAGCGTGTGTGGCCGCGTCGCCCACAGCCGGCGCCAGTGCGGGAGGTCGGCCTGGGCCAGCGCGTTGTCGGCCGGATCGTCGCGATGGCCCCAGCCGTCGAGGATCAACAGCACCACGGGCCGTGGCACGGCCTGTTCCGGGCGCGGGGTCGACGCAGGCACGACGGTTTCAGGCACAGCTTGCAACCTTGTGACTTCGGACAGGTGCGGATTGTAGCGAAGCGGTCCAAGCTGCATCGGCCGGCTTGGCAACGCAGGGTCGCTTGCCTTAAACCGTTCGCGCCTTCACCGCATCCCTAGCCTGTCCCCATCGCTTTCGAGGTCATGCCATGTTCCGTATCCCACTTGTTGCCGCACTTGCGCTTGTCCTGGCCATGCCGGTCGCCTTCGCCGATGGGCAGGCTGCCGTTGGGCAGGATGTCGACAAGGTCAACGGCAGCATCACCGCCGAGGCCGGCCAGGCCTACGGCAACCTGCAGACCGTCAACGGCGGCATCCACATCGAAGCCAACGCGCGCACCGGCAATGTCGGCACCGTCAACGGCGGCATCCATGTCGCCGACGGCGCGCAGGTCGGCGGCCTGGAAACCGTCAACGGCGGCGTCCGCGTCGGGCGGCAGGTACGCATCGGCAAGGGCGTGGACACGGTCAATGGCGAGATCTTCGTCGATGCCGGCGGCCACGTCGGTGGCGACGTCGGCACCGTCAACGGCGGTATCGGCCTGGTCGATACCGATGTCGACGGCGGCATCTCGACCGTCAGTGGCGACGTCACCGTCGGTGTCGGTTCGCACGTCAAGGGCGGGCTCAAGGTCGAGAAGCCGAACAGCAACTGGTCGATCCATTTCGGCAAGCCGCACATCCAGCGGATCGTGGTCGGTCCCAACGCGGTCGTCGAAGGCCCGCTGGTGTTCGAGCGCGAGGTGAAGCTGTACGTCCATGCCAGCGCACGTACCGGCACGATCACCGGCGCCACCGCGATCCGCTTCGACGGTGCCCACGCACCACAGGACTGATCGCATCGACACCTTCGCACCGAGGCTCCCCGGCTTCAGTGACGTGCTCGCCGCGGCAGCGCGGATCGCGTCCCATGCGCACGTCACCCCGGTGCTGCGCTCGCGTTCGCTGGACGCGCTGGCCGGGTGCGAGATCCACTTCAAGTGCGAGCAGTTGCAACGCACCGGTGCTTTCAAGTTCCGAGGCGCCTGCAATGCCGTGTGGTCCCTGGACGATGACCAGGCCGCACGCGGCGTCGTCACGCATTCCTCCGGCAACCACGGTGCCGCGCTGGCGCTGGCGGCACGCACCCGTGGCATCGCCTGCCACGTGGTCGTGCCGCAGGGTGCGGTTCCGGCCAAGCTC
>Ga0310810_10009940_pt1 | contig 11045 bp, 10 predicted proteins | sample NCmetagenome_FD_207641 | JGI IMG/M metagenome (GOLD analysis project Ga0310810, IMG submission 207641) | Soil microbial communities from experimental microcosm in Duke University, North Carolina, United States - NC | ecosystem: Engineered > Artificial ecosystem > Soil microcosm > Unclassified ... | reverse complement strand
ACGCCACAACCATGAATGTTGCCACAAGGAACCGCCGATCCGAAGTTCACCTTCCATAGTTGACCACCACCGTCAGCATCGAATGCAAAAACACTATTCTTCTCGGTGGCCACGTAAATGACGTTGTGTGTTCCGCCTTTGATCGTCAACCGGGGGACGAACAATGGCTGCCCATAGATGTAGGAGTCAACCGGATAGGTAAACAGCTTCTTGAAGGTGGTGGTTTTGACGTTACTCGGAGTCAAGATGTATTCGGTGTTGTTCACATTGTTGCGCATAGGGCTGTATCCCCAGGTGGGCACGGCTGGAGGCACCGGCAACGATCCCGTGACCTTGATATTGATGGATACCTTGGAACTGCCACCGCATTTGTCAAACTCCTGAACCGTGAAACTGGGATACGAGCCAGGGTTCAGAATGAATGACTGTGTGAAACTGCTCGCCGATACTTTGAACAGCAAATTGCCGGAGGTCGGATAAACCCGCAGCGAAGCGATACCAGCCGGACACGTCGGAGGAGAGACGGTGCTCGCCGTCACGCTAACCGGAGTTGCCACTGAGCTACCGTTAGCTGGACTCGAGATGGTGATAATTCCATTCGAGGTGGAGGCAGACGCAAAACAGCCGAGGAGAAAGAAAATGACAACAAGGGATTTCATGGAAGCTCCGGGGACTCCAATGTGATCTCCTGTCCGATAAGTTCCCGAAGGGAGGGGCGAGTGCACGGAAAACCCTTGCGGCAGGCGTGAATCATAGAAGCAGAAGCGCATAGCGAGTGTCAATGTTTTTGTCGCGATCTCACGATGCCTGTTCTTCAATTGCCAATGTAGGCCAAACCGACAGCCGAACGCTGGATTGAGGTACTTACGATGAGCAGGTAACCAACTCAGGTTTGCCATATGCCAACTGAGAACGACAACTCAAGGTGCGCCATTGACACCGAAAAAGGCGAACACAAAGCGCAAAGTTGCGATATTCCGAAGTGTGCGGCGGATGATCTCCAGAAAGTATTGAGCAATGCTTTTTCCCCGCAAAGGGCGGAAACCGAAAACGACTCGCGTGCTAATTTGGTCTAGCCTTACCAAAGCGTGAACTTGAGATTGTCCACCCACAGGTAGTAGGAATCGCCCGATCGATTCCCATTCATCTGGACATGAACGCCGAAACTGTTGGCCCATGTCGAGGTTCTTGGGTAGAAGGATTTGTTGATCGTGTGTGTGACGCCGTTCAGGGTGAGCGACTGAAACACAGCTTTTCCGTTGTTGATTTCCGTCTGGATTATCAGGTGTTGCCATGTGTTTGCCGCTGGCCGCTTGCAAGGAATGCTTGTTGCCACCCACTTTGAGTTGGCCGTGTCCCAAACGCTGAACACGCCTTTATAGTAGGAGCACTGCACCGAGAACTTGTACCATTTTGTGTCGATATGCTTGTTAGACGAGAATTCAACGCCCTGAGAAACCGACGGCTTACTTAACTGGTAATGCGCTTCGAGCTTGAAGTGAGTGGCCTTGCTTGTTCCCAGCCTGATTGGCCATAAACAATTGTTGAACTGTCCAGTTGGATCAAGGTGGAACCGCCCGGATGTCCCATCAATCGACGGCGATGACGATAGGTACGGCTTCGAACTGCAATCAGGGTTGCCCTGGTCCGGATATTCGTACCAACCGGACTTCTGTTCAATGTCACTGATCCAGGAAGTGGTCCCGGAGGTGCTCATAGTGATTCCTGGATCAGGTACTGTCAACGCTGTCGACGTGCTTAAGTTCGTGGTCGTGCTCATCGACGTAACTGGCGCGGAAACATCGAAATTTCGAGAGTCGGAAAGCTGAACCCCATCCGACTGTACGGCGTTGACAGTCAGAAGGTGGTTGCCGGCAGACATGGGAACATCCATGTCCAGCGGGGTGATTGCATCGGGTTGGGCCACTGGCACACCATCCAGAAGGACGCTAATCGTCTCAATTGGCGCGGTGGATGAAAAATTTGCGACGACGCGGACCGGCGAGCTTACCGTAGATCCGGCTTTGGGTGAGGCAATGGTGACGGTCTGTCCACAAGCAGCGATTGCTGCGAAAAACATCGCGAAGAAAGCTAGGCATCGGGGGAACAACGACACGAAAAATCCTCCAGGCTTTTTTAGCGCAAGCTCGCATGATTCCTCGCTGACGTCTTGCTGATCTAGACCAGTGGGCTTGCCAGAGCGCGAGCGGCGCGTCGTTGCAGTCACAATAGCGGCGACCTCGCTTGAGGCGCAAGACTGACAAGTACATAGGCTTTCAGTAACCATCACAAAAGTAACGGCTTAATTAGGTGATTTGACCTAGTTTCGCTCGTATTGATGGTCCCGCAACCGAACTGTCATCCCTTTTGATTTCGAGCGCGTGCAAGTACCGCAGACGCCCGGAACTTCACCGCAAACTCAAACCCGATTCAAGTAAGCGAGGGCTTCAAAATGAAGAGCTAGCATTGGGCTTGATTGGGACTGCAATTTGCAACTGCGCGTAATGTAGTTCCTTGGCATGCTGGTGGATTGCCGCTGCCGCTTGCGTGCGGCGATTGCCCTTCATCTGGTCAAAATCGAGGGTCGCAACGGTATGCGCACAGAAAGCGCATTTGAATGTGATGCCGCCATTATTCGACTGTAGAGTTATGTAATTGCGCCAGGCTCATTATGGCGATTATGCACGCGTACGAGTGGGCCAATAGGTGCTGTCCTTTCGCGCGAAAAGGTAGTGGCGCACATTCAGTGAATCATCCAAAGTTCTTAATAATTCGCTACTCTTTGTTTCGCCTGTCCTCGGTAGGCGGAACGATTTCAGCCCACATCAACCCAAAAGGTGTTCACTTCTGATCAGTATTTCGCTTTGCCTGAGTTTCAAATAGCTTCACGCCAGAATCGAAGAGCGAATGTGAGGAGAATGCCTGTGAAGAAAACCGCAATATGGTGTTTGATCGGTGTCGTTATTGTCGCGCTCAGTTGTGTCGCGTTGTCTATTAACCTGTATGCGCAGGGTGACACCACCCAGCAGATCAAGGATCTGCAGCACCAGTCCAGGGATGCCCAAATGAAAAACGATTCGTCGTGGGCGCAACAACACTTGGCAGATGGATTCGTCGCAGGGAATAGTTGGGGCGATTGGGAAACGAAGGACGACTTCATTAAGGATCTGCAAAATAAAACCAACAAGTGGAAAAGCGGCAACATTAGTGACGTGCAGGTCGCCACATTCGGTTCAAACATTGCGGTTTCACATTACACATTTACCTATGACGCCGAGCTCAGGGGAACGCATCGGGCGCGAACCGTAATCTGCAGCGACACCTGGATCAATGATTCGGGTACATGGAAAACAGCTGCAACCCACTGCTCCATGGTGAAGGGCAAGTAACAGTTTCCGTTTCCAGATGCCACGCGCAACTGGCGAATGAAAGGGAGTCCAAGGATGCAAGGGGGACTTGTCAGCTAATCATGATCCCAAATACCAAAAGCCTCGGCCTTGACCGGCTCGCTCGAACAGGCATGGCAACAAATCCCGAACCACCACAATTCAGGTGCAAGGCCGGCGAGCCGGTTCCTGAGGTTGACCCTGAGGACCTGAAAGAAGTTTGGAAGATGACCCGCGATAATCGGCAAATGGGCTTCGGTGCGGCCACGGCCGCGCAAACCGACAAGTCCCCAGCCGTTCAACAAGCAATCGGGTACCGGGCATCATTGCTATCGGCTATGCCGCAGCTCGCGCCGGACGAATTGGCGAGATTCACCAGAGACGGAGAGTTGCAAGATTGTGTGTTTACGGCTGCCGCTAAAACTCCGATGGAATGGATTGGTGAGGGACGCAGGCCGGGCTTGCCGTTTGACGTGCAGGAATTTCTAAGGCTCTGCGCCTGGACCTAGCTCAATCAGTGAAGTCACCTTGATTTCATTGGTTAGGCTGCCCTGTGACCGTCAGAATCTTCTCTTTCTAGTTCTGCAATGTTGTGGCGTAGGATTCGTTTCTCGTCAATGATGTCGAGATCATCTGGACTGATTAGCTTGACGTTCTCCAAATCGTGCAGACAATCTTTCATTGCGTCCAGCAACTCAAGCTTGGAAACGTGGTGCATTGCACACCCCGGTATTAGGATGCGAAAGCGCACAGTCTAACCCTACACGATATGGTGTATTACTACCCAGTAGCGACGCTGCGAGGGCCGCGCGAGTCAATGCGTGTAATCCTCCGACGGAAGTCTGCAATTTACCGTGTCTCCGATTGCCAGTTGCTCTTTTGATCTTGGATTGGGGGAATCCGCGAGTGGGACAGAGGAAATCAGCGACCAGCGAATGCGGAGCGGAATCAGATTGAACAGCACATACAACGACTCCTCGACGAGAACCCAACATTATCTTCCGCGAACGCTGGGACCCCGGAATCGAAACAGAGCCGCCTTCCGTTTCTTTCGAAGTTCTTGCCTTCAGTTCGATCGGCAGCGATATTGATAAAAGACCTCGAGCTGGTGCTACCAGCGCAGCCTAGGCAGCCCGAAGATAGGGCCCTTAGTCTCAGTAGAAGAGTGTGGCTATACCGTACAGCTCAGAGTTCCAAAATGTTCGGCCAAACACGGCTTCGACTGCTTAAAGCTATATGTTTTTCGGAAGCGGTCGAAAGCAGTGTGGCCATTTTGGAATGGATATTGCAGACGTCTGCGGTCCAAAGCGCAATAGCGAGCGGCAAGAGCAGCATTCGCCAAGGTCGCAAGTGGATCAGAAATTCTGTGGACATACTGGCGAAGGTTTGCTAGACACTGGTGAGTTATGGGCGGAGAATCTACGAATAGCGATCTTCTGGAGCTCAGCATGCAAATGGTCACTTGTGGTTCTCAACAGCTGAGATTATCGCCCAATCATTGCGATTTGCGGTTTCATCGCAAAAAGGGTGCAAGGTCGCTGACCGTCAGACTGTGGGCGATCACGCACGGAAGTACATGAGTAAGCCTTTCGAGGGATTGTCAGAACGACAACTGGCATAGAGACTTCAAATCGAGCTTCCTCAGGGATTTCAGGCCGTTTCGCCGTCAGGCGCTTTCGTCTCACGCCTCCTAATCCTGAGATGTTTCCATGTAGCCAATTGGAGCCATTTGCCAGTTCGACCTGCCAGGTTAACATTCTTGTGAGCTGCCTCGGGGGAGGGGCTCGATAAGCGTCCCACGGCTCTGAGCGTGAGGCGCTTTTTCTTATAATCAGCCTAGTTCTCTTGCGACCCACCTATTCGATGGGTGAAGGGGAGTCGCCTACAAATAAAAAGCGCCGTCGCGACTCAGGTTCGATGAACATGAGTGCGGGAGCAGCCAATCGGCCGCCCCCGCCGAGAGGACCGACGGGTGCTCTGCTGACTGTACCGTCGGCTTTTGTCAGCTTACTTTTCGAATTCGGGGCTCGCAGATTGTCGTGCGGTTCCGCACGATCTCATCCTCGAAATTCGCCAGGCGAATACTTCGCATAGGCTTTCTCGTGCCAGCGTCGCTTGCCCAGGAACTACGATACTTGTCGTAATCCTCGAATGCGAGTTTATCTTCAAGCACTTTGTCATCGAGCGAAGGGAACTTCTCAATCTGAGCCTTGGTCTTCGACACCGTAAAGTCGTTGTCATGGGTACTTGAGGGATGCAGTTCCTCGGCCGGAACCAGGAACCTCCGGCTCTTCAGCCATCCGCCGGTGTCCACAACGAGATAACGGATCATGCCGCTGTTTGAGTCAAAAACTATGTCATCGATCTTTCCCAGCTTCTCATCAGTAGGGCCGTACACTGCCGATCCTCGAATGTCGTCGATCTCTTTGTTAAAGCGGTAGTCGCGAAGTGTGGTGTACATAAAATTTGTTCTCCTGGATTGAAGTCAGCTTTTTTGCTATTGGATGCGCGGGGCAGGCACCCGCAAACTTTGCTATACAAACTTACGGGCTGATCGCTCACAATCCCCGCGTTACAAGATTTTTGAAGGTTCGTCGAAAGGAAGGGTTTCTCGGGCAAAACCAAATAGTCCGAGAATGGGTAATAGTCTCAGCTCTTTCTCTGATGTCACGTGGTCATTTCCCCTAACGAACAAAAGGCACACGTTTGCACTTGAGCGATTCGGTGCAGGAATGTGAGCACGGAGACGAAAACTTAACAACTAAGACGCTCCGCTGAGTATGCTTCCCTAAGCTGGCTTTTTTTCTTGGCTGCTGCGCCAGTCCAAAAATGCATCATCGGGAAGTTCAATTCGGTTGGCATGCTCCTTTTCAAGAGCGTGTTCTTCGGCCAGCACTTCCTCAAGCCAGTGCGCTTGTCGCTCAGCGGTCTTTGCGCTTGCGAGTTGGGGAGGGTGAGCGATGACAAATTCCTGACCGCAAGCATCACAGCGCAATACACCCATTTCTTGCGAGCGGGAAAATCTAGCTCGAAACGATTCCTTCTTCAAGGCGATTGCCTTCATGGCGGATCAATCAATTATCATCGCAATTAGTATGTTGTTCCAACCCATGCCGCTCGTCCGCAGACCACGCCCCTTCACCCATCCCGACTGGCTCTTTGAGATCAGTGGGACGGATTCGTGTGCTGCTCCATTCAGATAACGATATCGTGCGCTTGACCTCGCGGAACGGGAATACGTTCAAAACCATCCTTATCTAAAGAGCGAAGCGCAGATTTCAACTCTGTTGATCGGAGTTCCAGGCAATTCGGTACGGCCAGACCATTTCCCAAATAAGGCGAAACAGACGTCGCGGTAGGGACAAATCCCCAATGGAGGGTTGTCGTTGACTTCCATTAATATCTGTAGCGAGGCGCAACTCGGAGTTGTTGCGGCACCTCCGTCGGTGAGCGTATGCGAGATTGGCATACGAGCAGATTCTCGGCGTAAAGATCGTTCATTTCAACTGGCACGGCTTACGGTTTGATGTAACTGATCACTAGGTGATGTTGAGGGGGAATCTCTGCAATGGTGATGAATCTCCATATCACTCATTGATTGCCTCTCATCGATGGCCCAACATTCTGGGTGCTATACTCCCATTGCATTTGAAATGTTCGACGTCCCATTCCGAGGCGCGACTGTTCGATTGCCGCGTTCCCGCCGTTCGACACCTGCATTCAAATAGCTCAAAGGATTGGAGTAGATGTCGTGAAAAACATCTTTGTCGGAAATTTGGATTTCAACACTGGCGAGGAGGATCTGCGGCAGCTTTTTAGCCAATATGGCGAGGTTAGCTGTGTGTCGATCATGACGGATCGCGATACCGGGCGTTCCCGCGGATTCGGCTTCGTTGAGATGTCAAGTACGGAGGAGGGTGAGAAGGCCATACTCTCACTAAACGGCACGCAACTCGGTGGTCGGGCCATCACTGTTAACGAAGCACGTCCAAAAGCGGAACATGGCGGGAGGAGCGGCGGGCACGGTAGAGGCAAACGTGGTCAAGAGCGTCGCTGGTAATGCAGAATCTCGCTTAAAAGTCGAGGCGTCTTCATTTTTCTCATTGAGGAAGCCTGTTCCCCAACTGAAGATGTCACAAATTCGCCGCTCCCGGTTTGACGCGAGAGTTTGGATTTTCGGACTGGTTCCTTAGGGCTAGCAGTTCCCGTTTTCGGTTTCGCCTTACGATCCTCTTCTTGCGATTCCTGTGAAATCGGGCTTTGTCACCATTGACCCTTGACATCCTTTACCTCCGTTTACCGGAGTCAGCAATCTAACCCAGACGAATCGTGCTGTTACCGTGACTCTCACGGTCAGCAATCCGGGAACCTGCGTGACCGGCCACTTGGCCGCCCATGCGGGAGCGATGGCGTTCGACCTCCGTCACGGCGAGACCCGGCTGGTGACCTTTCGTTGGACATTCCGCCGTCAGCTTGCTCAGGGACGTACGGAGTGACAATAACGGTGAAGAATAGCTCTGGAACCGTGCTAGCGACTCACACATCGAAATTTACCGTCACAGTTCCAGGACCGTAGGCAAATCGAGGTTGACTCAGCTTTCTTGTCGCTATATAAGTTTGCCGAGCAAACCAAGTCTTTTATCGGTAGCTCCTTAGGGGCTGCCCTTACTTGGGGCCTTTCACGTTTCTTCCAACTCGACTACTATTGCGCGCACGGAAGAAAATCTTATTGCAGCAACACCCCACGCTTACGCGTCAGCGACCCTGGCGCGTAGATTTTTGTGGCACGTGGGGAGTAGCGAGAGGCGCTCCAAGAACGCAGCTGGTTGCGTTGGTTGGCGAACTCCTCTGCTCCAACGCCCCGCAATTGCTTTTCCGCCACCCAGAGACGCATAGGTGAAGAAATGTTATCTACTATCGGATGGGGCTTTTTCCACGTTTGCCGACTCCTTCTTCAGCGTGCGGGCCTGATCTTTCAGCTAATCAGGGATGTCGCACATTTTCGGCCGCGTTAGTTTTTAGAGGCTGTCTAATCGGCGATAAATCTTCCATTTGCCCGCCGGGACCTTGAGCGCGAATCGGCTGAAAAATTCTCTTGACCGAAAAAATGGCCCGGCTTTTGACCGGGGCTCAGTGAGGAGCGCTGAATAACTCTTCGACAAATTCAATTCCGTACTTGAGAAGACCTTGCTCGGCATTGATCTGGGATATGACCCGCGCTGAAATGTGTGTTCCGCGCCTGTTGCGCACGATGACGGTGGTGACGACCAGCAACTCGCGGGTGATTTGAATCGCCCCGCCGTGCTTGTTCAGACCGGTGGCCTTGGCACCCATCGTGAACGAGCATTTGCTGCGGTCCTCGCCCGATACCGCGACTGAAGAATTGAGAGGAATCATCGTGCTGCGACGTTTTAAGACAGAAAAAGGACGACCAGGAGTGGGGGCGCCCATTTGTCCTTTCTGACTTCTGAGGTTTTAGCTTTTGGCACAGTAGAAGCGCATTCCGGGGACAACAATGCACCAAGGTGCTGAGTATTGAGTTATCTCGGCCGGCTCTGGCGCCCACATTGCCGATTTTCACCGCGGTTATTCAGAGGCTTCTCGCGGCGGTAACACGCCCATTCTGGTGACCTTCGTTCCTCTACAAGCGCGAGGGAGCGGGGGTCAATGAGGATTTATCACCAGCCGACCTGAACTGCGAGATTATGCCAACTTCGTTGACAAATTTTGTCAATCGTTCGGAACGCGAGCCGAAGAAAACGATCACGAGAGGACCATCCAGCCATAACCATGTAATTTCAGGTTTTGTAGGTCATATTTCGCACCGTGCCGTGCGAGGTATTGGCAACTGGGCTGCAATCTAACCTTACGGTAAAACCACGGGAGGTCTGCGAAGTGTACGCCAACAACCCTGCGTCGAACCGGCGTGAGCAAAGATGGAAAAAAGTATTGCCTGTAAGGCTATCTTTCCAGAATGGTAACGCTCGCTCAGTGCAACTTGCGCACACGCTTGACATCAGCAATCACGGAGCGCGACTGGGATCCATTCGAGGAGATGTTCCGATCGGAGCCAAAGTTGTGCTTCAGTATGGTCAGCGCAGGATTCCATCTCGCGTCATTTGGGTCAAGCAAATGGAAGGGACGACCGAACAGCAAGTTGGAGTGGAGCTTCTTGTCGCCGAAGGTGCTGATGCTTGGGGAATAGACATCAATCCCGCAAGCATGAGCAACGAACCGGAGCCGGAAGTTGTATGCGGATAACCACTACGGCCGGATGGCAACCGGGTTTTGTGGGGCAACGAGAAGGACTAGGTTAACGCTGTTGCGGGGAATGTAATCCCCCAGAAGTTGTTCGTATCCTCTTGCGCAAACTCAATTCCGTAGGTATGCTGCCCGCCTTGAATCGCCTTGATTTCGCTCACGATACGTGCGGAAATCTGGGTCCCGCGTTTGTTCCGGACCAGCACAATTGTGCCGATGAACAGCTGGCGATTGAGCTGAACCGCCGCTCCATGTTTACTAACGTTAATCGCTTTCGCAGAGACCGAAAAAGAACCCTGAACGTAATCCTCACCAGACACGCCTATCGGCGTACAGACGGTGATGCGAGTGCTTCGACGTCTTAATAGTTGAGTACGTGCAACGGCTGGTGCAGCCATTTGATTTTCCTTTAGGTGTTCGCGGCTTAAATTCGTAAGAGATTATCCTGCAGGCGAGATGCTTCGCAATTCACGTCGGTTACCAGGTCATTGGTGACCAGACCGCAAGTTGCAGATCAGAAAGTACTCGAATTAACGTCTCATGATAAAGTAAAAAGCCGTCCAGGCGCGAGACGAAGCACCGGACGGCTAAAAGAAGGCTGGTCTCTGAAGAGACTCAAGCTGTGCTCAATCCTTTACCGTTGGTTAAGCTTTGGCAATCCCTCAAAAGATGTAATCAACCCTCTTTCGGGATTCGACTACGCCCATTGAAAAGTCTTCGAAGAGTCGGATTGCAACTATGCAGCTTCTGCCTGTTTCGACCTTGCTGCCCGTCTGTGAGACCGGCGCGCGTCTAGGCGGCCTGTGTTCAGGAGCTTAAGTTTGCGTTTAGGGTCAATTCTCATGGGAACCGGCTTGCTTTTCTTCATGGCATCTCGTACCTCGATGTAGAGAAGAAAGAAGCCGATGATTGCGAGCACCCCCAAAGAGCTTGGCAAGAACCACGTCAGTGCAGGCGAAGTCATGGTCCCTCAGGATGAAGTCAAAGCGCGACTCCGGTCAATCCCTCCAAAGGTGTAGAAGGATCTCCGAATGCCGCGCCAATTGCGGTGTTTGGACTAGTGAAGCAGCTAGTAGGTAACGCCAGCGATCGAGACCACGATTATTCCCATTAACGGTATGTCGGTAAGAGCAACTTTATAGCGGTGCAATTTTTCACTCTCCTTGCAGACCTGATGGGGGAGGGCTTGGAAAAGAGAAACAAACTGCGGCCCTGATTTTAGCAAGTCCCTCAGTGAGAACATTTGCCCTGCTGTGGAAAGTGCCGCGCAAGGGCATGATTGTTTCGGAAATCCACTCAGAAGGCGCGTACCCTGAATGACCGAATATTGCCTGCGATCGCCGATGTAATGGCCGTTATTGTCCAGCCAGCCGATTGGCAGCTGTCGTGCCTCTTGTG
>Ga0310810_10009938_pt1 | contig 11045 bp, 7 predicted proteins | sample NCmetagenome_FD_207641 | JGI IMG/M metagenome (GOLD analysis project Ga0310810, IMG submission 207641) | Soil microbial communities from experimental microcosm in Duke University, North Carolina, United States - NC | ecosystem: Engineered > Artificial ecosystem > Soil microcosm > Unclassified ... | reverse complement strand
GGCCAAACCGGCACATCTGGACCCACAGGCTTGGCGGGCGCAGCGGGTGCGAATGGACTTCAAGGGCCGACTGGCAACACTGGGTCGACTGGGGCTGCTGGAGCGCTGTCCGCATACAGCTTTCCGTTCACGTACAGCACCAACACAGCAGCTGCCGATCCGGGTGCCGGCTTCATACGACTGAACAATGCGGTGACCCAAAACTTGGCCACTGCGATCTACGTCAGCGTGCTGGACGGCAATGGCGGCAACATCAGCGCGGAATTGACTGACCTGCTCTTGAACCCCTCGTCCAGCGCCGTGACCGGGTACCTCCAGATGGAAGACCCACTTGACCCCACGCAAAACATGTACTTCCAAGTCACGGGCGGAGTGGACAACACAACCTGGTTTTCGTTGACCGTCAGCTTCTTGCTGGGCGACACGGGCGCTGTGTTTGCCAACAACCAGGACATCACACTGTCCCTGCAGCCATCGGCCGACCGTGGTGATGTGGGCCAAACTGGCGGCACTGGCGCGGTGGGCCCTACCGGTGTGGTTGGTCCCACGGGGGTTGGCCCTGTCGGCCCAACGGGTTCAACCGGCGCGACCGGCGCGACTGGTGCAACAGGACAAACCGGCATTGTTGGCAATACGGGCACAACTGGCGCGACGGGGGTGGCTGGCATTGACGGTGCGACAGGCTCAACGGGTGCAACGGGCGTTGCGGGAATTGATGGGAATACCGGCTTTACAGGCCCTTCTGGTCCGACCGGCGCAACAGGCCAAACGGGCCTGGCCGGCAACACGGGAAGAACCGGCACAACAGGCAACACAGGTACGGGCATTCAAGGCGCAACAGGCACAACCGGGCTGACCGGCCCAACAGGGCCGTCGGGTGCGACAGGCGCCTTCATCTTTGATCCGTGCGATGCAGACGACAACTTTTGGTACCAAAGCCCCAACGTGTTCACGGTGGCCAACACGTTCTCGCCACGCTACTTCCAGTGCGTGGGGTATGGGTGTGGCAATGACGTGGAAGCCAACGCAACAGGGGCCGTGACTGGTGGCGTGGCGTTTGGGAACAGTGCCATTTTCTGGGACAGCGGCTCATCCACAGTCACACAAAACACGCTCCGCGCTGGAGGGTATGCTTCAAACACCCGTCAGACAGCGTTCTTCAACATGGTCAACATTGACTCCCTCATTGCCACGGAATTTGCAGTGTCTGTTGGAAGAGGGTCCGCGGCGGGTGGTGTCCTTGGCGACCTGAATAACACGACCGTGGGTGAAGCGTCAGGGAACGTGGCGGGAAATGACGCCACCATTGTGGGATACTTCTGTGATGGGTTTTCTGACGCGCTGGGCAGTGACATCACAAACGATCCATTCCCGGGCGGCGGCGTGTTTGTGGGCCACAACGTGTTTGTGCCGGCTGGGCCTTTCACCAACATCGTCACACACACCGTCTTGGCACCCGTCAACTCTGGGCCGGGCTCGGTGTCACCCCTTATAATTGATTCCACGCAGGTCGGGCCCGGCATCTCTGCACAGCGGTTCAAGACCAACGTGACTGACTTGGAGGTGGATACCACCAAAATTTACGACCTGGTGCCGCGCAGCTTTGACTGGGATGCCAGTGTCACGCTGGAGAGGCGCTCTTTTGGCATGATCGCGGAGGAGGTGGAGCCCATCTTGCCGGAGTTGGTGTTGTACGACGACAACATGGAACCCGCCGCCTTGCGCTACAACGAGTTGAACGTGTTGCTGTTGGCGGAGCTGAAAAAGTGGAAGGCAAAGCTAGTAGAGTTGCGGGAGCGCGTGAGTGCCATGGAGTCGGCGTAAAAAAAGTTGCCCGGTTCTTGCCTCAAATTATTTTCACAAATCAAAAAAAAGAATGCCGCATCTCAAAACTTCGGACAGAGTGACCATTCCCGAAGCAACAGCAAACAGTGTCAGCAGGGACGCACCAAGCGATCCTCAACCCTCAGAGGTGTCAGACTACAAGTACTTCTTGGCCAAGAAGCATGTGGCCACTTTCTTTGATGCCAAGCGCCCCCGCGTTGGTGCACAGGGTGTGGTGTGCAACGTTCGCCGCGACTGGCTGGGCGACAATGAAGCCGCCTTTGTGGCAGACTTGCAAGAGAAGGGGTACGTCGTGAATGTGCTGCCCGACCGCGTGACTGTGCAACGCCCATAAACAGATACATTTTTGAACCAATCAATTTGATCAGGACATACAAATGAGGGGTTTGCTGGAATTTATTCAGTCATTCTTGATTTGTGCAAATGGGCAAGAGTGAATCAAAACTGGTCAGGGATGAAATCCCTTCAACGTGCCCGGAGCACAAGGATGAAGCCAAAAGAGTTGGATTGAACGCCGGACTTCAGGGCGTGTGCGATGAGGCAAAGGCTGTATTTGACAAGCATTACAGCCAAACCCTCGCGGAAAAGTCGTTTGCCACACATCCCTCTGCGATGTACCCTCGGGCCGGCATTTACGTCAAGCAAGATGCACACACGCCGTCCGTGCTAGTCATGACCAGCAAAGGTGATCGTGCATCCGACATAGCACTGGATGAAGCGTACACTTACTTGTTGCGCAATGTCGGTTGGCGTCATGTGCAAAAATGTCACGACATCCAGAAAAACAAATCCCTGAGATGGGTGGGTTTGAAATAAATTTATTGTCAAACGCTTAGCGTTTGTCTCTTTCAAAATCAAAGATTTTTTGTCGTCAACCAGCAGAATTTGTTACACACAAGTTTGGCTGAAAATGGTTGTGTGTGTGGGTTGAATGTTGCCCACAAACGTGTCTGCCTGGGACAAAACTGGCGGCGAGATCGAACTTGACAGCGTCTTGGGTTCCACCAGTTTTTCGTCCAAAACAGTGCCCGGAGGATGGATAGTTGTGACATCTTTGTACAACGTGAATTTGATGGTGTCACCCAAAACCTCTCTCAGGGCTGCCACATTGGCGGCTTCGCTAAAAGTGTTTGTGGACACGTACGCCAACGCGTACAGAGTATGCGCGCCCTCCTCGTCCCTTTTCTGGCATCGCACGTACTCAAATGCATGCTCGTTGATTGTCAGTGGTATTTTGCCGTGAGCGTCATATCTTTCTTGGCTGTAACTCCAAACACGATACAAAAATCCGTCCCTTTCTAATTTTGCGGTTGCGCCATATGTGGTGTGAATCATGAGCAGGTATGTGTGCGCCATGATTTTGACTCAACAGTTGACAAAAAACTTGCCAAATTGGCTCAATCATTTATTGGATTAAATCGCGGCCATTTTCCACCTTGTCAAAACAAGGCCCCCAAAGCGTGTTGCAAAACACGCGCGCATGCTCCGGATCAATGCACGCAAATCGGACCACTTTAAAGCAGCCCTTGAAGGGGCCATGAAGCAGATCAACGAACCACTTGGCCACATGACGGATGTCATTCTTGAATACGCCACAGCCGTAAGAGCCAAGCACAATTTCAGAGTGCCCATACTTGTGCATCACGCGCAGTATCTTGGCCATCCGTCGAAGCATGGCTTGACCCAAAATGCCGCTGGAGACATGCGCCACTCCCGCATTGACAGCTGGACTGGCCACAAAGGCTGCAATCTTTGGTTCAGGCAACAGACCGTCCTTATTTTTTATGATGGGCACACCCGGGCAGTACACCATGGCATCGCTGTACAGGCCGGGCATGTGACGCTTATGTTCCTCGTACATGGGGGAGTCTTTCAGGGCAGCCCACAAGGCAGTGCAGCGACAAATGTCTTCTTCTTGCGCTTTAGCGCCTGTCAACCAGCCGCCGCCCGGCTTTTTTCCGCTGGCAAACACCAGAGCACAAGGATTGGTTAGGCCGTCCAGGGCACTCAGCGTGTCCGTCCGCAGTATTTTAAACTCGGTCTCTTCATACACGGGCGACAGGGGCTCATTCAGATCTTCAAGAATGGTCACGGACTCGGGCATGTCGGGCAACTCAACCAACGTTTCTTGACATGCGTAAAACCAGTATTGGATAATCTTCAGCGTGTCCCGCGCTTCCTGGATGAGGCTGTCTCGTTGTGTGTCTTGTTGCTGCGGCGTTTTGCCGCGCCCAAATTTTTGACGACGGAGTTCTTTTCGGTTCATGTTCATGCCAAAATGGGAACGCCACCTTGTTTGTCAAGTCAATCAGTTTATTGACAGTTTCCAATCAAACTTTTTGGCGACACATTGTAAAATTGGCACCATGTGGCGTCTGTTCACCAAGACGCAGCGACAAGTGACCGGGTTTGTTCAGTCAAGAAACTGGTCAAAGCTGTTCCACGGACAACAGGCTGTTCCAAATTATGGCCTCGGGCGTCATTGGTCGGCGTTGATGATACCCCAATACCGTGCCCTGTGTTCTCACGCTGCGATCATGGACGTTGGCTCTGCGGGACTGCGTCCCTTGAGACCAGAAGACGTTCAACCCCGGACGTGGTCTCGATCAACGGCACAACAACGCTTTCTTTTGGTGTCCGCAACCATGCCGAGATCCCAAAGACGTCACCAACACACGCTTACCCAACCTGACCCGTCCTGGGTCGGGTTGTTGGCTGCACTCCTCATTATGGGTCCCATTGTTTACGGGGTCGTGGGCATTCTTTTATACTTGTCTCTCGTTGGACTTGTTCTGGCGATCTATTTGGTGCTGGTTGTGTTTCTGTTCATTTTCTGCCTTGTCATGGAAGCGAAAAATGCCATGTTTAGAAAGCCGGCCGGCCTCAATCCCAAATAAACATACGTGATTGATATCATAAGCGACTGTTCACAATGACGAATAAGTGTGATGGGTGCACTATTTAGTCGGGTTACTGCACGAGTCAGACCAGAAGGGTCTATTCCGAGAAAGTCCAACGGATCCGTTCTTCGAACGTCCGACACCGCGTGTCGGTCTCCCTCGTTGGCTGTGCCAACGTCTCTCTCGTCATCAGAGTCTGCCTCAGAACCACACTGCGTGATTTGCTTGGACCCCGCAGCGCAGGATGCGCTGGTGCATTGCTGGCAGTGCACGGCTCAGTGGTGCGTGAAACACTTTGAACAACTGACCCCAAAAAAGTGTCCGCAATGTCGTGGTGTGTTGTGGGCTCCCAGAAATACGACAAACACATTCTTTGGGCTGGACGTTGGCTTTCGTGAAGATCACACACCAGCAGCACAGATTGACTCAGATTATAACTCTTTTGAACAATTTGGTGAAATGATAGGCATAAATCACGATGACCCGCCCTGGTTGTTGAATATGAAGTGGGGCATGCTTTGTTTTATGGTGCTGTTTGTGTGTGCAGATTTGTTGTTTGGGATCAACAAAAACGGTATTGGTGCAATTCATATTAAACCACAAAATGAATAAAGTCTGATGGTTTCCGCGACACACTTTATCCGGCAGTGCGATTCCTGCAAGTTGAGAAATGGCATGACGCACCCAATCAATTTGGTGTATCAATCGTTAACCAATCAAAATGTCCATAAATATTGTGTATCACCAGCATTTTAAATCATTCACAAACATGGGCAAGAGCGAGTCAAAGCATACAAAGGTTGAGACTGAGGAGCCCTTCAAACTGAACCCCGGATTGCAGGGTGTGGCCACCGAAATAAAGGACATTTTTGACAAAAACTACGCCGAAATGTTTGAAAAAGAGCCGTTGTATGCCGGAAACCCTGCTGCTCTGTACCCGGAACAGGGCATTTACATCAAACAAGACCGAGATGCTCCTCTCGTTTTGGTAGTGGCCAGCAAAGGAGACCGCGCGTCAGATATGGCCATGAATGCCGCTGGCGCATATGCTGCCAAGATGCTGCCCAAAAGACATATTGCACTGATCAAGGATCCGAAAAGTGTCAAAACATCAAACAAAATAATGTCAGAGGTGTATTATTGGTTGTAGTGCCATAAATTGTATTATTTCACGACTTTTATTTTTTGACGTTGGGGCAATTCAGGGCTGTCACGGCGCTTCCAGCGCTGCAATGCGGCTCTCCAGCGCCTCAATCTCTTCCTTGACCACCTTCAGTTCCTTCAACAGCAGCACAGAAATTAGCTGGTATGACACACCGTATGGCTCCATGTTGGCGTCCTTGATCACCAACTGTGGCACCACCTGCTCCACCTCCTCCGCGATCAACCCAAAGGCGCGCCCCTGCTGCGTGGACTGGATGGTGACGTCAAAGCTACGCGGCACCAGGTCCAAGACGGCGGCTGAGTCAAACTCCAGGTCCACAATGTTGGTCTTGAACCGTTGTGAAGACGCATCCGGCCCAATGCGCCCAGTGAGTGAGTCGTAGTTCATGGCCAAGCCTGCCACGGGCGTCAAGCCGAGCGGCACATACCAGGCATCAGACAGAAGACCCAGCACACCAAATCCAAGGCAAATTGTGTTGGTTGTGCCCGCAGCTGTCACGTCCGTCTGGGATCCAAACAGCGTGTTTTCTCCCAACGTGGACACATAATTGGCGGCCGAGTTGAAACCAACTGCAGTGACGTAATCAACCAGGGATGGCACGCCCGAGCCGGCACCATCGCCAACGAACGTGTTGCCAACACCACCTGTAGCACCGTTGTACGCATTGTTGCCGATGGCCACATTCTGGTATCCTTGCACAAACGCGTTCATGGCGTTTGTGCCGACGGCCACATTGCCTCCCAGTGCAGGTGTTGTGGACCCCAAATAGTTCTCCATGGCACCAGACCCGATGGCCACGCAGTTGTCATCGCTCCAGTCTTGCACAGCATTGAGCGCGCGGTACCCAATGGCAGTGTGGTTTTCTATGGTGGGTGTTGTGCCGGCGCCCAGGTTGGCAAAGTTATCGCACCCGTATGCGGTCAGTGCAAAGTCGCGCGCCAAACTGAACACAATGCCCTGGTTGGACACGTTGCCGTTGGCATCGCACAACAAACTGTTGCCTGTTGCGCCGGTCGTGCCGGTTGCGCCTGTCGCGCCGGTTGCGCCTGTTCGTCCCGTGGTTCCGACACCCATTGGGCCTGTTGCGCCTGTTGCGCCAGTCGCGCCAGTTGCGCCAGTCGAGCCGGTTTGGCCAGTCGCGCCGGTCGGCCCGGTTTGGCCAGTCGCGCCTGTTGAGCCGTTCACGCCCGCTGTGCCTGTTGGGCCAGTTGGGCCCGTGTTTCCGTTTGTGCCAGTTTGTCCAGTCGCGCCAGTTGCGCCGGTTGCGCCGGTTGCGCCAGTCGGCCCGACCGCGCCGGTTGCGCCAGTGTTGCCGATTGCGCCTGTAGGGCCGGTTGACCCAAGAGGGCCTGTCGCGCCTGTACTGCCTGTCGGGCCGGAAGGCCCGGTTGTCCCAACATTGCCCTTGTCGCCCGTGATGGAGAAGCTCACAATGACGCCATCCAGGTTGTTGAATACCAGACCCGTGTCGCCTGACACGTACGCAATGGTCAAGCTGTACCAAGCCCCGTTGTTGACGCCCGTGGAGATGGTGAACAGCACATTCACGGCCGGGTTGGATCCCAACGTGATGCGCACATGCCCCGGAATGGTATTGCCTGTGGGGTTGGCAATGATGGCATTCAGGAAGGCTGAAATGTCGTCGCCATTCACGTCCGTGTCATTGATGTACATGGCTGTGGCCAAGTCTTGGTTCACGGCATTGTTCAACCGCACGCGGCTGGTGCCGGGATTGGCAGCACCCGTGGCAATGTCAAAAATGTAGGGGAAGGACTGCGTGGACACGCCGCCATCAGGGCCAGTTGCGCCTGTTTGGCCAGTTGCGCCAGTCGCGCCAGTCGCGCCGGTTGCACCTGCAGCGCCCGCAGCGCCGGTTGCGCCCGTAAAGCCCACAGATCCTGTTGCGCCAGTGAATCCAACCGCGCCAGCCGCGCCAGTTGAGCCTGTTGAGCCGGTCGATCCTTGCGGTCCAACAGAGCCGGTCGTGCCGGTCGTGCCCACAGGCCCGGCAGCACCAGCCACGCCTGTCGCGCCAGTTGCGCCGGTCGCACCCACAGCCCCCGTTGCGCCCACATTGCCTTGCGACCCGGTCGCAGAGAAGGTGATGTTCAAGTCATCCCCATCTGTGAACAGCAGACCCGTGTCACCGCTCAGGTAGTTGATGTTCAGTGTGAACCAAGTCCCGTTGTCTGTGCCCGACGTGATCTCGTACACCAAGTTAATGGCGGGGTTGGCAATGGAGGACACGTACGCGTAACCCGGCACAGCGCTGGGCATGGGGTTGTTGATGACCGCCAAGACCATGGCGTCAATGTTTTGGGCGCTCAAGTCCAGCTCATTGATGAACATCTGCGTGGCTTGGTCATTGTTCACAATGTCGTTGAGGCGCACATTGCCCGACCCAGGATTGGAGCCCACGGTGCTCTGCTGGAAGTTGAAGCCAAATGTGGCGGACACCACATCGCCCGGTTGGCCAGCTGGTCCAGTTGGGCCAGTTGTGCCTGTGGCACCCGCGCCTGACGGGCCTGTAAAGCCTGTTGGACCGGATGGACCTGTGTAACCGGTCGGGCCGGATGGGCCAGAAAAGCCGGTTGGGCCGGATGGGCCAGTATTGCCCGTAAAGCCGGTTGGGCCAGTCACGCCGGTTGGGCCGGTTGGGCCGGATGGGCCAGATGGGCCAGTAAAGCCGGTCGGGCCGGATGGTCCGCTCGGCCCGGTCGCGCCGGTGGGTCCAGAAAATCCGGTAGAGCCGGATGCGCCGGATGCGCCAGTTTGGCCTGTCGCGCCGGTTGGGCCAGTTCGGCCAGTCGCGCCAGTGTTGCCTGTGTTACCGGTTGGTCCAACCGAGCCGCGATCGCCTGTTTGGGCAAATGTGACGGCCAAGTTGTCCAGGTTTGCAAACACCGCCCCCGTGTCGCCAGACACGCCCGAGACGACCAGGTTAAAGTATGTGCCCGCATCCGTGCCGCTGGCAATCTCGTACAGGATGAACGTGGTGGGGTCCACCAACAGCGACAGCTTGACGTGGCCCGGCACGGACGAAGCCAGTGGGTTGGCAATGATGGCATTCACAAAGGTGGTGATGCTGTCCGACAGCGAGTCTGTCTTGTTGATGAACATGGCTGTGGCCAAGTTTTGGCTGACCACATTGTTCAACCGCACGCGCCCTGCGCCAGGATCAATGGGTGTGATGCCGGTGCCGTCAAACTGGAACTGGAAGCCGTCAGTGGACAGTGTGCCATCCAGGCCTGTTGCACCGGTCGTTCCGGTCGTGCCGGCAGCGCCTGTTGAGCCTGTTGAGCCGGTAAAGCCGACCGCGCCAGTTTGGCCCGTGAAGCCGACCTGACCTGTTGCGCCTGTTGTGCCGGTTGTGCCAGTCGCGCCAACAGCTCCGGTAGGGCCGGTTGTGCCGGTCGCGCCAGTAAAGCCGGCAGGGCCGGTTGCGCCCTGCAAGCCGGTTGGGCCAGTAAAGCCAACAGGGCCTGTCACGCCGGTAGGACCGGATGGGCCAGTAAAGCCGGCAGGGCCTGTCGGGCCAGTAAAGCCGGAAGGACCCTGTGGGCCTGTTGCGCCCGTTGCCCCGACTGGTCCGGTTGGGCCAGTCGTGCCGGTGTTGCCCTCCAGTCCACGATCACCCACGGCAGCAAACGTGACGATCATGTTGGCCAGGTTGGCAAACACACCCCCAGTGTCACCGCTGGTGTAGCCAATGTCCAGGTCAAACCACGCGCCATTGTCCACGCCGGCCGTGATGGCATACGCGATGTGCACGGTTGGGTTGCTCTCCAGAGACAGCTGCACATGTCCAGGAATGGTGGACGCCAGCGGGTTGGTCAAGATTGCAGTGACAATGGAATTGATGGAGTTGCCCAAGCCATCCAGCTTGTTGATGTACAGGTGTGTGGCTGTGTTTTGCATCAAGAAGTTGTCCAGCTTCAAGAAGCCCTGGGAGGGGTCGGTGGGGGTGGTGGCTTGCAGAATGCGGTATCGGAATGTGTCCACCATCACACTGCCGGCCGGGCCGGTCGCGCCGGTGGGGCCAGTTGTGCCGGTAAAACCAGCGCCTGTTGCGCCAGTCTGGCCGGTTGTGCCAGTCGCGCCAGTAAAGCCGGTTGGGCCGGAGGGACCAGTGAAGCCGGTTGCGCCGGTCGCGCCGGTTATACCCGTACCTGTCGGGCCAGTTGTGCCGGTAAAGCCGGTTGATCCGGAAGGGCCAGATGGGCCTGTAAAACCGGATGGGCCGGATGGGCCTGTAAAGCCGGAAGGGCCAGATGGGCCTGTAAAGCCGGTTTGACCAGAGGGGCCGGAAGAGCCAGTTTGGCCCGTTGCGCCGGATGGGCCGGTAAAGCCTGTGGCGCCGGTCGTGCCGGTAAACCCGGTTGCGCCGGCTTTGCCTGCATCTCCTGTCTTGGCAAAAGTGACCAGCACGTCGTCCAAGTTGGCAAACACGGCGCCCGTGTCGCCGGAAGCGTAGGCCACATCCAGGGCAAAGTAGCCCGCCCCTGCTGTGCCGCTGGTGATGTCATACAGAATGCTGGTGGCGGGGTTAGATTTCAAGCTCAGCATGATGCTGCCAGGCACGGCCGAGGCTTGTGGGTTGGCAATGATGCTGTTCACGATGGCCACAATGCTGTTGGCACCCGAGTCGGCATTGTTGATGTAGATCTGAGAAGCCTGGTCTTGGTTAACGGCGTCATCAAAGCGCAAGCGGGCTGCGCCTGGATCGGCATTCACGGTGCTGGTGGTGTCCACGGTGTAAAAGTCAAAGGTGGTGGCGGAGGGTGTGCCGTCAGCGCCTGTTGGGCCGGTTGGTCCGGTTGTTCCTACCGTGCCGGTTGCGCCGGTTGCGCCGGTCGGCCCGGTTTGTCCCGTACTTCCCGTTGTGCCGACCGCGCCGGTTGCGCCATTGAGCCCGGTTGAACCAGTGCTGCCTGTGCTGCCTGTTGCGCCGACCAGGCCTGTCGCTCCAGTTGTCCCTGCTTCGCCGGTTGCGCCAGTAGCGCCGGTGAGGCCCGTTGCTCCATCAATGCCTGTCGTGCCAACCGCGCCGGAAGGGCCTGTAAACCCACGTGGGCCTGTGGATCCGGTTGAGCCGGTACTTCCAGTCGTGCCAGTTGAGCCTGTTTGGCCCGTGT
>Ga0310810_10009937_pt1 | contig 11045 bp, 9 predicted proteins | sample NCmetagenome_FD_207641 | JGI IMG/M metagenome (GOLD analysis project Ga0310810, IMG submission 207641) | Soil microbial communities from experimental microcosm in Duke University, North Carolina, United States - NC | ecosystem: Engineered > Artificial ecosystem > Soil microcosm > Unclassified ... | reverse complement strand
GTTCGGAACCGTGTCGCTCTTCGTGGTCGTGGCGCTCGGGATCTCTGGAGCGCGATTCGCGCGTACCGCCGGTGGTGGATCGAGCTCAGTGGCGCGCGGACGCGCGATACGCGATGCGCTGACGCTCCGTCACCTGCACGGCGGCGGAATCGACTGCACATCCAACCTGAACGTCCGCATGCCGTGGCGGCGCTGGTTTCATCACTGCACCTTCTACGGCTTCATGCTGTGTTTCGCGTCCACGACAGTCGCCGCGATTTATCACGGCGTGTTTGGCTGGCATGCGCCGTACGGGTATTCGAGTCTTCCCGTGCTTCTCGGTGCCGCCGGCGGATTCGGTCTGCTGATCGGCCCGCTCGGGTTGGCGGCGCTGCGCCAGACGCGCGATCCCGACCTCAGTCATGAGGACGGCCGTGGCCTCGACGCGATGTTCCTGGCTTTGCTGTTTCTCACCAGTCTGACCGGCCTGGCGCTGTTGATCTTTCGCGAGAGCGCAATGATGGGGTTATTGCTCGTCGTACACCTTGCCGTCGTGCTGGTGCTCCTGCTGACGCTTCCGTACGGCAAGTTCGTGCATGGTCTGTATCGAGTGCTCGCACTCATTCGTTACCACGCTGAAACGCGTGGCCTATAATTCGCAACGCCCCATGCCTCGATGTCATCGTCACGGATCATGCCGTGCGAGTGCCTGTCATACGGCCGTCGATGCCGCTGCCGTTCGCGACGGCACCGGTGCCGATGAGCGGCGGCGAGGCTTCGCCGCAGCTGTCCGGAGCGCTCGTAGCGTCCGCCTGAAGGCGGACACTACGACAGGCGCGTGATGATCGGCAGGCACCTTGGACCGTATGAGATCGTCGCGAAAATCGGCCAGGGTGGAATGGGTGACGTCTATCGGGCGCGCGACGTGCGCCTCGATCGCATCGTCGCCGTCAAAGTGCTCTCGCCCGCCCTCAAGACGGACGAAGAATTTCGCGGCCGGTTCGACCGCGAGGCCCGCGCCGTCGCGGCCCTCACGCATCCGCACATCTGCACCCTGTACGACGTTGGCCGCGACGAGGACGTGGACTACCTCGTCATGGAGTACCTCGATGGTCAGACGCTCGCCGAGTTGCTGGCCAGCCGTCCGCTCACCATCGATGAATGGATCCGTCTGGCGATTCAGGTCGCGACCGCCCTCGAAGTGGCGCACGAGCAGCAGGTCATTCATCGCGATATCAAGCCGGGCAACATCTTCGTCACCAGCCGTGGCCTCGCCAAGGTCCTCGATTTCGGATTGGCCAAACGGTTGCTGCCAGCGTCGCAGTCGTCCCTGATTGCCACCTTCGCCGCGACGACGGTCTTTGCCGGGACGCTCGACTACATGTCGCCCGAACAGGCGCGCGGACGCGAGCTCGACCCGCGCAGCGATCTGTTCTCGTTCGGCATCGTCCTCTATGAGATGGCCGCGCAGCGCCACCCATTTCGTGGCGCCGACTTCATCGAGACCCTGGATCGGATCGCCAATCGCGCGCCGTCGCCGATTGCCAAAGGGTCGGGAGCTTGGGTCGCCGTCGACCGCATCGTCAGTACGTGCCTCCAGAAGGACGCGGCGGATCGATATGACTCGGCCGCCGATCTCCTGAAGGATCTGCGCGCGCTCGAACGTGCCAGCCTTTCCGGCACGCTTGACGTCGGTCAACTGGTACCTGGACCGCGGCCTCGTCTGTGGGGATTGCCCGCCGCACTTCCGCTCATCGCAGCTGCGGCGGTGTTGTCGGCAGGCGCAGCTCTCGTGTGGTGGACCCGATCGCCAGCCACCGCCTCGAATCGGGCGCCAGCCAGCGCGCCTCGCGAGCCCGGTGGCGGGGCGGAGGTCCACGCGAGGCGTGCCGTCGCGGTCCTGGGTATGCAAAACCTCTCTGGGCGCGGCGACGACGCCTGGCTGGCTACGGCACTCGAGGAGATGTTGACCGGAGAGCTTGGCGTCCATGAATCGTTGCGCGTGGTCGCCGCGCAGAACATTGCGCGCGTCAAACGCGAGCTGATGCTGGTCGATGGGACGACGCTCGACGGTGAGACGCTGGTCAGACTTCGCGCGCTGCTCGGCGCGGACCTCGTCGTCCTGGGGTCGTATCTGGCCGTGCCGGACGGTGACGGTCAACTACGCGTCGTGCTGAACCTGCAGGACGCAGCCGCGGGTGAAACCGTGACCACGGTCTCGGCGACTCGCGACGGTGTGCTCCAGCTCGTGTCGAATCTCGGGGACCAGCTTCGCCAACGACTGGGAATCGCGCAACCGGCTGCCGCCGCGGTCGAAAACGCGCGCGCGCGTTTGACCACGAGCCCACAGGCCTTGCAACTCTACTCGCAAGGCATTGCGTACTTGCACGGCCAGGAGTTCGTGCTCGCGCGTGATGCCTTGAGCAAGGCGGTGACGGCCGATCCGCAGAATGCCCAGATCCGGGCGTCGCTGGCCGAGACGTGGTCGTCGCTTGGCTACGACCGGCGAGCGCAGGAAGAAGCGGCAAGAGCAGTGGAATTGGCGAAAGGCCTCTCTCGTGAAGACCGCCTGTTGGTCGAGGGGCGGTATCACGAGATGGCCCAGCACTGGGACGAGGCGATCGATCGCTACCGTACGTTGTTCGGCTTCTTCCCCGACAACGTGGACTACGGTATCAACCTCTCCGAAACCCTGACACGTGCCGGACGACCCGCCGAGGCGCTGGCGGCCGTGGTTCTGCTTCGCAAGCTTCCGGCCCCCGCGAGCGACGATGTCCGGATCGATCTGGCGGAAGCAGAAGCCGCGCACGAGAGCTCCGATTTCGAGCGCGAGCTGACGGCCGGGAAGTCTGCTGCCGACCGGGGACTTCGCCAGGGTGCACGGCTGCTCGTCGCGCAGGGACGCCTCGCGCAGGCGCAGGCGGAATTGCGGCTGGGGCGGCCGGCCGAAGCGAGCCGACTCGTCGAATCGGCCCGTCAACTATTCGTGGCCGGCGGCGATCGGAACGGCGAAGCGCGCGCGCTGAATCGCATCGCCAACATCGCGTACGAACAGGGAGACTACGACCAAGCCAAGCGCGTGTTCCGTGAGGCAGAGAAAGTGTTGCGCACGGTGGGGAATCTGAGGGACCTCGCGACCGCGCTCAACAACGTGGCCGACACGATGATGATGCAGGACGATCTGGCATCGGCGTCGCCCGTCTTTGCCGAAGCGCTTGACGTGACTCGGGAGCGCGGAGATCGGGCTTTCGAAGGCTTTCTGTTGCTCAACCTCGGAGATCTGGCCTATCGAAAAGGGGACCTCGCCGCTGCCGAATCGATGGAAAGCAAGGGGCTGGAGTTGGCTCGGGCAAGCGGCAACCGTCCGTACTCGATCTACATGGGCCTCCTGGCCCTTGGCAACGTTGCGCTGGCGAAAGACGATCTCCAGGGCGCGACGATGCGGTTCGACGAGGGGCTGACGCTGGCTCGACGCGCCGGCGATCGCAGATATACCGGCTACCTGCTTACCGGGCTTGGTGAGGTTGCGCTTGCCGGTGGACGGATCGCGGAGGCACGCCGTCATCATCAGGAAGCGCTCGACATCCGCTCGGCGCTCGGGAGCGAAGCAGAGGCCGCCGAGAGCCGCCTCGCACTCGCGCTCGTCGCGATCAGGGAAGGACGCTCGAAGGAGAACCTGGCTGACGTGGCCGACGCGACGCAGGCGCTCAAGGCACTCCGCGTCCCGGCGAGCGAGTGCTACGGGTGGAGTGTTGCTGCTGTGGTGTCAGCGTTTGCAGGTCAGCCCGCCGAGTCACGACAGGCTGCCGAAAACGCGCAACGGCTCCTGCCGTCTGTTCAGACGGTGAGCCGCCGCCTCTGGATCGCTATCCATTTGGCGCGGGCGAGCGCGTCGCTCGGCGGGCGCGATCGCTCGGCCGCTGATCTTCGCGATGTTGCCGAGGACGCGAAGCGACGTGGCTTTGCATGGCTCGCGCGCGAGAGCCAACGCGCCCTGTCCGAGATTCAGGCAGCGTCGCCGTCGCGCGCGAACGGCGGCGGCTAATACGACCGAGGATTCGGGCCTTCAGGTCTGGGATTCGGTCCCTCTGGCTTTGGATTCGGACCTTCAGGCTTTGGATTCGGGCCTTCGGGCTTTGGATTCGGGCCTTCGGGTCTCGGATTCGGGCCTTCGGGTTTCGGATTCGGGCCCTCTGGCTTCGGGTTCGGTCCTTCGGGTTTTGGGTTCGGGCCCTCGGTCATCACACTACTCCCTCTGAAACGCCACGTGACGTCAACATCACGGGCCAGTTGAACCGACTGCGTAGGTTTGCCGCGCTCTCGCGGACGGAGTCGGGGAGGCACGCCACGGTGACGAGCAGATTGCCAGCCTGGACGATGGCACCGCGTTCGAGCAGCGTATCCAACGCCGCCGCCTCCGCCGTTTGGCCGTTCCTCGCCGCACGAGCGAAAGCTGTGCTCCTCGACACTGGCCGATCGCACGCGATCAGCATGACAAGCGCGTCGCGATCGAGAACGATCGATGTCGTCTCGCGCGTGAAGCGCGAGTCGTTCAGCAGGAACGTATCACCCCGCCGCTCGACGAAGAGCTCGCCTTTGTCGCCGTGCTCGTGTCGCTGCAGCCACTCCGCGACGAATCGGCCCAGCTCCTCGCCCGCCTGCCGTGCGGATTCGAGTTGCGGATGCTCGTACCGGAAGTAGTAGGCCATCCGGCCGCGGTCATCGTGGCCGAAGTGAAAGACGTGTGCGTAGGCCGGCATCGGGGCGATGCTCGTAAAGCCCCGTGCCTGCCAGTCTGTAAAGTTCGGACTGAAGCGATCCATGCGGATTGGTGCGACACCGTCTGGCGGAGACAGGTGGACCATGAGCCGCAGTGTGTCGAGCATGGTGGAGTAGTCCGCCAGGCGCTCCTCGGGGAATCCGTAGATCAGATTCCAGAGCGGCTCGATTCCGAGTTCGACACACCATCTGAGAAGAGCGATGTTCTGGGCCGCCGTGACGCCTTTGCCCATGACCCGCAGCGAGTGATCGGAAAGGCTCTCGACGCCGGCCTGGACGGCGGTGACGCCGGCGCGCCGCAGCAAGCGGAGCTGGTCGCGTGTCAGGTTCGACTTGATCTCGAAAAAGCGAGCGACCGCGTCGTCTCGCTCCGCCCACTGCGGCAGGAGGTCGTCGAAATACGACAGGCTGAGGATGTTGTCAGCGAATTGCAGCCGGCGGGAGCCGTGCCGGGCAACCAATTCGTCCGTCTCCTCGATCACACGTCGAGCGGTTTTGGCGCGGAAACGCATCGTATCGCCGTTGAGGCCGCAGAACGTGCAGTGCACTTTCTCTCCCCACCAACAGCCGCGCGACGCTTCGACCGGCAGCCATTGGTGCACCGCATCCTTCCCGGACGGTTGCAGGCCGGCGGCGCGGAAGAAATCATCATAGGCGGGAGTCGGCAGCGATTCGAGGTCGGCCGGCGCTGAAGGCTCCGCCGCCTGTATACACGTCTCACTCTGTCGAAACAGAAAGCCCTGGGGCACGATGACGTTCGCCGTCCGCCCGCTCTTGAAGTCGCGGAGGCTGGAGCAGAGACGAGTGAGGGTGGTATCGCCTTCTCCAGCGCAGATGAAATCAATGAAGTCGAACTGTTCGAGATACGGCCGGCCCATTCCGGCTTCGAAGTTCGCACCGCCCATCGCGATCAGTGTGGATGCGTGCTTCTCGCGAATCAGCCGTGCCAGGCACAGCGACGGCATCGTCTGCTCGAAGGTACTGGTGAAGCCGATCAGGTCGTACTCACCCCACTGCCGCGACGCGAAAACGCGGTCGAGGAATTCGGGCGCGACAGCGAGCAGATGCTGGATCTCTTCGTGACGCCGCGCGGACGCTCCCCAGAGGGGATCGTTGAGCACCTGCTCGCGATAACCGTCCCATGTGGAGATGCGTTGCCCGTAAAAGAGCTGTGAGAAGGCCCATTCCCCGGCGAGGGTGGTAATCGCAGCCTCGCTCGAAAACCGCCGATAGGCCGAGGCGCCGAGCATCTCGCCGAGGACGAGATTGGCGTAGACGGTCTCGCAGCGAATGCCGGCCCGATGGAGATTCGCCTGCAGCAGTCCGGCCGCAAGGCTCGGCCGCGTCACGGCCGCGAACGGCATCACAATGAGGGCGACATTCATGGTCGAGGGTTGCGGCGATAGCGCACGACGCCAACTGGTGAGCCGGCCGCCGAGTATACAGCAGGTCAAACGGGGAAACGCTGCAGTGAAGAAGGCTTAGGCGCGCTGCTAATCGACCTGGGCTGCCGCGGGATCGACGATGCAGCGTCACAGGGATATCAGGCCAAACCACCGCATGCTCAGTCCGGCAGCTTCAACGATTCCAGCGGTTCCGCCCAGGCTTTGCCCTTGGCACTGAGAAAGGGCTTTAGGAAGACGCGGACGCGTTCGTTCATCGAGCTGAATCGACGCTGGCCTGACGGCAATGCAGCGTGCTCATCCTTCGCCTGTTGGAACGTCGATCGCAGCTCGGCGTCCGACGTGTCCTTTCTCACAAGGCCGTGCTCGCGGAGCTTCAGAATCAGCGTTTCCTCTGAATGCCATTCCGCTTCAACGAGCTGGCCGAGTTTCGAAGGAGCGATTGCCATTGCTCGTACTTGATACCACCTTCGACGGACTTCTGGAAGAAGAGCAACGATGTGCCGCTGAGCCGCGACGCCTTCAGGGTTGTCGTGAGGGACCATTGCATAAATATGCGAAATGTGGTATAATTAATCACGGAGATTCATATGCCACATCAAGAAATCCCGACAGGGGGACTCCGCGCGTTCTTTGAGCGGTTTCAGTCGCTGAGTGCCGCGTCTGACGCCGAAGGGCTCGCGGCGATGTACGCCGGAAACGTGATGATCGCGGGCGCCAATGGGGTGCACATCGTGAGTTCGGCCGATATGCAACGCGCGATCCCTAAGCGCAAGCAGCTACTGGAGTCGGTCGGCTATCAGGACACGGCGCTCGTTGGATTTGAGGAAATGGCGCTGACCGATCGTTACTCGCTGGTTCGAGCGCAATTCCGATGGACCTTCAAGGCCGGGAACGGTCAACCGGAGACCGTCACGCTCCCTTCGTCCTTCATCGTGGACCGCGGTCACGACTCACCGCATATCGTGCTCTATCTGAACGAGCACGATGTGGTGAGCGTTCTCCGCGAGCGGGGAGTGCTGGCGTGATTGAGAAGAACATTCATTGAGTCGGGCGCTGAGTGGCCCGCTCGTCCGGCCAAATCGGCGATGCAGCGAATGCCGGAACGTGGAGCGAGGCTGCTAGGTCTTTCGCTGGCTGGCGATGCCGGGCAGGTGCGCGCGGTTGGCGAGGCGCAGAGCGGTGAGGTGTTCGGGCTGGATCTTCAATTGATTGAGGATACGGTGGATCTCGGTCTCCTCGACCATCGAGATGTCGTCCTCGCTCGCGGCGACCGCGAATAGACACGTGGCGAGCGCGAGCTTCTGCTCGTACGTGGCGGTGTCGGCGAACTCGCGTGCCACCTCGAAGTCCGCGGTGCCGCCGAAGATCAGGTTGCTCGTCTTCGCAAGGCTGACGACGAGGAGCGCCTGATCGTTCGAAAGACCGCTCTCCTGGCGCACGAGGCGCTCCATCGCTGCGGTTTCTTCGGCGCTGGCATGCTGGTCGGCGTGAGCGACGCGCCCGAGGAGGTACGCGAATCGCGCGACGTAGCGCGCCCGATCCGGCTCCAGTTGATCGAGCGCGGTGACGACGTCGCGGAGTGCGGAATGTTCCTCCGGCTCGCGCGATCGAAGCCCCAACCACGACCAGATGTTGCCCATAGAGTCGGTGACTACCACACACGGCAGCACAGAGACATAGAAGACACGTGGCTGTCCCCGGTGGCTCTGTGCCGCTGTGTGTGCGGCATCGCTATTTCGCGGGTCTGATGTTCTGGTTGAACCGGAACAGGTTCCCTTTGTCGTACTTCTTCTTGACCTTCGTCAGGCGGGCGTAGTTCTTTCCGTACGTCGCCTTCACGCGATCCTCGCCCTCGTCCATCATGAAGTTCACATACGCGCCCGGCGCCGAGTACGGGTGCAGCGCGTCCCAGTAATCCCGCGCCCACGTCGTGAGCTTCTCTTTATTGGCCGGATCGCCATCGACGCCGACGATGACTGCGGCCCACGTGGCGTCACGATACGCCCAGGCTGTGGCATCGTTCTTCACCTTTGCCGCCGCACCGTTGATCGGATAGAGATGCATCGTCGACTTCCACGTCGGCAGCTTGTGCGCGTGCTCCACGTGCCGCGCGATCGCCTCGTCGTTCAACTCGTGCACGAAGTCGGCCTTCCAATACCACTGTTCGCCGGGCGGGTAGAGCGGATCGAACATGCTCTGCATCACCGGGTGCGGAATCGGACCGACCAGATCGAGCGCCGGCGTCTTGAATGCGCGAATCGGCTTGAACTCCTTCGGCCCCTTCTTGAGTGGGCCGGTGTAGCACCAGACGATGCCGCACATCTTCTTGTTGTGCAGATGCGCGGGGAAGGGCGGTCCGGGTGGAACCGTGAGAAAAGCGAAGAACCCGTTGATCTCTTTCGGCGCCTTCTTGATGAACTTCCGGTACCACTTCATGACATCAGGCGCGTCATCCAGTTCCCACAGCATCGGGCCGCCGTAGTTGGTGTGAACCGGGTGCGCCTTGAAAAGGAACGATGTGACGACGCCGAAGTTGCCGCCGCCGCCGCGCACGGCCCAGAACAGGTCGGAGTTCTCCTTCGCGCTCGCGGTGACGAACCGCCCGTCGGCGAGCACCATGTCCACCGCAAGGATGCTGTCGATGCTCAGGCCGTACGATCGTGTCAGGTGGCCGATGCCGCCGCCGAGCGTCAGGCCGCCTACGCCCGTCGTCGAGATGATGCCCGCCGGCACGGCCAGCCCGAACGGGTGCGTGGCGTGGTCCACGTCGCCCCAGAGTGCGCCGCCGCCGACGAGAACCGTCTTCTTCCGCGGATCCACACGCACCCAGCGCATCGGCGACAGATCGATCACCAGCCCATCGTCGCAGACGCCCAGGCCGATCGCGTTGTGCCCGCCGCCGCGGATCGAGACGAGCAGCTTCTGCTCGCGCGCGAAGTTCACTGCGCTCTGCACGTCTGCCACGTCCATGCAGCGCGCGATGAGCAGTGGCCGGCGATCGATCATGCCGTTGTAGACCTTCCGGGCTTCGTCGTACTGCGCGTCGCTGCGAGTGATGAGCTGCCCTCGCAAAGTCGCCCTGAACGCAGCAACCGTGCTGTCATCCACCATGGTTCCTCCGATTAGTCGATAGCTTTGTAGACTCGTTCGTCGAGCGGGCTGCCGGTCATGGGCGCCAGCGTGTCGCGATACTGCTTCGTGTTCGCTGCCGCAACGTGCGCATCCAGTGCCTGCTGATTCCGCCAGCCCTCGATGACCGTGTAGTGATTGGCGCGCATCGTGTGCTGGTAGACATCGAACCGCAGATTGCCGGGCTCTTTCCGGCTGGTCGCCGCCAGGTTGGTGAGGAGTGGCCCCGGCGGCTGCGTCTGAAGATTCGGTCCCACGTCGACGTGTGCGATCACATAGACGGCTTGCCCGTTGGACTGGCCGGATGCGCGTACGGCCGTCAGCGTTTTGTATGGCCGCTGATCGTAATCGCTGACGCGGATTGGCTGCAGGGCGCCAAGGAGCTGTTTCTGAATGGCGGCGTCGCGGCCATCGAAGGCCTGTTGATCTCGCCAGGTTTCGACGATGACGAAATGGCCAGGGCGGCCAATCTGCTCGAAGAATTCGATACCCACGAAACCGTCGCGTGCCTTGCTCGCATCGCGATAGCGATGCAGCGCATCAACGGCTGCTTTTGTCGAGTTCGATTGCGTCTCGACATACGAGACGGCGTAGAAGGTCTTGTCGGCTGTGGCGTCTGGCGGGGCCTGGAATCCCAGGCCCGACGCCAGCACCGTGCTCAAAAAGAGAAGCCAGCTCTGCACGAACATCTGCAAGGTGGATGATGGGAGTACGCGCTACTTGCGCGACGCCGACCACTTGCCGCCACTGCCACCGCTCATCGTGCCGTTCATCGAGTTGCCGTTCACCTTGCCGGTGTATTTCGCGCCGCCGGCAGTGAACGTGATCTCGTCGCCGCGCAACTTGCCATCGCTGATTGGCGTTCCTCCGAGCGTGCCCGAGACCACCTGGAATTTCTGCGTGAGCGTCAAAGCACCCGATGGCATTTGCCACGTTCCCTCGACCTTGGCCGGCACGATCCACATAAGGGCGGTGCACCAGCTGGTGCAATCATCGGTGACCTGTGCGGTCTCGTCTGGCTGCCAGTCGTCCATCGTGAACGTGTTCGACACGACGCGTGTGCCCGGCTTCATGTCGAGGATCTTGGGCCGCAGCCGCAGGTTGATCGACGGCAGCAGGAACATCGTCACGACCTGCGCCTTGGAGAAGTCGGTCTCGAACAGGTCCGCTTTCACGAAGGTGGCCTTGCCACTGACGCCTGCCTCCTTCGCATTGCGCTGCGAGAGGGCGACCATGTCAGGGTTGTATTCGATGCCCTGTGCCGTCGCGCCACGCTTGGCCGCGGTGATGACCGTGCGCCCGTCGCCCGAGCCCAGGTCCATCAGGAAGTCCTGTGGGGTCACCTTCGCGAGATCGAGCATCCGCTCGACCAGCGTCTGCGGCGTGGGGACCCAGACGACATCCTTGCCGGCCTGGCCGACAGTCGGCTCGAAGGGCTTGGTCTGCGCGGCCTGGGCGTAGGCCGACGCGGCGATGATTAGGGCGCCTGCGGACAGGGTCAGAAGTCGACGCGCGTGACGTACGGACATGGTGATTCTCTCCCGGAAAGAGACCTAGTGGAACGACCTTCCCACGTCACTACCGGCCGCTCCGTTGTCGCGGCCGACTGCTCGCGGTCGGACGCTCGTTGTGACCGGTACTCCCTCAGCGGATACGGTCCACGAGATGCGCCCAATAGGGTATACCGTTCGGCCCAAAATTTCGCATGCGATCAACACGATCGCCGCGCTCGACTGGCCTGATGGATGACCA
>Ga0310810_10009936_pt1 | contig 11045 bp, 7 predicted proteins | sample NCmetagenome_FD_207641 | JGI IMG/M metagenome (GOLD analysis project Ga0310810, IMG submission 207641) | Soil microbial communities from experimental microcosm in Duke University, North Carolina, United States - NC | ecosystem: Engineered > Artificial ecosystem > Soil microcosm > Unclassified ... | reverse complement strand
AGTTTCCTGCCCCCGTAGACGGCCGTTTCCACAACTTCAAACTGAAAGAGATTGCCGACACGTTCTATCTTATGGTGTGACAAGTCTTTCACGTGGATTTCGAGTTGATACGTTCCGCCAAGCAACGGCAACTCATCGATAAGAAAGCCCAACTCAAAACGTTCTCCGGCTCTGATAGGTGGAACGTGAGCGAAGTCTTTAAAGTCGATTCCGGCAATTCGAGCGTTGTCAGATGTGAGAATCCCTACATACATTCCCGGATCGCCCACATCCTTTTTCGCGGTCAGGACAACCTTGATCTCAACGCTCTCGAATGTCTTGATCACCTCCGCGCCAAGTGGATTAATACTGACGTCGTTGATAACGAAACTTGGTGTTTCTACCTCCATGAACTTCCGAGTGATCACCTGTGAGAGGTAACGATCGATCACATCGTTGATTTCGCCGGAGCTGACAATCCGCCCTTCATTGAGTTCAAATCCTGTCTCACAGATTCCGCGCACTGCTGCCATATTGTGGCTGACAAATAGAATAGTTCGGCCTTCAGTACCGACTTGTCGTAGCTTACTCAAACACTTCTTTTGAAACTGCGCATCGCCCACGGCAAGTACTTCGTCGACGACCAGGATTTCTGTTTCGAGATGTGCGGCAACTGCGAAAGCAAGTCGCACATACATTCCACTCGAGTAACGCTTGACCGGAGTGTCGATAAACTTTTCGATTTCGGCAAACGAGACTATTTCATCGAACTTGCGAGCAACTTCAAGTTTGCGCATTCCCAGAATGGCTGCATTTAAGTAGATATTCTCGCGGCCGGACAATTCGGGGTGAAAACCGGTGCCCACTTCAAGAAGGCTGCCGACCCGACCCTCAATTTCGACGTAGCCTTTCGTTGGTTTGGTGATCCGTGAAAGAATTTTCAGGAGCGTGCTCTTGCCGGCGCCGTTGCGTCCGATGATACCTGATATTTCACCTTGCTTTATTTCAAAGGAAACGTCGTCGAGTGCCCAGATCGATTCGTCGCTTTGACGATGAGAACTACCATCTCCATTAAGTCCCGATCGAGAATTTCTCAGACGCGCTAGTGGACGGGAAGCCGCCTCGCTGATGACATCACGGAGCAAGCGATATCGCTCCCTTTGCCCCAACGAATAACGTTTGCTGACTCCTTCAGCACGAATAACTACATTGGCCATGTTTTCAATTTGCGACGTTTGCGCCTAGACGATGTCGGCGAATTGCTGCTCCATGCGTCGAAAGTAATAAAGACCACCAAACAATGTTATGAGAACGACACCGATAGAAACCCATAGCATTGAACCCAAGGCGGAAGACTTTCCTAGTAACGCCCAGCGAAAGCCTTCCACAACTCCAACCATCGGATTCAAAGCATATATGGCGCGCCACTGTTCAGGGATGATGCTGCTCGGATAAGCAACTGGAGTTACAAATAACCAGAACTGCACGAGAAACCCAATCACGTATCGCACGTCGCGATATTGAACACTCAGCGCAGACAGCCATAGACCGACTGCTAACGCAGTGACCATCGCCAGCAATATGAATGCAGGAACCGCGATAATTCCCCAACCGGGAACAATGCCATACCAAAAGATCAAACCAACCAACACCACCAACGCAACAAAGAAATCAAGAAGTCCGCTGAGAACTGCTGAGATAGGGATCACCAACCGTGGGAAATACACTTTCGTTATCAGGCCCTGGTTTCCTACGAGACTATTACTGGAATCGCTCACGGCGCTGGCGAACAACTGCCATGGCAAAAGTGCGGAGAACGCAAAGACCGGATAGGGAATCCCATCGGAAGGAACTTTAGCTAGTTTGCCGAAGAACAGACTGAATACGACCATCATGAATACCGGCTGAATGATCGCCCATGCTGCTCCAAGGGCCGTTTGCTTGTAGCGAATCTTGATATCACGCCAGGTTAGGAAGTAAAGCAGCTCGCGATACTCCCACAGCTCGTGGAAATCGATTGACGGCCATCGATTGGGAGGTTCGATTCGAAGTGAAGGTAAAGATGCTTGCGTTTGCGAACTTATACTATCCAACAACCTCTTGCCTCTACACGGTGGATTTGATGGGCTTCAACAGACTGTGTCAAAAGTAAAGTTTCCATTAGTTCGTGTTGATTCGTGTACTTCGCGAAGATCGATTTTCTCCGCAACATCAGAGACGATCCACGAAACACACGAACTAACCGAATTCTGAAACAACTCTCTGACCCCTGCATGACACTCTCTAACCGTTCGATCACGCAGTCGTGCTTTCTTTTTCGTAGTACTTCTGGCCGTAGTAGCGCTGGTAATAGTAATAATCGTGAGAAGCGACCGACGTGTTATTGAGAACGACGCCGAAGATCTTCGCACCGACATCTTGTAACAATTGTCTTGAGCGACGCACCACGTGGCGCGAGCTCTTGCCGCCATGTACAACGAGCAACACTCCATCCACCATCGAGGCGATGAGCACTCCGTCAGTAAATGAACTGACCGGAGGAGAATCGACGATCACGTGTGAAAATCTATTCTGAAGCAGGCTCAATAAGTTTCGCATCTGCGGGGAGCCTAACAATTCCGCTGGATTCGGCGGAATCGGCCCAGACGTCAGGATGTGTAGTCCGGTTTGCTCATCTGTAACGATCATTGCCAACATCTCCGCCTCGGCAACGTCGGAGGAAAGGATCGAACTTAAACCCAATGTTCCTTGAAGACCAAAAATTGACTTTAAACGAGGGCGTCGCATATCGGCGTCAATGATGACGACGCTTGCACCAGTTTGCGCGAGACTTATTGCCGTATTCACTGCCGTTGTCGTTTTACCTTCGCCAGGTAAACTCGAAGTAACGAGCAACGACTTCGGGGCATGACCTGCGGTAGACAGAAGCACTGAAGTTCGTAAATGCCGATAGGCTTCCGCCAGCGCGGACCGACCGTCAATATTCATCAACAACTCCGGGTTGTTGCCTACGCTGCCGTTGTTTCCTTTTCGCTTCTGTAGTGCTGTTCCAGGCACAAGAGACAGAGCACCCGCCGAACTGACTGAAGGGATGAGCGCAAGAGCAGGTAGATTCAAGAGCCGCTCAACTTCTTCAGTCGAACGAACAGTGTCGTCCATGTATTCAAGGAACAGGGCGAAGGAGATGCCGATACCAATTGAAAAGAGAAACGCCAGGAATACGGTGCGCGTTCGATTTGGTCCGACTGGGCCATCAGGAGGCAGCGCGTAATCGACGACTGAAATGTTGTTTGGTTTTCCTGCAATCACAACATCGTTCTCTTTAGCCCCTTGCAGGAGACTATTCAGCAGCGATTTATTCGTCTCAATCTCCTGCTGAATTATTCGGTAATTGATCGCCGCCTCGCTCTGCGACAGTGTTTCTCCACGTTGTTGTTCGAACGCTTTGCGAAGTGACTGCTCTCGAGCAAGCGTCTGGTTATATCGAGTCTGCAGGTTCGTCAGCAGCGTATTGGATTTCCTTCCCTTCAACTCTTTCAGCTCTTTGCTCAGTTCAGCGATTTGCTGATCCACCTCTTTTACTTCGGGGGCCTCCTCCGTGGCATCTATCAGAAGTTGCGCGCGCTTCTGATTCAGGTCGTTCAACTTACCTTCCAGATCTGCAACTTGTTTGGCATCCGTATCGGCCATAGCTTCAGCGGCGCCGGGTGCTCGTGCAGCGTTGTAGGCAGCTTCAGCAGTCTTTCGGTCGTTTTCTGCTTCGAGGAGTTGTCGATTCAAGCCAGCAAGCCGCTCAACAACTGTGTTCTGATTTGGATCGAGAGAGATTATCTGGTTGTTGCGCGCGTAATTAACTAAACGTTCCTCGTCAGTTCTGATCTGCTGTTGCAACTCGGCAATGCGCCTTTGCAGATAGGTACCAGTCGAGCTGTTGGTTTCAGTTTTCTTTTCAAGATTGGATAACACATAGATTTCAGCGATCCCGTTCGCAATCTTTGAGGCAAACTGAGGGTCATTGTGCGTGTATCTGATATCTATCAAACTGGTCTCTTTGTAATAGCCCCGTGATTCCTTGACTGGCTCAACTCTTAATCCGCTGAGAATAAATGCAACGTAAGGGGCGAGCCGTTTTGCTTCAACGAGATCCTCTTGTGAGCTAGCTGGCGCAACAGAAGAAGTCGTCAGTGGTAATTGATCACTCTGATTAACGGTCGGCTGTGCTTGAGCTTTACTAATCCCCGTCATTTGAAGAATTGTTTGCCACGTCGAACGCTTTTGTGAACTGCCTTTGAGGAAGTCTGGATTGTGTTCGAGATCCAGAGTTCGTACCACCCGTCGCATCAGGCCTTGCGACGTTAAGATCTGCAACTGAGTATTGAAGTAGACGGAGTCATCACTGGCACTATAGAAGTACGGCATCTTGCCAGTCAGTGTTGAATTGTCCTCTTGCTTAACTTCAACGCGGGCTTGAGCCTCGAAGTAATCTGGCTTGCGGGCAACATAAACGACCGCGAGCATTGTGATCAGTGCGACGAGTCCAATCACCATCCAGATTCGTTTGCGCACCGCGCGCCAATAATCTATGAGATGTAGTTCGTAACGCGCGTTTGGATCTACGCCGTAGTTGTACGAATGCGGCGGAGAATCACTAGTCTTCGCCAGAGTGGTTAACTCGGGATCTCTGGGTGCTAGCTCGCGAGATGGTTTCATGATTGTTCCTTCTACTATTCAATCATTACGGTACAACGCGAACGGGAAGCTGAGTTAAAGATTGCGTGCCCCCACCAATCAATCCGCGCAGGATGCTGCGGCCGGTCGATGCGGGAACGTCGACGATGTCATTTGGCAAAAGTTGGATATCTTCTGCGCTCCGCTTCTCGATCGCTGTCAGGTCGACAATGATTTCCTTTTTTATATTCGTTCCCGGCTCTTGACGTACGACTCGTACCTTGTCCTTTTTCGTGTCTTGTTTTATGCCACCGGCCATCGCAATCGCCCTCGACAAGGTGATTGGTTCTTTGAGAGGAATAGTCACCGGCAGGAATACATTGCCGACGACATAAACCTGATCAGCTTCGGGAATCGTTACGATATCGCCCGGTTCCAGGTAGGGATTGGCTTTGGGATCTCCCTGCAAAGTGTCACTAAGCCTGTAACTCGTGAAGGCGGCTGTTTCGTCGTCGGTAGCAGCTTTGCACAAGGTTGGCGCTGTCGAATGGACTACGTTGATTGTCTGTCCGGCCTTCGTAGATGGACCCTTCGCATACGTGAGCAACTCTAGCAAACGAATGCGGCGTTGCAATTCAAAGCGACTCTGATCGTTGACAGCGCCGATTATCGCAACCTGATTTGAGTGATACTCCTTTATGAAAACATCAACCTGCAAATTCTTATAAAACCTGGCGTACTGCGTAGAAATGTCTTTCGCCAACTCACCCTCGGTCTTGCACGCCGCCTGAATCTCTGTCTCGATGAGCGGCATCCTGAACTTCCCATTTCCTTCGACGCGAACTCCATCGCGTGACAGTGTCGGACGGTTATAAATGCGAATGTCGAGAACATCACCCGGGCCGATGCGGTAACGAGCATCATCAGGAACGCCCGGCGAATTAGTTGTTGTTGATGCATTAGTGAGAACTGGGTTGGGTGTCGGTTGTTGAGCACATACGCCCACACAAATAAAAGAAAAGACGAGTGCCAACAAAGTGAATCGACTCTTATACAACTGAATCATCTTGGAACTCCTTGTCCGATATGCTTTAACTTGGCGTGGCCCGGGGCAGTAGCCCGACTGTCAAGGAGGGCTAACGTGGACTGGCAATGCCCAAGGGCTACGATTAGCCCTCCTTGACAGTCGGGCTACTGCCCCGGGCCACGCCAAGCTGAAGCATATCGGACTTCACTTCCCCGCCATCCCAACACGTCTCGATAACAACGCTTCACGCATGTGATTTGGATGGGCGAGATTCAAAACGGTGTTACTCAACAAAACCAAAAGTTCTTCATGTTCACGTTTGAACAGGCCCGTCAACGGCTGGTCTCCGGTCTTAATCACAACGCCTTCCCTCACCCACTGCCAGAACTGTGTCTGAGTAGTCCAAAACTGTTTACGATCGCGGCACACGACAAGAGCGGTCTTCTTCCTTTTCTTCTTCTTTTTGCTGGACTTCTTGATCGTCGATTCGCTTCTAACGTTAATCGTGTTCATTGAAGACACCTCTGCCCTTGCATGTTCTTCCTTCATTTGGAAAGGAAGCGGCCACACATCGAAACCCCGGCGCGCCGGGGAAGCCTCATACGCGAGACGGCGTTTAGTTTTCAAAGCAGTCCGTACTACCTCGCGCTAGCGAGTGGGTGCGCAGCCAAGCTCGAGTAGTCAGACCCAGCTGCGCACCCAGCCGCTATCCCGACGAGTCGGGATACTGACTGCTTGCCACTTTGAGTCCCGGACACAGCAACATCACATCAACAACTTCGAAATCAGTTCGGCTCTTCGTTTCACGCCGAACTTCAAGAAAATGTGCCGCAAGTGAAACTTAACAGTTTGTTCACTGACGCTGAGCCGTTCACCGATCACAGCATTCGTCAGACCCTGAACACAGAACAACGCAACTTGAGCCTCACGTCGGCTCAACATTGGATTCTCTGCCACTCGAGAGATCGCTCGACTGAACGAATGATTACCGTCGACGGGTGTTTCCTGAGCATAAACGGTAAACCCCAGGCTCCCCCTCTCTCTCCGGCGCGCAATAATTTCGTTCGGGGAATAAGCACGAAATTCGTGAGCATTGTCTCGCCTGCCGGCGCCGTTAGCGTCGCCCTTGTCAATACTCAATTTGATGAGTAATCCCTCCAGCCCACGTCTGACCGTGCTCAGACTCTTGACGCCTGTAAGATCCATCAGGTTTCGAGCAGTAAAACGATTTGTGGATGCTTCGTGGACAAAGGCTAACATCGCCAGGTAGAGGCGGTGTTCGAGCTGTGTGTGGCTAAGCGCAATGAGGGCGAGTTCATTGGAATGTGCTACTTGTTCGCGGTTCTCGACTAAAGGGTAGGTTTTTGAATCTACCTTTGCCTTAGTTGAGCGCTCTTGTGGCAACATCAAATTTCAGTGAACGAATTTTCCGGCGGGACACAAGTCGGGTAAGTCTCGCACTAATCCCCGGTGATTAATCCGCAACGCAAGATAAAAGCGACTAAGAATTGAAACTAGCTACCGCGAACACACAGTCTGGGCGACCCTACTTGACTACTGACTACTTCAGCGACTTAGGAAAGTAATGCAGACTTGCATGTCGCTGAATTGTTGATCAAAATTTTCGTGCGGACAGACTAATTGGCACGAACCATGGTGTCAAGAAAATTGATCCTGGTGTTTTGTGTTTTGTATTTTGTTTGTTAATAGGACTTATATGACCTATTCGACCCACGTTGATCAGACACAATTCACTCTACCAACTCGTCAACCATCTCACACCATAGATGTCCAATCGTGATGTGCGCTTCCTGAACTCTCGAGGTTCTAGGGGCTGGAACGACAACCGCAACATCGCATGCGGATGCCAACGGTTCTGCTCCCGCTCCGGTCAAGGCAATCGTTCGACATCCTATTTCGCGTGCTTTTGCGACTGCGTTCAGAACGTTAGGTGATCTTCCACTCGTGCTAATCGCGATCAAAATGTCACCTGGTTGAGCTAAACCAATCACTTGCCGCGCAAAAACGTCTTCGAATCCGAAGTCGTTACTCAACGCAGTCAGTGCTGACGTATCGGTAGTTAGTGCAATCGCTGGAAATGAACGCCGGGCCTTTTCATATCGGCCAACAAGCTCGGCAGCAATGTGTTGAGCGTCGGCAGCACTGCCGCCGTTTCCACAAAGCAATATTTTCTTTCCAGATTGCAGTGCATCACAAATCAGTCTACCCGACCGGTCGATGTCAGCTACCGTTGTCTCGATTAAGGATTCAAAAGTTTTGAGGTGCTCTCGTAAAGAGTCAGTCAGAAGTCGAGTTGTATTTGATGTGTCGCTCAATTCATTTTGCCGTTGTGCAGTGTTTTCGGGGGTGCAAGTTAGCATAAATAGAAGTCAGAACCGAAACGCGGTAGCGTCGGGTTCTTTAGAAATCAGTGACCGTGATTAACTGCGAACCCGGCACTACAGCGTTTTGGTTCTGACTTCATCCGCGCTCGACAAACGAAAAGTTATCGGACATTATTCCGAGCCACTTACTCACCTATGAACGTTTCAAATCCAACGCCGATGCTGCGGCAATATCAGCAACTCAAACAGCAACACCCGGGAACACTCCTGTTCTTTCGACTCGGCGATTTTTATGAGCTCTTCTTTGATGATGCTGTAGTCGGTTCAAGAGAACTTCAGATCACCCTCACCGCGCGTCAAAAAGAATCCGATAATCCAATTCCGATGTGTGGCGTCCCCCACCATTCGGCTGCTAACTACATCGCGCGCTTAGTTCGAAAAGGCTATCGAGTCGCGATCTGTGAACAAACAGAAGAGGCAGGCAAAACAAAAAAGCTTGTACGTCGTGAAGTAGTTAGGGTAGTCACACCGGGCACGCCGATAGATCCTCAACTGCTTGAAGCGCGTGAATCGATCTTTCTCGCAGCTGTTTGCACGGCGGGTGAAACGGTGGGTGCCGCTTTCCTCGATATCTCAACAGGCGAATTTCGAGTCACACAGGAAACAGGTCGTGACGCATGGGCACGCATCCGTTCTGATCTCGAGTCGTTTGCGCCTCGTGAGCTTTTGTTCCCCGCGTCGTTGGCGCCTTTAGTTAAGACCGGACTATCAGGAAAAGTTCAGACATCTCATCTGCCACTGCAATCGAGCCAGGCAGTTGAACCCGACCCAGTTTCGGCAAATGAATATGGCATCGCCTCGACACTGACTCCATTTGATGATTGGCATTGGCAAAGAGACGACTGTCAAAACCTTCTGCTTGAACAATTCAAAGTTAAAACTCTGGATGGCTATGGACTGACTAAGAAAGACGAGGCTATCCGAGCGGCGGGCGCGTGTCTGAAGTATGCACAGGAGACACAACGCGCGGCGGCGCAACATGTCACCGATCTTGTCTACTTCGAACCGCAGGATCATCTTGTGCTCGACAGCGTGACGGTGCGTAACCTCGAACTGGTTGATTCGCTCGCCGGCGGAAGCGGACGCTCGTTACTGCAAGTGATCGATCAAACAGTAACAGGGATGGGTGGACGTTTGCTTCGGTCGTGGCTCTTGCGGCCCTGCGTAAAACGCGGCGAAGTCGAAGCGCGTTTATCGGCAGTTGAGGATCTGGTTTCGTCTTACCGGGTAAGAGACAAGCTGCGCACGCTCCTCAAAGAGGTTGCTGACCTGGAACGCGTGCTAGGTCGAATAAGTCTTGGTTCCGCGACTCCGCGCGATCTGATAGCGATGTTGCGTTCACTCAATCAGGTACCCGAGATCCGAAACGTATTAACGGGGTTGCAGTCGTCGCTTCTTCAGGTGCTTGCTGAGAATACTGATGAGCTTCCAGACATTCGCAAGTTAATCGAACAAGCGATAAATGACGATCCACCAGTTAAGTTAAGCGACGGCGACACAATTCGTGAAGGCTATTCACCTGAGCTCGATGAACTTCGCTCGGTCAGTAAAAATGCCAAGCAGTTCATAGCGGCGATGGAGGCGACGGAACGCACGAGCAGCGGCATTTCTAATCTCCGGATTCGATTCAATGGCGTGTTTGGTTACTTCATCGAAGTTTCAAAAGCTAATGCGCTAAGAGTCCCACCTCACTATGAACGCCGGCAGACACTTGCCAATGCCGAGCGTTTCACAACTCCTGAACTTCGCGATTGGGAAAAGAAAGTCCTCGGGGCGGAAGAGCGCATCATTCAACTTGAGACGGAATTGTTTACCGAAGTCTGTCGCCACATCGCCTGCGAGACGAAACGCATTCAGATGACTGCTCGAGCATTGGCGGCTTTGGATGCGCTTGCTTCAAGTGCGGAAACTTCCGGTCGACAAAGATTCGTCAGACCCGTCATGCACGACGGCGATGAGTTGGAAATCATTCAGGGTAGACATCCAGTCATTGAAGCTTTCAGTGAAGACCCCTTCGTTCCGAATAGTCTCTATTTGAATAACTCGACTGATCGTCTGTTGATTATCACCGGGCCGAACATGGGTGGAAAAAGCACTGTCCTGCGTCAGACCGCAATCATCTGCATTCTCGCGCAGATGGGCTGCTTCGTTCCGGCGGAGCGAGCACGTCTCCCACTCCTTGATCGCATTTGGACTCGCGTTGGCGCATCCGACGATCTGACTCGTGGACGTTCGACATTCATGGTCGAGATGACGGAGACAGCGGCGATCCTTCACAGTGCAACTCCGCGTTCGCTTGTTCTGCTCGATGAGATTGGTCGCGGTACTGCAACTTTCGATGGGCTGTCGATCGCCTGGGCCGTTGCGGAGTATCTTCATGATTCGACCGAGCATGCTGCGAAGACACTATTTGCGACGCATTATCACGAACTGACAGAGTTGGCTGAGAGGCTTCCGGGTGCGCAGAACTATCAAATCACTGCGACCGAACGCGAAGGTGAGGTCGTATTTCTGCACAGGCTCGAACGCGGTCGCGCATCGAAATCGTATGGCATCGAAGTCGCGCGACTTGCGGGATTGCCACCTGTTGTTCTCGCGAACGCGCGAGAAGTGTTGGCGAGGTTGGAGAGATATGAATTGGATGTGTTTGCAGAAGAGATTACCGAGACTGAAGAGCCATTAGCAGTGAAGGCCGCCGTGGCAAATAGCGCACTCGAGAAAGCTGCGGCAAGAGTTGGACGACGAAAGGCTGCTGCTCAGGCGTCTTTGTTTGATTTGGCAAACCAGCGAGTGATCGAAGATATTCGGAATGCTCCAGAATCAATAACTGCTGATGAAGCCAGAGAGCTGTTGCTAAAGTTGCGCAATAAATTAATGTGATGAGAGTAAAAAGATCCCCAGGAAAAGAACAAGTAAGGAAGGGCGGTTTACCCCTTCTGGTGACAAAGAGCTTGATGATTTGAGTT